>Ga0210057_1000322_pt1 | contig 80820 bp, 77 predicted proteins | sample CryGeyCG2114_010_2_FD_183968 | JGI IMG/M metagenome (GOLD analysis project Ga0210057, IMG submission 183968) | Groundwater microbial communities from aquifer - Crystal Geyser CG10_big_fil_rev_8/21/14_0.10 (SPAdes) (version 2) | ecosystem: Environmental > Aquatic > Deep subsurface > Groundwater ... | reverse complement strand
AAGCCTGGTAAGCATCCCTCTTGGTATAAGGGGAGACAGGTTACTAGAGCCGAAGCTAGGGGCTACCTATCATCATTATCAGGCAGGTAACCCTACAGCAATTAGTTTAATCGGGGAAATTTCCCTACATAAACTTTTTGCTGATGATTTTCTATCAGTAACTTTCCAGTATAAACACTATACTGAAGGGAATACTGATTATATGGTTTACGGAGTATCAGTAAATTTACTGAGACTTATACAAAAGAAAAATTATTAATTAAACAAAAAGAAGACCCGCCGAGTAAAGTAGGCGGGCAATAGAAATCATGAGTAAAAAAAATTGGGTAATTGCTATTGCCGTTTTGGCCATAGTAATTGTTGGTTTAGCCTATTTTTCAAACAGGCTAAATACAATAAAAAAAACAGGCGCAAGCACAATTGTAGCGCCGAGACAGGATGTACAAGTCCAACAAAACTGCGACTGTCAAATACTGGTTTTAAATCAGCTAATTGCTGATTTACAAAATCAAATTGTTGAAAAAGATAATTTGATTGCTAAATTAATGCAAAATTGCGGCGGTGGAAAAAAACAAATTGATTTGGCTTATACCAAGCCAAAGATCAAGAAAACAGTCGCGAAAACTGTCGTACCTAAAGAAGTCATTGCTCAGGAACCGGACGCGAATTATTTAACAGAGCAAAACTCGGTTGAAAAATCGCAAGTAATTCTTCAAAGCAACGAAGAAAAGTTCTGCATAAAGTTTGCCGACAGAATGTACTGGCCGTACTTGGCAGTACAGTTGGGGGAAACTTTCCCTGAAATTGTCGACAATGGAATTGGTGGATATGATCTGTTCTTAAGACCGGAAGGAACAATTGGTTCCAACGGGAAAGACTACGGAATCACCCAGGACGGTGTTTACTGGATAAAATCTATCAGGCTCAGCAACTGGTCCGATCGAGAACCGTTTTTTATTAATAAGAACGGTATATTCGTTCAAGGGACACTATCCGGAGGGTATTGGATTGCTAAATAGCAATCCACAAAACTCCATAAACTCGTTTAAACTTATAACTAATGTTATATACAGTTTAAGCGAGTTTTTTTTATGAAAACAATGTTAAACCTACTTAATAATTAACTTTAAGCCAAATTTAAAAAAAGACCGCTATTTAAAAAAAGACCGCTTATTTATAATTTTTTACAATTACAAACAAACGACCTCAAATCAAAGTTATCACAACAAAAATTTTAATTAACTATTGCCTTGACTAATAATTTTTTGTAAACTTCTAATATTTTTTTAGCTATTTCAGACCAAGTATATTCCCGTTGAATTCTCTCATAAGCTAAGCCAGCTTTACTCTCAACATCTAACGGGGAACTAATTAATTTTTGTAATTGAGTTTGTAAATCAGTGATATTTTTACTAACAAAAGTAAATCCCGTTCCAGCTAAAGTCTCTCGATTAGCAATAATATCACTCGTCAGACAAGCCGTTCGATGAGCCATAGCTTCTAATAGAGAGGTCGATAAACCCTCCATCTCCGAGGATTGAACAAATAAATAAGCATTAGCATATAATTGATCTAAAACTCGTCCACCTTGATTGCCGGTAAAAATAATTCGTTCATCTCCGGCAGCTAATTTTTCTAATGCCGACAAATATTCACCATCTCCAACAATAACTAATTTTTTAGTAGTTTGTAAATTTTTGAATGCGGGAATCAAATATTGTAAACCCTTTAATTTAATAAGCCGCGAAACGCTAAGAATATATTCTCCAGGGATCAATCCCCATGAAAATAATTTATCTTGATCAGCTAAAGTATATAAATGAGCCCCATTAGGGATTAAGATAGTTTCACGATGATGTTTAAGTTTAACATAATTTTGCATCGAAACGGTCAAAACAATAATTTCATCAGCATAACGGCACATTAAAAATTCACCAAACTGAAGCATTTTTTTAGCAAACCAACTCCATTTATTATTATAATAATCAAAACTATGTAGGGTAACAATTATTTTTAAACGAGGTTTTAATAATTTAGGTAACCAGCATAAAAGTGAAGGACCGATACCCTGAAAATGGACTATATCGACCTGACGACGGACAACATCAAGGCTAGCTAAAAAAGTCTGAGTGATATTAGCCAGATTTTTATTTTTAATATAAAATTTATTAATTATTTTAATTCCTTTAAATTCATGAAGCTTCGTTGGCAAATAATCAACTCGATTATATACCAAAACTTCTTGATTAAATAAAACCAAGTCAATTGCTAAGTTTTCTACATACCTTTCCACTCCGCCATTAGTAGCCGGTATGCCTTTTTGTCCGATAAAAGCTATCTTCATAATATTCATGTAACACCTTATAATACTACAAAATAAATTATTTGTCAAATAAAAAAATTTAATCTGTCATAATAAATACAAACGAATCAGACAAAGCTAAATACTAAAAAATATCGCTAGTATTAGCGATATTATAATCAAAAATTCAAAATAAATGTAAAATATTTTTCGTGACTATAAACTGACTATGGACAAAATTAATTATTAATAGTTATTTCTGGTAAATATTTCTTTATATTTATAATAACTTCTTATATTTATAACCATTTCTTATGTTTAAAAAATACCAACATAGTTAAAGAACATAGAAACATTATCCCAATAATAATCCAAAAACTATTTGGATGATTAATAAGCGGGATTCCTTCGGTTCGCATAGCGAAAATAGCAGCCAATAGCGTTAAGGGGAAGATAATTACTGAAAATATTGTTAATGTTCGCATAATATCAGCCATACGACTATTTAAAAATGATTCATTCGTATTATTTAAAACTTCAATCATTTCTTTCTGATTATCTAAATTCTCCCAAATACGCTTAGAATGCTCCACTAAACCAGTATAATATTTTTTAATAGCCGCTTTTTCTACTAAACTGCTTTCCATTTCCAATAATTTTTGGAAAATATTTTTATGATTTTGAATTATTTTTCGAATATTAACAATGTTACGACGTAAAATTAAAATTCTTTCAACTGACTTTTTTTGCTTTTCAGAAAAAATCAATTCTTCGATTTCATTAATCTTTAAACTATTTTCATCTAAAAGTTGATAACAACCATCTATTAAGTGCCCTAAAATTTCGTACAATAAAATTGCCGAAGATTCTAGGGAATAAGCCAATAGGGAATCAGGGCTTTTTTTGCTAAAATGATAAAAACTAGTTAAAGCTTTTAAATTATTATTGTTAACGGAAATTAAAAATTTATGACCGACATAAAAATCAATTTCTGCCGCAACAATCATTCCTTCTTTAAAAATAGGAAAATGCAGCACTAAACACAAATAATCCTGCCCACGAAAAATCATTGGACGCTGAAAAGATACGGAAGCGGCCGCTACTTTTAAATGAACAAGATCAAAATGATAGTTTTTTCGTAAATAATCAATTTCCGTTTTTCCGGCATTAGTGATATTTAACCATTTTAAAGATGAAGAGATTCTGGGATTATCTAAAGTTAACTCTTCGATACGATCGCTTATTTTTTTATAATTACTCATAAGCACTAAAAATTATTTTGACGAAACCTTATTTTTATAATAATATTAAGATAACAACATTATAACATATGGCTAATATTTTGGGAATAAATTTAAACGAATTAGGACGAAACGAGCTATTAAAAAAAATAATAGCTTTCATAAATGATGATGAGCAACATTATTTAGTCACCCCCAATCCGGAAATAATCTTAGCGGCCGGAAAAGATGAAGAACTTTTTTATATTTTAAATAAAGCTGACTTAGCACCAGCGGATGGTTTTGGTTTAAAAATTGCCGGACTGCTATCTGGTTTTAATTTGCCACGCATAACCGGAGCTGACTTAAGTCTGGAATTATTAAAAATTGCCCAAGAAAAAAAGCTTAAAACATTGATTCTTAATTGGAATCAAGGACTATCAAATAAAATAGATCTAGAAACAAGCTTATATAAAAAGTTTAAAGATTTAAATTTTAAAATTATTGATATTAATCGTGATAAACTTTTAAATCCGGAAATTATTGAACAAATTAATATTTTTTCTCCCATTTTGATGTTCAATACACTCGGCTCTCCTTATCAAGAGAAATTAATTTATCATAATTTAAAAAAATTACCGAGCGTTAAATTAGCTTTAGGAGTCGGTGGTGCTTTTGACTTTATTAGTGGAAGATCGCAGCGTGCCCCAAAAATTATGCGAATATTAGGTATAGAATGGCTCTGGCGCTTAATTCAGCAACCCAAAAGATGGAAACGAATTTATAATGCTACATTCATTTTTATAGGTAAATTTTTTTATATAAATTTATTTAACTATGATAAATATCGCCCTAGCGTCGCTTGTCTTTTATATAAAAACGAAGAAAGGCAAAAAAAGATATTAGTAGTTTTACGAGAAGATAATAAGCAACATTGGCAACTGCCTCAAGGAGGAACCGACGGGGAAGATTTAATTACGGCTGGCAGCCGCGAACTACAAGAAGAATTAGGACTAAGCCCAGAAAATATAATCACCAAAAAAGTGTTTAAAAATATTTATCGCTATAAATTTACCGCTAACTCAGGAAAAAAAATCTATCAAAAAAATATAACCAAAAGATATCGTTATAACGGATATAAAGGACAAAAACAAGGTTTATATATTGCTGAATTTATTGGCTCTAATAATGATATAAAAATTAATTTTTGGGACCATACTGAATGGAAATGGATACTGGCCGATAAATTAGTTGAAGAAGTCCATCCCGTCAGACAAGCTGCTGCTAAAATATTCCTAGAAAAATTTAAATCACTGAATTTATAATATTCGTAATATTTGTAATATATGTCAATTGAAAATAACAAAATTCGTCTTCGTCTCGCCCCTTCGCCAACCGGTTTTCTACATATCGGTAATTTGCGAACCGCTTTATTCGGATATTTACTAGCTAAAAACTGGGGTGGTAAATTTATTTTACGCATTGAGGATACTGATCAAAAAAGGGAAGTGGCTGGCGCTACAGAAAAATTAATCGAAGTTCTAAAAATAATGAATATTGAATTCGATGAGGGTCCTCATCTGAATGGCCAATATGGCCCTTATATTCAATCGCAGCGCCAAGCAGTTTATAATAAGTATGCTCAACAGTTATTACAAGATAATAAGGTTTATCGCTGTTTTTGCTCCGAAGAACGTTTAACGCAGATGCGGACCGAGCAAGAAGCTAAACATCAAGCACCGCGCTATGATGGTTTATGTCGACAATTAAATAATGAGGAATCAGAAAAACGCGCCCAAAACGGTGAAACTTTTGTATTGCGCCAAAAAATGCCGACCGAAGGGGAAATCATTGTTCATGACGAATTACGTGGGGATATTAAGTTTCAATTAAGCGACTTAGATGATCAAGTTTTAATAAAATCCAATGGCATACCAACCTATCAATTCGCCAATGTTGTTGATGATCATTTAATGGAAATTTCTCACGTTACCCGCGGCGATGAATGGATTCCGTCTTTTCCTAAAAACATTTTATTATATCAGGCTTTTGACTGGACACCACCCAAATTTATTCATTTTCCTTTAATTTTAAATAAAGTTGGTGGAGGAAAATTAAGCAAACGGCAAGGTGATGTTTTTGTGGAAGATTATTTAAGTAAAGGATATCTCCCGGAAGCTTTAATTAATTTTTGTGTTCTTCTCGGTTGGCATCCGAAAAGCGACCAAGAAATCTGGACTTTAAATGAATTAGAATCAAATTTTTCTCTAGAAGGTCTAGGATCAAGTCCGGCAGTGTTTGATACTGATAAATTAGATTATTTTAACGGTTATTATCTTCGCCAAAAATCACTTTCTGAATTAAGCCAGCTTTGTCTTCCTTACCTGGAAAAAGCCGGACGAAAAATAAGTGATAAAATACAATTAGAAAATTTTATCAAACTCGCCCAAGACCGTTTAAAAAAAATAAGTGATATTGTTGAATTAACTGATTTTTTGTTTGAATTACCAAATTATGATCAAGAATTACTCTGTTGGAAAACCTTAACTCTCCAAGAATCAAAAAATAATCTTATTAAAATAAAAAAAGAGTTGGAAGAAATTGAAGAAATTAACTGGACTAAAGAAAATTTAGAAACTAATATTTTATCCTGGATAAAAGAGACTGGGCAAAAAAATGGTGATTACTTATGGCCCCTACGCGTTGCCTTAACCGGATTAAAAAATAGTCCCGGACCATTTGAGGTCGCGGGAGCACTCGGCAAAGATGAAAGCTTAAAACGAATAGAATTAACTATTTAACGGCAAAATTAATTCAATAAATGTTTATTATAAACCGATCCAATATATAAATATGAAGTTGTCTCAAATAATATCAAACATAAAATCATTCAATAAGCGACATAAACTTAATATTTCTTGGTTTTGGTTGTGGTTAATAATAGTTTTTTCTGTTTTTATGGGCATAAATTCTTTTTATTTTATTAATAATCAAATATCTAACGTGACGAGTGAAATACATGAATCAAATAATAATTATAAATATATTAGCCCTCTATTAGAATGCAACGCACCGAATCTTGAAAGTCATAAAAATATAGATTTAAAAAATTTAATTATCTCAATAATTAAGGATGAATCAAGCAATAATGATATAACTGATGCAGCTGTTTATATTCGTGATCTTAATAATGGCCCTTGGATAGGAATTAATCTTACCGAAAAATTTTCACCAGCCAGTTTATTAAAGGTTCCCATACTTATAACTTATTTAAAATTAGCCGAAAATAATCCTAAATTATTACAAGAAAAAATCAGAATAGAAAACATTGACTCTAACTCCTTAAGCCAAAATATTTCGCCGGAAAAAAAATTATTGATGGTCAAGAATATAAGACATTAGATCTTCTAACAAGAATGATCACTTATTCCGACAACTCAGCGGCCAATGCTTTAGTTGGCAATGTAAATGATGAAATACTTAATCAGATTTATTCTAATTTTAATATAAATATTCCAACGACTGATCAACCTGAAAACTTTATGACCATTTTAGATTATTCTTCTTTTTTTAGAACACTTTATAATTCTTCTTATCTAAATCACGACATGTCAGAATTAGCTTTAAAAATATTAACAAAATCAACTTTTAAGAATGGTATAGCTGGCGGCCTACCTAAAGACATTATCGTAGCCCATAAATTTGGTGAAAGAATTATTGATAAAAAATCACAACTCCACGATTGTGGTATCGTCTATATACCCAGAAAAAACTATTTAATTTGTGTTATGACTCGTGGCGATGATTTTTCTAATATGGAATTAACAATACAAAAAATTTCCGCCGAGGTATATAAAGCTTACAAATAATTTTAAAAAAATTAAAAATATGCTAAAATTCATATATGAAGAAAATTTTTGATTATAAAAATATAAGAATTGTTATTACTCTTGTGATTTTTGCTATTTTGATGACCAGCACACGGTTCACCACCGCTCAAACTGGAAATATTGATCAAGAAATACAGGATTTAAATATAAAAATTCAAAACCAAAAAATTCAATTGGATATTATTCAAGCCCAACGACAAAAATATCAAGAACAAATTAGATTAAAAGCCAATGATCGCATTACTTTAAGCAATCAATTATCTATTCTGGAGGACCGTTTAAAACAGGCTCAATTAGACATTGATAGTGTTAACCTAGAAATTAATAAAACTACATTGGAAATTAAAAAAGTCGAATTAGACAGTACTAATTTAGAAGAACAAATTAATAGTCAAAAAAATCATCTCGGATCATTACTGCAATCAATGTATAAACAAAGTCAGATGTCTACTTTAGAATCATTATTAGTTAATAATTCTTTAAGTGATTTCTTAAACCAAGTAAAATATCTAAACGACACCAATCAAGAACTGCAAAATAGTGTTAATAATTTAAAAAATCAAAAAACCCAGCTAGACCAAGATATTCTCACCCTACAACAAAAAAATTCTGATTTAGCTAGTTTGAAAGACCAAATAAATATTAAAAGGGATGACCTCGGTTATGAACAAGAAAATAAAAATAATTTATTAACAGAAACAAAATCATCAGAAAGACAATATCAAACTTTACTTCAACAGGGAATAGCCCAACAACAACAGGCTGAGGCGGACATTGCTTCCGCAGAAAATTTAGTACGACAAAAAATGTCGCTTAAAGATAAAAAACTTTTAGATAGTAGCGATAAGACTATTGATTGGCCGGTACCTAAAAATAGAATTAATACCACTTTTCATGATCCCGACTATCCTTACAGAAAAATTATCGGTGAACACTCCGCCATAGATATTAGAGCCGCCCAAGGAACAACTCTTACTGCCGCCGCGAGTGGCTATGTTGCTAAGGTTAAATTTGATGGTACAAAAAATTATGCTTATATCATGATTATCCATGGTAATGGCCTATCAACTGTTTATGGCCATGTTTCCGCTGTTTACGTTACCACTGATCAATACGTTACTCAAGGAGAAACAATTGGTCGATCTGGAGGAACTCCCGGAGGTATTGGTTCGGGACCGTTTACAACCGGACCTCATCTACATTTTGAAGTTAGATTAAACGGTATGCCCGTTAATCCTTTAAGTTATTTACAATAATTACTGTCTTAATCTTTTAAAGGATGAAACTCTTTTTGGGATTTTTGAGCAAACAAATCAGAGGCATGAACATAACGAGTCGTCGTATCAAGGGACTCATGACCCAATAATACCTGAATAGCGGCCGGACTAGCCCCAGCTTCAGCTAAATAAGTCGCAAAACCATGGCGCAGGGAATGGGCCGAGGTTGGTACATTTATTCCTAAAATTTCTCGATATTTTTTTATTTTTGCTTGCAAATAATTAGGAGAAATTTTTTTATCTTTTAATAAATTAGAATTAAGACCGCGGTAAGGAATAAAGGCAAACGGGGAATCATCAGATCTAATATCAAAATAACTATTAAGGAGTTTAAAGGCCCGCGGAGTCAAATAAACGAATCTTTCTTTTTTACCCTTGCCTAAAACAAAGATTCGACCTTCTTTATCAACTTGATTCATTTTTAAATTTACTAACTCAGAAATTCTCATACCAGTTGAGAACAAAACCTCTAACATCGCTCGATTACGAAGAGCGACGCGAGAATCTTTTTCAATTTTAGAAGGGAACTCAATTAATTTAACAATTTCCGCTAACTCCGCTACCTGCGGTTTTTTTTTAATAGTTTTAATCATTTTTATAACATCCGGTGACAGAGGACAATCATAATCCATTTCAATTAAATATTTAAAATAACTTCTTAAAACTGATAGCATGCGGTTAATGGAGTAAGCATTGAGTTTTTTTAAACCCAACTCTTGATTGGCTGTTTTTCGGTCTACAGATGTTAAAAGAGCCTTATAGTTAAGAAGGTCTTTTTTAGACAAATCATTAAAAATAATTTTATTTTCCGATAAAAAATCTTCAAAGACTTTTAAGTCACGTTCATAATTATAAATAGTTTCCGGAGAATAATTATTAACTTTTAAATTTAATAAATAATCTTCTAAAATCGGCAGGGAATAATTGTCAGAAGTAGAGTTAATCATATTTTCTCGATTTAATAGGTATATATGAGGCTTATTTGTGATATATATATAACTGAGTATAATATCTCTTACACTCCATTATAACATACAAATAAAAAGGGGGCAACAACTTAACATTAAGGCAAATTTTAAGATCTATAAATAGAGAATTAAATCTTTAAAGACATGAAGAGTATTTAAAGCTCATATAAGCCACCTAACGGGTATTTCTAGGCTTTTAATGGTAACAAACACCTAACTAAGCAACACACCCATTAAATTAACCTGAGGCTGGAAAAGAAGAATTATTTTAATAATAAGTAAAAAAATTCCTACAATAGTAATACAAAAAATAATTACCGCTAAAAAAAATAAAAACTTAAATGCTCCTTCCATATATTTAAAATTATTTATAATTTAATTAAAATCTGGATTAATAAAAACTCGGCTACCATAACGCAAATCAATATAATTTGTTCTACTAAAATTATCCTTAATTTTTTCGTTTTTGACAACTAACAGAATATCTAGTTGTTTGTCAATAGCGTCTTTAACATTAAAATAAACCTCTGGTCCATTAATAAACTTTACTTTAGCGGTATTAAATTCGGAATCAATAATAAATTCAGATACCGGTAAATCATAATGAGTTAACAGGGCGGTGTTAAGATTTAAAATGAAATCTAAATACTCCTCACTAATACTTATTCTATTATAACTGTTAATTAAAGTCTGCGAATTATTATTTTCCAACAAAAAATAATTTTTTAAATTTTCATCGCTACTTATCGCCTGCTGAATTAAATACCCATCACTAGCGGAATAATATAGCTTAGTTCCCTCTTTAAAAACAAAAGCGTAAGGTCTTTCGCTAACCTTTACATCTAAAGTTCGCGGCCAAACCTTTTTTATATTTATTTCGGCGACATTATATTTATTAATAATTTGTTCACTAACTTGATTACTATTAAATAAAAAAATGTTATTTTGTTTAAAAATCCCCCATCGCGATAAATCACTTTGATCCCAGATTATCTTATTAATTTCATCTGTAGAGATACGCGTCAAGCCGATAATCTTAATAGTTTGTATCCTCCAGAAAGAAGCAAAACAGAAAAACCAAACCAAAAATAATAATAACAAGGAAAAAATAATTAATCGCCACTTAACTAATAAACTATTTTTTTTTGTTGACGAGTTTTGTTTAAAAAATGGATTTGGTGAATTTTGACGTTGGTAATCTTTTTTTATTTTTTTATGATAAGAAAAAATACGCATGAATACTATTAAATAAAATTAATAAAATAACTATTGATTAATTACCTTTCCCTGTCCGGAATTAAAGCTGTCCGCCTCTAAATCGCTAGTAAGACTACTAAGCTCACCACTAACAGTTTTACCAGTTAATTCATCAACAGCTCTATACCGAGAAGCATCTAATAGAGGAACAACCTGCCCTAGTTGATGTAAATTGGGAATTATTCTTACTTCAAATCCTAAACGATAAATGCCAGCTTCACCTTTTATTTCAGGAACTTTCCAAATTAATTGTCGTGTTGAAGAATTATAACTAAATTCTCCGCTTAGCAAAGAACGACCAGCCTCTAATTCTACTCCTTGTGGCAAACGTGAGCCAAAAATCAAATCTTTAAAATCACTAGGGCTATTAACTTCCCAAAAAATCCAATAATTAGTAGGAATCCCTACTATTGGAGACACGGGGCCAATTCCCAATTGATCTCCCTGAGGACTAGTATAATAAGCTCCACTAGTAACATTTAATTTAGCCGCTATTTTTAAAGTTGGTAAAGTTTTAGTTGCTTTAAATAACTGTCGATTAAAATTATATTGGCTTTGAGCCTGCCAATCAATTGTACGCTTACTAGAATTTTTAATACTAAAATAAACCTGCAAATCAATCTTTCCCTCTTCTCCTCCGGCAACTTTATCCAAAATTAATTCTTGCCCATCTAATTTAACGGCCACAGAACTGCTAGCTAAATTTATTTTCGTTAAAACAAAATTATCATCATGTAAGTTTAAATTAATTAAAACGGAATTAACGGAAACTGTTCCATTGTTTTTAAAACTAATCCTAAGTGGAACACTAATTTCCTGAGAAATTACCGTTTGATCAACGAAAAAATCTAAAACTAAAGGAGGATTATTTAAATTAACAACTGGAGAATTATAAATACTAAAATTAGGAAAAATTGGACGGAAAAAATATAAACCCATAGAAATTGCTATTAAAAATATAATAACAATTGTCAAAGATAAATCCAAAACTAAATGCCAATGACTTTTAACGTAATATTCCCTCCAACGCCCCCTAAAATAATGATGAATTAATTTAATCATATATTTATTAATAAAAATTTTTCAAACCTGCTAAAATTTCTTCCCGCCCGTCATTATTAATATCACTCATAGTAACGCTAACCCCGCCTCGAAAATTCTTGTCATAAGAGAAAAAACTGCCGATAAGTTTCCCGGCGCTACTAAAAATACGAATCTGGGGGCCACCATTTGAAGCCGGTCCGCTTACAATTTCTTTCCGACCATCACCATTAACATCGCCAATACTTATATTAACTCCCCCATAAAAATTAGCACCGTAAGCTAAAAAACTACTTTCTAATTTTCCTGATAAAGAAAACACCTTAATCAGCGGTTCAGAACCGGGCCCCGGCGCAGTAACTATTTTTATTTGACCATCGCCGTTAAGGTCACCAATGGCTACATTGACTCCACCGCGTAAATTTTTTTCATAAGCAAAAAAACGATATTCTAATTTATTTTCTTTATTATAAACACTAACCTGCGGTCCGCCTCCTTGCCCTGCCCCGGTAATAATTTTTTGAAAATAACCATCATGAATTAAGGCCGCTAAACTTAAAGATTTTTTATATAAATAACCATAAGGAACTAAAGTAGTAATTTTTTTGTTATTTTTGTAGACATCAATACGCCCCTCATTAGCACTTAAAGTAGCCACTGCCTCGCCCTGAGAATTAGCGGCCGCTACTATTTGAGCAGCTCCAGGATAAGAACCAATATAAGAGAAAAAACCATTGCGTTCCTGTTGACCACTTATATTATAAACACGATAAAAATAACCGTTAATAAAAGGATTATTCAAAACGAGATCACTTCTCTTCCATAAAACAATTCCATCTTGCGGTTCTAAAATAAGATAATTAATTTTTTGACCATTGTTAATTAACTTGTCCTGAGAACCTTTTATTTTATCCAGCTCTTCATGCGCAAAAATATAAGTTTGTTTTTTATTGGTAGAATTAACTATCACAACACCATTTTTAAAATCACGGCGCCATAAACCAGGTTGTAAATTTGTGGAAGCATTATTTAATAAATTATAGGGACCGGACTGGGACATACCTAAATTAATATTATATTCATCATACCACCAAGTTTGACCATGGCTAGTTACATCATAATCATAACTATAAAAACCTTCACCCAAAAGAGTACTAGTTAGACCGTAGCGCATGTGTCGATAATTAGCTTGATTTTTATCATAAATATTAACAACAGAAATATTAGGATCAACATTTAAACTTGGTAATTTCAAATAAGTTGTCATTGAACCTGTCCAGGTTCCCCCATTTTCCCAAGGAGAAGGAAAAGCTTCTAGCATCATGCCGTTTAAAAAAGATTGATAACCATTATATACTTTACCGTTACCAATAATAATAAAATTAGGTCCAACTAATTTTTTTGTTTCAGCTAGCATATGTTGATAGCCAATTATCCATAAATTGTCGGCAACTGCCGCGCTTTCCGCATAACCGTCATTATTTATATCAATATTATTTTTAATCCAACTAACATCCCCCCAAACATTATCATAAAAAACTCCATCCCAAAGACCGGTCGATGCTAATTTTTTAGCAACAAAATTCGGTAAATAATCATTAAAACGTTGACCTAAATTATTTGCTTGAGTTTCGTTGGATAAATTAAGCATAGATGTTTCCGGCCAATTAGAAATTTTATTTCCCAGAGCATCTCTTAACCACCAAGCATCAATTAAACCACTAGAAAAATCCTGTCTTAAATAAGCTTTATTATAATAATCAATATCATTTATAATCTCCTGCGAGGTAATATAAGCTAAAATTATAATACGCGGATTAAGCTTTCTAATTTTTGATATCTGATCTCGACTATTTTCTTGCACCTCCATATCTAAAACTAAGACATCCCATTTGGCTAATTTGGTAGCTTCCGAATCACTAATTTCCCACTTCAAAAAATAATTCGCTAAACGAGGATAAGAATTTTTTAAGACAACCGCTTGAGAAACAAGAGGCCATAAAAATATATTAATTAAAATAACTACAAATAATTTTTTCATTAATCGGTATAATTAAACTAACGAGCTTTAATAACTTTCATGTTTCGAGGCAAATATTTACGTAAAACTTTAGGAATAATTACTGAACCGTCGGCCTGTTGATTTTGTTCTAAAATAGCCGGCAACAAACGACTAGTAGCTAAGCCAGATGCATTAAGAGTATGAACAAATTCATTCTTTCCGGTAGTGGTACTTTTATAACGAACTTGCCCACGACGCGCTTGATAATCTAAAGCATTAGAAATACTACTAACCTCTTTATAAATTTCCATACTAGGAATATATACTTCTAAGTCATAAGTTTTGGCCATAGCCGAACTACAATCTTCAGCGGCTAATTTAGAAACCTGAAAATGCAAACCCAAGCCAGTAACTAGCTCTTGAGCATTGTTAACTAATTCAGCAAACATTTCCCATGTTTTTTCTGGTGATGAAAAAATAAACATTTCAATTTTATTGAATTGATGGCCTCTAATCATACCCCGCTCTTCCGCCCGATAGCTACCCGCCTCTCGCCGAAAACACGGAGAATAAGCGAAATACTTTAAAGGTAAACTTTTTTCATCTAAAATTTCATCACGATGATAATTTCCCAGCATCATTTCGCTAGTAGCATTTAAACATAAACCGTCTTGAGTCCAAAATAAATCATCACGAAATTTTGGCAAATGACCGGAAGTATAAGCAGATTTTTCCGTCAATAAAAATGGCGGAATTAAAAACTGATAAGCATTTTTAGTGTGCCATTCAATAAAATAAGATAAAAGAGCCCATTCTAACAAAGCTCCAATACCCTTATAACACCAAAAACCGTTTCCTGACATTTTAACCGCTCGTTCATAATCAATAATGTCCAGAGAGGTCGCTAATTCAACATGATCTTTGGGGGTAAAATTAAATTTAGGTTTTTGACCATAAGTAAAAATTACTTCATTATTCTCTTTCCCTCCAGCAATAACATCCGGAGCTAATAAATTAGGCAACTCTAATAAACGATTATTTAGTTCAGTTTCTACAATTGCTAATTTACCGGTTAGTATTTTAATATCTTCACCAACTTTTTTCATATTAGCAATAATTTCCGGAGTAGGTTTTATTTTAGAATTCTTATTGCGTTCCGCTTGTAAGCTTTCTAAACTTTGAGTTAGTTCACGACGCTCGTCGTCAAGGGAAATAATTTTCTCCAAATCTAACTTTTCTGGAGACATTCTTTTTAAAAGACTGGCTTTGACTTCGAATGTTTTTTCTCTAATTAACTTTAAATCTAACATAATTTTATATTAAAATGATATTTATATTAAAATAATCTAATTTACTACTTCCCCGCCAAATGTCTTTAATAAATCAGATAATAAACCAATACTGGGTTGGCTAGAAGCTGGTTTACTATCAATAGGAGATTCCGATTTAACTTTTATTAAATTATTACTCAAATTTTTATTTAATTCAACCCCATTCCCAGTAACATACCCGGAAACTGCTTTTAAAACAGAAGCGTTAGCAATTAGTGGAACTTCGGGTCGTTTAATTTCCAAAGATTCATCAATTAAAGAACTAAAACTTAAACCATCACCAAAAACTTCGCGCAGTGTGGTTTCAACAATTTTTTTAATACTCGGATCATTAATTCTATCGTGATGAAATTTATATTTAAAAATTAAAAATAAATTATTACTCTTAATCTCCCTCGGTTCACAATTTTGTAAAACAAAAGATAAAGAATGATTATATTTTTTTATTTTTATTAAAAATTCCGGCCATTTATCAATAATATCAGCAATTGTTAAATCGGAATTAAGTGCTGGTAATTCTACGGGTTCTGGAGAAAGTAATTCAACGGTTTTCTCTGCCTTAGAAAAATTTTCTGTTTTAATCGCATCATCTGACTTGTTTAAAAATGGATTAAATTTTGCTGATGGTGATGACGGAGAAGATAAAGGAGATGTATTTGATTTTGATGGAGCAAGCGAAGAATTTGGTTTTGATGGACTAAGCGGCGATGAAAATTTTGTTGATTCTAAACATAATTCAGTCACAGCTAATTCCAGAGGTAATTGAGGAATGGATAATCCTCGATAATCACCGGAAATTTTTAAAAATCGTTCCGTAAAACTAAAAACCTGATCCCAATTTAAAGTGCCGGTTACTTGAGCTAAATGTTTTTCTAAATTTTCTCCCAGATCTAAACCTAAATTATCAACTAATTCCGGACTTAATTTATTAAGCATAACTTTGCGTAATAATTCAATAATCTCCATGGTAAATACCTTAACATTAACTCCACTATCCATTAAATTATTAATCAAAGCAACCGCTTTAGCGGCATCTTTACGGCTTAAATAATCTAATAAACTTATCGCTTCATTGCTATTATAATGAGGCATAACTAATTCAGCTTGTTCTCTGGTTATTTCTTTATCACCTAATGAAAAAATTTTTCCCAACAAGCTTTCCGCATCTCGTAAATATCCCCCGGAACGACGAGCCACTGCTTCTAAAACCTCAGCATCAATACTAATTTTTTCATTACTAGCAATATAAGCTAATTTTTTAACAATTTCTTTGACACTAATACGTTTAAAATCATAACGTTCGCAACGAGAAATAACTGTGCCGGGAACTTTTTGGATTTCTGTCGTACATAGAATAAACATAGCATAAGCCGGTGGTTCTTCAATAATTTTTAGTAAGGCGTTAAAGGCTGATAATGATAGCATGTGCACTTCATCAATAATAAAAACTTTAAACTTAGAGCTTCCGGGAGCTAAACGTGAAAAAGCAATAATATTTTCTCGAACATTATCAACACCGGTATTACTGGCAGCATCAATTTCAATTACATCTAAATTTTTACCGGAAGTAATACTAAGACAACTAGCACAGGTATTACAGGGCTCATATTCATTATTTTTTCTTTGCTCGCAATTAACCGCTTTCGCCAAAACACGAGCCAAGGTTGTTTTACCGACTGCTCGTGGACCACAAAATAAATAAGCGCTAGCTGGACGACCAGCTTCAATTTCATTTTGTAAAGTTATTTTAATGTGATTTTGACCAAGAACTTCAGAAAATTTTTGGGGACGATAATCACGATAAAGGGTGGACATAAAATTTATAGATCAAAAGCTTTAAATAAAAGATATTAGACTAAACAAAATATTAGATTAAACGTGATCTTTGGCTTATTTGTGCTTCAACTAACTTAACATTTTGACCATATTTTAAACGACTAAGTGCTCTAACTTTTTCAGCCATTCCCTCTCGTTTAATGCCCATGAGCGGCCAAATAGTTTTAAAGGAAAAAGGACGAGTAGCACTATTATCAACTAACAGTTTAATATAGGCAGTGCCTTTGTCAATGTTTATAAGATCATATTCATTAAAAACCGGCGAGAATTCTTTAATTAAAAATTCAGCATCCTCAGAGCCAATTTTAAAACTTATTAAAGTTCCGACATTACCAAAAACTGCATCTTTTATTTCTGTATTATTATTTTTACTAAGCTGACCGATATATTGATGAGCAATAACTAAATTTAAGGCATATTTTCGAGCTTCTGATAAAATCTGACAAATAGAATTTGTAGTAAAATTTTGAAATTCATCAATATATAAATAAAAATCTTTTCTATTTTCAGCTGGCATATCCGTTCGAGACAAGGCCGCCATTAAAATCTTACCCACTAAAATCATACCCAATAAATAAGCATTCATTTCTCCGACCAAACCTTTCGGTAAATCAATTAATAAAATCTTTTGCTTATCCATAACATCGCGCAAATTAAAAGCACTTTTTTGCTGACCAATAATTGGTCGCATCATGTCATTGGAAATAAAGGAGGTTAATTTGGAAGTAATATAAGGAACAATATTAGCCAGAGCTGCTTCCCCGCCCGCCTTTTCAGCTTCTTTCTTCCAAAAATCAACCACAGTTTGATTCTTGCAACGACTTAATTTTAAACGACGAAAATTTTCGTCTGATAAAACTTTAGGAATTTCCATTAAAGTCGAACCACTTTCCGGATCATCCATAATTAACATCATGGCATTTCGCATATATTGCTCAAACATTGGTCCACCAGTTGCCTTTAAATCATATAACTTATCAAAAATACCAATCATTTCATTAATAACAAAACTTTTTTGTTCTGGATAATGTTCATCATAATCTAATAAGTTCAAAGCTAGAGGTCTTTCTAAGTCTCCCGGCGAAAATATAATTACATCCTCAGCTCTTTCTGGGGGTAAACGATCTAAAATATCAGAAATTAAATCTCCATGAGGATCTAAAACACAAACCCCTTCTCCGTTTTGAATATCTTGAATAGCCATATTAGCCAACAAAACAGATTTACCAGTACCAGATTTACCAATTATATAAGTATGTCGACGACGATCAGCGCGTTTAATTCTTATATCCCTAACAACGCCTCTATAAACATTTTCTCCAAAAGTTATTCCCTCATCAGGAACTTCCGCTGGAGCGGGAGCGATTTTGGCTGTTAACCAATCAATATTAGGAGTTGCGGTTGTTCTCAGGGGAAAATGGAAAACACTGGCTAATTCCTCACTATTTAATAAAAAACTAATATTTTCATAAAAACGACGATAAATAATATCAGAAATTATTCGATCAGCGCCCCCTACTCTTAAACGTGAAAAACCATTTCCATAACTATAATTATTATATTCCATAAAAGCGCTGCTAATATTTTCCAAATAAACTTTAGCTTTTTCATTAGTAGCGGCGCAAGCTACCATACGAATATTAACATTCAGACCGGCTTTTAAATTTTTTTCTTCAATAGATTTTACCATTTCTTCTTCAACGACTGATAATTTTTTAGAATTTAGACCAGAGTTAGCTTCTTTGTCTTTTTTACTAGTAGAAAACATATCCCCTAAAAAACTAAAAATGATACCAAGGGGCTTATCAGCCCTAAGACCTTCCTTAACAGAACCTCTTTGATTAATTTTGGCAACCACTCGCCTAGATCGTGCATGCCAAGAACCAAGCGCGCTTCTAACTGTATATTGAATTACAAGACTTTCATCCTTAGATAATTTAGAAAGAACATTAATTATAGAATTAATAGGATCAACGCTCATTTTTTGATAAGTTTTAATAGGAAAAACAAAATTTTTAATAGTTTTAATATAACCGGCCGCCATTTTTCCATTCATACTAAAAGCATTATAATCTTCAACTTCCTCAATAACCGCCTCCGGGTAATAAGCTTGAATTTGTTGCTCTAAATAACGAAAACTACCCTCAGGGGCAGTAACATAAAATGATATTTTATTTTGCTTGGCGACGATTTCAAAAGAAAATTGATCATTCCTCCCGTAAAACCAAGTTTTAAATCCGTGTTGAGCTTTTAAACCGCCAATAGCTGAAAAAACAGTCTCTCCTTTAGAAATTTCTTCCTTTAGTTCTTGATTATTATCATCCTTATTATTATCTATTGGTTTTTCTTTAGGTAAACGCACTAAAAATACTTGATGAGGAAAATAATGACGACTAGATAAAAACCAACGAATTATTTGTAAAACAAGCACTACTGAAAAAAATACTAAAAAACCGATAAACAAATAATATGAAAAAGAAGAAAAATTTTCAAATAATTTTAAATTTATAAATAATTCCGACATAAATTAAAATTTATCTTTAATTTTTAAAATTTGATTGGCTTTAATTTTTGCTTCTTGTTCCAAAAAAAACTTATTTACTCCGGGAATTAATTTTAACCAATCTCTAATTAAATTAATAATGGTACTTATTTTAAATTTAGTTTTATTTAATAATTCATTAATTTTAGTAACCGTTTCTTCACCTTTTTTCTTAAAAGCTTGTTGCTCTTCAGCTTTCAAATGTAAAAAAATTTCATTCAAACCTGCAGATAAAATAACATCAATGGCGACGGCACGTTGTTGCTGAAAACTAGAATTTACCAGGGGCATTATGGGATGCTTATTTTCAAGTTTCTTTAATAAATCGCTTTTTTGAGAAATTTTTTCAAAAACAGAAGAAACCTGTTCAAGTTTTTGTTCAGAATTTTTAATTTTTTCAGTTTGTTGAAGTGGTAGCTCTATATTATCTATAATAGGCTTCTCCAGGCTTTTTTCTCCAGGCATATTATTTAATTAAACTAATCGCCTCTACCGGACAATCAGCTATCACTTTTTTAGCACAAGCATTTTCTTCACTATTAACAACTTTTGATTTTCCGTCAAAATCCATTTGAAAAGTTTCCGGACATCGACCAGCGCATAAACCACAACCAATACATTTTTCTTGATCCACTTTAACCATATAATTTAAAACTTAAACTAAACTTATAATAAGTTTCCTTTAAATATTTAATAAATTTTTTAATTTTTTTTACTTTATTGTTTAAATTTAATTTAAATTTAATTTAGTATTTTATAACCTTATTATAACATATTCTCGAAAAATTAAAACTGTTTTTTTAAACCTAAAATAAGCCAGTAAATGACCATGATTTGACAATTATATCGCCTTTTGTTATATTTAAACAAGTAAAATCAATAATTATCATAGACACCGCACGTTATCATTAAATATGTTACGTGTTAGATGTTATCAGAATTTTTATGGCACATAAGAAAGCCGCCGGATCAACCTCCCTAGGCCGCGAATCAGAAAGTAAACGACTGGGCGTAAAATTAAGTGATGGGCAGTGGGCAAAAATCGGTTCTATCATTATCAGACAACGTGGTACTAAATATTATCCCGGTTTAAATGTTAAAAAAGGCCGAGATGACACTTTATTTTCTCTAATAAACGGTTTTGTTAAATTTTCTACTAAAAAATTAACAAAATTCAACAATTCTTTAAAGGCTACTAAGATTGTTAATGTTTTGCCACCAACTGAGGAAAAAAAGGCTCCTGATACTAAAGAATTAGCGAAAAAAACACCTAACAAAAGAGGAGCAACAATGAAAACTTCTGCTTTTAAAACTACTGCTAAAAAGAATTTAGCTAGACAAAAAAAATTATCTAAAAAAATTCAGAAAGTAAAATCTGCTAAAAAAGTAGAGACGACCAAAAAAGTTGATAAAAAATAATTTTTAGTTGAATAATAAACAAAAAATACTTAAACAAGTAAAAATATCCTCTAAAAATATAGCAAGTCTTAAATATAAAAAACAGGTTTCCAACTAGAAACTTGTTTTTTATAAATAATTATTTTTCTGAAAAATGAGTATCTCTTTTTATCATTTTACTTTTTCGTAAACGGTTCCCTTTTTTATAATCAATTTCCCGTCCTTTAAATTATTTCTTTTTCTTACAGACTTTAATAAATTCTACGAATAAAGGATGGGGCGCTAAGGGACGAGAAATATATTCCGGGTGAAATTGCACTCCAACAAAAAAAGGATGATTAGTAATTTCAATAGCTTCGATAATTTTTCCGTCCGGAGATGTTCCAGAGAAAACTAAACCTAAACTTTCAAATAAGCTACGATAATCATTATTAAATTCATAACGGTGACGGTGGCGCTCTGATACTAGCGTTTTTTTACTAAAATTTCCGTAAGCTTTAGCCAAATGAGTTCCAGCTACTAATTTACAAGGCCATCCTCCTAGACGAATAGTTCCGCCATAACCCTTTTCTTTAATTATTTTTTCTTGACCGGGCATAATATGAATAACCGGGTCAGGAGTTTTAGGATCAATTTCGGCTGAGTTAGCTTTTTTCAAATTTGCAACATTACGAGCAAACTCAATCACGGCCATTTGCATTCCATAACATAAACCAAAATAGGGCACTCCCTTCTCTCGACAATATTTAATAGTTTTTATTTTTCCTTCCGCGCCTCGTCCGCCCCAACCCTGAGGAACAATAATTCCATCTAAACCATGCAATATTTTTGTTCCCTTCTTCTCAACTTCTTCAGCGCTTAACCAATTTATTTTCGCATGGCATTTATTAGCCATCGCCGCATGCTTGATAGCTTCAATTACTGAAATATAAGAATCACCCAGAGAAAAATCACCGCTAGCAAAATATTTTCCGACAATACCAATATTAATTATCGGGGGTTTTATTTTAGACAAAGACACCATCTTTTTCCAGGCTTGATTATTATTCTTATTTCCCAATGGTAAAGAAAGTTTTTGCAAAATAAGATTACCAAGATTATCTTTTTCAAAATTCAAAGGTATATCATAAATAGAATCGGCATCGGGCGCTCCAATAACTGCTTCCGGAGCAACATTACAATTAATAGATAGTTTTTCACGACGCGTCATATCTATCGGTTTTTCGCTACGGGCAATTAAAAAATCTGGTTGAATACCCGCACTTTGCAAGCTTCGTACAGCATGTTGCGTCGGCTTCGTTTTCATTTCCCCAATTTTATTGGGAATCGGTAAATAAGAAACCATCACAAATAAAACATCTTTAGGATGATAAAGTTTCATAACACGCGCTGCTTCTAAAAACAATAAATTTTCATATTCACCGACTGTTCCACCGATTTCAATAATCATTATTTCTGCATTAGTTTTAACAACTGCCCGATCAATGCGATCTCTAATTTCTTGAGGAATATGAGGAACAACTTGAACGCATTTTCCTTTATATTCTAAATTACGTTCTCGACTGATAACAGTTTGATAAACTCGGCCAGTCGTCATGTAATTTTCTTTATAAATATTCTGATTAAGAAATCTTTCATAATTACCAATATCCTGATCTGTTTCATCACCATCTTCAGTCACAAAAACTTCTCCATGTTCAATTGGATTCATAGTCCCCGCGTCAACATTAATATACGGATCCATCTTAATAGCACTAACCTTATAACCGCGAGCTTGTAAAATTTGGCCGATAGAAGCTGTTGTAACTCCCTTTCCCACGCCAGACATTACTCCGCCAACGACAAAAATGAATTTAGCCATAAAATTTAAAACTTTGTATGTTTATTTCTTTTTAACGCTTAATAATTCAATAGCTTTAGAGAATTGCGGATCTAAATTTTTATCAAAATCAGCTTGTGTCATTTTTACTTCAATATTCGGAGTAAGACCTTTTTCATTAATAAAATCACCGGCCGGGGTTAACCATTTAGCAATAGTTATCTTTAATTCCGCGCCGTCCAATAAACTTTCCAAAGCTTGAACCGAACCCTTGCCATAGGTAGTTTCACCAACAAGTGTCGCTTTTTTATAATCGCGCAAAGCACCAGCCACGATTTCCGAAGCAGATGCACTGCCACCATTAACTAAAACAATAGTCGGAAAATTTCCTAAACGTGCTTGTCCATTAGAAGGATATTCATTGCGACGATTACCGCCAAATTGTTCAGCTACCACTGGTCCAGCGCTAATCCACTCGCTAGCCATACTAACTGCTGTTTGCAAGTAACCTCCAGGATTATTACGTAAATCAAGTATAATTCCCTTAGGATTTTTAGAAACAGCCGTTAAAACCGCTTCATTAAAAAGATTTTCAGTATCATCATTAAAGTTGCTTACTCTAATAACAAAAATATTATCAGAACGCATTTCCGTGGTAATACTTTTAACAATAATAATTGAACGAGTTATAACTATATCCTTAGGTTTTTCACTACCTCTAATAATCGTTAAAGTAACCTTAGTATCTTTTGGTCCTCTTATCTTATTAACTACCTCGTCAATCGTTAAACCTAAAGTAGAGGTGCCATCAACAGCGTAAATTTTATCTCCAGCCAATAAGCCGGCCTTTTTAGCTGGAGTGCCATCTAAGGGAGCAATAACCGTAGTAACATCATCACGAATGCCAATCTCCGCGCCAATCCCCTCGAAAATCCCCGCTAAATCATCAGAAAAACGTTGTGCTTCTTGAGGATCCATAAAAACCGTATAAGGATCACCGGTCGCTTCCGCCATACCCTTTAAAGAACCATAAAACAGGCTTTGATTGCTAACCTTATTTTTATCAACATAATTTGTTTTTAACTCATTCCAAACCTGCCAATATAAATTAAAATCAATTGTCTCGCTAGTACTAGTTCCTAAGGCAGCATTAACTGCCTCGGGAGCATAAGCCAAAGAACGATCAGTTAAAATTGATTTCTGATTATTATTTTTTCCAAAATAAAAACCACTACCAAAAATACCAATTAATAAAATTAATACCAATATTTTTACACCGTTTTTTTTCATTATATTTTTATTAAACATACAATTAAATTTACAATACCTTTAAATTATTGAATAAATTCCATTAAAAATTTCATTAGATCTTATTAAAAATCATATTAAATTCTACTTTCTTAAAATTATTGGTTTAGTAGAATCACGCAAATCTATTAATCGCGAGGCCTTTGTATTGCGACAGCGACCGAAATCAATAACTAAATCTGGTTGTCGTTTTTTATTGGGGAAATAATGAATCAAAGACTGTAAATTAGAAATAACAGCCTGATCGCTTATATTTAAACTTGTCGAAACTAAAGGTAGTTTAACTTTCTTTAGTATTTTAATCAAAAATTTACTTTTAGGCAAACGGACCGCTAAACTATCAGAGTTTCCAGTTAATTCTGAAGGTAAAATTCCCCGATGACGAAAAATAATAGTTGTCGGTCGAGAATTTTTTTTCCAAACTTTTTTTAAAAATAAAGATTGTGCCTTAGAAACATAAACATATTTTTTAAGCATCGCCAAACTACTTACTAAAATAATCAGCGGTTTTTTAGAATTACGCTTTTTTAAACGATAAATGCGTTTTATCGCCGAAACATTATTAGCTAAACAACTCAAACCATAAATTGTATCAGTTGGTAGAATAAGTACCTGTCCAATTTTTAAGGATCCGGAAATTAAATCAATAATCGCCGACTTCATTTCTGATGCTTCGATACGTAAATGAGTCATGACAAAAATGTAAAATTAAATAATAGATTTTAGAACCTTTAACGCTTGTGGTAACAAAGGTGAAATTAGATTAACTATTTTAAGCAAAAATGGCGCCACTGTTGAATTAGTTAAAATTCCGCCCAGAAAATTATTAATAAAAGTATAACGAGAAATTACATAAATTATTAAACCCAAAAATAAGGATCCTTCCAAAAACCCCAAAACAGCCCCTAAAATATTATTGATAAATCGGCTACCGGGAATAACAGCAATAAATTTAAAAATCTTCTCAAATAAAACAAAAAATAAATCAATAAGACGTACTGCTAAAATAAATAACAAAATAAAAGCCAAGGCTTTGGCTAAATTATCATGACTCGTTACCCAAACTTTGAGCCATGACCAATTTTTAAACCATTCATAAAAGTTTAAATAGAAATTAACCGCCAAATAAGCTCCCAGGACTAAACCAATAATATGGCCAACCAATCTAATTACTCCCTTAAACAAACCATTAATTATAAACCCAGCTAAAATAATTAATAAACTAATATCAAAGATTGACATATGTTTTTAATATGAATTACAAAATTTAATAAAATTATAATCTTAAAAATAAAGCTTCTTCTTTTTTAATTTGTGCCTGACTAAATTGCAATTGAATTTTTTTTGAGCAAGCCGGTAAAAACGGTTCCAATAAATATGCCAAATTTAAAATATTTTGAGCAATCGGTTTCAAAATTTTCTCGATATCGGTTTTTTTATCTAACTTCCAGGGAGTAGTCCGGCTTAAAATTTCATCAGTTTTTTTAATTTCTTCCCAAACGATTTGCAAAACTTCATTAAAGCGATATTCAGTCATTTTTTTTTCAATATTCTTAACAATTATTTTAATATCAGAAATATTCAAATCAACTTTTAAATTAGTAAGTATCTCATTTTTTTCTAAAAGATTAGAAACGCGCGCCACTAAATTGCCTAAACCATTAGCTAAATCGGCATTATATCTTTCTCTGAATTTAGCTTCTGAATAATCACCATCTTCAAAAGGGGGGATCTCCGCTAATAAATAATAACGTACCGGATCTGTCCCATATTTGTCAACTAATTCATAAGGATCAACGCCATTACCTAAACTTTTACTAATTTTTTGACCATTAGCTGTTAAAAAACCAAAAACTAATACTTGCTTAGCGGGGACTAAGCCGGCCGACATCAACATAGCTTGCCACATCGCCGTCTGAGGGCGTAAATTATCTTTTCCACAAACTTGTAAGCCAGGCCAATAATTTTTAAAATTATCGGATTCAAGGGGCCAACCCAATGTTGAAATATAATTTACCAAAGCGTCAAACCAAACATACATCACCTGAGTATCGTCTCCCGGAACAGCAACACCATGAGGCATTTTAGATTTTAAACGAGAAATACTAAAATCCTGCAAACCAGACTCTACAAAAGTAGCTATCTCTTTTAAACGGCTCACCGGTTTTACAAAATTAGGATTTTTTTGATAAAGATTTAATAATTCTTTTTGATATTTAGAAAAACGAAAAAAATAATTTTCTTCTTCAATGATTTCCAATTCTCGATTGGGATGTAGCGGACAACGATTATGAACTAACTCTGAGTCTGTTTTTTCTAATTCACAACCGATACAATATTTAATTTTATAAGATTTTTTATATATATCACCATTAGCATCGCATCTGCGCCAAAATTCTTGGGCTGCCTTCTGGTGTTCCGGGTCAGTCGTCCGAATAAATTTATTATAAGATAAATTTAACTTTTCTTTTAAAGGTAAAAATTTTGCGGAATATAAATCACAAAAATCCGCAGTTGTCATTCCTAATTCCTGGGCTTTTTGATAAATTTTCAAACCATGTTCATCAGTTCCGGTGTTAAAAAAAACATTGGCACCTCTTTGCTTTTCATAACGAGCGATAACGTCCGCTTTAATAATTTCCGCCGCAAAACCAATATGCGGCTCGGAATTAATATAAGGCAAAGTTGTTGTAATATAAAAATATTTATCTTTCTTTAACATATCTCACAAAATTTATTAATTTTCTCGTTTTTTAATTAAAACCACAAATTCCCCTTTTAAGTTATTAGGATCTTCTAATAATTTTTCTAAAACATCACTGGGCTGACCACTATAAAAGCTTTCATGTAATTTAGTTAATTCCCTGGCGACCTTTAGTTCTAGTAAAATTCCCGTTTCCTTACTCATGACAATTAACTCCTGCAAAAGTTTAACTAAACGATGTTTTGATTCATAAACAATAACGGAATATTCACTTTTAAAAATTTCTTTTAATTTTGTTTGTCTTCCCTTTTTATTCGGTAAAAATCCTAAAAACAAAAAATGATCAAAACCGATACCAGAAATAGAAAGAGTGGCGGTCAAAGCGGATACGCCAGGAACACTCTCTATTAAAACCTGATCACCAAACTCGTCCCGAACTAAAGAAACTAATTTTGATCCTGGATCAGATAATCCCGGAGTACCAGCATCTGTGACAAGTGCTAAATTTTTATTATCCCTCAACAAATCTAAAAGCTTATCAACTTTTAAATTATTAGAATGCTGATGATAAGAAATAGTTGGCGTTTTTATCTGATAGTGACTCAACAAGCGATGAGTTATTCTAGTATCTTCACATAAAATTACATCCGCTTCCTTTAAAACACGCAGGGCCCGCAAACTTATATCCTCAAGGTTTCCAATCGGAGTAGCTACAATTCTTAAAATACCCATATTTATTAAATATTATCTCGTCTTTCGTGAACATATTTTGTCCAATCATCAGCAATTTCTACTAAAACCTTAAATGGAGATTCAATTATAAAATCAAAGAAGAAAATAAAAATATTAATCTTAGAAAAACTACTGGATAGCCAGCGGCCGACTAAAATAATTGGCATATAAAATAAATCCAATAGCAATGTCAAAATATTTTCCTTACGCTCAACAACAATTAATTCTTTGACGCCAATAGTAGTTCGAACGCTGAAAAAACTAACAAAAGCTAAGAAAAATAAAAAGATAATAATACTTACCCAATTAAAATTTATAAATGTTAGAACCTTAATAATATAATAAACTGAAACAAAAAAAGCAGCGACATAAATCAATTTAAACAAACTATCTTTAAACCAATTACGACGATCAGGACGATGTAAAATCATGGCCTGTTTTCTTTCGCTGCCAACAAAAGTTATTTCTTTAATACCATTTATTATTTTGTCGGTGTTATTTACTCCCGGTCGACGTGTTAAAGAAACAATAACAAACAAAAGAGCTACCGGGAAAGCAATATTTATTCCTAAAGTTATAAGATTTAAAGGTTCATGAAAAAATTTAATAGCCGGAACCTCAATTAAAAACACAAAAATTGATTTTGTTAAAAAAATATAAATAATACTACGCACAGCAACTCGCCATAAACGCGTTTTAGCTTTTTTATATTTTTCCTGACAAACCTTGCGAATAGCGGCTATAAAATTATTCTCATCCTTTTGCAATTCGCTATAAACTTTAGCAGGAGAATTTTCAATTGTTTCCGCTAATATTGAAGCATAGAGCGAATAAGGCTTAACAATTTTATCCAATCTTTTTCCTAAAGGAAGTTTAATTTGATCATCAATTATTTTTTTTAACTCACCAAAATTTTCCGCGATAACTTTAATTCTATTTAAATCATTCTCAGAAAGAATTTCATTCAAATTAAAATCCAACCAACCACTATTATAATATTTAAAAAGAACAAAACTTAACATATCAACGTCAAATTTTAAAAAATTGCGGCTGATACTTAAATAAATTTGAATTTCCAAGTCAGCTTCATTAGAGAAATCAGCCGGCAATTTAATATTTTTTGATAAAACATCAAAAAGATTTTTAACAATAATTTGTTTAACAGGATTAGGGGCTAAATTTTCTTCAATTTCACAAGCAGCTAAAGTTAAAAGCCAGTGAATTAAGTTATTTTTTTGATTAATTAAATCCTTGGCTTTATTAATATCAACCCTTAAAGTTAGATCGCTATTAATTTTAGAAGAAATTTGATTTTTTAAATTAATATATTTCTCCAACATTACTGCTACCTCTTTAATTTTTTTTTCAGGAATTTTATTGTTAGATAAGTAACTTCCTCTAATAAGTTCGATTAAAAGATGTTCAGAAATTTTGGCGCTATCTGTTTCCTTAACAACCCCTTCAATAATAATTTGACGTCGCAAAATACGCGCAATAGCATTTTTACGCAACAAGTGCTCTTCATCATAGTCAACGGCATTTCTTATCTTTTCATAAAAAAAAGATAAACGAGAAATAAGAGAAGAAACTTTAATACGAGGAACATCATCAGTCTGATCCTCGATCTTGTTTTTCTCGCTATAAATTATCTGAAATAATTTCTTGGCATTATCATTAATGTTCACCGGTTGACCAATTTTTAAATGTTTAATCAAATTAGGGCTAACCATAAATAAGTTATTAATTAAAAACTAATAATTATAACGATATAATTGTACCGTGTTTGCATCTAAAAAGCAACTTCTAATATTACCTAATACTATCTTAATATTATCCACGTAAATGTCAAAAATGAAATTTTTATTAAAACCCGAAACACACCCAAAACGTTCCCCTTGACATACTTCTCTGGTTTTTGTATTATTTTAGTAGATAAAAATTGGCCTGGAAGGCTTTTTTTTAAATATTAATATATGAATAAAATCACCCAATATATTCAAGAATCTATAGTTGAGATGAAAAAGGTTACTTGGCCTACTAAAAAGGAAACTTATCGTTATACCCTGCTGGTTATTGGTATTAGCTTAGGTATTGCTCTTTTTTTAGGAATTTTAGACTACATTTTTACTCAAGGTTTTCAATTTGTTATATATAAATAATATTCATTCTTAAACTATTAATAAGCGAATAAAAGTAATGATTTATCAACTGACGAATTTATTTCTAAATAACCGCGATTAATATAAAAATATGGCTAAGCAACTTTTAAATCAAGGACGCCGTTGGTATGTAATTCATACTTATTCCGGTTACGAGGAAAATGTTACTCAAAATTTAAAACAAAGAGTAGATTCTTTAGATATGGAAGATAAGATTTTTAATATTCTAATTCCTACTGAAAAAAAAATTAAAATAAAAAATGGTAAACGACGAGTAATAGAAGAAAAAATATTTCCCGGTTACATTTTAGTAGAAATGGAGGTTACCGACGAATCCTGGTATATTGTTCGTAATACTCCTAATGTTACTGGTTTTATCGGCACAGGCACAATTCCTACACCAATCAGTGAAGTAGAAATTAAATCTTTACAAAAAAGAATGGGCGTTGAAGATCCTAAATTTCAAATCGATGTTGTTGTGGGAAGTCCTGTTCATATTAATGAAGGTCCATTTAAAAACATGGAAGGAAAAGTTACAGCCGTTGATGAAGCTAAAGGAAAAATTAAGGTTTCTGTATCTATGTTTGGACGAGAAACTCCGGTAGAATTAGACTTTTTACAAATTAGAAAAGTATAAGCTAAAAATATAAAAACAAGAAAGATATAAGATAAAAAAATAATTGAAAGTTAAAAAATTAGCTTCTGAATTTAATAATTTTCATTTTTTGCAATTAATTAAAAAATTTATATGGCTAAAAAAATAAAAACTAAGATAAAATTACAAATTCCCGGAAATCAAGCTAATCCCGCCCCACCTATTGGTCCGGCTTTAGGCCAACACGGTTTGAACATTGCTCAATTCTGTAAAGAATTTAATGATAAAACTAAAGATAAAGTTGGCGATATTATCCCTGTAGAAATTACGGTATATGAAGATCGCAGTTATGATTTTATTTTAAAAATACAACCGGCCGCTGAATTAATTAAAAAAGCGGCGGGAATTAAAAAAGGATCAGGAAAACCATTAACAGAAAAAGTCGGAAAAATTAGCGTTTCACAGTTAGAAGAAATAGCTAAAACAAAAATGTCGGATTTAAATGCCCACGATTTAGAAGCGGCTAAAAAAATTATCGCCGGCACTGCCCGACAAATGGGAGTAGAAATTAAATAATTAAATAATTGTGGGAGTTTTAAAATTAAGTATTTTATATCTTAAAATTTAAAACGTTTAACCACGACTAAATTCTATGAAGTCAGATAAAAAAGTAACAGAAAAAGAAGCAAAAGAAACCAAAAAAGTTGTTAAATCAACTTCTAAAAAAAGCAAAACTGAAAAAGTTATTAAAACTCCAAAAAAAGTTGACCATTCAGCTATTTATGATCGTTTAAAAACTTATTCCGCCGAAGAGGCTTTAGAAATTGTTAAAAAGTTAACAAGAACTAAATTTGATGCTTCGGTAGAAATTCATGTTCGTTTAGGTATTAATGCTAAAAAGGGTGATCAACAGGTTAGAGGAGCAGTTAGTTTACCACATGGTACCGGTAAAACTGTTCGCATCGCTGCTTTCATTTCTCCGGAAAATGAAGCTGCCGTTAAAAAAGCCGGAGCTGATTTAGTCGGCGGCGAAGATTTAATAAATGAAATTAAAAAAACTGAAAAAACAGACTTTCAAGTAGCTATTGCTGAACCGCTTTTAATGAAAAATTTAGGAATGATTGCAAAAATTTTAGGTACGCGCGGTTTAATGCCCTCTCCTAAAAATGATACTGTAACTACTAACCCCGTTAAAACAGTTGAAGAATTAAAACGTGGTAAAATTAGTTTCAAAAATGACGATACTGCCAACATTCATACTATTATCGGTAAAGTTAGCTTTGACACTAAAAAATTATTAGATAATTATCAAATTTTAATTGATACTATTAAAAAATCTAAACCCGCTTCTTCTAAGGGATCTTATTTAAAAAATATCAGCCTGTCATCCTCAATGAGCCCGGGAGTTAAAGTAATAGTTTCTTAATTAATACCTAATAAAAGCTTTCCCGGGTCGATTAACGACATTCTTGACTAAGAAAATATAATCGACTATAGTGGAATAAGGTAAGCATTTTTAAAAAAAGAGCGAACCAATTCGTTCTTTTTTTAAAATAAAGGTCGTCTTACAATTTAATAAATTTTTTTTGAAAAAAATGAAAAAATTATTTATCGGTGGTTTATCTTTTAAAACCACTCAAGAAGGTTTGACTGAAGCCTTCGCAAAAGCTGGTGAAGTCGTCTCGGCTGTAATTATTACTGATCGAATGACTCATCGCTCTAAAGGTTTTGGTTTTGTAGAAATGGCTAATGACAATGAAGCTCAAAAAGCTATTGAAATGTATAATAATCAAGAATTAGACGGACGTAATATCGTGGTTAATGAAGCTCGTCCTCTAGAAAAAAGATTCTAATTATATTCAGATAAGATCGTAATTGAAATTGAAATGTAAAAAAAATACCCGCTTTTAAGCGGGTATTTTTATTTTTAAAGTTTGAGAAATAACAAGGGGCTGATTATCCGGACTAATTTCTAATTGCCAAATTGAATAATTCAAATAAGCGGCAAACATCACCCAAAGAATATAAGGCAAAAGAAGGTAGGCTGCTTTATGATTAATTTCATAAAAAGATAAAATAGTAGCTAAAATAGCACACCATAAACTAATTATTTCCATAAAAGCTAAACCGGTATTATGAGCGCCAAAAAATATTACTGACCAAAAAATATTAATAATCAATTGAAAAATAAAAATCGCTAAAGCTATTTTAACTGCTCGGCGCTTCAGTCCTTCGCGCCATATGAAAAAAGCCGCTACACCCATTAAGGCATACAAGATAAACCAAACTGAACCAAAAACCCAATTCGGCGGGTTAAAGGCTGGTTTAACTAAACCCTCATACCAAACAGGAATAGCCGGACTTACAAATAAACTACCAATAAAACCAGCTAACTCTGATATTAAAATGGCTATTACTAACTTAAAAAAATTACTTAATTTCATAAAAAATTTAATAACATATAATCACAAAAACTTACTATTATATTTTACCAAATTATTGATTTTTTTACTATGCTCAATTCACTATTCAATTTACTGTAAAAAAAAGACGGCCAATAGTCGTCTTTTTTTATAGTGAATGTGAGTCTTTTCTAAACTAATATTTAGTTATTTTAATAGTTCAATACTATTAATAATTACGTCCTGTGTCGGAAATGAAACTTCACTAGGATTACCGGGATTAGGTTTTACAGCCACATTTTCAATCTTACGAACAATATCCATTCCGGAGACTACTTCCCCGAAATTAGTATAACTACCGTCTAACCAAGGAGTAGAGGCGGCGGTAACGATAAAGAATTGAGAACCGTTAGTGTCTGGCCCAGAATTAGCCATTGCTAAGCTACCGGCAACTAATTTATGACTACCGGTTTCATTTTTAAATTTATATCCCGGTCCACCTGTTCCATAGCTAAAAACATCAGCCTCCTTAGTTAAAGGATCGCCGCCTTGAATCATAAAATCTTTCATAATCCGATGAAATTTAGTCCCATTATAAAAACCCGCTTGCGCCAAATTTAAGAAATTATTTGCTGCTAAAGGCGTTTCATTAGTATAAAACTTTAATGTAACATCACCAAAGTTAGTTTTAACTAAAGCTTGTGAATACTGCTTAATTAAATCGATTTGTTTGTCGGGTGCTGGCATATTGTTATTTTGAACCGGTTTTTCAGTAACCACCGCTGATTCATCAGGGCTAGAAACTAAATTATTATCCGGTGCGGTCGCCGAAATCGGAGCCGCTAAATTATTAATTTGTTCATCTGTTGGTTTACTAGAATCAACTGCTATAGAATCAACTGTCACCGGATTAGTAGAATCAACTGCCGTATAATCAAGAGAATTATCGGCTACTGGAGTATTAGTAACAGAGCTAGAACAAGCTGAAACACTAAAAGCAATTGCTAAAATTGCTAAAATAAGTAAAAAATTTTTCTTCATAATTTTATAATTTTATTAATTAATAATTAAACTTTAAATTGTTTTTTAATTTTTTTATCTTCTTCTTCTCGTTTGTCACCAATAACCTCCTTAGCTTTAATTCGAAGTTCCTCTAAATTCAACTCATTCAAATCTTTAGATCTAATTTGTAAATATTCCGCAGTATTCAATTTTGGCTCAGTAATTACCTCACTTAATAATACGTCTAGTATGGCTCCAATCTTCGGCCCCGGGCTCAAATTTAAGACACTTATTAAATCATCACCATTTATTTTAAGCATTTTAACAGACACCGGGTCGTTCTGAACACTTTCTAACATGTATTGTAAATGACGTAATTTATAAGGCATAGCTTTAGGCGTGCCCGAGCCCAAACGATCCGCTACTCGCAAATGGATTAAATCTTGTAAATTTTCTTTTCCCACTTTAACTATCAAGCGTCTAACTGAAGCAGCTGTTACTTCCCCAACATTATAATAAAACATGTGATTTTTTACTAGATTAACAACTCGCAGACGATCTTCGTTGGAAAACTTTAAACGACTCATTATTTTTTCCGTCATTTTGGCTCCTAAATATTCATGATTATAAAAGGTAGCTATTCCTTTAATAATTTTTCGTGTTTTTGGTTTAGCAACATCGTGTAGTAAAGCTGCTAAACGTACCGGCCATTCTAAACTTGGGCAATATTTTAAGGCTAAAACATTATGTTTAAAAACAGTATAAATATGATGACGATCCTGCTTAACGTTATCTCCTTGTTCTAATTCCGGTAATATATATTGCAATAATTTAGTTTCATGAAGTAACATAATCCCTTCACTAGGCCGCGGAGAATTGATTATTTTAATTAATTCATCGCGAATTCTTTCCGGTGAAACAAATTTTAAACTGCCGGCTAATTTATTAATCGCCCGTTGAGTTTTTGGTTCCAATTCAAATCCTAGTTGCACACTAAAACGAATCGCTCGCAACATTCTCAGGGCATCTTCTTTAAAGCGATCACTTGGTTCTCCAACAGCTCTAATCACTTTTAATTTTAAATCTTTGCGACCACCGAATAAATCAACTATTTCATCCGGTTTGGCCGGATTAAGAGCTAGAGCATTAATCGTAAAGTCCCGACGTTCTAAATCTTTATCTAGCTTTGTTTCAAATTGAATAATATCCGGGTGGCGTCTATCAGTATAATTTTGTTCGCTACGATAAGTGGTAATTTCGACAATATCCAAAATTATCTCCTTACCGCTACTTAAATCACGAATCGGATATAAAACTGTACCAAATTCATTTTCATATTTAGCGCCAGAAAAAATTTCTAATACTTGTTCGGGTATAGCATTGGTAGTTATATCCCAATCTTGCGGCGTTTTATTTAGCAAAATATCACGGACACAGCCACCAACAATATAAGCTTCATAACCCGCAGTTTGCAGATTCTGAACTATTTTTACAATGTATTCGGGAATTTTCATTTATTTAAAAAATTTTAAAAACCTTAAAATACTCCAAGCAATTAAACCACCCGCTAAGGCAGTAATTAATTGCGACCAACCTAACATTTTAGTAACTATAGAGATAACGGGAGCTTTAATAAAAAAACTTGCTAATATATTAACACTAAAAAACAAAAAAACAAATTTTAAAAAAGCCCCGCTCAATATTCCTAACCAATAACCCCTTGACTCTTCCCGGCTTCTTTTATAAAACCAGTTAATCATTACTACAAAAATAATATTACTAACTATAATAAAAGGAACGGTCGGTGCTAAAACCGCTGGCAATAAACCACCGCTTAAAGCCATTAAACTTGGTAAAAATGAAACTAAAATAGCACTTTTAAATCCGGTTAAAAGCAAAACTAAAATTAAAATTGCGTTAACTATCGGTCCGGTTAATAATGGTAAATGAACAAAAAATGGTAAAAACATCGCTACGGCCGTTAAACTCGAAAACTTCGTTAACCAAATAGCATCAACACGTTCCCAGGTTTTAACTGCTATTTGATCTGAATTTTCTTCCGGATATTTTTCCAATTCACTTAAATTTTTTGATTGATTAAAAGACATATAATTAAAACAAAGATTTTTTACTTTTTTTAAATTTTGTATAAATAAGCTTGCTTAATAATTGCCTGTCTTTAACCCACTGATAATAAGTCTGCATCATCACATTTTCATGGGCTCGCCGAATATTTCTGCCTTTATCAATTTTATAAAGGCCAGCAATTCTTTTCTGGCAAATTTCTCGAGTAGTCGGGATAGGTTGTCCGCCGCCTCCGATACAACCACCAGGACAAGCCATTACTTCAACATAATGATATTTTTTTAGTTTTGGTAATATTTTAGAAAAATTTCCCAAACCATTAACAACTGCTACTTTTAAATTTTTTCCAGCTATTTTTATACTTGCCTCTTTTAAACCATCCAAGCCACGCACTGCCGTAAATTCTAAACAACTATCAAGAATCTTATTTATATTTTTATTTTTATTTCTATTTTTTTTATCGCTAAGTAAAAAAACTGCTGTTCGTAAGGCTGATTCCATAACTCCTCCAGAAGCTCCATAAATAGCCGCTGCCCCCGAACCGCTATTAAATAATGGCTGACCGGCACTAATTGGTAAATTTTTAAAATCAATTCGCGCTTTTTTAATTAAATAAGCTAACTCACGTGTAGTTAAAACATAATCCACTAAAGGCCGGACAGCACGAAGTCATCATCGGCCAAACCGCTTCTTGTTTTTTGGCCGTACAAGGCATAATAGAAACTACCACAATTTTTTTAGCATTAATCTTTTTTTTGTCAGCCCAATAAGTTTTTATAGCACCAGCTAAATGAATGTGGGGCGAACGAGCGGTCGTTAAATTAGGAATAAGTTCTGGGTGATAAAACTCAACATAGGCTACCCAGGCCGGACAGCACGAAGTCATCATCGGCCAAACCGCTTTCTTATCCTTAAGCCGCTCTAATAACTCCTCAGCTTCAACCATGGTCGTTATATCGGCACCAAAATTAACATCTAAAACTTCTTGAAATCCCAGTTTTTTTAAAGCAGTATAAATTTTTCCTTCACAATTAACTCCATATGGCATGCCAAATTCTTCGCCTAAACTAACACGGATGGAAGGAGCAAATTGAGCCACCACAATTTTATTAGGATCTTGCAATAGTTTTTCGACGGCTAAACAATCATTTTTTTCTTGAGCGGCCGTTACCGGACAATGCAAAGCACATTGCCCGCAATAAATACAAGCTGAATCAGAATTTTTACTCGGCACTACTTCCTGATTACTTCCCTGACCAGTCATTTTTAAATAACTAATACCTTGGCGATCACAAGCTTCAACACAATTCTGACAATCAATACACTGCGATTCATCAATTTCTATAGCTAATCCAAAATGATAAATTTTACGAGCCGCTTTACGTTCCGGTAAGCGATCAGTTTCTACCTTATACTCTCGAGATAAATGCAACAAATCACAATCATACAAAGATAAACAATCGACACATTTTTTAGTATGTTCCGCTAAAATTAACTCTAAATTTAAACGTCGCGCATTTAGTACTTTCGAGCTTGAGGTGTAAATCTCCATTCCCTCTTGAACAATTGTCGAGCAAGCTGTAACTAGCTTATCCCTCCCTTTTAATTCCACAACACAGATTCGGCAATTAGCCTTAACGCTCAAATCAGGGTGATAACACAAAGACGGGATATTTATTACCGCTTTTTGCGCCACCTCCAAAATTGTTTGATCCTCAGAAGCTGTTAAAACTTTTTTATCAATTTTTAGATGCATCATCTTTAATTTTAACTAAATCTTTATAAATATTATACAAAAATAACAAAGCAATCGGATAAACAAAATAAATAATAAAGTTTATCACTACGCCGATAATAATCGCCGGAAAACCGCTAACCTGCAAATAACTCAAAGGTTTTGTTAAAACAAACCCAAACAAGGCAAGGGCAAATATTATAAATAAAACTCGACCACCTACTGCCAACCAATAGCCTTTAACTAATCTTTGACTGCGTTTTATTGCTGATAAACCCCTCTTCCCTTCGAAAAAGAAAACAAAAAATGTTAAGATATAAAAAACTAAAAAAATAAGAGCGGGAATAAAAAAGACTAAAAACCACAAAGCTAATGTAAGCCAAAACAAAATTTGTAATAATAAATAAGACCAAAAATAGCGCGCTGATTCTTGATAAATTTTAAATTCATGGCCTAAATATTCATGCTTAATTAACAAAAACAAACTCAGTGTTAGACGAATTAAGTAATATAATATAAAAAACCAGGCCAAGGAACCGATGATAATAAAAATATCTATAAAAATTGCATTAGATCCTAAATTTGTTTCTAAACCCAACCAAAATAAAGCAAAAAATATCGCTGCCGGAATGGCGATATGCGCCAGACCCCAAACATAAATCATGGCAAATTTTGACAAATTTTTCCACCAAATTCTAATTGCTAATTTAAAATTTAAAAAAACTGGTATCAATTTAAGAACTTTTTTTGTGTCCATAAATTTTTTATAAATTATTCTGTAGTAAATTACAGTTGAAATTTATTTAAAAAATTAACTCTTTATATTATTTACATTATTTACATAACTTCTCAGGGGTTCCGCTAATGATGCCCCCAGAGCGCAGAAACTAGAAACAGCTAAATTATCAACAATTTCCCAAAACAATTTCTGATCATAGACAGATTTATTAATCATTTTTTTTAAATGATATGTTCCTTCTCGACAAGCAGAACATTGGCCGCAGCTTTGTTTTTGATAAAAATCAATCCATTGTTTAAATAATTTATGGCCGCTTGTTTTAGATAAGTCATAAACTCTAATCGACCCAGCGCCTTCAATAGGACGTTCTAATTGTCGTGAATTTAAAACCTCTCCGCTAGCCGCTCCGCCAATTTGTACAAAAAATGGCTTAGACGTCCAATTATCAGTTACTTTCAAAACAGCTTCAACGGTCAAGTTATTGGCAAGATTATAAACTCCCGGATTCTTAACTGATCCATCAACAGTAAAAATCGGGTATCGTGATATTTATTTTTGCTCACTAAACTAACATTATAAAATGTTTCTGTATTATTAATTAATGTTGGTTTTCCAAATAAACCACTTTCAGCCGGATATGGCGGTTTTAAGCGAGGTTCAACTTTTTTTCCTTCGATTAAATTAAGTAAAGCACTTTCTTCTCCGCTAATATAAGTTAAACGATCCGGCTTGATAAAAAAAATAATCTTCTCTTGTAATTTTTGATATTTTTTTAACTTTAAAACTTTTTTTAAGCCATTAGCATATTTTTTAAAATATTCTTTATTTAAAAAAATATAAATTTTATTTATTTTTGCTGATCCTAAGAATTGATCAGCTAAATAAAGTCCATTAATTACTTCGTCGGGATAATGATTAATAATATAAGCATCTTTTTGAACACCCGGTTCTCCTTCAGCGCCATTAAGAATTATATAACCCTCAGTTTTTGTTTTTAAAGCCTCTTTAACCGTCGTCCATTTAAGGGCGGTAGGATATGATGCTCCACCGCGACCGACTAAACCGGCCACGGTAATTTTTTTTAAAACATTTTGTGAATTAATCATAAATTATCCTCAATAATCACAAAAAAATATTTAATAAGTATCAAGCTAGCTCAATAATAACGATAAGTCCTTAAATAAAAATTAATTATTCAGTAAACACCAAGCTAGCTCAATAATTAAATAAATTTACCTAAATAATTTGCTAGTTCCACTAAACGATTAGAATAACCCCACTCATTATCATACCAGGCAATTATTTTTAATAAATCGCCATCAATTAAGCGGGTATTCTTTAAATCTACTATCGCGCTATGAAAATTGCCAATAATATCGGTTGAAACCAGCTCTTCATCCGAAGCTTCAATAATTCCCTTCATTTTCCCCTGAGCTATCTTTTTAAAAGCATTATTAACATTTTCAACGCTTGTTTTTTTATTTAATAAATAAACAACATCACAAAGAGAACCAACCGGTGTTGGTACGCGAACCGCTAAACCATCAAATTTATTTTTTAACGAAGGAATAGTTTCGGTAGTAGCAATAGCCGCTCCGGTAGTAGTGGGGATAATATTTATCGCCGCTGCTCGGGCGCGACGTAAATCCTTATGAGGACCATCAACTAAATTTTGATCAGCGGTATAAGAATGAATAGTGGTCATAATTGCCTTTTTAATGCCATACGTTTCTTTAATAACCTTAGTTACTGGCGCCAAACAATTTGTTGTACAGGATGCGCAAGATACATAATTATCTTTTTTATTTATCTTATCAGCATTAACGCCCATCACAATAGTTTTTACACCGCCCTTTTTAGTCGGTGCTGATAAAACAACTTTTTTTGCCCCAGCTTTAATATGTAAATTCAAACCCTCTTTATTTGTAAAACGTCCCGTACACTCTAAAACAATATCAACTTTACGTTTTTTCCATGGAAGTTCGCTGGGATCTTTAATCGCTAAAACTGGAATTTTATGACCATTAATAATTAAATCGCTAGACGTCGACTTAATTTCTTGCCGACTCGAGCCATAACAAGAATCATATTTCAATAAATGCGCTAATGTCGCCGGGTCGGTTAAATCGTTTATAGCGACAATATTTAAATTAGGAAAACGTAAATAAATTATTTTAAGAGCCGCTCGACCAATTCGACCGAAACCGTTAATAGCGATATTCATTTTTTTCTTTGTACTCATATAAGATAAAATAATTAATTAATATAAGTAATTATAACATATTCTTAAAAAGATTAAAAATCTCTAAAAACAAAAAAAACCGTCAAACAGACGGCCAAAATATAAATAAAATATTACTATATTTTCTTTTTATGACGATTAATATCAACTTCAATAATTATATCACGTTCATCCTGTTTCTCGGATTTAACCCTCACATCTACGGTCTGTTTTAAAACATGATGTTGAATAATGGTTCCTCTAACGCCATCAACATTAACTTTTGTCCCGCAAGGCGGTAATTGACCGGCTAAAAATTTATAACCTTCGTATTCAAACGATAAACAACATTTTAAACGACCGCACATTCCAGAAATCCGATCACTGCCACGATTAACAACTTGCTGAGTTTCCGCCATTTCCGAGGTAATCGAACAAAACTCCGTTAAACATCCCTGACAACATAGCCCTAAGCCGCAAGATCCGCAATCACCAATAATTTTAGCTTCATCGCGCGTACCGATTTGTGTCAAACGAATACTCGCATTAAAATAACCTGATAAATCCTTAACAACATCACGAAAATCAATTCGGCCGTCAGCCGTGAAAGCAAAATTAAGACGACCACCTTCCCAAGAAAAATGAACATCGACTAATTTCATGGACAAACCATGTTTTTTAATAGTTTCTCGACAAAAATCTAGAGCTTCTTTTTTTTGAGTTGAAGATGGAACTCGAGCTAAATCCTCCTTAGAAGCTTTTCTAATAACCGGTTTAAGCTCTTGACTTGCGGCTGGATCCTTAGAAACCAAATCTTCTTTTTTCTCAGTCAAAGAAACAACTTTCCCCAATTCTAGGCCTAATTCTGTTTTTACAATAACATAATCACCAACTTTTAATTCCAAAGAGTCAACAGAAAAACTATAAATCTTATCCCAAGAAATAAATTGAATCTGAGCGCTATACATGATAATTAACTATTAATATCTCGCTAAAACGAGAATAGAAAAACACAATAAATAAAGAGACTAAAGAGAGTAGCGAATGAATTTCAAAATATTCACATCGCCTAAAATGTCTTTTACTTTTTTCTTATCATCCTTAATATATTCCTGTTCAACCAAACAAACCTCTGAATAATATTTACCCATTTTCCCAATTACAATTTTTTCTACCATATTTTCCGGTTTTCCTTCTTTTAAGAGCTGTTCTTTATAAATTTCTTTTTCTTTTTCCATTTCTGCTTTATCAACTTCACTAGATACTAAATATTTCGGGCTAGCCGCTGCTACTTGCATGGCTAAATCCATAGCTAAAACTTCTTGACTGGGTTTATCAAGAGAAATTAATACTCCTAAACGACCGCCTAAATGAGAATAAGCCGCGACAGTTTCTCCAGAAATAATAGCAAAACGTTTAATGAGCAAGTTTTCACCAATTGTTCCGCTTAAATTAGCTAAAGTATCTTTAACGCTAACTCCTTTTAAATCTAAAATTAATAATGCTTCTAAATCAACAGGTTTTTGAATAATAATAAGTTCCATTATTTCATCAGCTAGGCTAGTAAATTTTTCATTACGAGCCACAAAATCAGTTTCAGAATTAAGTTCTAAAATATAAGCTTCAGTTTTTGCTTCATTAACGGCCACTTTTATTATTCCCTCTTCAGCGTCTCGTCCTAGGCGTTTAGCCGCCTTAGCAATTCCTTTTTTTCGTAATATTTCAACGGCTAAATTTAAATCATTTTTAGCTTCAACTAGAGCATTTTTACAATCAACCATGCCCGCTCCAGTCATTTCACGTAATTGTTTAATGAGTTCCATATAAATAATTCTTAATTTTTAAGCTTTAAGATTTTTTTGACCCTCAAGAATAGCATTTTTAACCGTTTCTAAAATTAATTGGATGGTTTTTGTGGAGTCATCATTGGCAGGAATAGGATAATTAACCTCTTCAGGATTAACATTGGTATCGCAAATAGCAATTATCGGAATATTTTTTTGTTGGGCTTCTCTTATCGCAGTTTCCTCTTCTTTAATATCCCAAACAAATAAAGCGTCAGGCAATTTAGTCAAAGCTGTTAAACCACCGACACGCATTTCTAATTTTTTAATTTCTCGATCAAAATTCAAACGTTCTTTTTTAGTATATTTTTCTAATTTTCCAGTTTCTTTCTTTTCAATTAAATCTAAATATTTTTTAACAGATTTTTTTACGATAGTATAATTAGTAAGATATCCACCCAGCCATTTGCCAACCACGTAAGACTGATGTGTTTCTTCAGCCATTTTCTTCAAAGGTTCTGACACTTGGCTCTTGGTTCCGATAAAAAGTAAATTTTTTCCTTCACCGACTAATTTAGAAATAAATTCTAAAGCGATTTGTAATTTTTCTTGACTCTTACGTAAGTCAATAATATAAATGCCGTTCTTAGAGGTAAAAATGAATTGCTTCATTTTTGGGTGCCAACGATTAGTTCGATGGCCAAAATGCATACCGGCTTTTAGCATTTCTTCTGTACTAGGAATCTTAATCATATTTTTTCTTTTTAAGGCCGAAGCCCATTACATCTGCTCTACTACCTCGAAAAATCAAGGAAGAAAAATAAAAGCCATAAGGCTTTGAGAGCATGATAATTAATAAAATGACCGTTTAACGGTCAGAGGTTAAACCTCAGTATTAAAGATATCGTAAATTCTGTCTCTTGTCAAGAATAATAATAGGCTATTATTAGCACAATATTACTTTATTTTTGATAAAAATCATTAACATTTTGGTTAAAATTATTAACTTTTATATTATAAGCATCAACTAAAGACTGATAATTGTTAACTGTTAAATTATAATTATTAACCAAAACATTATAACTGGCCACTAAACTATTATATTGGCTAATCTGACCGTTTTTATAATAATCATCCATTTGAGTTTTAACGCTGGTTAAATTAGTTTCTTGGGCAGTGATATTATTTTGCAAATCATTAATTTCCACTTCTTTAGTAGTGAGTTCGTTTTTTGCTAAAGCTAGGTTAGCTACTTGAGCACGAGTAGCGGCTACCCCCTGATAAGTTTTCCCCGTAGTTTTTTGATAAATTTCAATTGTACCTAAAATAGAAGAATCAAATAAATTATTAAATTGATTATCGGAACTTTGCGCTTGGCCGGAATTAATACTTTGCGGAATAATTCCGAAAGAAAAATAATTGGTAGTCTCCACATAGCAATAACCTGAACCATTAATAGAATCGACAAGCGGGCAAGCTATCCCGGCGGCCGAATGATTCAAATCGGGAAAATCTAAAATAGCTGCTCCATAACCTAAGCGACGCATCAAAGAAACTGCTAAAAATGTTTTATCGGAACAAACCCCGCGATCTAAATATAAAGTCTCGTAAGGGAAATAGGGATTAGTATTTCTATTATCACTCAACGAAAGTTTTGCATGATCATAAGGAATGTATTGAACTAAAGAAATTGTAAATTCTAACAATTGATCGTCTGTCCAATTATTTTTAACAGCCAGCGCTCTTAATTGCCCGATTAAATCATCTAAAGAGCTATCCCCGGTTTTTAAGGTTAAAAATAAACCATAAAAAGAATTGCGTAAATCACTCGGTGCATTATTACTGGAATAAGTATAAACCTTGGGCGTAGTAGCGTAAGATTGATACAAACTAGAAGAAAAGTTTTGAAAAATTTCGTAATTATTATTTTTATATTTAAACAAAAAGTTATGAATTGTGCTTGTCGTTGCGTTTAAAGAAATTCCGGTATTTAAAGTAGTAGGCACCGTCGTATCGACATAAATCTGAGGAACAACACTTGAAGAACTAAGAGGAATTAAAGCTAAGTCGTGGTTACTAATACCAAGACCCTGTGATTTCATTAAATCAAAAGCATCAGTTGGGCGCCCTAAGTAATATAGTCTTAGATTTGTGGGATTAACATAATAGGCTTGTCCTTGAGCTTGAACTTGTAATAGAATCCGACCAGCTAAACGGCGCGGAGCAATATTATTAAAAACAGCTAAATCAGCGTTGCTGATTCCTAGTCCTAACTGGCGCATTAAGGCTAGAGCGTCGCTGGGTCGACCTAAATAATAACGTTGACTATTTAAAGGGTTAACATACCAAGCTTCCCCGTGAGACTCAACTTGCAATAAAATTCGACCGTCCAAATTAGATATGGCCTTAACACTTGAAAAACTTAGACCATTTACCCAGCTAAAATTAGCATTCCAGGCCAGAATGCTAATTAAAAATCCTAAAAATATCGATTTTTTATTCCGCATAATTAATCAAAAGTTGTAATAAATAAATCTTTAACCGGTGGTATCGGTAAATGACTAACATCGTTAATATAACTAATCTTTATATAACCATTATCATCAATTATTAATTTACTAATAGAGGACTGAAATATTTCTAAAGATAAAAATCCAATAACGTCCGCATCTAAAATACCGGTTAAAACAGCTTTAATAAAATTACCATGAGAAAAAATAGCTATCTTCTTGCCACGATTAGAGTAAAATAAATCTGCTAAACATTTTCGCACGGCAGCCTGCATTTTATCTAATTGTTTGTTCAAAGTTAAATGATTTTTAAATTTTTTACGACGAGTTATTTCTGACATATTAAAATATTTAATATTATGCCAATCCGTCCAATTAATCTCATCAAGGCGTTTATCAATAATAATTTTTTTATGCGTCAAACGAACATAATCGACTGCTGTTTCCTGGGCTCGTAATAAACCACTAGCATAAAGCTTATTAAATTTCATACCTAATAATTTTTTAGTTAAAAATTTTCTTTGCTTTAAACCAAACCTTGATAATGGCATATTGTATTCTCCAACTTTGTTTTCTAAAGAATAATCAGGATTACAATGACGAATTAAAAAAACTTCCGTATAAGGACGATTAATTAAAGGTTTAATTTTAGAATAAGGATTTTTATACATAAGAACAAGGGGTACAAACTAATAATTAAATTTTATAAATTTTCCGACACAAACTTCCAGTTAATAAGATTTTTCAAAATCGCTTCTGTAAAATCAGCTCGTTTATTTTGATAATCTAAATAATAAGCGTGCTCCCAAACATCCAATCCCCATAATGGGTTGAGATTGTGTGTTAAAGGGGTATCAGCATTAAAGGTTTTAATAATTTTTAAAATTTCCCCATCCTTAACTAACCAAACCCAACCACTTCCGAAAAGACCGGCGGCTGCTATTTTAAACTCTGTATAAAATAACTCTAAGGAACCAAAATTTTTAGTTATCAATACCAATAAATCCTGACTTGGTTCTGATTTTTCAGTAAATGGACAAAGCCCCTTCCAAAAAAAATTATGATTATAATATTGGGCAGCATTATTAAAAATTCCTGATTGTTCTGCAATACCGAATGTTTTAAGAATAATATTTTCCAAACTTTCTTTTTCTAAATCAGTGCCAGCAATTAATTTATTCAAATTATCAGCATAAGCTTGGTGATGCTTACTGTAATGAAACGCCAGAGTCTTAGCAGACATATATGGCTCTAAAGATGTTTTTAAATAAGGCAATTCCATTAAAGTAAACATAAAATTAAAATTAATAAATTATTTTAAAACTTTTTGTAATTTTTTTCCTTTTTTTTGACCACTTAATTGTCCGCAGGCTGCCGAAATATCTGAACCGAAACTTAAACGTATTGTCGCCGGTACATTATTATCTTCTAAAATCTTTTTAAAGGCTTCAACCCGAACCCTATCCGATGGACGAAATCTCCCAGTAGCATTATAAGGAATGAGGTTAACTAAATATAAAGGTTTTTTCATTTTATCCGCTAATTCACGCGCTTCTTGATCATGATCATTAACATTTTTAATCATTAAATATTCAAACATAACTCGTCGACCGGTTTTAACAATATAATTATCAACCGCCTTAAAAATATCATGAAGCGAATACTTACTGGCTATCGGCATTAATTCACGACGTAAACTATCATTTGGAGCATGAAGCGAAATTGCTAAATTAATTTGAATTTTTTCACCGGCTAAACGTTTAATTCCTTCAACTAAACCAGCGGTGGAAACAGACATTCGACGAGCACCAATATTTAATGTTTCGGAATTATTAAAAAATTTAACCGCCTTCATAAATTGTTCATAATTTAAAAAAGGTTCTCCCATGCCCATAAAAACAACATTATCAATTTTTTCCTCTTTCCCTTCTTTAACTAAATAGCGACCCCAGAAAACTAATTGTTCAATAATTTCTTCGGCTGATAAATTTCGACTAAAACCATTTTGTCCGGTAGCACAAAAAGCGCAAGCCAGGGGGCAGCCAACTTGGGTAGAAACACAAATCGTATTTCTTCCCTCATGATCTTTACCATGCTGACGAATTAAAACAGTTTCTACTAGTTCGCCGTCCACTAAAGTAATTAAGGCCTTAGAGCTTTTTGGCCCATTAACACTTTTTAAAATTTCCGCCTTAATATCCAGAGGGCATTCCAAAATTAATTTTTCTCGTAAAACTTTAGGCAAACTAGAAGCCTCCTCCCACGAAGAAATAAAGTCTTTAAATAGAGCTTGATTGATTTGGGTATAACGAAATTTAGGTTCGGCTGCTAAAATTGTCGAAAGATTATTCAGATTCATCTTATTTATAATAAATTTATTAAAAACTTAAAATTAAACTTACTTGCGTTTTAATTAAAATCAAACTTACTTGCGTTTTAACGTTATTTTTACTATTTCGCTTCGGGCGGCCGTACGCATTGGCGGGCCCCAAGTTCCAACACCGCTAGTAACTATCAAAGAATAATCTTTATCCTTAAATAAACCATAACCATGCCCCTGATGCACCCACTTAACTATATAATTAAGAGGCCAAATTTGACCATCGTGGGTATGACCGGAAAGTTGTAAATCTATTCCTACTTTTTGAGCTAAATGGGCATTACGAGGAGCATGCAATAGTAAAATACTAGGAATTTCACGACTATAATTAGCATTTTTTAAAATTTCCGCCTCTAAATCGAAAGAACTGCTAAAAGAATAATTAATGCCAATAATCTGCAAACCATCAACCATAACTATTTTATTATCTAAAATTACCACGGGGTTTTCTTTTAAAAGATTTATAACTCGATCAAAACCTAAATATAAATCATGATTACCAAAACCATAATAAATTCCCTGAGGGGCATGTAATTTTGTAAAAGGATGATTAAGCCAAGTGAAACTGGCCTCTGTACCATCGAATAAATCACCCGTAATAAATACCGCCCTTGGTTCTAATTTATTAATTTTTTCAATTAAACGGTTAAAGAAAATCTTTTGATAAACCGGTCCAAGGTGGACATCGGAAAATTGTACGATAGTTTTATTATTCCAAGCATCAGGCAAATCCTTGATACTAACTTCATACTCGGTAATTTTTGGGCTCCAAGCACGATAAAATCCAAAAATAGACAAAATTATTGCTCCACCCAAAAAAATAAATTTTATTAAGTAATCTGATAGTGCAAACCCAAAAATTGAATAAGCAACTTTTAATATTAAAACTAAAAGAGCCATCAAGCATAAATTCACGAATAAACCAAGCCAAATACCAGAAAAAATATAATAAAGACGTGTTGCTAAATTATCCCACTGATGGCTAATATAAGAAGAAACAATAGCGCTTAAAAATAAACCAAAAATAACCAAACCAACAATAAGCTGATAATGTATAGCGCTAATGTGGAATAATCTGATAAATATATACAAAAACAGGGCATGGCCAGCAACTAACACTATGGCAGATAGCGCAAAAAAAATAAATTGCATCATATATTAAACGGCCTGTAAAAATGGCCAATGAGAATAACTGGTTTGATTTTTTAATTCGACTTCAATCGCCATTAAACGATTATATTTAGCTAAGCGCTCACTTCTGGCTGGGGCGCCAGTCTTAATTTGGCCAGCACCCATAGCCACAACTAAATCAGCAATAAAAGTATCTTCAGTCTCTCCGCTACGATGGGAAATAATAGTGCTCAGGCCATTTTTTTTGGCCAACAAAACTGTTTTAATTGTTTCAGTTAAAGTACCAATCTGATTTAATTTAATTAGAATAGAATTAGTAGTTTTTTCTTGTATTCCTCGCTCTAAACGTTTTAAATTAGTAACATACAAATCATCCCCGACAACCTGAGCTTTAGGATTAGCAAGACTAAAATCATGAAAACCAGCCCAATCATCTTCGGAAAAAACATCTTCCCAAGAATAAATCGGGTATTTTTTTCTTAAACCCGAATAAAAATTTAATAATTCTTTAGAAGTATAAACTTTATTTTCCTTCTTAAGGGTATAAACTTTTTGATCAAAAAATTCTGTGGCGGCCGCATCAATACCAAAAACCACATCAACACCTAATTCATAACCAGCCTTCTTAATTGCTTCGGATAATAAAGCAAATGGTTCCTGATTATTTTTTACAGCCGGAGCAAAACCACCTTCATCTCCAACTGTAATTTTATAACCATGATTTTTTAAAACTATTTTTAACTGCTGATAAATTTCTGCCCCAATTCTTACTGCGTCCCTTAGACTAGAAGCATTAATCGGTAAAATTAAATATTCTTGAATATCAGTTGCCCAGTTAGCATGCTTACCGCCATTTAAAACATTCATCATTGGTATGGGCATTTCATAATTACCGTTAAAATCAGGATTAAACTTTGTTAAATATTTGTAAAGCGGGATATTTAAACCATTGGCACTAGCCCGAGCTAAAGCCAAAGAAACCGCTAAAATTGCATTAGCCCCTAAAGATGACTTATTTTCCGTTCCATCCAGCTTAATCATTAATTCATCTATTTCTTTCTGATTTTCCGGATCAAGACCTAAAATAGCTGGTTTAATTTTACTTATAATATTATTTATGGCCGTTAAAACCCCCAAACCATCATATCGTTTAGTGTCCTTATCACGTAATTCTACGGCCTCATAACACCCAGTAGAGGCGCCTGACGGGACTAAAGCAGTACCGCTGGCTCCATTATCTAAAAATACCGTAGCAGACACTGTTGGGTTACCGCGAGAATCTAAAACCTCTAATGCGCAGATATCGGATATCTTCATAAAAAATTTATAAATTTTAAAAATTACTTAGATATTATAAAGGAAATTAACAATTTTGCCAACCAATTTTGCCAAGTTAAGAATTTTTTAATTACTAAAACGTTTAATCAACAATTTAGCGTTTTTTTAATTAAACTTGAAATATTTTTTTTATTAATTCCTGATAAAATTCTAAATTATTTAAACTAGCCAATTGCGCCCCCAAGGGTTCATTAAGTTTAAACAAATGATGCAAATAAGCGCGAGAATTATTCTTAATTTCTATTAAATGGCTATCGGGATTGATTGACTTAAAATCATTAGCAAATTTTCCATTTTTAATATTAATAGTTTTTTTCAAAGATAAAAATAATTTACCATGCCTGCCCTCTCGAGTAGGAATTACGCAATCAAACATATCCCAACCTAAACGTGCACAACGAATAATATCATCAGGAGTTCCGATACCTAAAGCGAAACGCAAAACATTAGTAGGAATAAATTGAGCGGTTTTAGTTAAGACTTCATCTAAAAATTTTCCATTCTTATCAATCGGTCGCGCGCCAAAACCATAACCGTCAAAACCAATTTTTACTAATTCTTGAGCACAATATTGACGTAAATCAATCTCTGCTCCGCCCTGAATTACCGCAAATAACAAGGGACGACTTGAATTATTTAATTTTCTTTTCTTTAATTGTTTTTCATATTCCTGTTTACATCTTTTCGCCCAAGCAATAGTTCTTCCAACAGCTTTTTCTAAATCAGGTCGAGAAAACTCATTAGGCGGGCAATCATCTAAACAAACCATCATATCAACCCCTAAAGTAAATTGAATTTGAATAGATTTTTCCGGACTTAGTTCATGAAGCGACCCGTCTAAAGGTGATTTAAAAATAACCTTATCATCTGTAATGCGCCCCAGGGCTTTATTTTTATGAATTAAAGAAAAAACTTGAAAGCCTCCGGAATCTGATAATAAAGGTCCCGACCAATTCATAAATTTATGAATTCCTCCGGCTCGTTTTATAACATCTAAACCCGGTTGTAAGTATAAATGAAAAGTATTTACAACCAGAGCCTTAGTCCCGGTTCTTTTTAAAATTTCATTATTCGTTAATTTAACAAAACCCCGTGTGGCGTCCGGCATATAAAACGGAGTTTTCAAAGAACCATGCGCAGTTTTAACTAAGCCAAAACGATTACCTAATTTATTTGTTTTTAACAATTTAAACATAAATAAATGTATATTCCTATTTAACTATACCGGAATTATTTAAACCAGCGATATCATCATCTTCCAGTTTAGTTGTTTTAGGTCTGCTGGATTGATTAATTACCGCCGTTGTAACTGTATCCATCGCACTTACAGTGGCGCCCGGTGATAAAACCAAAATTTTATTACGATCAGTTTCTTGAGGTGTAATACTAACATTAAAAGTAGCTGTTGCTTGAGCGACGGAAATGGGCAAACGTCCGATACCCCAAATAACTTGATGATTAGCACTATCATAGTAAAGACTACCAACATCAGTACTAATGTAATCATTCCAGGCAACATAAGCTGGTAAATTCATCACTACTCGAGCATCAGACAATTCATGCAAACTATTTTTTACCACCCAATAAACTTTAAAAATAGTTGTTTGACCGACTACAGGCGGCAAAGGCCCAGATCCAACCGGTAAATTATCAGTATCAAAATAACGAATTTGTTCATTTAATAATAAATCGCTATTAATCTGACTAGTAATTGTATTACTTTTGTTACCATCACCACTGATCGGTTGACCGTTCATGCTATATTGTCCATAAGAAACTAAAGATAATTTCTTATCTAAATTATTGATTGTAAAAGGCAATAAATTTAAATTAAACTTCAGTTCCCCGCTATCCCCAGGTTTAACAGCGGCTAAAGGCGGAAATTCATTTTTTGTCCAAACGACTGTTTGATTTTGTGCTTGACCGTTATCATCAACTTTTAAAGAATTCCAATTTAAAAAATCTCCTTTTATCACCGCCATAATCGCTACATCTTTATAAGTACTTGCTCCCTGATTAGAGTAGCTTAGAGAATAATTAAGTGGCTGACTAAAATTAAGAGATCCGTCATTTTTAGAATCATTTAAAAGTAAGGTAAGATTTAAATCACTCTTTATCAATTGCGGCTCAATAGTTTTTTCCCAAAAAATATAAGACAAGCCGTTCTCTAATTTTTTTTCTAAACGAACAGTGATTTTATTACTATCTGAGACCTGGGTAACATTATAAGATAAAGGAATTTCCTGACGATTAAGCGGCGGATATAAACCGCTAACCCGCCAATTGGCACCGCCATCAGAATTTATAATTATTTGAGAAGAACTGGTAGATGATTTGTCAGCTGTTGATGTAGCACTAGAAGTAGCAATCGAATAAGCTCCTAATTTATTAATAACCACGCCGGCATTCGTATGAGGTGGTAAAGAAAAACTAATATTAAAATCTCCTAAATAATTATTTTTTATTTCAGAAAAAATTAAAGTCATGTCATTATCTTGATTCAAAAAAGATGTCCCTGAAGAATCTAGGTCAACATTAAATCCCAAGCCACTAACAATAGTAGAAATAGAAGCATCTTTCTTAAATTGGCTAGTGAAACTACTTGGCAAATAACTTAAATGACCAAAAATAACATTAGCCGATTCCAGAGTAGCAATCAATTGTCCGTTTACTGTTAAAACAATTGTTTCTCCGGCCGCTAAGTCCGGTAAATCCCAGGTAGCATTACCGCTATTAGGCGCTACAGAAGCTGAATTAAAAATAAAATTTTCCGGATATTGTAGTTCTAAGTGTAATTTGGTAAAAGGATATTTTGTGGGGTTATGATAGCTTATTTGATAAGAAAACGATTCGCCGGCGATTACTTTCTCAGGAGAACTAATACTAAAATCTAAACTACTAATATCATTACTATTACTAAATAAATAAAAATAAGCGGAATAGGCAGTTAAAACCAAGATAGTTAAAACTAATACAAATCTAAAAAAACGAAGCAAAAATATAGGACGTTTTTTAACTTTCATTTTTTTAACATTCACGTGCCCTCCTTTTTGATCGCTATAAATTTCATCCAAATTAGAATCTATTTCTTGTTCACGTAATTCTCGGCCAATAACTCGTTCAAAATTAGCGACCTCACTAGAACTAGGCACCGGACGTTCTACAAAAGACGAAAGACTGGATGAATCCTCTCGCCCCACTTTTAAAACTCTTTTTACTCTTTTCTGGACTGGCATATATTTTTTCAAAAATTAGTAAGTTTCTTTAATAGTATAACATAATATTTATCAGCATTGAGTTGATCATTTATTTCCCACCCTTGGATAACATTTAATGTTTCTGGATAATGCCAAAAAATTGACCATTTATCAGGAAATACCAAATGACTAGTGAATTCACTCGGACTTGCTCCGGCTTGCTTCTGAACCATTAATGAATAGACTATCGGAGAAATAAAATTAGGGTTAATTAAATTATTTAATTTTTCTAAACGACTAAGATTATAAGGCTGGGAAAAAAAATTAAAAGGCAAACGATATTTTAAAGTTATAATAACGGTCTGACCGGGATCAACCATCAGCCAATTAGCAAAAACAGTTTTACCATTTTCTTGATAAATTTTAGTACCGGTATTTTCATCTATAAACGCGTTATTTTCCGCAGCTAGTAAAGGACTTGTTTCCCAGCTAGATTCCGGTTTTTCTTGTAGATAAATAGAATCAGGACTCTGAAAACCGGAAGCCGCTAATAATTCACTGCCACTAGGGACGTAAACCCGCAACCAATCAACATTACGCACGCCGGTTAAGGGTGTATTTTTAATTCCAGTATGTGAACGAGTAATTTGAACAGTATTAATAATTGAACCATCCTCATTCACAATACTAGTTTCAGCAATCTTTTCAGTCATTAAACGATCCGATTTTTGTCCGGCAATATTAGTGTTAACCACTAAGAGATAATCTTTAGCGGTTTGTTGAATTTCCCCGGCCCAATTGCGGCTAGCCACGCTTGCTTCTAATTTAGGATCAGTAAAATAAAACAATATTTGTTTTTCTGTTAAACTTTCTTCAAAAAGAGTGATGATTTTTAATAAACTATCTTTACTTAATTTCTGTGGTAAGATTTCTAAAATTTTAGCCATTAAATCACCAATAATTTTTTTAGGTTTATTATCAGAATTAACAGTTAAATTTTGCTCAAGCGGAATACTAGAAATAATTGAAACAGAACTTGTTGATAAATTAGCGACGACTTCCGGATTGGTTATAGCTAAATTTTTTTGTTCCGTTATCGTCTGCACTGTTTCCCAAAAATTATTAGAATCAATAATTACACCATACTCAGCACTTAAATCAATCGGCCCGGTAACTTCTAATAATTTCTCAATTACTGTTGGGGTAACACTAATAACTCCATCAACGCTAGGACCGTCACTTTTTTCATAAAACCACATTAAATTTTTAGCCGTTTTTGGCCAATCCGGCCACCAATTTGCATCCCAAAAATGCCACAAAGGATTGACTAGCCATAAAGGCTCCGGAGCGGCCATATTAACTTTCAAACCAGCGGCCGTATCATATGATCCTCCGCCCGGTACCTCTAAATTAACAATTTTACCATCGCGCAAATCGACTAAAGCATAACTGCCCAGAAAACCACCACTAGCTCGCATTTCGGCATTATTTTGAAAAACCAATAAATATCTTTTATCGCGACTGAGGCCAAACACTTCTTTAAGTTGATCCCCAACAGCCACAAAATTAGCTAAATTATCAGCTAATAAACCCACCTGGTCTCTTAAAGAAATAAATTTTGTTTGATAATCTACAGGTAAGTTAGCAAAATTTATTTGTTTTATTTTCTCATTTAAGGCTTGAGATTCTTTAACCGCTTGATGACCATAAAACAAAAAATTATCTAATGTGACAGAAAAATTATTTTTATCACCATTAAATAAACTATCACTAGCCAACATTAAATATCGTCCCAAATTAGACGTTAAAACACCAGCATTCAAAAATTTTTTACTTTCGGCGGCTAATTTTACCTTAGGATTATTAGATAAGGATGCTAATAATAAAATAGTGCCGTTAATTTGATCGAGATTATTAGAGGCTGCTAAAAAATTAGCACCTGCTTCTTGAAAATTAACATCAGCTTTCTTAAAATCTAACTGAGAAGCAAAACTAGCGGCCGACATTAAATTATTAACAGCCAACAAAGATTGACCGGTGATTTGCGATTCCCAATCACTAAAATTTCCCAGAGGTTTTTGAGATAAAAATTTAAATAAAAAAATAATTAACAGTAAAACAAAAACAAAAACAAACAAGGGATGATGCCAAATCATTTTTTTATTAGAATATTTTTTATCATTAGACTTTAAATTTTTTGATAAAATTTTTTTCCACCAAGGCGAACTTACATGAGGCGAGGCACTAAAAATAGACTCTTTTTCTTTTATTGATTGAAGCCAAAAATTTTGGGATTTTTTTTTACTAATAGCAAATAAAGGCCACCAACTCAGAAATGATTTCCAAAATGATTGTTTAAATCCTTTAAATGATAATTGGGATTTATAATCAGTTCTAAAAAAATTAGCAGAAGTTTTATTTAGTAATAAATTAGGTTTTATGTTTTTTACAGCTCGTTTAATTTTTACAAAATTATCAATAAATCTTTTACTAAAATTTTTTGTTTCTTTTTCAATATTTTTAAAAGCTTTTTTTGAACTTGGTCTTAAATCTACAACAAAATTAGAGAATCTCTCTCTTTCCAAATCGACCATAGAAATTTTATTTTTTTTAATCATGTTACCTAATCTTCTTAATAATTTTTATTGACTAGAGTTTTACTAATCAATATTTTAATATCTAATCTTTTATCAAAATGATTTAAGTGCTTCATTGTAAACTTTCAAGGTGCGCCGCGCGCATTCCCACCAATTATATTTTTTAGCTTGCAAATAACCAAGTTTTTTCAATTCATTTCTTTTTTCAGAATCATTAAGCAAAGTATTAATTTTAACTAACATATCAGCCTCGTCTTCGGGATTAAAGTAATATGCGGCCTCACCCAATATCTCCTTTAAAGATCCTCTATCAGAGCTGATAACCGGACAACCCTGAGCCATAGCTTCTAGAGGCGGTAAACCGAAACCTTCATACAAAGAAGGAAAAACATAAACTCGCGCTTCGGCATAAAGAATTTCCAATTGAGCATCGGGTACATAACCCGGAAAAATTACCGGACTATTAACATTACCTTCTTGCCATAGATTTAAAACCCGTGCTTCTTCCTGTACTCGTTTATAAAAATAATCAATCTTCCCTACTAAAACTAAACGTAATTCCGGATGCTCATTATGTAATTGAGCGAAAACTTTTAAAAGAGTGTTTAAATTTTTATGAGGATAAGCATTCCCAACATATAATAAAAAATTATGAGGAATATGATATTGCATTAAAATTTCCTGATTATTAAGCTTAGCAACAAACAAAGAATCACGACTGGCCGATAAATTAGCTACGCCTTCATAAGTAACAACAATTTTAGATGGCTTTATATGAAATTGTTTTATTATATCTTGTTTAGTAAATTCCGAAACAGTAATTATTCGTTCCGATCTCTTTAAAGCAACTAAAATAACCAAACGATAGGCGAAGTTTTTAAAATAATACCAAATATGATTATGAGTGGTCGCTCGTGTAGTCGGAAAATGGGTAAGAATTAAATCATGAATTGTCACAACGAATTTACTTGGCGTAAAAATAGGAACATTAAAATGAGGAAAATGAATTAAGTCTAAATGTTCCCGCCATAAATAATAAGGCAAAGTAAATTGTTCCGACCAGCTATACCAAGCACTAGTTAATTTAACTTTTTTAACATTTGATTTGTCAACATTAAATTCATCAAAATTATCAGGATTTAAAAAAATCACATAATCAATAACTCTCTCATCAAAATTCGGAGAGTCGTCGCTAGTAATTTTAATAATATTATCAACCACTTCTTGGGTATAACGACCTAAACCCTTTCCGGTCGGACCATAAAAGCGGGCATCAATTCCAATTTTCATGTCAATATAAAATAAAAACTAAACAAAAGGCAAATTATCGGGAGGATTATTTTTTTTATCATCCAAAGCTTTTATCGACTGTTCCAATGTTTCATTATTATCAGTTGATCTTTCAGATGTTTCGTTATTTCCCTTTTCTGCCTGAGAATAATTTTCAGATGATTGTTGAAAAATATCCGGTAACGGTTCTTCAATTTCTTCGGCCAGAGGCAAGGATGCCGGGGCTTCGGCTTTTCTGCCGGGTGCTTTTTGCATCATAGCCGCTTTAACATTGGCTTCTAAAGGAAAATGCCATATCGTCGCCAGTTCTTCGATATTATATAAACTGCTACGACGTCCACGAGTATCAGAACGCAAAACATAGGCATTATAAATCCTTCTTTTTTTAACTAGTAAACGGGACTTAATAAAAAAATAAATAGTTTTAGTTAAAGTTAATTTAACATCAGGCATAAAACCATTAAGATCTAAATTAGCAAACTGTTTCATGTAGCCTACAATACCATTAGCGGCTTTTGCTTTATTCATCACTTCCGGTTTAGCGACATAAACAACTCTAATTTTAGTCAGAAAACCAATCTTAGAAGATTTTATCTGGATCCCCTCAACTTTACGTTTTTCATCAGGAGATAAATCCATCATAGATTTTGGTTTATCCTCTTTTTTGGGACCAGATTCGATATCACCCCAAATAGGATAAATCAACTCACTAATATTGCCAATAAATTCAACAAATTTACTTACCAAGCCCGGCTTAACTTTTTCTTTTCGTCCAAAAATTTTATCAATTTCTTTTAAAGAATCCTTTATCCAGGACACACCGACAGGCTCAATAATTACTTGAAACCAAAGATTTTCCCCTTGATGGAGAGAACCAAATAAATCCATTAAACTAGCCATTGGATCTTTAAACTGCGTTTCGCTCGGACCCATTTGATGCTCAAATTCCTGATAACATTTAATCGGATAAACCCATTTACTGGTTTGAATAAATTCCGTTCCCCAAACATCATACTCATCATCAGGAACTCCAGGCGGAATGTTTTTAGTATAATCATCAACCTCAGAAATTTCTGCATCAGGATATTGAGAATAAACTGCGGATTCTACTAAGCTACGAAACTCCGCTGGTGAATAAATTAAAAATTGAGTATGTCCCTCTAAACTAACGATTTCAAAACTAAATGTTTTTTGAAATTTCCCCTCAATCCATTTTTCAAAAAAATTAACAGAACCATGAGCACCAGAAAAATAAGAAAACATATTTTCCACTGCTTTTGGCGATTGTTCATTTCCACGCGGAATATCAATTGCCAATAAAACACTAACATGATTTTTTGACCATTCGCGACGAATAGTAAGCAAATAAACCTGCAAGACCCCCCACAAAAAAATTAAAGCTAAGGGTACCCAGGCAAAATCTAGAAAAAAAATCCAAAATATTTGATCGGGTGGTAAATTTAAAAAATTATTAATACTAGTAGTATCAATGACTATATTCATACTAAAACAAAAAATTAATTATAGTCGACAACGAGTTTCTACAAGTGTATTTTATCATATTTTTACAAAAAAAAGAAATCTATTTTATTAAAAACAGATTCCTTTAAAAAATTATTTAATTCGAAATTTCACTAATCAATTTTTTAATTACTTTTCCATTCCTTTAAACCATAAGTACCACGACTAAGAAGAACATACCGATCATCTAAAATCAACTCATTGTGTACCGTAGCAGCATTAGCAGTTTTTGAATCAAACTTCATTTCATTAATTTTTTTAGCAATATCAGTGAAGTGTAAGGGGGTATTAGTATGTTTTAAAATTAAATATATTTTATCATTAACGGTTTTAGGACTAATTTCCCCCCAATGAGAAATACCCCACTCACCATATTTATTTTGTTTTAAATTCTTTAGTGACTGCATTAATGAATATAAAATTTTATTACCATTAATAATATCAGCTTCATCAAAAAATGCTGAACTTTTAAAAATATCCTTAATATCCGCACCTAAACTAGATTTTTCTTCTATTTGATGTTTATTATAAGCTTCTAAATTTTTTAATAAATCTAACAATTCTTTAGTAGAAAAAACTTTTTTTAAATTATCTACTTTTTTCAATAAGTCTTCAGCTAATTCATGTAATGGGCTTATATCTTGATCTTTATGTTTAAAAGCTGGATGAAAATGATCAGATTCTCCAGATGATTCTAAGTCATTCCCCATTAATTTGGAAAGTAAAAAATTAAAATTATTACGATAAATTTGACGATTTAATTCAAAATCTGGCTTATCCTTAGTTGATTCATTTTCAATTTCTAAAGAAATCACCGTCAAAATATCTAATAAATAATCACGACTAATTAAACCGCCATGATCAATTAATAAATTTTTAACTACTTCTTTTAGAGTAGCAATGGAATCTTCTAATTTTTCCAGTTTTTTAATTTTTTTAATACTAGCCGATTCAATTTGTCGTACTCGTTCTCTGGTTAACTTATGTAAGCTGCCAATCTTTTCTAAAGTTTCTCCTTTTTTGCCTTTTAAGCCAAAACGACGAGATAAAATATCTTTTTCTCTATCAAGTAATTCACTAAATAAAGAATCAACAATATTAACTGCATTAAGACGAATTAATTCTTGCATCTTTTTTTCATTAATTATTTGCTCTAATAAATTATCCATATAAGTAATAAATTTAAAAAAAAATTAAATAGCCAAAAATCGAGCTATTTAATTTCATTCAATTTATCATATTATTTTATATTAGTCAACTGTTTAGACGGTATTTTAGATGATTGCCAAATATTATAATACTGTTTTAGGTTAAATTGCTCTAATATTAAAGAAAATATAAACATTGACAATAAACGAAAAAGTATTAGAAATTGATTGACATTATTTTGTTTTTTCCAATACTTATTAAAAATAATATGTTGATTTTTAAATGACCATGAACGAATTTGACGACTTTTTTTCCGACGATTAATTATTTTATTCCACAAACCTGAACCCGAAGAAGTCGCTGTGCGATCATGATAAATTATTGCCGTAATCACTAAACGTGATTTGAAGCCAGCTAAAAATAAACGATAGGCTAAATCGCAGTCCTCTTTGTACATAAAAAATCGTTCGTCAAAATAATGAGCAATTTGATCATTGCCCCCCAACTCTGCTATTTTTTGTAAAGCACTTATACGAAATAAGCCCGCCGCTCCGGACGGTCCAATAATTTCCGTAGAGTAAAAACTGGCATCATCCTCTTCGCCTTGACCTAAATCCAAAAATTGCAAAGCCGGACGTAGAATTAAACCCAAGGAATCAATAATTTTAGTTTTTAAATTATGATCAAAGTCCCAACGTAAAACTTTAGGAGCAACCGTCGCTAAATCAGCCTCCCCCTCTAAAACTTTAAGCAACTCTTCAATAGCTTTAGGTTCTAATAAGGTGTCAGGATTAATAATTAAAAAATATTCAGTCCGGTTAGAAACTGCTAAATTAATTAAAATATTATACGCTTGACTAAAACCTAAATTACTTCCAGCACTTAAATATTTAATCGGACGCCGCGGAAGCTGGGGATAATTAACGCCCTGATTATAATTTTCCAAACCTAAATAATTAAGTTTATTATCAGGCGAACTATTATCAAAAGCATAGACCTGATAATCGGTAACACTCAAAAATTTTAAAGCTGTTTCTAAACTAGGTAAAAACTCTGCCAAATATTTAGCACTGGCCTCATTATAAGTCAAAAATCCTACAGCAAGCTTCATAAAAATTAAATAAATTACTCTAGCACTATTCTATTAGTTTGAGTCTTCATTCTTTTAATCTAAACTACATTTTTATTAGCCTAAATCACCATTTTGGCGGCTAGTTTATCTTTAGCTAAAATTTGTGCCTTAAGTAAGCTATCAAAAGTTCCTGCATCTAACCATTCTCCGGTAATTGGAGCAACCGTCATTTCTCCTTTTGATAAATACCAATTATTAACATCGGTAATTTCTAATTCTCCGCGAGCGCTAGGTTTTATTTCCTGAGCAACACTAACCACTCGTGAATCATAAAGATATAAACCAGTCACCGCATAATCACTGACATATTCTTGCGGTTTTTCTATAATCACTTCCGCAACTTGCTTATCATCAAATTTTACAACACCGAAACGAGATGGATCAGCAACTTTTTTGGCAAAAATTTTTGCGCCTTTGGTAAAATTTTGGATCTCCGAACTTAAATCATCTTCAAAAATATTATCACCTAAAATTAGGGCTACATTTTCATTATCAATAAAATTCTGTCCAATTATAAAAGCCTGGGGTATTCCTTCAGGACGATCTTGAATTTCATAAGTAAACTTAACGCCGAATTCTTTTCCCGACCCTAACAAATTTAAATAATCACCGGCCCGCTCCGGAGCCACAATAATTAAAATTTCTTTAATTCCAGCTTGAATTAAAGTATTAAGCGGGTAATAAATCATTGGTCGATTATAAATTGGCAACAATTGTTTACTGGTTATTTTAGTAAGCGGCCTAAGACGTGTCCCCGAGCCACCAGACAAAATTATTCCTCGCATATTTTTATTAATTAAAATTAAATCATTAATTATTTAAATATTCTTTTAAAGCTTCCCGCCAACTACGCAATTTTTTAACCTTAGTATTTTGTAAAACGGAAAATTTAGATCGGCGGGCGGGTCGTAAAAGATTTTCACTTCTTAAAGCCCTAATATTAACCTTTATTTTTTTTAGATTAAATAGCTCAGTAGCCCCCTCATACCATGTACAAGGATTTTCATTAATTAAATGATAAATACCGGAATTTACCTCCAGTTCCCAAAGACGCCGTGTCGCTTTGGCTAAATCTAAAGTATAAGTAAAACAACTTAATTCTTCATTAACCACAGTTAATTCCATTCCACTCTCCGACAATTTAAGCATAATATCAAAAAAACTTGGTTTAGCAAGCGGGCTAATTCCTGGCGGCCCAAAAAGTTTAGAAGTGCGAATTAAATAATATTGCAAACCGCTGGCGGCTCGATTAAAAATTTCTCGTTCTCCTTGAGCCTTAGTCTCTCCATATTTATTAATTGGATTAGGGGTTTCATCTTCAGTAAAAGAAAATTTAGAGTCTGTTCCGTTAAAAACATAATCGGAAGAATAATGAATTAAAAATGCCCGCTGTTCTAAAGATAAATCAGCTAAAACGGCCGGCAAATTAACGTTAAGCTGAACGGCTAATTCATAATCACCCGGGTCTTCGCAACGATCGACAGCATTAAAAGCCACAGTATTAATAATAACACTAGGTTTTAATTCTCTAATTTTTTCCGCCAAGAGATTAAAATCTAAAACGTCAAAATCTTCTTTATCCCAAGAAATAGTTTGATAATCGGCAGAAAAAACTTTAGTTAGCTGCGACCCTAAATTACCACGACCACCAAGAATTAAAATAATCATATATATTAGTATAAAACAAAAATCTCTGAATTAACAGAGATTTTATTTTTGCGACCATTGTCCGCCTTGCCGCACCAATAATTCTTTAGCTTTTTGAGGTTCAACCATAATTTCTTTAACAACTTTTTCCATTCTCATGCCTTGCGATCCCTTAACTAAAATTATATCACCGGCATGAAGTTTTGTTTTTAAAAACACACCGACTTCTTCCGAATGACTAAAAGAAAAAACGTAATTATCGGCTAAACCAGCCTCTACAGCCCCTTGAATAAAATATTTAGATTTTTCTCCAACAGCAATTAAATAATTAATACCACTAGCAACAAGTTTTTTACCAACCAAAATATGCCCTTCTTCAGTATAGTTACCTAATTCCAACATATCTCCTAAAACTGCATATTTAACCGCCGAATCATCAATTTTAATCCGACCTAAAATATCTAAAGCAGACAAGGCTGACACCGGAGAAGAATTATAAGTATCATCAATAATAAAAGAATTTTTAATTCCCGGTAAAATATTCATCCGGCCGGCCGGTAAACTAAAACTACTTAAAGCTTGAGCAATTTCTACTAAATTTAAATCAAAATAAATACCCACCGCTGCGGCTGCTAAGGCAGCATACAAAGCGCTTTCGGTCATAATATTAGGCATAAAGACCGGAACGATTGAGCCATTATAATTTAATTTAAAATTTAAACCGGATAATTCGTAATTACCCTTAGTAAAATTAAAAACTATATCCTGAGCTTGTAAATTAGCTCCCTCTTGTAATCCATATGTTAAAATACCGACCCTGCTAACTGCCGCCATTTCTCGGGTTAATTCATTATCATAATTTAAAATCGCTAATCCTTTTTTATTTTTGCTTGAAATATTTTCAATTAAAACCTGTTTCTCTTTTTTAGTGTTAGCTAAACTAGAAAAATATTCTAAATGAGCATGGCTAACTCCAGTAACTACTCCGATGGTGGGTGGAGCAATTTTAGTTAAATAGGCTATATCCCCAGGACGATCAGCGCCCATCTCTAAAATTAATACTTGCGGATAATTTTTATCTTTAAATAAAATCATCCATAGCGCTTTTTTAATAATTTTTCCCCAAGCCCATAAATTATTGCCAGCCGAATCCTGACCGATAATAGTTAATGGCAGCCCTAACTCATTATTATAATTTTTAGGACTCATTCTAACTATCAAATGATTTTTTAAAATTAAGTTAATTGCCTCCTTAGTGCTAGTTTTTCCAACAGACCCAGTAATACCAACAATAACCGGCTGATATTTTTTTAAAATAAGCTGGGACAATAATTTTAATTTAAATTGTAAAATCTTTCGCAACATAATTTATAATATTTCTATTTATATTTATATTTTATTTATTGTTTTGTTCGTGTCTTTGGTACTTGATAATAATTCAATATAAAATCAGCAACTTCCGTCCAAAGAGGCAACGCTGATCCTTCTGCCCAAGCAACTTTCGGACTGTCTAATTTAGTCAACATTACAAAAGCCGGATTATCAATTGGAGCGATGCCAACAAAAGTATGAAAATATTCACTCGTACTATAACCACCCCTATTAGCTACCTGGGCTGTGCCAGTTTTTCCGCCAATATAATAACCATCGATGTAAGCTTTTTTAGCATGACCGAGCTCAACAACGTTAACTAACATCCCGGAAATAGTCGCCGCGGTCTTAGCGCTAATTACTCGTCTAACTTCTTTTGGAATAGTATTTTCTCTTTGACCTTCATGAATAATCGCTTTAACAACATATGGCTTCATTAGAACTCCGCTATTAGCAACTGCCTGATAAGCCATAAGCATTTGTAGAGGATTAGCGGCAATTCCCTGACCAAATGAAGCAGTCGCTAAATCTATATCCGGTACTTTTTTTTGCAATAAATTATTAATATCTCCAGAACTTTCTGCACCTAATTCTACTCCAGTTTTTTCACCGAAGCCGTAATTTTTTACATAATTAATAAAAATAGCCGGCTCAACCTGTCGCATTGCAAAGATAGCTCCAGTATTTAAAGAATATTCCAAAACCGTATTCATATCGGTTATTCCGTGTCCGCCAAAAGTAAAATAATCAGCATTTCTAATAGGTTTAGACCAACCATTAATCATAATATCGCCATTATCCTTATAAGTAGTTAGCGGGGTAACCTTTCCCTGATCAAGAGCAATCGACATGGTCATGGTTTTAAAAACTGATCCTGGTTCATATTGATAAAGAAGGGCGGGATTATTGTAAACACTGATATTCTTAACATCTTGATAGTTATTAGGATCAAAATCTGGTAAAGAACACATAGCTAAAATTGCTCCCGTCTTAGGATTAACAACAATCACTGAACCGCCAGTGGCTTGTAATTTTTTAACCGATTCTTTTAATTTAAGGCAGGCAACCGACTCAATATTACGATCAATTGTCAGAATAAAATCGTCACCATTAACCGGAGGAACAAACTGACGATTATCAGTGATAATAACACTATTTTTTGCTCCTTTATCAGACTGAAGAGAACCATATTTACCAAACAACTCTGAATTAAAAAATTCTTCTAAACCATATTTTCCTTGACCATCCCCATTACCATAACCCACGAAACCTATCAGATGGGCTCCTAAATTATTTTCTGGATAATAACGTCTTTCTTCTAAATGAAAACCAATGCCCGAAATATTTAAAGTAGTTGAGGCTGAATTAGTAGCATTTTTATTAATAACTAAACCATTTTTTAATTCTAAATCACTGGCTAAAATTGGAGTTGAGGTAGAACTAGCTAAAAAGGCATACAATTTTAAAATTCCCTGATCATCAATTTTTTTATTATCCAAAGAATCATAAACAGCTCCCGGCTTATCAAAGTGTTTTAAATAAACTGCAATGAGATTATCTCGAGTCGTGGAGGCTATTATTGATTGAGATCCGTTATCAATAGGATTTGATGAACTAGCAATAATAATTTTTGAATTTTTTTTTAACTGAGGTTCATCAAAAAATTGATAAAATTTTTCAGCTAAATCTTGAGGACTTTTTATATCTTTAGGCACAGCGTACAAAATTGCATATTCTTTATTAGTGGCGACCGGGTAAAGAGTTTCTTTACCGCCAACATCTCCGGTAAAATAAATATTACCGCGCCCTGGGGCTAACTTGCTAGAAGATTGCTGCTGATTAGAAGCCATAGCTACATAAAGATCACTTTTTTGAATTTGTAAACTAAATAGTTTATAGATTAAAGAGCCGGCTAATAAAAAAACAATCGCGACAACTAAACGCCAGCGACCACTACTAATATTGGTCTTGAGAGACCGAGAACTATTATTTACATTACGCCACATAACAACTATTTCTTAGCAACTAACGAATCATAATTAGACAAATACTCCACATTAGCAACCGCGACTAAATTTAATTTTTCTAAACGACCATTTAAAGATTGAGAAGTTTGAATAACATTTGCCTGCTCTTGATTATTCATGTTAAGGCTAGCTAGGGAATTTTTTTCTGAATTAAGATTTTGTAAAACAAAACCCTGTACCGTTAAATCATTAATAAGAACTAAATAAAAAACACCTAAACCCAATATGCCAGCCAGCAAAAACGTATTAAGATACTTTAAATTAAAAGATTGACGTTTAACAGGGCGATTAAAGGGGGCGGCTTGACCGTTTATTATTTTGGTCATAAAGATTAAAATTGAACTATATTGATTTAAAATTATTTATTCTAATATCGCGGCTCTCAATTTCGCACTACGAGCTCGAGGATTAGTATTAATTTCTACCATTCCCGGCACGACTGGTTTATTTGTTAAAATCCGTAAACGATCGGAATCTTTAAAAAATCTTTTAACGATACGATCTTCCCCGCTATGGAAAGATACAACTACTAAACGTCCACCCGGTTTCAATAATTCTAGGACATCCGGTAAAACCGCCGATAAGACATCTAACTCTTCGTTGGTTTCCATTCTTAAGGCCTGAAAAATTTTAGTAGCGGGATTAAGCTTAGACTGATATCTACTGGGTATTACCGTTTCAATTAAATTTATTAAATCAGTGGTACTTTTTAAGCTTTTTATTTTTCGGGCGTTAACAATCGCTTGCGCTAAACGATAAGCGGCTCGCTCCTCTCCATATTCCAGAAAAATTCTCGTTAATTCTACAACTGAATAATTATTGATAATTTCTTCAGTCGAACGGGTATTTTTTTTACCAAACGACATATCCAAGGGACGTTCTCCCTTGAACGAAAACCCGCGTTGTTCGTCATCTAACTGTGCAGATGATAATCCGAGATCAAGAACGAAACCGTCAAACTTTGTTTTTAGTGGTAAAAGATCGGCGACTACTTTTTTTACATTTTTAAAATTATCTAAAACTAAGGTGACATTATCCAATTTACTCCTAGCAATTTCTATTTCCGCATTCTTAATAGCTAATTCATCTAGATCAAAACTAAGGATTTTTCCTGACTTACCAACTGCTTTAGCTAAGGCTAAGGTATACCCCGCTCCGCCTAAAGTTCCATCAATAAATTTCTGACCTGGTTTAGCTTGTAAATATTCTAGAACTTCTTTTAACATGACCGGAACATGAGAATAAGTCATAAGGAATAAATTAAATTCCTAAATCACCTAATTCTTCAGCAATGGCATTACTATTTTTTTCTGCTTCAGCTTTATATTTATTCCAAGCAGCTTCTTCCCAAATTTCTAAATGATTATACAAACCGGCCACAACAACTTTTCTTTTTAATCCGGAAAATTTACGTAAATATTCCGGTAAAGTAATTCGACCCTGATTATCGAAACTAACATCCATAGCACCAGCTAGCATGTGTCGCGTAAAAGCTCGGGCTTTCGCCTGACTAATAGGCAGAGCGGCAAACTTAGCAGCAATTTTTTCAAACTGTTCCGGTGAATATAAAAATAAACAGTTGTCCAAACCTTTGGTAACAACTGCTCCCTTTTTAAAAACAACTCTAAATTTAGCCGGTATAGCTAAACGTCCTTTGTCGTCTAAATTGTGATTGTATTCTCCGATAAACATATAAACAATTTTAGGGAGTAATGGCTATGACAAGCAAAGTTTCACCTCTACTCCCCACATTTCACCTTATAGATTTTATTATACACCACTTGTCACCTAGGGTCAACACTATTTTTTACTTTAATTTAAGCTAAAAAACAAACAAAAAACTACTTATTAACAAGTAGTTTATATTTACAAAATATTTTTTACTAAATTACGAAATAGTTTTCAACAACTAGTACACAAGGACAAAACAGTCAAATAATAAAATTAATTAAGCTTTGGAATAGAATTTAAGATCTATAAATTAGATTTTTTAGAAATACCAATTATTGGTTCACGATCATATTCCGGTTCAACGAGACTGTAACGTCCAAATTTTTTATTTTTTATTTTTGTGCTTGGTTCAGCTTCAACGGGAATTCTCAAGGCATAAGCTAGAGCATTAGCAGTAATCACTCCGATACGAAGAGCCGTAAAACTTCCGCCGTAATTAGCAACAACAATTTTTTTTAATTCAGCTAATTTTACTTTTTGTGCTTTTAAAAGATTATCTATAGCGGGAACTAATTTTTCTGCCTGACGTCGCGGAGCTATTATTTTCTTTTCAATAATAACTCTAGCGCCAGAACGCAAGGCGATTATTATTTCTTCGTGAGAGGTGGTATTTATGTAAAGACTTAAATCTTTTATTGAATTTTTTATCAAATCTTTTACTGGAGCCATATTTTTATTCAATAATTTTAATTTCCTCAATAAATTTATTAATCCGTGATCGCTATTTTATTTTTTTAATACACGTTACTTCTTTATTATCTACTTCTTCAGTAATATTATTTTAATGCCCGCGAGCGTATCTTCAAGGTCATAACCAGAATTATTTATTTCTATCCTTAAACGATCCGCCTCCAACCAGTTTTTAGCGAGTCGAGCTGCCGCGCGACCTTTAATTAACTTTTGAACCTCCAGCGGCAAGTCGGTTAAATTTGTTTCCCTCTTTAATATTCCTGATGCTAGATTTAAATTTAATCCTAAAACTTTATCATAATCTAAAATTGTCGCTAACTTATCCGGATTACTTATTTTAGATTTTAAAAGTTTAGCGATAAGCGCGAGTGCTTGCGGCAAATTTAAATCATTGTTAATAATCTCCAAAAATTTATTTTTATATTCTTCATTTATTTTTCCCACAAGTTCTCCGAGAACAGCTACTTGCTTCAATAGACTATTTAAACCTTTTTCGGCCTGTTCAAGGCCGTGCTCACTATACTCCATCGGCTTACGGTAATGTGTTTGTAAATTAGCAAAACGATAAGAGAGCGGGTTAATATTTTTTGCTGTTGAAGCTAAATCTAAAGTTAAAAAATTACCGGTACTTTTAGCCATCTTCTCGCCATTATTCATATTTAAAAAAGCGCCATGCATCCAGTAATTAAAAAACCTTTGACCGGTCGCCGCTTCCGACTGCGCTATTTCATTCGTATGATGAATATTAATATGATCGATTCCGCCGCAATGAATATCGAGTTCCCCGCTTAAATATTTCAAACTCATCGCCGAACATTCAATATGCCAGCCAGGAAAACCTATTCCCCAAGGCGATTCCCATTCCATTTGTCTTTTTATGCCCGACGGAGAAAATTTCCATAAAGCAAAATCAGTGGGATTTTTTTTCTCATCATTCTTTTCAACTCGAGCACCTTCCTTTAATTTATTTAGTGGCAAATGACTTAATTTATTATAATTTTTTATTTTAGCAGTATCAAAATATATTCCATCACTAGTTTTATAGGTAAAGCCCTTGTCCGCCAGTTTTTTAATTAAAGCAATTTGTTCAGGAATATTATCGGTCGCTTTGCACCATAAATTAGGTTCTTTAATATTTAAACTAGTTAAGTCTTGTTTAAAGGCGACAGTATAGAATTCGGCAATATCCCAAGCGCTCTTACCTTCCCGAGCAGCGCCTTTTTCCATTTTATCTTCACCCATATCCATATCACCGGCAAGATGACCGACATCAGTAATATTGGTAATATGCTTAACCTTATAGTCATTATACTCTAAAACACGCACTAAAAAATCTTCGAATAAATAAGTTCGCAAATTACCAATATGAGCATAATTATAAACCGTCGGACCGCAGGTATATAACCCAACCTGTCCGGATTTTATCGGCTTAAATTTTTCTTTTTTTCTGGTTAAAGTATTATATAAAAATAAAGGAAGCATATAACAGAAATTAATTTTGATCACTAATTAAATAACTGCTCAGCAAAGACCCGAGCCACAAAAATAAAGATAAAATAATGGCTGTTCCTAAACCGTTAACATAAAATCCCTTCACAAAACTAGCTACAAATAGAACTAACAAACCGTTAATAATTAAAGTGAACAAACCTAGAGTTAAAATATTAATCGGTAGAGTTAACAAAATAATAAGAGGACGAATAATCGCGTTAACAATTCCTAAAAATAAAGCAGTCACTAAAGCGGCCCAAAAGCCGGAAATAACTACCCCGCTAAAAATAAAAGGAGCCGCTAATATAAATAAAGCATTAATAATTAAACGAATAATAAGTTTCATAAATTATAGAGTTAATAATTAGATTACTCCTTAATCTTACCATATTCACTATAATTAAAACAGCGACCTTTTGGCGCTTTTAAATAAAAAATAAGCTTTAATAATGTGCCCGAGGGGGGATTTGGACCCCCATGGGATTACTCCCACAGCGTTCTGAACACTGCGTGTCTACCAGTTTCACCACCCGGGCTGACAATTATGCTATAATGATATTATTATGCTAAATTTAGAAACAGAAAGCAAATACTTTAAACTCGGTTATAAATATATTGGCGGAGTTGATGAAGCGGGACGAGGACCTTTAGCCGGACCAGTTGTCGCTGCTTGTGTTGTTATCGGACCGGATTTTAAAATTACACCCGGAGATTTAGAATTAGTCGCCGATTCTAAAAAATTAAGCGCAAAAAAAAGAGAAAAACTTTTCGGTTTGATTAAAGAAAAGGTTTTAGCGGTTGAAATCGGTATTGTCGATAATTTAACAATTGATAAAATTAATATTCTTCAGGCCAGTTTTTTAGCTATGCGCCGGGCAATTAAAAAATTAAAAATTCAACCCGACTATGTTTTAGTCGATGGCGGAATAAAAATATCTAAATTTGATAAGCCACAAACGGCAATTATCCAGGGAGACTCCAATGTTTGGTGTATTGCGGCCGCTTCTATTATCGCTAAGGTGAGTCGTGACTGGATTATGACGGAAATTGATAAACAGTACCCGCAATATGAATTCGCTCGACATAAAGGATATGGCACAAAATTACACTTAGAAAAAATATTGGAATTCGGTCCCTGCCCTCTGCATCGTTTCAGCTTCCGACCGATAAAAAGCGCACAGTAAACAGATTTTTAATTTATTTTCTTTCTAATCTTTTCTGATTATATTTAGCTAACTCTGAACGGAATTTATTTTCCATATTCTCATGAGATACTGATCCAGCGTTGGCTGATATGTTCTTTCTGTTAAATGTCAAAAAATTATTCAATTCATTAATCCAATCTCTCATATACATCAACCTTTCTTCGACGCTTTGTAGTTCGGCGTATGACAAAAATTGTTCAACTAGCAAATTTAATCTCTTGAGTTCCAGTTCTTCTAAATAATTCTTGGCGATTTCGGCTTGATCGCGAGTAATAATTTCTCCCGACCAATTAGTCAGACCAAGATTTTGCTTATCGGAATTAATTCGATTATTAACTATTTCTGACGCAATCAAACCAGTGATAGCGTAATGGAATTTATTTTGCACCATAGCAAAAAACTTTTTGGCGTAATCAACTTGTGGATTATAGTCAACACTGGTCACAAATATATCTCTTACTTTTTGATAAAAATTAGCTTCGGAAGTTCTGACTTTTCTAATTCGTTCTTCTAATTCTTGAAAATATGTTTTAGCGACCTGGCCATCAGACAGTCTTTCATCATCAAGCACAAAACCCTTTACAATATATTCCCTTAACTTCTGGGTTGCCCAGATACAAAATTGAGTGCCACGCAATTAATTAATGCGGTAGCCGACAGAAATAATGGCGTCGAGATTATAGTGTTTAACTATATAATTCTTACCATCTAAGGCAGTTACACAATATTCCTGTGTAACTGAATTCTCTTCTAATTCTCGCCCATTAAATACATTCTGCAGGTGAAAACGGATATTATTAGTTCCGCAGCCAAACAACTCAGCCATCTGCTTCTGACTTAACCAAACAGTTTCACCTTCTAATTTAACCTCAAGTTTCATCTTACCGTCTTCCGTACCGTAGATAATGATTTGATTGTTTTGTTTATTCATAAAATTAGACAATTAATAATAATCATCTAATTCTACCAAATCGAATATGAAGAAAATCTAAAGACTTTTTCTACACAAAAAAAACAGATTTAAATCTGTTTTTTATAATGATATTTTTAATTAAATTCTATCTAGAGTTTTTACTAAGTGTATCTACCAAGCATTTCTACCAAGCGATTCTTTTCTCCTCCCCGCTCTTCATGTACTTTATTTTATAAATTTTTTGGCGCGCTTCTTCTTCGCCTAAAACTACTACCTTTGTAACATTTTTCTTGTTAGCAAATTCTAAAGCTTTACCAATTTTTTGTTCCTCTAGTCCAACTAAAACATTTAAACCTTTAGCGCGAAGCTCTTTAGCTATTTTATCTAACTCTAAGGCTAAAACAGAATCAAGCAACGGCAAATAATATTTTTCAGGCTGATTATTAATAACAGCGTCCAATAAATCCCAACTTTCTAGGAAAATTCTGGTCGTTTCATCTCCGGGAGCAAAACCAACCGCCGGAAAATCTTTCGCACCAAAAATATTAGCTAAGCCATTATAGCGGCCACCACCAAACATGGCGCGATTATTTTCTTGATCATTATCAAAAACTTCAAAAACTAATCCGTCATAATAATCAAAACCGCGAATAACTGTCGGATTAAATTCTAACCAATCGCCATAACCTAAATCATTTAAAGACTTTAAAACATTGGTTGCTTCTATTAAACCAACATTATCTTTTAAAGCCGGTAGGCGTTCCACTAGTTCTTCTAAACTAGTGCTCGACATAAACTTTTTAATAATCTCTATGGACGAATCTTTTAACCCGGCATCCTGAAAACGGCCTTTGATTTCTTCCGGCTTTAATTTAACCCATTTATCTAAAGTCCGAACTATTAAAAGTTTTTTATCGGTCGCTAATTGGCCGGCGCCGCTTAAATCTAAAATTCCATCAATTAATTTTCTATTACTAACTTTTAAAACAAAAGAGTCTTGCGGCGGATCAAATTCTAACATTAAATCAAGGGCTAACTGTAAAATTTCCGTATCAGCTCGTAATGAGTCGCTACCAAAAATATCGCAATTAAGTTGCCAGAATTCTCGATTACGCCCCCGTTGCGGTTTTTCATTGCGCATAAAATTCGCAATGGAAAAATATTTCAAGGGTTTCGGGCTAGCGTTATAAATTTTTGTAACCATGCGCGTTACCGACGGCGTCATTTCCGGTCGAATTGATAATTCTCGCCCGCCTAAATCGGTAAAGGTAACTAATTCTTTCCCGCCGATATCTTCCCCTGATTTTGCTCGATAAATAGCAGCGTTTTCCACTAAAGGAGTTAAATATTCTTCAAAGCCATAGCGAAGACAAACCCGTCGCCAGGTATTAAAAATGTATTGACGAATTAAAAATTCCGCCGGCAACCAATCACTGGTGCCTTTAGGTTCTTGATTTGATAAAATTTGACTCATATTTTTATTATTTCTTTACTGTAATCTTATTATAATCTTACTATTTCCGCCTGATTTTAGCAAATTACTAAATTAGTAACTTGGTGACTCTATGAGCTTATCGACTCCATGAACCTATCGACTTCATGGGCTTATCTACTCCATGAACTTAGCGCCTCTATAAGCTTATCAGCTTCACCAACATATCGACTTTATTTTTTCTTTAAAAAAAATTTAGATTTTCTTAAGATTGAATTAGCTATAATTAAAATTATAAAAAACTTTAAAAATACTATTAGTAAACTTTAACAAATAAGTTGCTAATTAACATTAATAAATTTTATGAAAATCCTTATTATCGACGATGAAGCCGCAATCGTCCAATTTTTAAAAAGTGGCCTAGAGGCTAATATGTACAGCGTCGAAACCGCCGAAGACGGCGAACGAGGCGCTTTTTTAGGCCGAACCGGTAATTTTGATTTGATTATCTTAGACTATAATTTACCAAAATTAAACGGCGCCGAAGTATTGAGTGAAATACGCCGCGAAGAAAAACATATTCCGGTTTTAATGATTACCGTTAAATCGGAATTAAAAGATAAAACAGAAATTTTTTCTCGCGGTGCTGATGATTATTTAACAAAACCTTTTTTATTCGAAGAACTTTTACTGCGTGTTAAAGCTTTGTTAAAAAGACCGAGTAAAGTTGAAGGTGGAATTTTCAAAATTGATAACCTGACGCTAAATACTAACAGTAAAATTATCCGTCGTAATGGACGAGAAATTTATTTAACACGGCGAGAATTTTCTCTTTTAGAATATTTAGTGATTCATCGCGATCAAATTGTTTCTCGTAATCAAATTTTAGAACATGTCTGGGACTATAATGCTGATCCTTTTTCAAATTCTATAGAAACTCATATGACCAGTCTCCGCCGAAAATTAAATAATAACAAAAACCGCAACCTAATTCATACTTTTACAGGCCGCGGTTATAAGTTAGCTCTCAATAAATTAGGTGGATACGGAATTGATAATAAAACTAATACAAAGGTTTAAAAAAATTTTTTATTTTTTATTTTTTCCGGTAAATATTCTTGGTTAGAATCATCTTCAAGAGGAGTATATTTATAACCCTTGCCATAATCTAAATCTTTCATTAATTTCGTCGGAGCATTACGCAAATAAAGCGGTACCGGTAAATTACCGGAATTTTCTACCTCTTCTTGAGCCTTTAAAAATGCGGAATAAGCCACAATACTTTTAGCGGATTTAGCTAAATAAATAGCACAATGCGCTAAATTAACGCCACATTCCGGTAAACCGGTTTTTTGACAAGCTTGATAAGTAGCCGTCGCTAACATTAAAGCGCTGTTATTCGCTAAACCAATATCTTCGGAAGCAAAACGAATTAAACGCCGCGCAACATATAAAGGATCTTCTCCGGCAGCAATCATTCGAACTAAATAATAAACCGCCGCATCCGCATTTCCGCCCCGCATAGATTTATGAAGAGCTGAAATTAAATTATAATGTTCATCGCCGTTTTTATCATAAAGCAAACCGGGCTTATTAATAATATCTTTAATTAAAGCTGATGTAATTTTAACTTCTAATTTTTTTACAGATTCAGCGATCTTTTCTCGATTTAATTTTTTTATAGTCTGGGTTGATTTAATTTTACTAGATTCTTTAGTGTCGTCAGCTGTTTTTTTATCAATAAAATTATTTCCTCGACCGACTATAACCGCGCTTTCTAAAATATTTAAAGCTTTCCGACCGTCGCCATTAGAAAATTTAACTATTAAACCTGAAACTTCTTTATTCAGTTTGACTCCCAGTTCTTTAGCCGCTCGACTAATAATAGTTTCCAAATCTAAAGCAGTCAGGGGTTCTAAAACAACCACTTTTGAACGCGATAATAAAGCGCCGTTAATAGCAAAACTAGGATTTTCGGTAGTAGCTCCGATTAAAATAATCGTGCCATTTTCAATTTGCGGCAAAAGAGCATCCTGTTGAGCTTTATTCCAACGATGAATTTCATCAATAAATAAAATCGTTTTAATCCCGAGACGCTTACCTTCTTTCGCCCTATCAACAGTAACTTTTAAATCTTTAACACCGCTCGAAGTAGCGGAAAATTCTATAAATTCCGCTTTAGTTTCACGAGCTATAATAAGAGCCAAAGTGGTTTTTCCACTTCCCGGAGGCCCCCAAAAAATAAGAGATGGAACTTGATCGTTCTTAATTGCCCGATAAAGCCAAGTTTGGGCACCGATAATTTTTCCCTGACCAACAAATTCCGATAAAGTTTTAGGTCGAAAGTGTGTTGCCAGAGGAAGATCTTGCAACATATGATTTTAATATTCCCCTATCTAACAAACAATTAGATTTTAATGTTTCTTCAGTCGGCAAATAATCGGATTTTCTATTTGATTAATGGTCAAATAAATAGAAACTACGATTAAAGCTACCCCAATAATTCCAAATTCTCCACCTTTCATCGGTAACATAACCAGAATCCCAGAGGCGCCAAACATCGATAATATGGTAGTAATTAATAAGGGTCCGCAGGCTGCACAACCAAGACTGAATAGACTGGTAATGATACCAAGAAAACCTAAAGTTATTCCACTATTTTTTATTTCTTTAATTCGTCGGCGCAAATAATAAGTTACTATAGCAATATTAGCTCCGAATAAAACTGAAATAGTAATAACGTATATTTCAGACCAGGGAGTAAAATTAGTAGTAATTGAGCCTAATAAACTTAAAGGTATAAAAATTTTAGAAATAAACGGAATATTCGACGAAGTTATGATGTCAAAAATTAAAGATAAATTTTGTCACCAAACAGCCACAGCAAAAATTATGGTGCTAACTATAAACCATAAGGTAAAATATTTAGTTTCCCTAAAAATATCGCTGAACGTTTTTAACTTCATGATTATTTATTTAATTCCAAGTCAATAAGCTGTTTAACAGCAGAATAAGGTTGGGCACCAACAATTAATTGTTGACCGATAATAGTTCCTGGAGTTCCAGAAATACCAAAATTTCCTGCCTCAGTTTTGTCCGCTTCTATTGCACTCTGGTATTTAGCACTATTAGTATTTAATAAACTTTCTACTTTAGCTTCATCAATTCCGGATATTGTCTTAGTTAAAGCTAAAATATCAGCTTTACTTCCCCAACCGGAATTTTCTCCATCTTGTTTAGCAAACATAGCAACATGCCATTCATAGAACTTAGCCGGTGCCGCTTCCCAAACTGCTCTAGCGACTAAAGCCGCATCATCAGAATCTGATCCCAAGAATGAAAAGTCTTTAAAAATTAATTTAACTTTTCCGGTATTAACATAATCAGTAACCACTGAGGCTAAAGCGTCGTCACTAAAACGTTGACAAAAAGGACATTGATAATCTGACCAAGAAGCGATTGTTACCGGAGCATTAAGGTTACCAATAAATGCTTCGCCAACAGTGTTAACTTTTGTAATGTCAGCTGACGGGGCAGTACTAGGTTGAGCCGCTGTAGGGGCATTTGCCGATGGAGCGGTAACTCCAGCAAACGAATTTACCTCTTTTTCATTATTTTTTTGATTATTAACAACGAAATAAATCGTCCCAATAACAATAAGAACTGTTAATAAAATTGCTAAGCTGCTAAACGATTGGTCTTTTTTTTCATTCTCCATATTTTTGCTTAATTAAATTAATAAATAAAAATTAATAAATATTTAATATAAATATTACCCTACCATTCTAACACTAATTCTCGTAAATTCCAAGAAAATAAAACCAAAAACTATAACCATTATTATTGGAGCAATCAGAGACAAATAATTCGTTTTTCGAGGTCTAAAATACTTAAGTAATAAAGAGTTACTGACCACTGAAACCGAACTTAAAGCCATAGCTAAACCAGCTAATTCCGGTTTTAAAACTAGACCTAAAAACATAAAGACACGAGCGGCAATCGGAATTCCAATAACATTATAAAACAAAGCGAAAAACATATTTTGTTTTATCTTAACCATAGTTTCTCGTGATAATTCAATAGCGGTAACAACATCATTAAGATCATTCCTAATAATAATTATTCCGCCGGTTTCCATAGCAACATCCGTTCCACTGCCCATCGCTATGCCTAAATCAGCCTGAGCCAAAGCCGGAGCGTCATTAATACCATCACCGACCATCCCCACCTTTAAACCACTGCTCTGAATTTTTTTAACTTCATTAGCTTTATCTTCTGGTAAAACATTTGCTAAAACATTATCTATTCCTACTTGAGAAGCGACCGCTTGAGCGGTGCGTTCATTATCTCCAGTAATCATATAAACCGCTATGTTCATTTTCTTTAATTGGGCGATAGCTTCTTTCGAACTAGCCTTAACAGTATCGGCGACGGCTACCGCACCAATAATTTCCTGAGAATCCGTTAATAACATAACTGTTTTACCTTGTTCTTCTAACTTGCTAATATCATCATTAATTTTATCAAAATTTAACTTAGCAATCTCGCTTATTAATTTACGATTACCAAAAAAGTATTTCTGATTTTTAATTTCTCCTATAACTCCTTTCCCAGGTACAGCTGAAAAATTATTAACATTTTCTAAGGATATTTTTTTCTGAATTGTATAATTATAAATCGCTTCCGCTAAGGGATGCTCAGATACTTTTTCCAAACTACCCGCTAGAGTTAATAATTCATTGGTATTTTTAGAAGAAAAAGTAATTACATCAGTTACTTCCGGTTTTCCGTTTGTTAATGTTCCGGTCTTATCAAAAATAATCGCTTTAATTTTACAAGCAATTTCTAAAGGTTCCCCGCCTTTCACTAAAATACCTTTTTCTGCTCCCATTCCCGTACCGACCATAATAGCTGTTGGCGTTGCTAAGCCTAAAGCGCAAGGGCAAGCAATAACAATAACCGCCGTAAAAGCCATTAAAGCAAAAGTTAAACTAGCCCCTAGAAAAAAATACCAAACGACGAAGGTAACAAGCGCGATAATAATAACTACAGGCACGAAAACAGCCGCTATTTTATCAGCAAAACCCTGAATCGGCGCTTTCGATCCTTGAGCTTCTTCAACTAATTTAATTATTTGCGCTAAAGCAGTTTCCGAGCCAACGCGTGTCGCCTGAAATTCAAAACTACCGGTTTTATTAATTGTCGATCCAATAACTAAATCGCCAATTTTTTTCTCAACTGGCATACTCTCGCCAGTAATCATTGATTCATCAATAGAAGAATTTCCCGCAGTAATTTTACCATCAACGGGAATTTTTTCTCCCGGACGAACCACAACAATATCTCCCTTAACAACCTCTTCGACCGGAATATCCTGAACTACTCCCTCACGAATAACTCGAGCAGTTTTCGCTTGTAAGCTCATTAACTTTTTAATTGAATCAGAGGTTCGACCCTTAGCACTAGACTCTAACCATTTTCCTAAAATAACAAAAGTAATTAAAAAAGCAGCTGTTTCAAAATATAGTTCCGGAATCATTTCCCCATTTAAACCAATAAAAGAATTATTACGGACAACATAGATAATATAGTAAACAAGACTGTAAAAATAAGCCGTGGAAGTACCAATCGCCACTAAGCTATCCATGTTAAAGGTTTTCATTCGTAAGCCCGCCCACATGCCCTTATAAAATCCCGCCCCGATAATAAACTGGATTGGCGCTACTAAAATTAAAGAAATAATACCCACATAAGGCGGTAAAATTCCAGCGCCCGGTAACCACTTAAAAAAATCAAGCAACATGAAATAAAACAACGGCAAACTTAAAACAAAACTAAAAATAAATTTTTGCCAATAAACTTCAATTTCTCCGGACCGTTTTCGCGCTTCAAATTCCGGATCTTTAGTATCAACTAATTCCGCTTTATACCCGGCCAATTTGATAGTCTTAATTAAATCAGCTACCTTAACTTCTTTTTCATTAAATAAAATCGAAGCTTTTTCGGCGGCGAAATTAACATTTCCCTCTTTAACTCCCGGAACTTTTTTTAATGTTCGTTCGATTATATTAGCGCAAGAAGCACAATGCATCCCGCTTAAAGAAAGCATAACCCGCTGATTAGCAGATTCAGTTTTTGAATTTTCTTCAAAATTATCATTTTTTATGTATATTTTATCCATTTATTTAGTATTAATTTTTGTTAGTTTATTATTATAACATTAAATTCCTTATTTATCACCTTATTCAGACTTATTCAAACTATATAAAGCACTAAATAAAGCATTAATCGGTTTTTTTATTATTTTAATTAACAACCTCAAACACCCCGATGTACATACCCATAGAACAGGAAAAAATAAAGCGACCAGCTTTATTTGGTGTGAAATTAATAATATTTTCTCCAGCTGATAATTTTTTATTAATATTAAATTCTGAGAATATAATAACGGAGGCGCAGGAATAAGGCGCTTGAGCATCAACTATCCATTTTACCGGCACTCCTTTCTTAATTATAAATCTATTCGGCGCATAGCCACCTTTTAATTCACTCATTCTAACTACCTGTTGACCATTTTCCATAATAACATTAGGATCGCTGACAACTGTTTTGTTATTAACTTTATTAGGAGCTCCTAAACTAAAAGAATTCCAACCAAATAAATTTAATCCGTTAGAGAAATTAAATATAGCAAAAGCTATAACCGCTAAGCCGGCGAATTTAAAAAATAATTCTGCCAAACCATCCTTAACGGACGAACTTATCCCACCGATACTCAACATTCCCGGAGTCGTTCCTAAAGCAAAGAGACCGAGCACCATTGCGCCGCTGAAAAAATTGCCGGTACTAACCGCATAAATTTGCATCGCCTGCGTAAAACCACACGGCAAAAAAAATGTTAAAGCACCTAAAATAAAAGTATTAGTATGACTATATGAATCTTGCTTTTTCTTTAATCCCAAAAATCTGCTAACACCTTTTGGTAAAGTAAATTTTATATTATCCGCCCAAGGAAAAATTTTAATTAACTGTAAGCCCATGATTAGCATTACCAAGCCGACTAAAATTGTAATAACACCTAAAACCGAGCTTGATAGTTGAAAAGCTGATCCTAAAGTTCCTAATAATCCCCCTAATAAAGTATAAGACAAAATACGGCCTGTATTAAAAAATAAATGGGGTTGAAATTTTTCTGCAGTTGTCGCTTGCGGATGTATTTCACTATAACGAGCCGAGACACCAAGAATTAAACCACCAACCAAAGCCATACAAGTAGAAAATCCAGCCGTCAAACCAATTAATAAAATTATTGGTGCTGACAAACCCGACGAAGTATTAGGGGCTAAACTTTCTAGTCCTAAAATTTTTCATAAAAAATATAATCCTAATAAAATAAAAAATGATAAAACTAAATCCTCATAATCTTTTTTATTATGACTTACAAAACCAGTTGGTTCATCTTCGCCTAATTGATATCCGCCTCGTAGAATCGCGGCTTCTATCTCTTTAGTATCTGGCATAGCTCCTTCATATCTAATTTCAACATTACTCTTTTGCCAGTTCGCTCTACTTTTTTTTATTCCTTTTATTTTGCTTAATTCATCTTCAATTATTATTTCGCAAGACTTGCAATGCATGCCTTTGATTGGAATAATAAATTTTTGATAATTATTCATATATAAAATAAGTGATTAATAAATTTTAATAAAAAAATCATCT
>Ga0210057_1000321_pt1 | contig 80932 bp, 78 predicted proteins | sample CryGeyCG2114_010_2_FD_183968 | JGI IMG/M metagenome (GOLD analysis project Ga0210057, IMG submission 183968) | Groundwater microbial communities from aquifer - Crystal Geyser CG10_big_fil_rev_8/21/14_0.10 (SPAdes) (version 2) | ecosystem: Environmental > Aquatic > Deep subsurface > Groundwater ... | reverse complement strand
CCCCCCCCATATCCCCACCCTATCCTCATATACTCCTCTAATGTCCGGCCGGACATGGTAGCGTTATATGCATGCGAGCGAAAACAGATCCTGGGCGAAGGCAGAGAAAGGCGCCGCGCACGATACGAACGAGACGCTTTGGCGCACAAGAGAAAGACATCTTGGAGCGGCTATCGGCCGGCGACCTTTTATATGGCTATCTTCTCTCCGCCGGATCCGCCGGAAGAATGTTCAAATACGCACGCGAGCACGCGACGTATAGATATCATAGGAAGAAAGCGCTTGAGCGCCTGAAGCGCGACAATTTTATTGTCCAACGCGGAGAAAAACTCTCTCTTGCTCATGCTGGGAACGCGGTACTCGACCGCCTTACTCGCCAAACAAAGGCGCTGCTCGACGCCTCCGCTTGGGACGGTAAGTGGCGTGTCGTGATTTTCGATATTCCTGAAAAGTACGCGCCCCTGCGCCGCAGGGTGAGGGACATACTTAAGGCAGCCGGATTCGTGCAACTTCAACAGAGCGTGTGGGTGTTCCCGCATGAGTGTGAAGCTTTGGCGCAACTCATCAAGCGCGAATCGCATTTGTCGCAGTTCATTCTCTACGGCGTGCTCGAAAAAATCGGGGACGATTCCAAGCTTCGAAAACTGTTCAAGTTGCCCTCTTAAAACATATACTCCTCCCATGTCCGGCCGGACATGGGAGGAGTATATGCCTTTTCAACGAGGCAGGGCTAAGCGGGACACGGCTGAGCGGGGTAGTGCCGCAAAAGATGAAAGATATCCTCACCTGCACGTCAGTGTCTTGTGTCTACCTCCTCTGTACTCGCCCCTCATGCTTGCTCCGTATCCCCTCGGCAGGAATCGAACCTACATTACGGCCTCCGCAAGGCCGCGTCCTATCCGTTGAACGACGAGGGGAACTACACAAACGTAATGCACTTTCGCCCCCCCGTAAAGGAGACGCGCGGCGCTATGCGGCCGCGCGTGCCTGCTTCGCGAGGCGCGATTTCATGCGCGCGGCGGTGTTCGGCTTGAGAATGCCGCGCTTCGTCGCCTTGTCTATCGCCTTGTAGGCATTCGGCAGGGCCGCCTCGGCCTCCTTGCTCTGCTTTGCCGCGACGAGCTTCGAGATGGTTTTGACGGAAGATTTGACCGCCGCTTTCCGCCGGGTGTTAAACACCGTGCGCCGCTTCGCCACGCGCAGCGCCTTCTTCGCCGAACTCGTTATTGCCATGCGCGAGATACTACAGGAGCAGCCGCTCTCGCGCAACCGAACCCTCCCTAGTGCCCCGCGCGTCGTGCCTGTACTATATTCCCATGCTGGCATACATAGAGGGTGACGTAAAAGCCCGGCGCGCGGGGCACGCCGTCGTCATGTCGGGCGGCGTCGGCTACAAAGTGTTCACCACCTCTCGCACCCTCGCGCGGCTGAAAGAGGGCGGCCGTGCCGCATTCTGGACGCACCTTGCGGTACGGGAGAACGCGCACGACCTCTACGGCTTCGCCGACGAAGCGGAACTCTCCGTGTTCGAGCTGCTCCTCACCGTCTCGGGTATCGGGCCGAAATCCGCGCTCGCAATACTCGACATCGCGACGCTCGAAACGCTGCGCGCGGCGATAGCGCACGGCAAGGCGGAATACCTGACGAAAGTGGGCGGCATCGGCCGCAAGAGCGCTGAAAAGATAGTGCTCGAGCTACGCGAGAAGATAGGTGCGAGCGCCGAGGGCGCGGGCGAGGCGATGAAGGGCGACGAGGAAGCGCTCGAGGCGATGAAGGCGCTCGGGTATTCGCACGCGGAGGCGCGAGAGGCGCTGCGCGGAGTGCCGACAGAGATGACGGGCGCGAGCGAGCGCCTGCGCGAGGCGCTGAAGGCACTCGGCTCCGGCAAGGCGTAGCGTATGCGAGGGTTGAAACGCCTTATCCGCTCCTTCATGCCCGCGCCGCTGCTTTCCGCGTACCACTTCGCGCTTTCATACCTTGCGGCACTGCAGTACCGATTTCCCTCGCGGAAGATACTCGTCATCGGGGTAACCGGCACGAAGGGCAAGTCGAGTGTCATCGAATACCTCAATGCGATATTCGAGGCGGCGGGGTACAAAACGGCCGTCGCCTCGACCATCCGCTTCAAGATCGCGGGGCTCTCGGAACCCAACACGAAGCGCATGACGATGGTGGGGCGCCTCGCGCTGCAGCGGCTCCTTGCGGACGCCGTGCTGAACGACTGCAACGTCGCGCTCGTCGAGATGACCTCCGAAGGCGCGCGGCAGCACCGCCATCGCTTCATAGAACTCGACGCGCTCGTCTTTTTGAATCTCGCGCCGGAGCACATTGAATCGCACGGTTCGCTCGCGGCCTACAAGGACGCGAAGTTCGAGCTCGGCCGGCAGCTTGCACGCTCCCGCAAGAGGCCCCGCTTCATCGCCGCGAACGCCGACGACAGAGAGGCCGCGCGCTACCTCGCGCTCCCCGTCGAGCACCCGCTCCCCTTCTCGCTCTCGGCGCTCGAGAAGTGGCACGCAGACGAGCGCGGCGGCACCTTTACCTTCGAGAACGAAGAGATGCGCATCCACTTGCCGGGCGCATTTTCCGTACAAAACGCGCTCGCTGCAGCGACGCTCACTCGCGCTCTCGGGATACCGCTTGGAGCTATTAAACGCGGGTTAGATTCCCTCACCCGCATTCCCGGGCGCGCCGAGCGCATAGAAGCCGCGCCTGCCCCGGGGCGCGCAGCGGGAAGGAAGCAGGACTTCCTCGTCGTCGTCGACTACGCGCACACGCCGGATTCTCTTAAAGCGCTCTACGATGCGTACCAGTCAATGCGCAAGATATGCGTGCTCGGCGCGACGGGCGGCGGGCGCGACTTGTGGAAGCGGCCCGTGATGGGAAAGCTCGCGGCCGAAGCGTGCGCGCACGTCATTCTCACCAACGAAGACCCCTACGACGAGGAGCCGCGCTCAATCGTCGAGGCGATGGAGCGCGGCATGCAGGGCGGCTCGCACGAGATACTGATGGACCGCCGTGAGGCGATACGGCGCGCGCTCTCCCTCGCGCGTCCGGGCGACGCCGTTCTCATAACCGGCAAGGGCACCGATCCGTCCATATGCGGCCCGCGCGGCAGCGACGTGCCGTGGAGCGACGCGGCCGTAGCCCGGGAGGAGCTGGAGAAGCTGCTCTCGGCGGAGGGCGGCGCGAAAGCCGCGGTACAATAGCGCCATGCTGAAATACATCTTTTTGGGCATCGTCGCATTCCTCATCGTCGGCATGCTTGCCCTGTGGTTTCTGCAGGGCGGCATGCAGCGCACGCGCGACGCGCTTCTCGACGACCGCTCGGCGCTCCCCATCTTTTTGCCTTGGTTCATACAGGCGCCGGTGGGCGTCGACTTCGATTCCGTGTACGGCATCTCGGAGGAGGGCGACTCCCCCGCCTATGCCGCATCCGCCGACGCGCAGGCGGATTACAGAGCTATTCAAGACCAGTACGAGCGGCTCATGCAGGAAGCGCAGAACGTGCGCTCCTTCGGCGACCCGTCGCCGCACTACGGCTCGGTGCGCATTTCCGCCGACAGCATCGGCCCGCGCGAAGCAAACGCGGAAGCGGAATACGTCGTGTTCGCGGCGTCGAGCCAAAACAGCGCACCCATAGACCTCACGGGCTGGTCGCTGCACAGCGCCTTAAGCGGCGTGCGCCTCTTTCTGCCGCGCGCATCATCGCCCTTCGTGCAGGGAAGCGTAAACACCGTAGAGGCCGTGCGCCTCGCGCCGGGCGAGCGGGTCGTCGCGCAAACGGGGCTCTCTCCCGTCGGCGTTTCTTTCAAAGAAAATATGTGCATCGGGTACCTTGAGCAATACCAGGATTTTTCGCCGCCGCTTCTCCTCTCCTGCCCGACGCCGAGCTCGGAGGTGCCGTTCAACGCGCACAACCTGCAGGCGTACGGCGAGGCGTGCTTTTCCGCTTTGCGCACCATCAGCACCTGCCACTTCCCCGCGTCGCTCCCCTCCGATATCAGCGCAGCGTGCCGCGCGCACCTGCAAAGCACGCTCTCCTACAACGGCTGCCTCAACCGGCACTCGCGCTCGCAGGGGTTCGCGGGCGACACGTGGCGCCTCTTTCTCGGCTCGAGCGATGAGGCGTGGCGCAACACGCACGACATCATCCGCCTCCTCGACGCAGACGGGAGAACGGTGGACGTGTTCACCTACTAGGAGAAACGAGCAGTGGATAGTAAAGCGTTACCCGATGCGCCGGAGCGCGTGAAAGAGGACAATTCCCGCGGCAACGGAAACGTTGAGTGATTCCTTTCCGCGCCGCGTGCGGCGCGGATGGTGAGCGTGTCGAACCATGGCGCCGCGCATGGGAATCTCGATGAGCGCGTCGCACTTCTCACGCAGCGGCTTGGAAAGTCCGCGTACCTCATTGCCGAAAACGAACGTCGTTTTTGCGCGCGGCGCGAGCGCGCCGTACTCTCGCGCACGCGCATCCTGCTCGACGCCGACGATATGCCACCCCTCGCGCTTCAACGTCGCAATGAGCGCACCCGGCGACGCCGCGTACTCCCACGGCACTATCCTCTCCGCGCCGAGTGCGGTTTTCGCGATATCTTTTTGCGCTCTTCCGAATCGGTCTCTCGGCGTCGGCGTGTAGCCGGTGAGATACACGCTCGACACGCCGGCGGCGTCCGCCGTGCGGAAGATGGAGCCGACATTGTGGGCGCTGCGGATATTGTGAAGCAGCACTGCGATAGAGCGCCTCATCGTGCGAAACATATCATGCACAGCTACGGGCTTCCAAGGACTAGCTTCCGGCGGCTATACGCTATAAGCTAGAGGCAATGCTAAGCCTTTTTCCCGAACTTCTTTTTCTTGCACCGCTCTCCGCAACACTCATCCGCGCGGCGGCCGCGCTCGTCTTTTTGTACGCGGCGTGGCACCACATCACTATTATTGAAAGCCGCTTGCTGAAAGCGCTCGGTATCGCCGAGGTCGGTATCGCTCTCCTGCTTCTCGCGGGCATATACACGCAGGCGGCGGCTCTCGCCGGCGCACTCGTCGCGCTCCTGTGGCTTTCGCGGGGCATTCGCCCGCTTCCCCTTAGCACCGCTCTTCTCACGTTTGCCCTCACGCTCTCGCTTCTCGTTACCGGCGCAGGCGCGCTTGCGTTCGACCTGCCGCTTTGATGAGCTTGAAGTATCGGGCGTACTAACGGTATAGTTTGCAAACCCCCTGTAGCTCAGTGGTAGAGCATCCGCCTTTTAAGCGGTTGGTCGTAGGTTCGATCCCTACCGGGGGGAAACGCTACAGTGCGAGGTTGACGGTCACGCTGTCGGAGACTGTCGAGCCGTCGGGCGCGGAACACACCACCGAGAACGTGCTCGCATCCGAAAGCGGCACGGTCGAGGCGCCGCCGGAGACACCCTCCTGCGTGAAGCTCGGGCCGGATACGCGGCACGTATCCACGCCGCGCGAGTTCCAAAAGATGTACGTGCGCACCCCAAGGCGCACCCGCGCCGGCTCCGCCCATATCTCCACTTCGGGCGGGATAGTGATGACGGCGGGCGGTGGAGGCGGAGGCGGAGTTTGCGCAGGCCGCGCGCTGGGCGGCGTCACCGTGCGCGGCTGGACATCCGGCACGGTCGCGCCCACCTTGTAGCCGCTCCACGTACACAGCCCGTCTAGGAAGGTCGTGGGTATGAATATAGAGAGGAGTCCCGTGGTCGAGGCCCATGGCCGCGTCTCGCACATGCGCGCGGCAAGGGACGATGCCTGGCCCGCAAGCGTGTCGCCTCCGTAAAATCCTGCGATCTCGACATTTCCCTCCACATCGCGCGAACCGGCGACGACCGTCGCGCCGCCATCCGTTATCTTTACATCGCCGCGGAGCTCGGGCGAAAGCGCGGCCGAACTGGTGGCAGACGCGGCGGGAGTGGTGGTCGCGGTGGTTGTTGTCGCTGCGGCGGTGGTTGCTGCGGCTTCGTCTCCCGCGCTCTGCGGCGCCTTTGACGCAATTTTCTCCGAAACACTCGGTGGCGAGGCGGCCGGTTGGCCGAGCGCGCCGAGAAGCGAGCTTGAAATATCGGAAGAGCCGCCGAGGCCGCCGAGCGGGTTGGGATTGTAGATAGCGCATGGGTCGGTGGTCGGGACAGTGACGGTGTAGTAAGAAGTGCAGCCCTGCTGGAATTGCGACGGGTCCGTGCCCGGCTGCTGGCCCTGGTCGCCGCCGCCCCCACCGCCGCCTTTTTGCATCAGCTTATCGAGCAGGCCTTTGAAGATGTCGCCGACCGCCTTGGATATCTCCTGTGCCCCGCCCTCGGCGGTTTTGGTCCCCTGGCACACGAGCGTCGAGACACACACACCAACGGAGGTAAACCCGTTGGTCGTATTGGTGCACATACACTGGTGTTTGTTGCCGCTCGGTACGCATCCTTTCGCCGACATTTGCTTGCCGCAGCCGCAGCTATCAGGGATGACCGGGACACATGTCCAGTTCGCACTCTCCCCAAGTTTTTGCGCGAGCGACATAAGCTCCGGCGTCGTGTTGGGTTGGCCGGGATATACAGGGGTATTATCGTGCTGCGACGCTTGCGCCGATGTGAATATAAGCAAAGCCGCGACCGCTGCGAGCAATAGTATCGCGGTACGCGTATGCCACGTGCGCTCCATGCGCATTATTGTAACACCCGCTCGGAAAGCACAAATCGCTCAAGTGCATATTCGAGCTCGGCGCCGCGGCGGCGCGCTTCATGCGGGAGCGCCGCAAGCTCGGCGACGAGCGCCGCCGCGCGTCCTCGCGCGGCGGCATTTCTACCGCTCTTCAAGAACATTTGCTTCGCGCCCCAAAAAAGCACCCCGTGCACCATCTCGGGCGCCGAGCCCTTCGCATACTCGCGCATAAGCCCCAGCCATAAGGCCTTTTTATCGCCTCGCTGAAGCGCGTTCGCAAGCGCGAAAACCGCGCTGTCGCGCGCTGCCGGCGGCGCATCAAATCGCGCCGACTTCTCCGCATGCTTCTCAATCTTCTTTCGCGCGTCCGCGTCCGGCTTTTCCTCGTACCAAAAAACGCGCTCATCGGACGCCGCCAACTCCGGCAGCGCCGCAAGGAGCTCCTCCCGCGCCCCGTTGCCCGCGAGCACACCTTCGAACACAAGTACGCGCTCACCGCCGAACATGCCGCCGCCTGCGAGCGCCGCGCGCACGTCCTCTGCCGCATTCGCATCCGTAATGCGCACAAGAGCGGCCTTCCCCTTTTTCGCCACGCGCTCCACCTCGGCCATCATCGCCCTGCGCGCTTTTTCCCTGTCAGTGCCACTGTAGAAGTAGAGCATACACCTACTATACACGGCGCGGCTCAAGCCGCTGCAGCTCGCCCCAATTCGGCCCGACGGACGCTTGCGCCACAATGGGCACGCCCGAGAGCTTTCTCGCGTCCACCGCCGTTTCCATCACCTCTTTGATGGCCCGCGCCGCACGCTCCGCCTTCTCCGCCGCCGCCTCATACACAAGCTCGTCATGCACCTGCAGCACGAGCCGCACGTCCGCGCGCCATCCCTCCTTCTCTATCAGCTCGTCCGCGCGCACCATTGCGAGCTTGATGATATCGGACTGCGTGCCCTGCACCGGCGCGTTCACCGCCATGCGCTCCGCTTGTGCCACCACCGGCGGCAGCGGAGAGGAGAATCCGGAGAAGTAGCGCCGCCGTCCGAAGAGCGTTTCCGTGTAGCCATGCTGCGCCGCCGCGCGCTTCGTCGTTTCTATCCACCGTGCCAGGCCGGAAAAGTTCGAGAAGTAATCCGAGAGATACTTCCCCGCCTCGGCGCGCGAGACGCCGCCTTCCGCGCCTTCACTCAAGGACTCGCGCAGCGCGTTCACTCCCATGCCGTACAGAATGCCGAAGTTTATTACTTTCGCGCGGCGGCGCATTTCGTAATCCACCTGCTCGGGCGGCACGCGGAAGACCTCCGCCGCGACCGCGGCATGGATATCTTGTCCTTTCTTGAAAACGTCGACGAGCCGCGCATCGCCTGAGAGCCCCGCCGCGATGCGCAGCTCTATCTGCGAATAATCGAGCGCAATGAGCACGCTCCCCCCCTCGGCGGCAAAGGCCTTGCGGATGCGTTTGCCATACTCGGTGCGGATGGGAATGTTCTGCAGGTTCGGGTTCTGGCTCGCCATGCGGCCGGTCGTCGTGCCCGCCTGTAAAAACTCCGCGTGGAGCCGGCCGCTTTTTGCGAGCGCCGGCATTTTCTCGACGTACGTCGAGAGCAGTTTCGAGAGTTCGCGATACGAGAGCACGTCCGCGATGATCGGGTGCTGGTCCGCCATGGTCGAGAGCTCCTCTTCGCGCGTCGTGCGGGCGCCTGTCGGGGTCTTGCGCGCGCGCGGCGGCACGAGCTTCAGCTCGTCGAACAGCACTTCGGCCAGCTGGCGCGGCGAATTGATGTTGAACTCGCGGCCCGCGTGCGCGTAAATGCGCGCGGCTATCACCGCAAGCTCCGCCGCATATTCCTCTTTCAGACCGCCGAGGTACTTCGTATCAAGCGCGATGCCGTCGGCGTTCATGCGCTCGACAATGGGAATGAGCGGCTTCTCTATCAATTCGAACACCTCGAAGAGCCGGCCCGTCGCGCGGAGGGTTTTGAAAACTTCGGCGCGCGCGCTCTCGAAGCGCTCCGTCTTGGCAAAGCGCAGGATGTCGTCGAGCGAAGGGTTCGTGATGTCGGAGCGGATGAGCCACAGCGCTATGGCGGTCTCCGAAAGCGCTCGCGGATCCACCTCCTCCGCCGCCGCGGCGCCGGCGGCCGCACTGCCCTCCAACCCCGCTGCGGCGCGTACGCGCTCTTTCAGCGAGCGAAACTCCAACTCGTCGCATATGTCCGCTATCGCGCCCGTGTGCTCCGCAATGTTCCATGCACGCTCCGGCAGCGCGAACGCAACCGGCGCGTCCGCATGCGTCAGCGCGAGACCTTTTGAGAAGCGCGCATCTTTTTCGCCGGCGGCAAGCAGCTGCACGACGCGCGGCTTTATGCCGCGCTTCGTGAATTCCTCCGGGTCTTTTTTCAACGCCGCGTATATGTCCTCCAGCGAGCCGAACTCTTGGATGAGCTTCGAGGCGCTCTTCTCCCCTATGCCCGCGATGCCTTTGATATTGTCCGAGGGGTCGCCGCGCAGCCCCTTGTAATCCGCGATGTATGCCGGCGCAAATCCGAACCGCTCATGCACTTTGTCCTCGTCGTAGAGGACCGTATCGGAGAGCCCTTGCCGCAGCGTGTATACGCGCACGCGCTTTCCCTCGACGAGCTGCAGCGTATCAAGGTCTCCCGTCGCGATTATTATCTCGATGTCTTTTCGCTTTGAAAGCTGCTTGACGATGGTCGCCAGCACATCATCCGCCTCGTAGCCCGGCGCTTCATAGAGCGGGATGCCGAATGCGTCAAACACCTCGGGCGCTCGCTCGAGCTGGGAGATGAGCGCATCGTCCGCCTTCACGCGCGTCGCTTTGTAGTCCTCGAAGAGAGCGTGGCGCTTCGTCGGGCCGGGCAGGTCGCGCGCCGCGATTATATAATCCGGCTTTAAATCGGAAACCGTTTTGAGGAGCATGGCGAGGAGCCCGTAGAGCGCCCCCGTCGGTGCGCCCTTGGAAGAAGAGAAGTCCGGAAGCGCGTGGTACGCGCGGTGGATAATGGCGTGCGAATCGAGCAGTACGACGCGCGCGCCCTTGTGTTTGGAAGCGGCGGTCTTCTTTGCGGCCATGCATGCATACTGCACCGAAGAGGCACGCTCGTCTACGCACTATGCATGTGCTCCGTGCCCCAAAACGCTGCAGGTGCATCCGCCATTCGGTGAAAACAATGCGAACGCATATAGCGCTCTCGTGTCCGGCCGGACATGGGAGGAGTATATGGCTTCACTGAATTGGAGTGTTGAATCGGGGGGTTCGCGGCTGTCGCGGGCGCCGCTTCGCGATGGGGGCACGAGCTCCCGACGGTGTTGAAAAAGGAGTAAGCAGGATACAATAGCAGCATGCCCCAGTTCGCGGACGAAAAGAAGCGCACCGAACGCCTCGACGAGCTCCGCCGCCGAGAAGAGGAGCAGCTCGCCGAAATGCTCTCGCAAAAATACGGCGTCGAGTACGTAGACCTGACGTCGAAATCGATAGACACGGACGCGCTCCGCCTCATCCCCGAACAAGAAGCGCGCGCGGCTGAGGTGGCCGCCTTCAGGAAGATAAACAAGCGGCTATTCGTCGCGATGCGCGCGCCCGAGCGCGACGACTCGCTGCGCGCGATCCAGCAGCTCGAGCGGCTCGGCTACGAAGTGCGGCGCTTCATCGTCTCGCGTGCATCGCTCGAGCATGCGTGGGACCGCTACCACGACCTCTCGTACGCGACAGAGACCGAGGCGGGCGTCCTTACCCTCTCCAACGAAACCATCCGGGAGATGCTCGCAACGCTGAAGACCCTCGACGATGTGCGGCGCGAAGTGACCGAGCATCTCAAGGGGCACGACACGCACCGCATCTCGCGCATACTTGAAGTCATTATGGCGGGCGCGCTCAGTTTGGGCGCCTCCGACGTCCATCTTGAGCCGGAGGACGAGGGCGTCCGGATGCGCTACCGGCTCGACGGTGTTCTCATCGAGGTCATGATGTTCGACGAAACCTCGTACGCGCTCATCGCCTCGCGCATCAAGCTCCTCTCCGGCCTCAAGCTCAATATAAAGAACGCCGCGCAGGACGGCCGCTTCTCCATCGTTGTGGACGAAAAAGAGATAGAGATGCGTACGTCCGTGCTGCCCGGCTCGTACGCGGAAACCATCGTGATGCGTATTTTGGACCCGTCCACCATCGCGCTTCCTATGGAAAAGCTGGGCTTCGATAAATACCTCATGGATATTTTCGAGGCGGAGATACGGAAACCGAACGGCATGATACTCAACACGGGGCCGACCGGCAGCGGTAAGACGACGACGCTCTACGCGTTCCTTCGCCGCGTGCATAAGCCGGAAATAAAGATAGTCACTATCGAGGACCCCATCGAATACCACCTCCCCGGCGTGGTGCAGACGCAAGTATCAAAGACGTACTCCTTCGCCTCAGGCCTGCGCTCCACGCTGCGCCAAGACCCGGACGTCATCATGGTCGGCGAGATACGCGATGCGGAGGTCGCCTCGACGGCGATACACGCCTCGCTCACCGGCCACCTCGTATTCTCGACGCTCCACACGAACGACGCCGCCGGCACCTTCCCGCGGCTCATAGACATGGGCGTGTCGCCCGACATCCTCGGCGCCGCCGTTACCGTCTCCATGGCGCAGCGGCTCGTCCGGCGCCTGTGTGAACACTGCCGGGAATCGCGCCACATAGAGGGCGAGGCGCGGACGATTATGGATTCGCTGCTCGCGAACATTCCGCATGCCGACGAGCTGCCGGAAAACCGCGATACGATGTGGGTGCCGAAGGGCTGCGCCGAGTGCGGCGGCCTCGGCTTCAAAGGCCGCATTGCCGTCGTCGAGGTCATACTGATGGACAAGGAGATGGAAGAGGTCGTGCGCCACACGTCGAGCGAGCGCGACATATGGAAGGCGGCGAAGCGGCAAAACATACGCCGCATGGCGCAAGACGGCGCGGTGAAAGTGCTGCAAGGAGTTACCTCGCTCGACGAGCTTGCGCGCGTCGTCGATGTGCACGACGACTCGCTCTCGGGTTAGGCGTGCGTGCGCTTCTTGAAAACAACGAGCCGCTCTTGCGCGGAGGGCGTTTGCACGAGTTCGAGCTCTTCTTCTTTTTTGAACAGCGCCTCCAGGCGGTCGTACATGTCCGGAGACCAAACGTACCACACGTAGAGACCGCCGGGCTTTAAGACGCGCGCGATCTCGCGGACCATCTCTTCGATGGACTGGTCATACACCTCCTCGTCGTACAACAGCGCCGTGATGACGACGTCGAATTGGCCGGGGCGGAACGGCATGCGCTCGGCTCGTCCTGCGGCCTGCATGAGCGTGCCCTGTGCGCGGGGGCGCGCATCCAGCCCAACTACCTGCAGGCCGTCTTTTGAGAGCATCTGCGCCAAACGCCCCCTTCCGCTGCCGACGTCCAGAACGAGCGTCTCGGGCCCGATGGGGAGCGCGTTTTTCCGAAGTGCAGAAAGGATCAGCGCGTGCTGCTCTTCCAGCTCCTCGCGCGTCGAGTCCTCCCAGGCGTCCGCACCTTCCCGCCATGCCTCCCGGCGGATGTCGCGTGGAGAAGGGGGCTTCTCTGGCATGGATGCAGTATACACCGCGGGCGTATGAGTATCCCACGCGCGGGCGTTGTGCAAATACCGCGCGATGGTATGGTTTGAGTAGTCGTCTCTCGAGTTCTAAAACTCGAAAGCGCGGGTTTTCCAGCGATCTTTCAAGGATAGAAAGTCGAACCAAACCTAAGGATAGGGGTAGAAATGCCACCAAGGTGGCACACCGCCACCGTCCTCGGCAACGTTCAGGTATCGCTGGAAAACCCGCGCCTCCAGTACCGCCTCGCCGCCGCGCAAACGCGCGCCGACGGGTACGGGCGCATAGAGAATCGCACCTCTTTTTATTGTAGCATACTTGGTGCGTTTGTCAATATATGGCGACACAGAGCCCTGATACCGGCGCGCGCAGCACGAAAACGCTCGACCAAGCGCTGCGGCCGGCGCACTGGGAACACTATATCGGCCAGCCCGTCATCAAGGAGAATCTTCGCATTCTTCTCTCCGCGGCACGCGGGCGCGAGCAGCAGCCGGAGCATGTGCTCCTCTACGGCCCGCCCGGCCTCGGCAAAACGACGCTCGCACACCTCATCTCCAAGGAGATGAGCGCCTCGCTGCGCAGTACGTCCGGGCCCGCGATAGAGCGCGTCGGCGACCTTGCGTCCATTCTCACGAATCTCTCGCCCGGCGACGTTCTTTTTATAGACGAAGTGCACCGCCTGAACCGCGCGATCGAGGAGGTTCTCTACCCCGCCATGGAGGCGGGCGTTCTCGACATCGTCATCGGCAAGGGCCCGTCCGCGCGCACCGTGCAGCTGGAGCTGCCGCCGTTTACGCTCATCGCCGCAACGACGCGCATCTCGCTCCTCTCCGCGCCGCTGCGCAGCCGTTTTTCCGGCGGCGTATTTCGCCTTTCGTACTACTCTGAGCCGGAGATAGAAGAGATTCTGCGCCGCTCGGCGGGCATACTCGGCATCGAGGTGGATGGTGAGTCCATCGCCGAGATAGCGCGGCGCAGCCGTGCGACGCCGCGCACCGCCAACTATCTCTTGAAACGGTGCCGCGATTTCTCCGAAGTGAACGGGGAGGCACTCGACATCAAGACCGTGCGGAAGGCGCTCTCGCTTCTCGAGATAGACGAGATGGGGCTGAATCAAATAGACCGCGACATCATCAGTGTGCTTATAGAGAAGTACGGCGGCGGCCCGGCGGGACTGAAAACGATTTCCGCGGCGCTCTCAGAAGAAGAGGCGACCATCGAGGAAGTGCACGAACCGTACCTGATGCAGCTTGGTTTTCTCGAACGCACGCCGCGCGGCCGCGTCGTAACGGAAAAAGGGCATGTGCACCTTGGGTTCGCAGCGCCGAAGAAACAATCGCTCGGACTCTAGGCCGCCGCGGAACGCACATCTAAAATTCCTTCACGTCTCCCTCGCGCATGGGCACGAACTCTACGCCGCGCGCCGCGAGCACTTGCTGCGGTATCGAGTGGTGCGCACCGTATCGCTCTTCCTGCAGCATGCCGTCGTGGACGGGAAAAGCGGCGCGCGGCCGCAGCGCAAGCGCGTAGCGGATAGCATCGCCGATGCGGCACCAGGGACCGGCGACGGGAAGCGCGAGAACGTCGACCGGGCGCTTCGGCGTTCCATACGAATCTCCGGGGTAGAACAGCTTGTCGCCGATGAAGTACCCGGTGTTCTGCACCTGCCCCACCTCCTCGAATATCTCCTCGTGCTTGGCATCGAACGCCTCAATGCGGACACCCTTTACTTCGGCCGCGCTCTCTCCTTCGAGGAGCTCGAACTGAACACCCTCCTTCGCGAGCAGGGCGCCGACAGCGGCATTGGTGAATACGGTAGCGGCAGGGTTGTGCGCGAGCACCTCTTTCAGCGAACCGACGTGCAGGTGGTCCGCATGCTCGTGCGTGATGAGGACCGCGTCCACACCGGAGGCTCGCTCTTGTCCCTTCGAGTACCCGCCGGGGTCGGTGAGAAATGTCGCGCCGCCGTGCTCGACGAGGAGGCAACAGTGCCCGATCTTCGTAACGCGCATGCGCCCACTATACCAAATCGGTGATTGCGTTTTGCGCGGCGGCAGTTTTTGGCTTATACATACCTCTATGTCCGGACATTCAAAGTGGTCGAAAATAAAGCGGCAAAAGGGCGCGAATGACGCCGCGCGCGGCGTGGTGTTCGGAAAACTGGCCCGGCGCATCGCCGTCGAATCGAAGCTCGCCGGCGGCGACGTGAACGCGCCGAGCCTGCGCGCCGCCATGGACGCGGCGCGCGCGGCCAACATGCCGAAGGACAACATCGAGCGCGCCGTCGCGAAAGGCGCCTCGGCCGACGCGGCCGCGCTCGAGTCGGTGACCTACGAGACGTACGGTCCGGGCGGAGCCGCGATCATCATCGACGCGCTTACAGACAATCGAAACCGCACCGCTGCGGAAATCAAGCACCTCCTTTCAAAACTAGGGCTCGAGCTTGCCGCGCCCGGCTCCGCCCTCTGGGCGTTCGAAAAGACCGATGGCGTGTCGGCGGAGGGCGCGAAGTACGAGCCGAAAACTACCGTCCCCCTCTCCGAGGAGGACGACGCGAAGCTGATGGAGATACTCGGCGCGATCGACGAGCATGACGATGTGCAGGAGGTGTACACGAACGCGGCATAAACTCCCTGCGCTCACCGTCACCGGCACGCTTCTTCGGCCCACAGGCCTCTTCCCTCTTCGCGCGCCCGCGCCTCGGCGTCCTTAAACAGCGCTTGGTGCATGTACGGCACGGCATGCGTGTACTCGTGCGCAAACCCCTCCTCTATAAGCCGCAAATTCACGAAGGTGCCGTCCTCCAGATACGCGTACGCGAGCAGTCGGCCGTACCTGTCTCGCTCCCCTTGTGATTTGTCCCGCTCAAGCCGCACCTCTTTGCCGGCGAGCATCCCCGCCGCCGCCGCCGAGGCCTCTGCGCCAAAGCACTGCACCTTTTTTCTCGGGTCAACGGTTTCGGGCGTATCCACGCCCACAAGACGAACGGTTTCGAAAGTGTCTCCAATGCGCACCACGAAGGTATCCCCATCAATGACGCGCTCCACCCTATACCACTCTCCGGGACGTCCCTGCGCCGGTCGCGCATCTACCCCTTCCGCGGCGGACGCATCGCCGCTGGCTACCTCCGGCAGCGCCGCCGCCGCAGGATGTGCGCCCGCCGCCTGTGAAGTGTCCTGTCGATTGGAGCCGTTGAACCCGAGGACCGACCACGCGAGCAACACAACGCCGACCCCGAGGACGGCTATCAGTCTGCTCATGGCGCTCACTTTTTCCTTACGCCGCGGAACGTGCGGTGTTTCTCGGACATCTGGTCCATGAACTTTTTATCTGAACCGCGCTTCGTCCAGCGCCGGTTGCGGGGGTTGTATACCTGGTCGCGCTTTGCGACTGCGCCGCGGCGGCCGCCGCCTTTGGGGCCGTTCGTTGCCATGCATATAGAGTGGCGCGCGGCTCGCGCCTAGTCAAAAGTGTTATCAACAGCGGATGCGGGACGGGGCAAGCGATGCGCGCACGCGCGTCCGTAGTGGGACTCTCTCGCGCTCGAAGGCGCGGAGCTCCTTGCGCAACGCAGCGTGGTGCGGAAGCGTTCTTTCCACGAGTGCCCAAAAACGCGGCGAATGGTTGAACTCCCCAAGGTGGCACAGTTCATGCACGATTATGTAGTCGGAGAGTTTTTCGGGAAGGAAAAGGACTTTGTAATTGAAGTTCAAGTTCCCCTTTTCCGAGCAGCTGCCCCAGCGCGACCGGCCGTTCTTAATGAACACGCGGCGATACGTGAACCGATAGATGCTGTTGAAATGCACGAGCCGCTCATGAACGAGCGCCCGTGCGGCCTCTTTATATACACGGTAGTGTCTCGTACTGCGCCTGCGGAGCATGCGCCGATTGTACACGGCCGCGAAGCCCGTGGGGAAAGGGTATTTGTGCAGAATGCATGAGCGGAGTATGGTGGTCGAAGGTGGCCCCGGAGGCGCCTGTGCAACGCCGGCGCCGAGGCCGGTTTTGCTGTTTGATAGGAGAATAGCCATGGCTATAGCCACGAGAAGGCCGGATAATTTCTGCGCCATGTGCGGCACCTCGAGCGGAAAACGAGAGTTCTGTTCGGACGCGTGCCGGGACTTGTACGAGCTCTCGCCGACCGCCGCGGCGCATGCACCTGCACAACCCTTCGACCTCAACGGCCCGTACCGCGACCCGGACCGAAACGCTGAGTGGGGACAGCGGCCGCGGTCTCTCCCGCCTGCGCCGGGCGGATGGAGGTGGTGAAATGAGAATGGCCGTCATCTGGCTCACCCTCGCAATAGCGACACTGAGCTGTGAAGCCGCCGCCGCGGAGCGTACGGCGCTTCCGCTTCGGAACCCGTTGTTTACGGCACAGGTGCCGGATGTGCCGTCTCCTAACCCACGCCGCACGGCGCAGCGCTCGGAGATTCTTCTTCCCTTGTGGCACGTCTGTACGGCTCCCCACTTCGCGCTGCGCGTGGCGTCCGCCCACAACCCGGCGCTTATGGCCGCTATGATAAATGCCGAGGAAAACAAGGCCGCCTGCTCTGTGGGCGAGTTTTATGTTGAGTTCATCGACTCCGCCCGCCGCACGATCTCGGGGACTCCCTACGAGAGGGCTCGCTTGAAGCTGCCGCATCGAAGAGTGACGCTTATGCGCGTCCTCGTCGTGGGAGAAGAGCGGCGCAGCGACACGGAGCAGATGCTGTGGGGCACGTCGGACCGCAGCGAACGAATCGACTGGCTGCGGCCCGAGGTTCGCTACGTGGCAGTCATCGTCCGGACGAACGTTGAAGAGGCCAATATTTGAGGTCTCACCTGTATTGCCGGTTGCCGCTCACCAAGCGCAACCGGCAACTTCTTTTTACGCTACACTTATGCATATGCGCGTCATCGGCATAGACCCGGGCTATGGGCGCTGCGGCGTCGCCGTGCTCGAGAGCGCCCGCCCGAGGGAAATACTCGTGTACTCTTCGTGCATCGAGACGCCGGCGCGCGCGCCCTTTCCTGAGCGCCTCGCCGCGATCTCCGGCGAGTGCGAGCGCCTGATGCGCGAGCATTCGCCGGAGGCACTCGCCATGGAGCGGCTCTATTTCAATTCCAATCAGAAAACGGCCATGCAGGTCGCGGAAGTACGCGGCGCGATACTCGCCTCGGCGGCCCGCGTCGGCATTCCCTCTTTTGAGTACACACCCGCCGCGGTAAAGGCCGCCGTGTCCGGTTACGGCAGGGCGAACAAGCGCGCCGTCGCTTCTATGCTCGCCGCGCTGCTTGCGATAGAGAAAGAAATACGCCACGACGACGAGTACGACGCGATAGCGGTCGGCGTCGCGCACCTCGCGATCGCCCGCTGACACGCCAGAGTGCCTCGCACGTCTTCACCTCCATGAAGCATAGGCGCGACAAGCACGCTTGGGAATTGGCCGATGCCGCGCGGCGGAGTATAATCCACACGTTATCCCCAGTTTCGGGGTTATACCTGCGTACGATGCAACGATTGAAACGACTTTCACACTCGCGCCTCAAGCGCGCATCACTCGCGCCCATTGTGCGCGGCGCAATCGTCGCAGTGCTCGCCGTAGCGGTTCTCTCCGGCGGCGCGCTCGCCGCGTGGGCTGCGGTCGTTTCCATACCGACCGTCGATAATTTTGAGAACAGGCGCGTTGCCGAGTCAACGAAAATATACGATCGCACCGGCACCGTTCTCCTTTTTGATGTACACGGGACAATGCGCCGCACTGCGGTGCCTCTCGAAGACATCGCCATCCACATCCGAAATGCCACCATCGCGATAGAGGATGATTCGTTCTATCAGCACAAGGGTTTCCGCCCGCTCTCGTTCGCGCGGGCGCTTCTCGTCAATATATCGACAGGCAGCTATTCGCAGGGCGGCTCGACCATTACGCAGCAGGTCGTCAAGAACACGCTGCTCACGCACGACAAAACCCTCGTGCGGAAAGCGAAAGAGATCGTCCTTGCCATGAAGCTCGAGCGTTCGGTTCCTAAGGACGAGATACTGCGCATCTACCTGAACGAGACATCCTACGGCGGCACCATCTATGGCGTCGAGGAGGCCTCGCGCTACTTTTACGGCAAGCCCGCCAGCGACGTGACGCTCGCCGAGGCGGCCTACCTCGCCGCGCTCCCCCAGGCGCCCACGCGCTACTCGCCCTACGGCAACAGGCGCGACGAGCTCGAGGCGCGCAAAAACCTCGTACTTCTCCGCATGCGCGAGATCGGGTTCATAACGGACGAAGAGTACGAGGAAGCGTTGGCGAAAGAGGTGGAATTCCAAGACACGAAGGAGGCCGGCATTAAGGCGCCGCACTTTGTCTTCTTCATACGGGAGTACCTGGAGGAAACCTACGGCCCCGAGGCGGTCGCGCAGGGAGGGCTGCGCGTCATTACGACTCTTGATTGGGAGCTGCAGCAAGCGGCGGAGGAGATAGTCGAGCGGTACGCGCATGAGAACGAGCGGCGCTTCAACGCGGAGAATGCCGGACTTGTCGCGGTCGACCCAAAAAACGGCCAAATACTCGTGATGGTCGGCTCGCGGGGCTACTTCGACGAGGGTATCGACGGGAAGGTAAACGTAACGATCGCCAAGCGACAGCCGGGCTCCGCGTTCAAGCCATTCATTTACGCCGCCGCGTTCGAGAAGGGGTATACGCCGGATACCATACTCTTCGATCTGCGCACGCAATTCTCGACGCGCTGCTCCCCCTCCGACTACCTCAACTCAACAACGCCCTGCTACTCGCCGGTAAACTACGACAATGAGTATCGGGGCCCGATGACGATACGCAACGCGCTCGCGCAATCGGTCAACGTGCCGGCGGTAAAGGCCCTCTACCTCGTAGGCGTGCCGGAAGCGATCAAAATGGCAGAGCGCCTCGGCATCACGACACTGGAAGGTCCGGGCCGCTACGGCCTCTCGCTCGTCCTCGGCGGCGGCGAAGTGATGCTCCTCGACATGGTAAGCGCATACGCGACGTTCGCGAACGATGGCGTACGAACCCCTCCCGCCGGCATCCTTGAGGTGCGCGACGCGGCGCGCAACCTCCTTGAGTCGCATGAACCCCGCGCGGAGCGCGCGCTCGAGCCGCAGATCGCACGCCTCATTTCCGACGTGCTCTCCGATAACGAAGCGCGCACGCCGCTCTACGGGCCGAGCTCGCCGCTGTACTTCCCCGGCTACGACGTCGCGGCAAAAACCGGTACCACGAACGACAATATGGACGCGTGGGTTATCGGATACTCGAGCTCCATAGCCGCGGGAGCATGGGCCGGGAACAACCAGCCCGAGTCGATGAACCAGATCTCGGGTTTGATAGTGACGCCGCTGTGGAGCGCGTTTATGAAATTGGCGTTGGAGAAGTACCCCCCCGAGCCCTTCCCTCAGCCGGCGCCCATCGCCAACTATGATTCGCTTCCCCCTGTGCTGCGCGGAGAATGGAACTCGAATCCCGCGGAGGGCGTTCACTCGATACTCCACTGGGTGAACAAGGCGAACCCAACAGGGCCGCGGCTGACAAACCCCGCGATGGACTCCCAATATGCTTACTGGGAGCTGCCAGTGCAGTTGTGGGCGGGCCAGCTGGCGCCGAGCGGCGGAGACGATGGGAACTTTAGCATCACCTCTCCAGCCCCGGGAAGCGTTTCGCGGATCGGTGAACCGCTCCAGGTTTCGGTGTTCGTGGCGCCGGAGGCGCAGGTCTCGCGCGTCTCATTCTTCCTCAACGGGGGGCTCGTCGGTGTGGCGAATCAACCACCCTTTTCTTTCTCTTTCGCTCCGGAGGGCGGTGGGCCGCTTCAGCTGAGCGCCGTATTCGACACGCCAAGCGGCCCAGTAGAGCGCAGCGTAACCATCATGGTGACTGAAGAAGAGTAGGGCGCGCGGTTACTACCTGTTGAGAGGCATCGCCAGATACATGAACGATGTATCCGAAACACCCCGGACAACGAGGGGCTTGCCCGGGCCTGAAAAACTGAGTGTGACGGAATCGGATTGGATCGCCGGCAGGCAGTCGGCAACGTAGCCGATGTGGAAATAGATGTCGAGGTCCTCGCCGGAGAGTGCGGCTTCGAGGGAATCGGACATCTCGCCGACCGCGGGTGATTGCGCGGTGATGTCGAATACTTTCTTTTTTGGATATACATGGAATCCGATGCGCTGCTCCGCCCCGGCGAATATGCGCGCCTTCCGCAGCACTTCCGCGAAATCGCCCTTCAAAAGTGTCGCCTCGGTCGTATGATTCTTCGGTACTATCTCTTTGTAATTCGGGAATGTGCCGTCAATAACGCGCGACACGTACGAGAGCCCCTCGGCGCGCATGTTCACTTGCGAATCTTCCACAAAGAGCGTGACGCGCTCATCAGGCAGACGCTCCAGTATATGAGAGAGCTCAAGCGCATGCTTTAGAGGTATCAATACATCGCTCTCACCGCCGCCGGAGGCGTCCGCCACAACCTTCTCGGCAAGGCGAAATGAATCAGTCGCGACACACGTCACCTTTCCATTCTCTACGGAGAGAAAAATACTACCGAGCTCGGGGCGTATCATGGAGCTGGAGGCGGCATATGTGGTCGACTGAAGCGCCGCGAGCAGCCGCTCTCGCGCAACATCCACGCCCTTCTTTATGCTCGGCGCAGTAATAACAGGGAACTCCTCATGCGGAACAGCTTTAATGATCGTTCGTGTTCCTTTTGATTCTACAAGTAAATTATCTCCTTCCAATCGTAGTGAGGTCTTGTCACCGGCGATCGCGCGAAGAGTTTGGGATAAAATCGTTGCCGGTACGGCAACAATACCCGCCTCCTTCGCCTCACCCGGCACTACTGCTTCCACCCCCGCCTCAAGATTGGTTGCACGCACAGAAAGTGTATCACCTGCTTCAAGGAGCACACACGAGAGTACCGGAAGTGTTTCTTTTTTCCCCACAAGACGCTCGGCGATCATCACCGCGCTTAGAAGTTTTTCTTTTATTGTTGAGAAGTTCATATGTATTTCATTACATCTTTATTAAGAATCTATTACTACTATTAGCGCTGTGGGTATGGTGATAACAGGAAAATATCATGTACAGTCTGTGTTATTTCGCCCCAACAGCTGGGTACTGCGCTGGGGATACGAGTGTCCTGATTCAGAATGGAGAGGGGTATCGTGCAATAACAGCTCCACTATCCCCTCAGTGTCCCACTCTTGTTCGGTGCGTGTCCCCATACTATTCCACATACTTATGCATGTACGAGTGAGCGGATATGATCGAGTTCCTGCTCCAAAACGGTGTTCCTGCGCATCTCGTCCTTTATCTTCTCACATGAGTGTATGACGGTCGTGTGGTCGCGCCCGCCAAGCTTCTCCCCTATCGACGGGTAGGAGGCATTGAACTCTTCGCGCAGGATATACATGATTATCTGCCGCGGTTTTACAACTTCTTTTTTCCTCGTCTTTTCGTAAATACTTTTTTCCGCAACATCGTAGTAGTTCGCGATCCGGCGCACGACTTCCTCGATGGAGAGCCCTTTGTTCGGGCGAATGTTGTGCTTGATGAGCGCCTTCACGTCCGCCTGCGATGTCACTTTGCCTTTTAGCTGCGATTTGCAGACGATCATATTGAGTATGCCTTCGAGTTCACGAATGTTGCCGCGCACGTTCTCAGCGATATATCCCACTATGTCATCCGGAATACTGAAACCGAGCTGCTCTATCTTTGCGCGGAGAATTGCCGCCCGGGATTCGACATCCGGCTCGGGTATCTCGGCTATCATCCCCGCACCGAAGCGCCCCTTCAGGCGTTCCTCAAGGCCGGGAAGCGTATTCGGATGCTTGTCGGAGGAAAATACGATCTGTTTGTTGTTGTCAAAGAGCGCGTTGAAAAGGTGGAAGAGCTCGTCCTGCGTCTTCTCCGTGTTCGCAATGAACTGGACGTCGTCCATGATGAGCACGTCGTACTGGCGGTACTGGTCCTTGAAGTTGTTGGCGCGGCCGGCCCTCACCGCGTTGATGTAATCGACCGCGAAGCGCTCGGACGTAACGTAGAATACTTTTTTATTCGCGTGGCTCTTCTTGAAATAGTTTCCGACCGCTTGGATGAGGTGCGTCTTGCCGCGCCCCGTCGCGCCATAAATAAAGAGCGGGTTGTATGCGAGGCCGGGGCGCTCCAGCACGGCCTTGGCGGCGGCGTGGGCGAGCTGGTTGAAGGGCCCGACAACGAATGTCTCGAAGGTGTAGCGCGGATTTAAATTATCGCGCTTATCGATGTAGAGCGCCTGCAGATCAAGCGCCGTATTTTGCTGTGCATGAGGCGTTTTTTCAGGCCGACGCTCGGTCGTGGCGGCGGTGCGGCTGATGGTGTACTCGACGTTCCGTATGGTACTGTCGAGTCCTCGCAGGACGCCCAGGATGAGTTTGTGGTGCTTGTCCATGAGCCACTCTTTCACTATTTTCGAGGGCGCCCCTATGACAACAGTGCCGCCGTCCCGACTGACTATATCGGTACCGCGAAACCACGTCCGAAAGCTTGCCTCGGAGGTGCCTAACTCTATTTGGACGAGTGCATTCTGCCAGAGCTCGCGAGTGCTCATACGCTAGAAGGCAGTAGGGTGTGGGTAGAAGGTAACGAGGGGATGGTGTGTAGAAGGAGTAAGTCAGTAGCGCACACCATAGTACGGGTATTATACGCATGCTCAGCTGTAAGAGAAGGAGGGTGAAAACGTCGCGCATTGTTCAGAAGGTGTGGATAAGGTGTGGATGACCGCGGCGCAGGGGTACGAGCCTCCCCGAACCCCTCCTGCGTGACTGCTGTATGCCTCTGCGCATGTCTCCGTGCTGCGCGACGTTACCAGCGCGACATGTTCTCTCTTTCCGCTGGTGATGCAATCCAGCGGCTCCAGTGGTGCGGGGTTCGGGCGAGAGCGTCTTTAGACAGTTTACATTTACATATTTTATGTTATAATGAAATATAGAGATACGAAACACGGAACACAAAAAATGAGGAGAAGAAGATGGAGGAATCACTTATTCTCGTCGCGGGAGTGTACCTTTTCGTCCTCGTGACTGCCGCCGGTCTCGGGATGATGTTCCGAGGGATGGCAGGCGCGGGTTGGGCGGTTAACGCGCTGTTCCTGCAACCGCTAGCATGGACCGTCTCGCAGATCGGCAACGGACTAGTCGCCGCTCTGCGGGGCACACTGCGCCTCTTTTGGCGGGCGGTAGTCGGGTCCGTCTTTTGGATGGTCGGCTACCAACCAAAGAAGAAAAAAAGAAAGAAGAGGCGCTGACTCTTTTCTACTCCCCTCGCCGCGCGGCAGCTGCCGCGCGGCCTTTTGTTGCGTTTATTGGCTGCGTACTGCATACTGCCCTGTACATACTTTTCTATGGTGAAGAGGACATACCAGCCGAAAAAGAAAAAGCGTGCGCGGACGCACGGGTATCGGGCGCGAAAAGCGACCGTCGGCGGCCGCCGCGTTTTGACAGCGCGGCGCCGAAAGGGGCGCGCGCGCCTCTCGGTATAAATGGGTACGATCGGGCGCATTTCGCGTGCGGATTTCAAGCAATTGGCGGCCCGCCGCCCGCGCCGCGCCGCGGGTCGCTTCACTTCCCTCTCGCTGTACGCGGGAGGGCCGCTGCGCTATACCTGCGTCGTATCCAAAAAAACCGCCGCAAAGGCGGCGGAGCGCAATCGCCTGAAGCGCCGCTGCAGAGAAGCGGCGCGCCTGGCGCTCGCGGACGTGCCAGAAGGCGCATTCGTGTTCCGGCCTCTTCGCCCCGCCCTGCGCGCTCCCTTTGCCGAGCTTGCACAGGACGTTCGCGCGCTTGTGCTGAAGGCGGTGCGCTAGGCCTCGCTCCGCCGCGCGGTATAATGGCTATTCAATGATCAAGTCAGTCTTTAATACCGTTGTGTACGAGCCGCTCTATAACGGCCTTGTTTTTTTGGTTGATGTCTTGCCGGGGCATGACGTCGGATTTGCCATCATCGTACTGACGCTTTTCATCAAATTCGCGCTCTTCCCCATATCGCGTCAAGCGGTGCGCACGCAGATCGCGATGCGCGAGGTCGCGCCTGAAATTGAAGCCATCAAGGAGAAGTACAAGGACAAGCAGGAGGAGCAGGCGCGGGCCATCTTTGCGCTGTACCGCGAGAAAAATATTCGTCCGTTCTCGAGCTTCTTCCTCATTCTGCTGCAACTGCCCATCCTGTTCGGCTTGTATTGGGTATTCTGGCGCGGCGGGCTTCCCGTTGTGGATCCGGAGCTCCTGTATGCATTCGTCCGTATTCCGGAAGCGGTAGACATGCATTTTCTTGGCGTTATCGATATGAGCGGCAGGAGCGCGCTTCTCGCCGCGCTTGCGGGGGCCTCGCAACTGGTGTACGCGCGGCTTTCAATGGGACCGCGCAAACCGCCCCCAAAGGATGGGGCGAAACGCTCCTTTGGCGATGACATGGCGCGCAGCTTCGACATCCAAATGCGCTACGTGCTCCCCGTCGTAATCGCGGTCATTTCATACACGCTCTCCGCGGCAGTCCCTCTCTACTGGGCGACGAGCAACATCTTCATGATTGCGCAGGAGCTTCTCATGGGGCGGCGTTTTTCCGCGGCGGCGCAGCCGAAATCATAAGCAAGAGCGCCTTCTTTCGGCGCAAAATTGGAATTTCATGCATCTCGCGGTATAGTGCCCTGCATGGAATCCTCCCATGCAGAAACAATTGAGCGCGTTTTAAAGGAGTCGCTGGACGCACTCGGCGTCCCCTACAGCGCCGTCACGCGGGAGACGGTCGCGGGGCAGCTCATTTTCGCTGTAGAGGCGGACGATGCGCGCACCCTCATCGGGCCGCACGGCGACACCATCCACGCACTCGATCATATCGTGAAAAAGATAGCGGAGAAGCGTCTTTTGGGCTCCGCCGCCGCGGAGGAGGGCGGCGATGAGCGCGACGACCGCCTGCATTTTCTTGTTGACGTGAATGGGTACCGCGCGAAGCTCATCAAAGATTTGCAGACGAAGGCGCTCATGATGGCCGAGCGCGCGCGCTCTTTTCAGTACGACGTCGAGCTCACGCCCATGAGCGGGTATGAGCGGCTTATTATCCATACGACACTCCAAGACGCACCGAACGTTAAAACAGAATCGCAGGGGGAAGGCAGGAACCGCCGAGTGGTCATAAAGTACGCGGCGGAGTAGAAGCCGCACCGCGCAGCTGAAAGGAGGGGCGGCGCACTCTTAGGGAGCGTTTCTCAATATATTGAGATTAAGGAGATCCGGGTTAATTTGATTCAGGATGAGCCACACGGCAAGCAGTAGAAGAAGGCCTATGACAGCGTTCCAGATGACCTCTCGCGCCTTCCCCTTGCTGGTCCAGAGGTCGTCCGCCATGTAGAGGTAGCCGCCATAGGCGAGCATGATGACGGCAAGGATGGCGCCGATGGAAATGGAGAATTTAAAAAGAGCGTTCAAAAGCTCCGGCAAGCTCTGCGCACTAAAAACACCGCTCAGCGACGTGCCGCCGACGTTGGCGCCACTGTAATCCGCGAGCGGCGAAAACTCGGCCAAATTAACTACCGGGGCGTAAAGCGCCCAGTGCCCTTGTTGCCGTTTGCGTCGTTTCATATGCATCATTCTGCCACACGGAAGAGCCATGCGGATTTGTCGCGAGAGTTCACGAACGCGATGTAGGAGCCGGTGGTGTCAATGACCGGGTGTTCGACGTCCACTCCGAACCCAAGTTCCGCCTCTGGCGAGTAGAGGAGCTCGGCGGTTCCTGCGGAAGCGTCTATCCGCCACCATGCATCCGACGTATGCGCCGCTCCCCGATACCATGCGTCAATAAAATTCGGGGCCGGCACGACGCGCGGCACGGCGCAGTAGGCGACGAGCGACTCTCTCGCCCACACGCATTTCTCCGGCAGCGTGCGAACGGGAAGTGAGAGCAGTGTTGCCTCCGGCGACAGGCGTACCGAGAGCGTAAGCGCCGTGCCGCTGTCGGAGCCGATGAGAAGGGCGTCCTGTGTCGGGTGCGGCAGTATGGTGAGGCCGGCAACCCCTCGCGCAACGGGGCGGAGCGCTCCATCTCTCAGCTCGTAGGCGTTCCCGGGAACGCCGCTTGCCGCCGGCTCCGCGAGAAAGATGCGGCTGTCGGGAAGCGCGTGGACGCTCCAGCGGCGCATGAACGATGAGAAGAGGCGCTCCGCAGCCGCCGCCTCCAGCGCGGCGCGCGAGAGTACGCTGCCACTCTCATCGGCCACGAGCGTTATGAGAAGCTCGTCTTCGGTGGGAATCGCGGCATGCACGTTCGCTCCGAGCGGCGTAGTGCGCAACGGTGCGAACTCCCCGGTCGTCGTCGCGCGTTCGAATGTTCCACTGAAAGCCATCACCGCTTTGCGGTCGTTCTCCGCGTGCGCCGCGACGGCGCCTTGGGGCGAGAAGCGGGCCGTATAAACCTTCGGAATAAGCGTGTTGGTGAGGCGCTCTATCCGGCTCGTCTCGGGGTTCGCTTCGAATATGTACCCGGTCGAGCGCTCCATAAAGTATACGGTCGAGCTCGTTGCGGAGAATCCCATGCCCGCGACAGGCGTAGGGTTGACGCGCCACAGCCGCGGGGCCTGCGCCCCCTCTCGCGTACTGTCCGCAGGTTCTATCGCAAATCCGGAAAGAAGGTTGGTGAGCGTACTCCCCAGCGCGCCGGTGAAGGCGGGAATACCCGAGCCAAACCCGCGTGCCGCGGCACCGGCTTCAACATCCGCGGTGCGCTCGCGCAAAAAGAGGTACCAACCGGCAAGTCCCGCAAGCATCAACGCCAGGAGGGCGATGCCGATGTAGCGAAGCGACGTGTACGTTGAGTTCTTCATGGCATGATTATTGGAACGCACCCGCGCGGAAGGCGTCGAAGCCGTCTTCGAGCGTGCCAAACCGGATAGACCACGCGGCGTCCGAGCGCAGGAAAATATTCGATGTATGCGTCAGGACGAGTTCGATGAGCGCCAGCCCCGAGGAGTCCTCGGCGTTTATGATGAGCCGGAAAGGATCCGCCGGATCCGCCGGTATCGGCGTGTTGTTGACGCGCCATGCATAGTCCAGCTGCGCGTCAAATGGCGTACGCACGGGAGCAAAGAGGGGCACGGCGGCGATGGTCGCCTCGATGGAAGGGGTTTGCCCTTCCGCGCCGAAGGCGCGGTGGAACAGAAGGCCGAAGAGCGGATGCTCCTCATAGAGAAGAAGGGTCGTTTCTACCGAGGGAATACGAACGCTGCGCGTTGCGATGAGCCGGCCATCGAGCGAGGAGGCCTCGACGGATACCACATCGGCTCCAAAGAGAAGAGGCGCGGGCAATTCTATGTGTGCGCGGCCTCGGCCGGATAGTTCCTGCAAAAGCACGCCGTTTTTGCGCCACGAGAATACGATACTCTCATCCGCGAGCGGGTTGCCTCCGGGCGGGACGAGGCGCGCGATCGCCGAAAGGCGCACACTGGTACCGGGGCTCGCGTGGACGCGCCCGCGATATAGCGGGGGCGCATATGACTCCCCGCTCCAGAGTATGTCTACCTCCGCGGGGCGAATGTTCGCGCGCGCTGTTATGACCCGCTCGTCCGCCGTGGCTACCGCAACGGTTATCTCCGTTTCTGTGCCAAGCGCGCCGGCGGTGACGGACGCACGCTTCAAGCCGCCGCCGCGCGCGATCTCGACACCGTCCGCGAGCCACACGATGGCGGCGCGGTCGAGATCTATCGCACTGCTCTCGAGCGTGAGGCGTACCGTCGCGCCGGCTTCCGGATGCGCCGGCGAGAGCGTAAGCGTAACGGGCGTTCCGAACCCGGAGCCGCCGAAGCCGGGGTATGAGAAAAATTGCGCGTGTGCCGGAAGGGCGGCCGTGAACGCACATAGGCCGATGAGTCCTCCAAGTAGCGTGCAGCGGCTCATATAGGCGTAGGGGGCGGCTCATGTGCCGCCGCTGGCGTGCTCTCCGCACGGGGTTCTTCGTCCAGTATGCGAGCATCGCTCGCGATCGGCGGAGCCGCTTCGGGCACTGCCGCCTTCGGCGGCGGGGCGGGCTCTTTGGGGGGAGGCGCGGCTCCCGCGGCTTGCCGCTCAAGGCGCGCAAGCGGCGTTTCCGTATCCTCCGGCGCGGGCGCCCGTGGCAGCGCGCCTCCTTCCGCGCGCTCCTCCATGTTGACGTCCGCAAGGTCCTTTTTCGCTTTGCGGATGGCGAGGATTTGCGATGGGTCCGAGGTGATGATCTGGTCTTCCGTGTACGAAGCAATGACCTTAATAGCCACGTGCTTCAGTCCTGCGAAGAATATGCCCTCTCCCACGTCGCTCTCGAGCAGCAAGTACTTCTCCTCATCGGTAAGTTTGAACGTCTCCTGCACGAGATCCACCGACGTCGGCGACTGGCGCAAGAGGAGCTGGATGGACGAGTTCGTTATCATGGCCGTGCCGTAGGGTGACTGGAGGAAGTCGTTCACGTCCTGCGTGATGGTCGAGAGGCCGAGGTAGTATTTGCGGCCGCGCTTTGCGATGCCAAAGAGGAACGATGCGGTGTCCTGCGACTTCATCATCCACCACGCCTCGTCGATGACAAGAAGGCGTTTGCGGAGCTCTTTGCGCACGGTGTTCCAAATATGGTGCGTGATGATGTACATCGCGACCGGCTTCAGGTCGTCCTCCATGTCGCGTACGGAAAAGACGACGAGCTTTTTATTCATGTCGACGTTCGTCGGACGGTTCATAAAACCCGACCACGTTCCCTTTGTGTATTTCGAGAGGCGCGAGACGAGCGAATCGGAGCCCTCCATGCCGGAGAGTACAAGCTCGAAGTCGGAGAGGAGCGGCGGCTCGATAGCGGCGAAATTGGAATCGGCCGTTATGTCTTTAAGCGCGTACGTCTCGGTTATCGCCTTGTCGATAATGGCGTCCTCCTCGGGGGTCAAGCCGCCGAGCATGATACGAAAAAGCCCGACAAGCGTGATGATGTTGCTTCTGAGTATGTCGGAAGGGTTCTCGTCTTCGCGCGGGATCGGCAGATCGAACGGATTAATGTGGTGTTCGGAGGAGAGCGATATGTTGAAGTAGCGCCCGCCCACCGTTTCGGCGAGATATTCGTACTCTCGCTCGGGGTCGATGACGATGACCTCGGTGTCGAACATCAAGGAGCGCAGTATTTCCAATTTTGTCGTGTAGCTTTTTCCGGCGCCTGACTTCGCGAAGGTGACCGAATTGTAGTTCTCGAGAGAGAACCTATCGAACAGAATGAGGGACGAGTTGTGCCGGTTGATGCCGTAGAGAATGCCCCGATCCGATGTGAGGTCGAATGAGATGAACGGGAAGATGGACGAGAGCGGCGCGGAGTTGAGCTTTGTGTGCACGTCGAGCTCATCCGTCGAGAGCGGCAGCACCGAGCGGAATCCCTGCTCCTGTTGGAAGAGCGCCGGCCGTATATAAACGAGGCGCGATTCGAGAATGCTCCGCACCTCGCTCTCCGTCTTGTCGACCTCCTCGCGCGTCGTGCCGTAGATGGTGAAATAGAGCCCCACCTCGAAGATGCGCTCCTGTGCCTGCTGCAGCGAGTCGCGCAGCTTCTCGAGGTCTGCATAGGCGGTGTCGAGCATCGGGTCGCGCACCATCCCCTTCTCCTCGCGGGTCGCGATCTGGCTTTGCACCTCGGCCACTTTCTTCTGGAATTTGCGCAGCATCTCGTTCGTGTCCATCGGGTGCACGAAAATGGAGATGTCGATGACCTTGTCCATATTGATGATGGGCGCGAACCAGCCCGTCGTAAGGAAGCGCGGGTAAGAGATGACGAAGAAGGTGCGCGCTATCTTCTCGCCGAGGTCGAGCTCGCGGGGGTTTATCTTCAGCGCGTGCGGCGCGATGACGTCTTGCAGATCGAGCACTCCCGTGCGGTATATCTCCTCGGGCAAGACAGGCAGCACCGCCGGCTTGTCGTCGGCGCCTCCTTTTCTGAACGGCAAGTAATCCAACAGAGACATACGGGGTAGGTTATAGGTGATAGGGGGTAGGTTGTAGTGTGAACATGTACATAGTGTTTTGGCGACAAGCTACCGGCTACGGGTTACTGGCTATTCTCCACGGGCATCGGCTTCGAGTCTTCACCGGGGTTGAACATCTTGAACATGAGCTCCACGACCTCTTCGGTGCCGAGCTGTACAGTGCGCACGCCGGTGCGTACGAGCCCCTGCTGCACGATGGCGATGCGCTGCTCGAGCTGCGAGACCTGTTCCTCAAACGTTTTGTTCGCTTCCTCCGCGCTTCCACGCTTGCCCCACGGATTGAGGCCGCTCAGGCCCCCCTTTTTATTAAGGACGGGCGGCGAGTACGGCACGACGACGAAAAAGTTCTTCGTCATGATGTTCGCAGCTTCGGTGAAGTTCTTGATGAACCCGATGTACTCGCGTATCTGGATGCGCATCAAGTCGTCCAGCTGCTCTTTGTACGCGGCTTCGAGTGTCGCGATGTAGGGGCGGATATCGAGCATGCGCGACTGTACGAATATCTGCATCGAGAAGTCGAGCGAGTTGAGGAAATTTTGGAACTGTACGAGGAACGCCGTCTGCTCGTCCTCTGATTTGAGCGCAAAGTTGATGGACGACGCGAGCAATATGGCGCGCAGCGAGCCGTCTTTCAATACGACGATGCCGTCGCGCACCTCGGACACGGGCACGAAGTCCTGCGTCGCCTTGCTGCTTGCGCGCACCGTTTCTGTTCGTTGGTCGGTATCAACCATATGCGATATAGCCGGCATGTTGCAGCCGGTAGCGTGAGGTGCGGTACATATATATGCTGCGTAGTTGCATAAGCTTGGTGCTTTCTGTCGGTTACGAACTGCCGGCTAATTGCCGCACGCGCCCCTCGCGGGACTCTCGGACCGGCGCAACGAGCGCGTGGGCGGGGAGCGCTTCTTCCCTGTCCTCTGCCGTCGCGGTGCCCTGCGCGACGCGCTCTTTGATGTCCAAAGACCACGCGAGCTCGTGCAGACGGCTGTCGGAGAGCTTCGGAATGTACACGTCCGCCACCTTCATCGCATCGGCGGAGACGGTCTTCGGCTTTTCGAGGCGGCTGCGCCGCTCGTTGTTCCACAAGTAGAGCTTGCTGCGCATAACGTAGTAGAAGCCGCTCTCGAGCGCCGCGATGAACGGGCGGCCGTTTATGTTGAGGAACGCGAGCGCTACGCCAAGCCCGGCAAGCGACAGCACGACGGGAGCGGCGATGTAGATAGGCAGCACGCGCCACGAGAGGTACGCTGCGCCAAGCCCGCCGGCGACGTACACGAACTGTTTGAAGGTAAGCGGACCGAATATCTTATCCTCTACCTCGATGAATTGCGGTACCTGAAATTGCATAGCTAGCTGCTAGGGACTAGCTGCTAGCTTCTAGAGTAGGCCAGCTAGCCGCGAGTCTCAAGCTTTTCAATCATAGCACGCAACATCTTGCTCACTTCGGATAAAAGTGAATTAACCTGCTCATATTCGTTTTGGGAGCAGTAGCCTAGCGTTGCCGCGATGAGTAACTGAGTCTCCATCTCCGAAGCCGAACCGTAGGCAATCGCGAGGAAATGGGTAAAGTCTTTGCGGCTACGGCGGGCCTTTCCTTCGGAGATGTTGGACGGAATTGAGACTGCACATCGGCGGAGCTGAGACGATAGTGCATATACTTCTCTTTGTGGAAAACCTTCCGTTAGCTTATAGATAGCGATTGACAGAGTAACCGACTTTTGCCACACGATGAGGTCCTTATGCGACGATACGGCTGTTGTCATACACTAGAAGCTAGCCCCTAGCAGCTAGAAGCTTGAGAGCCGCCCTACAGAGGCGGCTCTCTATATGGATCATCCACCACCTCCGCGCGCGCGCTGCTTGTCTCCCCGGGGCGGTAGGCGGTGGACTCCGATGGGCGCACTATTTTTACTTTCGGTTCCTTTTGGCTCTCTTGCCCGCCGCCGGCTGTTTGCTTGGATGCATCATCCTCGTCCTTTGGCGGGTGCGCTTGCGGCGGCGGCGCTCCGGCTCCGTCCGCTGGCTCTTCTCCCCCGCTCGCTTCATCCAGCACCTGCTCCCGCGCTTGCTCCACGTCGCTCACATCCTCCGCCTCGGCTTCCGGATGCTCCAGCTCGCGCTCCAGTTCCTCGCGGATGGGCTCGAACACCGACTCCGATATCGCAGCTGCGAGTGCCTCCGCGGTCTCCCTATCGACGCCGACCTCGCTCTGGATATTGTCTATGAGGTCCTTTGCCTGCTGAACGCCGAGCAATGTAAGCTGCACTTCCGTCTCCAGTGTTTCCCACTGATCGAAGTGAAGTTTGTGCGCCTCGGCCAGTTTTCGCAGGTTTTGTTGCACGTCCGCCGACGCGATCGCCTTTCTCACCGGGAGAGGAAGGGCGTCATACCTCTCTCGAATGAGCTGCTGCAGTTCAGTATCCATACTACGCGGCGTGCGGAGGCGGAGGTTCCGGCGGGCTCGCTGGCGGCCGCGGTGCCGCAGGCCTCTCGGCAGGCCTTCCTTCCTCCGCCGTTTCTTTTTGCAGTGTGTCGAGCACCTGCTTGATATCTCTCTTCTTCGTGCGCTCCCCGGCTTTCTTTCGTGCCAGTTGGGCGAGCGGGTCCGTTTCCGGAGTACTTAGACCGGCTGCGCGCAATAGGGAGTTGGAGAACCTGTTAGTGGCGAGCGCGGCTGCGTTCGCTGCCTTGCTCTCCGCATATGAGCGGTCAAGGTCGGGATGCCATATACCCAACTCCTTTGCCTTTTCCTTGTGCGCATCTTCTATGCGGGCGTGCTCCCGCTTGGCCCTTTCCACTACTTTCCGTGCCGACTTGATGCGCTCGTCTTGCTGCTGCAGAGCCGTCTTGTGCTGCGATTTTTCGTGCTCGATCTGCGCCTGCAGCTCCTGTACTTTGCCGCTGTCGCCTCGCGATGCCGCATTCTCCCGCTCCTTTTCAAGCGCCTGCGTTTTGGCGCCGCTCTTCTCGATGAATTCCATCTGTTCCCTCGTTGCCTGCGTAAACGCCGTTTGTGCGGCCTGCAGCGACTTTTGCGACTCTTCGTGCATCTTCTTGAGCCCCGGGCTCGCCTCACCGACCGCGGCGATAACGTCTTCCCGCATCTTCTTTTTCTCGTCGTCCGTGATCGTGACCCGCTCGGCCTGCTCTGCGTACCGCTCCGCCTTTTTCTCCTGCTCGCCCTGGTAGCCGCCGACCTTCTTGCCCGCGAGCGTGTCCAGTTTCTTGACCCCGGCCATTTGCTGTAAGGGAGCCGCGAGGCTGCTCTTCATCAGGTTGAAATCGCGCTTGGCGAGACCCTTCATCCGCTCAGAGCTGAAGTCGTACAGTTTCTGGCGCGTCGACCCGCTCGGCGCCCGCTTCGCTCGTTGTTCAAGTGAAGATGCGTATTCAGCTGCCTCTCGCCCCACAGTGTGCCTGCCGATCCACCCTAAGGAGCGCGCACCCGCGGCAACACCCGCCGCGGGTATGAGCGCGGCGAAATTAAACCCTGCGATCGATGCAGAGAAACTGCTAGCGAGGCGTATTGATACGAAAAGCAAGCCAATGGCAAGCAAGAGGAGGATAAGGGACATCCACATATTGTCGCTCATTTGTTCAGGCCTCGCCGCGAAGTTGCTTGCCGCGCTCCCCGCTCCTGCTGCCGCGCCCGCTCCGCCGACGATCTGCATGGTTACCCATAGGAAGACGAGCAGGAGCGGCCCGAAGAGCGCGCCCTTCAAGAGCATGCTCCACCAGTTTTTCCACCCCACTATTTGATATGTTGCGGTGTTGGGTAGCATGAAAGAAGCGAACGCGATGGCGGAGGTGAGCATGGCGAACACGAGCAGCAGCGCACGCGCAACTATGATGAATGCCCCGTATAACAGAATGAGGGAAAGAGTAAGGAGGAGAATTAGGGCGACCAACCCGTAGAAAAAAGCACCGCCAACCCTCCCTGTTTTATCTGCGACATTGTTTACGACCACCGTAGAGTCGGTCCAGATATTTTTCAATCCCAGCTTTTCGTTAAAACTCTCCGCGATGCCCTGACTGCCGGATTGCGCGAGAAGGCCCCTGTGAATCTGCGCGGCAGTCAAGTTGGTGGCGTCTATCACCATTTTGCTGAAGAGCAAACTGAAGTTGAGGAGAACAGCGACGATGAGTATTTTGGCGACGAGCTTCTTTGCGCCGTAATTGATGCTGCCGAGTATCGTGGCGATGGATACAAAAACGAAAACCCCGATAATGAAAATATTCGCTATGTCGCGGAAGAGCTGCCACCCGATCTCGATCCCTCTCATTGCGCCCAGTGACTCCACCGTAGACCCGAATTCGGTTATAAGGTACCTCACGAGAGCGTCAAAAAGAGTGCCTGCGCCGAGTAAAAAGGAGGCACCTATGGCCAAGAACCACGACGCCACCCATTTTAAGAAGGGTTCCCATAGGCACTGGGAGAACCATGAATCGGGATTGAGTTTCCAGCATGAGCCGCCCGGATTCTCCACGGTTCCCTGCGTGTGCACGAGGTTTTTCAATTTCTGGATGCGGTCCAAGTCCTGCTGTGAGCAGTGAGGTAGGGGGCTTCGTGCAAAATTGCACTGGTTCTGGAGGTCGTTAAGGACCAATAAATCCTCCTCGGTGCATTCTTGTTCCGATTGACACTGCGCGGATACGTTGCTCCAGGTACAATCTCCTTCGCACGCTTGCGCCCACGCCTGGGAGAGCTCTATGCCGTGCTGCGTTATGGAGAGAGGCGTCACCAAGGCGAGGGCGAGTACGCCTATTATAAGTGTCTTGTATGCGCGTCTCATAACCATTACGACGTGTTTTGTACCCTCCACGCATTGAACCAGCGCTGGATGACGGACTCGTTGTTTACGTTGCACCAGCCGACGTTGGGGTCCGGCGAATCGCCCCACGCCTTGAGCGTGTCTTCGACGAGTACCGCGGCGGCGTTGTTCACGTCCTCTTGCTGCTTGATGGCGGCATTCGCCTCGGCCGCCGTGTGCAGCTGGCCTGTCGCCACCATGGTGTCGAGCCGCTCAAGGGCGGCGCGCTGCGCCGTCTGCGACGTGGTATTCGTCACGCTCGCGATGAGCTCGTCTATGAGCGCGAGCGCGCGCTCGGATGCGTCCAGGTCGCGCGCGGTGGATGTCGCGATGGGCGCGATCTGCGAGTTTATGACGCGCTGCGACTCGACCGTCGAGGTGGCGATCTCGAGCTTGACGGGCGGGCTTGGCGGAGCGCAGTTGGTGGGCTCGCCGGTTTGCGGATCCGCGGGCCCGGTGCAGACCGACTGCTTCGCGTATGATTCAACGGCCGGGATAATAAGCTCCCAGCAGCGCCGCTCGGCCTCGCGCAGACGCTCGATCGCGGTCGTGAGGATTTGCGCCGTTCCCGCCTTTGCCTGGCGGAACGCCGACTCGATCTGCCGAGAGTTGCGCAGTATCTCTATCGCGGCATTCACGGCGCCTTCGCGTATGCCCGCGGAGGCCTCGGCCGTCATGCGGTCGATGTATGAAGGGAGGCCCGATTGCGCGCGCGCGAGGCCGGAGAGGCCGCGCGTATCTGTCAGCAGCTGCGTCGTCAGCCCGCCCCACAGCGCGCTTACTATCTGGTCTATCTCACTCGCGTTCTCGAGCTGCCGGAACCCGGAGCCGAGCATCTGCTGGAACGAGTGTGCTACGACGAAGCCCGGCGTGAGAATTTGCTCCTCAAGCGGGTTGAGCGGGTCGGTGGTGCGGCCGTAGTAGCCGCTCCCCCACAGCCACTGCTCGCGTATGTTCTGCTCGTCGGCGGCTATGGCGCCCGATATCTGCTCTTGAAGCAAAAGGTAGGCGCCGTAGGGATTGTTCTGCGGCTCCCGCAGCGCAGCGAGCGTGTCCCAGTAGCTTCCGCTCTCCGTGGGCGCCGTGCAAGAGAACACGGAGTTCGGCTGGTTGCGCTGCTGCAAGTACGACCGTACGACCGTCGTCCGGACCGTATTCTTGAATGCGCCGCACATGGGGGCGACGTTCGCGTCATCGACCGCGACGAGCACTATCCTGTCGGCCCGTGCGCGAAGCTCGTCTGCCTGATTTTTTACGTACTGCGCTTGTCCGCCGCGCCCGGTGTCCATCGCGCGGAGGGAGGCGGCAAGCAGGTCGGCGGTTGCGCCCTGGCGTATTTTCGAGACGACGCCGTCCAGCACGCACTCCTTGTAGACGAGGTAGCCCGTGTTCAAGGTCACCGCGGCGTCGTTGACGGGCACATAGATGCCGCCGACCGCGGAGAGCGAGCCGATGTTCGCGTACTTTGACGCATGGCAGCCGAATATGCCGTCACGCAGCAATCCGCCCTGCGCGGCGGGCGGGGTGCCGGTGTTGCCGTTTTCGTCGGCTTGAGCCTGCGAGTCGGAGGCCTCCTGCGCACGGACTATCGGTGGAGCGCCGAGCAGAGTGATGGCACCCGACAGGAAAAGCCCGCCGACAAGGAGCGCGGAGAGAGCTATCGCTGCGATTTTACCGTGTTGCCTTGCGTACATAATAGGCGCTGAGCGCGCTGAAAGCGGAAAGCAATTCCCGCTCATTTTCATTATACGTTCTTAATAGCGCGAGTGTGGTCATCGGGTCGTCCGAATAGCGGATAAGTTTCTCGAGCGTGACGGCGTATGCGCCGAGCGCATTTGCTGCGTCGAGATGGAGTTGGGCGGCGTCGGCCGGCACCGTGACGGCAAGCAGCGCCTCTTCCGCGGCGCGATAGCGGGCCGCCGCCGCTCTGAGCTCCTCAAGCCGCGCGCGGTCGCCCGTTTCCAAAAAGCGCGCGAACGTGAAGAATTCCGGTTCCGTGTCCGTAATGAGTACGGGAAGCGCTTCACGCATGTCCGCGCGATACGAAAGCACGCGCGAAAGCGAGACGTCGCTCGTCAGCGTCAGCTCGTCCGCCGTGTGCGGTATGAAATCCGCCGATACGCGCAGGCTCTCGGCGAGTACATCCGCAAGGCGCTGCCCGCTCTCCGGCGAATAGGCGTTGTATTCCTTCAGTGTGAGGTAGCCGCCTATCAGCTGCGTTGCGATACGGTCCGCCAGGTCGGAGAGGGCCTCGTCCCCAGCCTCCTCCCCGCCGAAGTCGGTGGTCGTCGCTCGAAAGCCGAGGCGCAGCAGCTCTTCCTGCCAATCGGGAATGCCGTCACCGTTTGCGTCCAACACGCCCCACGCGGCGGTGGTGCTGCGGTAGTCCGCAAAGCGCGGCAGCTCGTGCGGCGGTGCAAACGCCTCGACGGGCGGCCGCTTTGCCATGCCGCCCGCCTGCCACCCGAGGGCCACGAGAAGCGCCGCTGCCGAGAGCGCCGCAGTGATAGAGATGGCGGACACGCCGCGAGTGAAGCGCGCTTTCACGACAATAAGTATACCAGCCGTATAGCGGCTTAAAATCCGACACTCGCGTTGAATGTGAACACGCTGCCCGGGTCGGAGGCGGTGAAGGTCACGCCTGCCGCTGCGAGGTATGTGGCGATGGCGATAAATCGGCCGGTGAAGACGTCTGCTGCGGCATTATACGCAAGTATCGCTTCATACATCGCCTCGTCATCCGTGCCCGCCTGCGCCACGGCGACGAGGCGCGCTCCCATATCCTGGTAGCTTTTTGCGAGCGCGGCGTGCATCGGCGCGACGCTTGCCGGCACCGTATCGAGCTCGCCGATGGCCTCGAGTTCGCGGCCGAGCGAGACATAATTGTTGCCGACCTGCGCGACGGCCGCGGATTTTGCCGCGCTCCCGCGGTCTTCCATGTGGTCTTTCAAGAGGATGCTCATGTTCGGATGCAGGTCGTCAAATCCGGCGATGTAGGAGCCCACCAGGTTACCGTATTCGAACAGCGCCTGCTGCTCGGGCGAGCGCTGCGGCGCGTGTTCGGTCACCGAAAGAAATCCCTGCGGAATGAACGCGTACGATCCCGCGCCGCCATCGTCCCCCGCGCTCCCCGTTGCGCCGTTTTGTACGGTGAGCTGGCCGAGCAGCTGGAAAAGCGATGAAAACTTCTCTTCTGTGTCGTCGGAAAAGCCGTCGGCGGAAGGCGACGAAGGTAAGATGGGCAAAAATGCGTACTCTTCCTCGCGCCGCCGCTGCTCTTCCAATAGGAGTGCGGCGTATTCGCTGCGGCTGAGGCCGCTTCCCGGGTCGTATTGTCCCTGGAAGAGCGATGGGCCGCCCGCGCCGCCCCATGCGACACGCTCTCCGCCGCCGGCAGGCAGCGCGGAGCGCTGCGCGACCACGACGGCGCCGGCGAGAATGAGCAGGGTTGCGCCGCCGATGCCCGCCATGTAGGGGTGGTCCCGGAACCATTGCAGCGCGCGCGAGGCGTTAACCGCCTCCTCTGCGGGCTGCGGGTCTTCGAGGATGTCCATGGTTATAGCGTATAGTGAACGGCGCATTGCGCATAGCGCGCCTATCCACACGCGCCGCGTATAGACCGGGTGCGGGTGTACAATAGATGTATGCTCGCCGCTCTTCAAAGAAGCGTTGCCGCCTTGGTCGTGTTGGCGATGCTGCTCGGATTTCTCTCGCTCATCGTGCCGCGCGTCGCGCACGCGTTCCCCTTCGGCGGCCAGATAGGAACAGTGCGCCCGTGCTTCAACAATGCCATTTACGCGATGCTCGGACCGCCGCGCGGCGGGCCTTTTATATGGACACCCGCTACGAAGACGTACCAATTCGGACCACCGCGCCGCTCAGGCCAGTGGCTCCTCGGGCTCGCAAACAGCCCGTACTACTGCATTGTAAGCCGAACACCGCTTATCGTGTGGCCGGGAACGAACATTCAAATGATGGGCAGTTCAAGGTAGCTCGTAGCCGGTAGCCGGTAGCAAATACGGTGCAGGAAGCCGTAGTGTATAGAGCTACAAGCTACCGGCTACTGGCTACTCTCGCGAGGCATCGCCACGCTTCCAGCGGCACATCCTCGGCGCGCGCCTTTTCGGGAATGCCGCACGCCTCAAACACCCGAATAATATTGGGTTTCGTAAACCCTATATTATTCGGGTGCGAGAGGTTGCTCGCCAACAGTTTTCGTTTTGATGAGAAGCCCGCGTGCACGATGTCGAAGAAACGCGCGTCCGGCACGTCCGCGAAGAATGCTTTCGAGATGTCGGTAACCGTCAAGATGGCCGAATCCACGTCCGGTGGAGGAGAAAAATTCCCGCGTCCGACCGTCCGCACAAGTCGCGGCGTACCATACGCTTTCACCGAAAGAGAAAGGATGGATTCTTTTGCACTGGTCGCAATGCGCCGGGCGACTTCTTTTTGCACGAGAAGCGTCATCGCGCGCGGCTGCGCCTCCGCGGTCAAAAATCTCCGCAGTATCTCCCCCGTGATGTAGTAGGGAATATTAGCCGCCAGTGTGTATCCCGCGGCGTGCAATCCGCAGCGTGCGGGGTCGAAATTGCGGATATCGTCTTCTATCAGCGTCAGCCGGCGGGAGGCGATATCGTCGGCGAACACATCTCTCATATACTCGACAAGTGCCGCGTCTTTTTCGACTGCAACGACGCGCGCCCCGAGCGCAAGGAGCTCGCGCGTCAGGACGCCGCGCCCCGGCCCTATTTCAAGCACGCACTCGCCTTCTCGAAGAGGGACCGCGCGTGCAATAGCGCGCGCAATGGCGCGGTTCTTTAAAAAATGCTGTCCAAGTCTCTGCCCCATACTTGAGTTTCTAGCTGCTAGCTTCTAGCTGCTGGAGAAGATTGTATATGCATTGTTCTAGAAGCTAGTCACTAGAAGCTAGAAGCTACCTAATGTCATCCTCATACATATCCAGTATGCCCCGCCTGCGCGGCGCTGCGCGAGCGGATGCAAATGAAAGAAGACGCGCATCGATGTCTTCGAAGAATTCCGACGGCAGCGCGTACTCGCGTGAGCCGTACTTCAAGCGGGTCGCCGCATAGGTTAGGTAAAGATGCCGGCGCGCGCGGGTGAGCGCGACGTAAAAGAGCCGCCGCTCTTCCTCCGGGTCGCGCGGCGCGCCTCCGCCGTCGCCTTCCCGTATCGAGGGGAAAAGCCCCTGTTCGAGCCCGGTGACGAACACCGCGTCGAATTCGAGTCCTTTTGATGCGTGCACCGTCATAAGCGAGATGGCGTTCGGTTTCTGTCTCCGCTCGCCCGTGGGGAGCGCGAGCGAATCCTGCTCGCTCATAAGCGCAGCGTCTTCAAGGAGCCGCTCAACCCCCTCCGGCGCAGGCAGCGCATCGTAGCGGGACGCGAGCGATACGAGCTCGCGCACGTTCGCAAGGCGGTCTTCGTCTTCCGCCTCGTCGCTGTCGCGGAGGGCCTTCTCCAGCCCGCTCTCAACGATCGCCGCCTGCACCGCCCGCGATGCGCTCCCGCCTTCCACTGTGCGCCGGATGCGCTCAAGCGCGGCGCGGAAATCGGCGGCTTTTTTCCGCAGCGACGGGGAGAGAGACGCGTCCTCGCCACGGGCCATTTTCTCGAGCGTTGTGTCGCCGATGCCGCGGCGCGCCGCGCGCGCCGCCCGCGCAAGGTCGCCGCGGCTCGCGGGGTTCAGCGCGAGGCGAAGATACGAAAGCACATCCTTCACTTCGGCGCGATCGAAAAAGCGCACGCCGAGGACGCGGTATGGTAGACCTTCCGCGAGGAACGCTTCTTCAAGGGCGCGCGATTGGAAATTCTCTCGAAAAAGCACTGCCACCTCCGAGGCAGGCGTGCCGCTGCCAAGAAGCTCGCGCGCGGAGTGCGCGACGAACCGCGCTTCGTCGGCTTCCGTCGCGCCCTCGAACACAAGGATCGCCTCGCCGGTGGGATTGTCCGTAAAGAGGTGCTTTTCGTGCCGGTTGACGTTCTTTGCTATGACGGCGTTCGCGGCCGTAAGTATAGTTTGCGTAGAGCGGTAATTTTGCTCCAAAAACACTACGCGCGTGCCCGGGAAGTTTTTCTCGAACGAAAGCAGATTATCAATCACGGCCCCCCGCCATCCATAGATGAGCTGGTCGGTATCGCCGACCGCGCATATGTTCATGCGCTCCCCGGCAAGAAGGCGCGCGATCTCATACTGCGCGATGTTGGTATCTTGGTACTCGTCTATCGTGATGTGGCTCCAGCGCTGCTGCAGCTTCGCACGCACGTCCGCGCGTTCGCGCAGGAGCGCGAGCGCGCGAAGCAGCAAGTCGTCGAAGTCCAGCGCGCCGCCCTCGGCGGCGCGCGCGTCGTACTGCTTCCATATGCCTGCGACTTCGCGCTCGAAGTATGACGCGGCGTTCGCCGCAAACTCATCCACCCCCACGCCCTCGCCTTTCTTGTATGAAATGCGCGAGAGTATCGCGCGCGGGCTGAAGCGCTCGCCGAGGTTTTTCTCCTTAAGTATTGCTTTCACCGCGCGCAGCTGGTCATCGCGGTCCCAGATGAGAAAGCTGCGCTTCAGCCCCGCCTCAGCGGCGAATTCGCGCAAGAGCCGCACCGAAAGCGCGTGGAAGGTTAAGACCCACGGCGACCCCGCCGGCGCGCTGCGCGCAGAGTGCGTCTCCGCAAGAAGCGCCAGCACGCGCTCGCGCATCTCGGAGGCGGCTTTGTTGGTGAAGGTGACGGCAAGGATGCGATGCGGCGCCACGCCGGAGTGGACAATGTGCGCTATCCGATGCGTGATGGTCTTCGTTTTGCCGGCACCTGCTCCCGCGACGATAAGAAGAGGGCCGTCTATGTGGAGCGCGGCTTCCCTTTGCCGCTCATTCAGGTCCGCTATGTGTCGCATCGCAGCACTATAGCACGGTGCGTCCAACGCGCCTTATTTATAGCCATTCTTTGAGTTTTGCCGTATTGACGGGTTTCTTATCCACCTGCGTAGTAAAAAGGCGATTGACACCCCGACTGATGAGGTTAGAGTGAAGCAAGCGATGGTACCCCGTTTCGCTCCCGAACGGGCTCGTAGGCGTGTAGACGCGCGGCCCCCTTCAGTATTACAGCAACCATCGCGCTCCGGCGGCCCCACTGTGCGGGTGTGAGAACAAGGCAGTGGCACCTTGGCTCCGCAAAGGAAGGAACCGGATATCTGGCTTGTTTCCTAACAGACACGGAGGTTTTCCTCCTCTCTCGTTCGCGAGAGTGCCCGCATTCATGGGCGCACCGCGGCGCAAGGAACAGGCCTGATCGGCCTATCGTACACAACACTACAGACCCCGACGGCAGTGCAAACTCCCGCCGGCACCATAGAAGGCAGCTCCGACGCGCATGGGCGGCGGTTTCTGTCATTTCCCTTCTCGCGATGGTCGGGAGCGTTCTTCCGTCCATCACGGAGGCAAGCATCTTGTCGAAATTGGCTACCCTCTTGCCGAGCGCGAAGGCCGACACGGAATCCGTGGCGGCTGTAAATTTGCAAACCATTACGCTTCCGACGCCTGCCTATAATCTCGACCCTAATCCATCAAAAGGAGGCGGCGACATCACCATCGTCGACGGCACGGCGCTTCTCCCCGAAGAAGGGCCGGCAGGAACGATGGCGGACATCGTCGTGAAGCCCAAAAACTCGACCATTAGCATCTACGTCGTGCGCGAGGGCGACACGCTCTCCGGCATCGCGGAGCTCTTCGGCGTCTCTGCCAACACCATCCGATGGGCGAACAATATTCCTACGAGCGGCATGATACGCGTCGGGCAGACGCTCACCATCCTTCCCATCACAGGCGTGCAGTACACCGTGAAAAAAGGCGACACGCTCTCCTCTATCGCGAAGGTGTACGGCGGCGAAGCGGAGGAAATCGCGCAGTTCAACGGGCTCGAGATGACGGCGCTCGCGGTCGGCTCGACGATAATCATTCCTGACGGCACGCTCGCGCTCGCGCCGTCTCCTGCGCCGCGCGCGGCCCGCTCGTCTACGGCGCGCTCCTCTACAGCGAGCGCTCCGAGCAGTACGCCTGCGCAGGCGGGCTACTACATTCGTCCGCTCTCCGGCGGTACGCGCACACAGGGTATCCATGGTTACAACGCGGTCGATATTGCGGCTCCGGCCGGTACGCCCATCATGGCATCGGCTCCCGGCGACGTTATCGTCGCGCGCAGCTCGGGCTGGAACGGCGGCTATGGGCAGTACGTCGTCGTTCGGCACGGCAATGGCACGCAAACGCTCTACGCGCACGCCTCATCCGTCATCGTGGGCGTCGGACAGTATGTGGTGCAGGGGCAGGTCATCGGATACGTGGGCTCTACGGGACAATCGACAGGGCCGCACCTTCACTTCGAAATACGCGGCGGCCCGCGCAACCCGTTCTAGAAAGTCGTATGGTGTACCAGGTCATGCAATACGTGCTTGTGGTAATGCGGTTCATCGCATAGGGGGGCGCTGCGCGGATAACCTCTCCGAGAACCCGGCGCGCGCTCCAGCGGCGCGCGCCTTAATCCTCGGCGGACGCCGGCCCTCGCCTGCATGCAGGCGAGGGCCGTACCAAGCCGTCCGCCTGCGGGGGTTCTCGGAGAGGTTATCCGCTCCGCTGATGTTTTATGCAGCGAGATGTTTCGGAGAGGCGCGCCCGCCCCTCTTTTGCATGCACAGCGAATTTAGGAGCCGCTTTGGTCGGGCGTGAGGGTGGTGGGCTGCTCATTGAGGTAGAGCTGGACGGTTTGTACCGTCGGGAATTGGAGCGCGGTTTCTTCTATTTGAATGCGGGCGCGCGGGCCGTCGCAGACACCGGCGAGGCCGGAGAGTGAGCCGGAGAGATAGATGTGCGCGGTGCCGTCCTCCACGAGTGCCCTGTCAAACGAGAGCGTATCATTGGTGCGCGCGATAAAGTTATGCCATGAGCCGATCTCTTCCTCTTCCAGTCCGAAAAGCGTTCCGAGTGCCGCGGTGAGGTGCATGGTCGTCGTGGAGACAGTATAGGTCGCCATGACGAGGCGGTCACACCCGCGCTCGGGACCTGTCGTGACGTGCTCCGTGTCGAGGAGCGCGATACGCACGCTTGCGGTCGCGGCGGGTGGAGGCGGCGGCGGTGTCGCAGGCGGCGGTATCGTTCCGATCGGCGGCGTGCGCGCACCGTTCGTGGACTCGCCGTTTCGCGTCCAGGCGGCCCAAACGACGAGCCCGATAAGGAGCACGATGAATACCGCTATCAATATGTTCCTGCCGGTGGTGTCCATATGCGCTACGCAGCTGTTTCGAGAGAAGTAAACTGCAGCGCCGTGAAAGCAAGGTGAATAGCGCGATGCGCTACAGGTCGCGCTGGCGATACTGCAGCGCCTCGAGCATGTGCGAAACGTCGATCGCGTCCGCGCCGGCGAGGTCGGCGACGGTGCGCGCGAGTTTTATGGTGCGGTGGAACCCGCGTGCGGAGAGCCGCAGGCGGGCGGCGGACTCGAGAAGCGCGGCCTCCGCCCTCTCCGTCAGCTTCGCAAACTCTTCGATATGCTTCGGCTTCATGTCCGCGTTGTTCGAGACATTCCTAATGCCCGCGAAACGCTTTGCTTGTGCGCTGCGCGCCCGCGCGATTGCCTCGCGCGCCCGCTCCGTTTCGCCTCCTCCGCCCTTCTTTTTTTGCGAGAGGGATTCGAGCGGCATGTCGCCCACGTGCACCCACATGTCGATACGGTCGGCGACGGGGCCGGATATTTTACGCCGGTATTTCTCGACGACGTTCGGCATGCATTCGCAGCGCGGAGAGCCCCAATACCCGCACGGACAGGGGTTCAGCGCCGCGACGAGCATGAAACTCGCGGGGAACACCGCCGAACCCTTCGCGCGGGACACCGACACGACCCGATCCTCTAGCGGTTCGCGCAGCGCGTTCACGACATCGCGATGAAATTCCGGAAACTCGTCCACAAAGAGTACGCCGCGATGCGCGAGCGTCACTTCGCCCGGCCGCGGCGTCGTGCCGCCGCCGATGAGGGACGCGTAGCTCGACGTGTGATGCGGGGCGCGGAAAGGCGGCCGGAGCACCGCGCTGCCGGCAAGCGCGCCCGCAAGCGAGTGAATGCACGTGACCTCGATGACTTCCTCTTCCGTCAGAGGAGGCAAGAGCGCGGCGGCGGCGCGGGCGAGCATCGTCTTTCCCGTGCCGGGCGGCCCGTAGAGTGCGATGTTGTGCGCGCCGGCTGCCGCGATAATGAGCCCGCGTTTCGCGCTCTCTTGTCCGCGAATGTCGTCGAGCGTCGGCGTGTCGGGCTCGCGGACACCGAATGCCGCAGGCGCAGCGCGATGCGCAGCGAGAGAGAAATCCCCCGTTTCATCGATATGCCCGATAACTTCAGAAAGCGTCCGCGCGGGAAAGATGGTGATGCCGGAGACGAGCGCCGCCTCGGCGGCGTTCTCCGCCGGTACGAACAACTCCGCAAACCCGGCGTCGCGCGCGGCGACAGCGATGGAGAGCGCGCCCCGCACGGGGCGCAGTGAGCCATCGAGCGCAAGTTCGCCGGCGAAGATCCTTCCCGCTGGCTCGAAATCCAACTGTTCGGATGCGCGCAGATACGCGAGCGCGACACCGAGGTCGAACGCCGCCCCCTCTTTCTTAAGTTCTGCCGGCGCCAGTGAAATGACTATCTTCTTGTTGCTTTTTTTCGGCGAATCGAAACGGCTGCCGGCGTTTTTTATTGCTGAGGCGACCCTGTCCTTCGCCTCCTCCACCGCCTTATCGGGCAGGCCGACAATGGAGAACGAGTGGAGTCCTTTGGCGATGTCGCACTCGACGGAAATGATGCGTGCATGGGGCAGCGCGGGTTGCGCGCTAAAGACGCGCGCGAATCCGCTCAGGCGCGCCGCGTTCCGCGTGCGCTCTGCGGCGGGCTGCTTCCCTTTCATGAAGTGTAGTGTAGCACTCGACGCGGAGGGCCGCATGCAGCGCTGAGCCGCCTACACGTTCGTCTTCGCAGCGGGGTTCGCGCGCAATCGCTCGATGGGGATGGGCGTGCCGTCGACTTCTGAAACGCCATAGGTTCCCTTCTCCATGCGCTCAAGCGCTTCTTCTACCTCTCTCAGGCGGGTCTCCAGCGTTTCGACAATGGGGACGTTCGTCGCAAGCTCTTCGATATTATCAGCGGCATCATTCGGATCCGATGCCTCACCCTCAAACCCGGTGGCCTGCGCTTGCCAATCGCCGTTCACTCTCCGGCCCCGCTCAGAGAGTTCCCCGACGAGCCGTTCGCGCTCCGCCTCCAATAGCGCACGCAATTCTTGTATCTGTGATCCATCCAGATGTTTCATAGCCCCGATTGTACATCGCTGCGGCGCCGATTCCTAGTGCCTCACTGCGCCCCGCTCTATAGCCGCCGATCAGCGCGCAGGCGCGACAGCGCCTCGGTGAAGGAGAAGGGGCTCTCCGCGATAATGAGAAGATCGCGCGTGGGGAACGAATAGTAGAGCTGCACCGCGCCATTATCATCCTCAAGAGCCCGCACATCGTAGTTGCGCATGACGACATCGGTGAACGCTCTCTCGATAGGCAAACCGTTCGCGTCGAGCCGATACGCAGCAACGGGAGTAAAGATGGGCGCGAGGTCCGCGTTCATCGTTTCCTCCCATTCGAGCATCGCGGCGAAGGCGAGCTCATATGAAGCGACCTCCATCACCAGAATGGGTGCGTTCTTGTCTACCGTGTGTATGCCGAAGAAAAACTCCGGAGAGAGGGCGCGCTCAAGTTCGCTCGGGTGGCCGGTGCCGATGGCACGCAGGAACTCGCTGATGGACGCCGGCCTCTCGTGCGTCACGTCTCCTTCTGCGTTATACACGGGAACAAGCGGGACGAGCCGCACGATCGCCCCCAGCGTGGTGCCGGACGCGTGGCGCGCTTGCGCAATTGTGCGCTTCAGATCATCCGGCGGCTGCGTACCCATGGAAAACGCCGCGGTCTGTTCGGCGAAGAGGAGAGATCCACTTCCAAAAGCCGCCGAGCCGACCTGTGCGCGCTCACCCCGTACGTATAGAACGCCGGCAATGGCTGCCACGCCGAGCGACACCAGGATGAGCGCTGTCGTTATGATGCCGAGCGTGCGGCGGCGAGCGGCGTTCGCCGCCGCGCTGCGTTCAATTTTAGTGTCGCTGCCTCGCCTCGATTTTTGCTGCTCGAGCGCGGCTGCACGGACAAAAGAAATTTTCTGATCGCGAACGACGGTTTGCAGGTCGTCTTTCAGCGTATGCACAGATGCGATATCGTCGGGGCTCTTCGGCGCCGCTGCGCGCGCGGGAGGCGCGGATGGCTTCCGTGGTTGCGCTGTGGGCGCGGCGGCTTCGCCGGTGCCCTGCGGTTTTGCGGCGGGCTTCGCGTCGGCAGAGGCGCGGAAAGCGGCGCGCTCAGGCAATTTTGAATCGGCGAGAATGCGCTCCACTTCCCGCTGCGCGTCACTCGCCGGTGGGGAGAGCGGAGCCGCCGCCTTGCCTGCCGGCGGAGGGGGCGCGGGCGTTTGCGCAGGCACCGGCGAAGCCGGCTCTGCAGGTGCGCGTGAAGGCGCGGCCGCATCCGCGGCCGCGCCTGTATGAGCATCGCTTTGAGCGGCGTTAGATGCGCCGCCTGAATCCGTCCCCGGGTCCTTTTCTGTTTCCTCGTTCATGATCGCCGCCGCGGCCGCCTTCCGATGGGGTGAGCCCTTTGCGTGAGGCAAACTCCGGATCGGCCGCTTTGATAGAAAGATTATAGCGTCCTTTCTCATCAATTTCCTTCAACACGACGGGGACTACGTCGCCGACGGCAAGCGCGTCCGATATCTTGTCGATGCGGAATGGCGCGACCTCCGAGACATGCACGAGCCCTTCGGTGTTCGGCCCGATCTTTACGAACGCGCCGAAGTCCATAAGGCGTGTCACCGGCCCCTCAAAACGCTCCCCCACCTCGTACTCGCGCGTGAGGCCGCGTATTTCTTCGTATGCCGCTTCCGCCGCACCGTTCTTGCCCGTGATGAACACCGTGCCATCTTCTTCGATCGTTATGTCCTCCGCGCCGGTGCGTTCGCGGATGCCGTTGATGGTCTTGCCGCCGGGTCCGATGACGAGGCCGATCTGGTCGACCTTCACGTTGAGTGTCAGTATTTTCGGCGCGCGCGGCGAGATGTCGGGCCGCGGCGCGGGCATCGCGGCGCGTATAACGTCGAGTATTTGGAGGCGCGCTTTCTTTGCCTGCGCGAACGCATCCGCCAGTACCGCAACGGGCACGCCTTCAACTTTCACGTCCATCTGCACGGCGGTCACACCCTCCTCGGTGCCCGCCACTTTGAAATCCATGTCGCCATGGTGGTCTTCCGGCCCTTGAATGTCGGTGAGCACCTTGTACACCTCCCGCGAGGCGTCGGACATCATGCCCATCGCGATGCCCGCGACGGGTTTGGCGATAGGAACGCCCGCATCCATGAGGGCGAGCGTACCCGCACACACGGACGCCATGGAGGTCGAGCCGTTCGACGCGAGACACTCGGAAACGATGCGTATCGTGTACGGGAAATCTTCCTTCGGAGGCAAGACGGGGCGCAGCGCCTTCTCTGCGAGCGCGCCGTGCCCTATCATGCGGCGATTGAATCCGCCGACGCGTCCTGTCTCTCCCACAGAGAACGGCGGGAAATTGTAGTGGAGCATGAAGCGCTTTTTCGTGTCCTGGAATTCGATGGTATCGATGAGCTGCGCCTCTCCCGGTCCGCCGAGCGTCACCGTGCCGAGGACGTGCGTTTCCCCGCGGTAGAACATGCCGGTGCCGTGGATGATGGGCGATATGCCGCCTGCCTGCGCAAAGAGTGGCCGAATTTCGTCGAGCGCGCGCCCATCTACGCGCTTCCCTTCCCGGATCGCAAGCGCATGCACATACTCGTCCATCTTCGTCTCGAACAGAGAGTCGGCCTCTTTCATGTCGCTTTCGGGCAAGCGCTCGGCCACTGTCCGCACCCATTCACTCTTGAGCTCGTTCATCTCGGGCTTGCCCAGCGCGCCCGCGTGGGAGGCAAGCTTCGGTTCGATATGCTCCGCGTAGAGCGCGTGGAGTGCCGCATCTTTTTCGCGCACGGGCAGCTCGAACTTTGCGACGCCGCGTTCGGCTATGATCTCCCGCTGCCACGCCTGCAGTTTCTCGATCTCTTCACTCGCCTTTTGCAGTGCGCGCTCGAGCACGTCTTCAGGCACCTCTCGCGCACCGACCTCTATCATGTTTATGAGGCCGTCCTTGCCGCACGCCAACAGGTCGAGGCGCGCGCGCGGCGGCATCTCCTCCTCCCGCTGCTTGTATGTCGGAAGCGTGATGAAGTCGTCGCTGCCTTCTTCCAGGCCGATGCGTACGGCAGAGGCCGGGCCGTTCCACGGAATATTGGAAGTGGCGAGCGCGAGCGATGCGGCGTTTATTGCCAAAACATCCGTATCGTACTCATCTATCGAAAGAACAGAGATGATGACCTGCACGTCGCGCTTCAACCCCTTGGGAAAGAGGGGGCGGATGGTGCGATCGACCATTCGGCCGGAGAGCACTGCCTCGTCCGACGGGCGCCCTTCGCGGCGCATAAAACGCGAGCCGAGGATGGCGCCCACGGCGTAAAATTTCTCTTCGTATTCGACGGAGAGCGGGAAATAATCGAGGTTCGACTCACGGCTCGACATGACGACCGTCGCGAGAACCGCCGAGTTGCCATAGCGCAGCAGCACCGAGCCGTTCGCTTGATTCGCCCAGTCGTTAAATTCAGCTGTTAGTGTTTTTCCGCCGAGCTCGACGGAATACTCTTTTTTATCCATCTGCGTTGGTGCTGTTTGGATTTCAGTAGCGGCCCTTCGACGAGCGCAGGACGACACTGCCTATCCAAACACCACGGTTATCTTGTATGCGCACACCATACCACTTTGAGCGAGGTTGGCAATCTTTCGTAACTTTGGCAGACTGCAGTGCAGCGAGAGGAGGAGCGGCATGATGCAGTTTATCGATCTCGCCCCGATACATGAAGCCATGCAGTCGGCAGAATTTTTGCATGCTGTTTCGGCCGAGGGTGTTATGCAGGCAGCGCTCATCGTGTGGCTTGCATCCGGGGTCATATTCCTGACATGGGATTAGGCGCGTCGCGGAGAACTATCCGCGATGCGCCGCGCTTTTGCGGCACCTGCGCTTATGCGACGTCCGCATCCTCTTCAGGGGTATCTGCCGCACGCGTACGCGCGCCGAAACCGCGACGGGGCGGCCGATAATTGATGAGGTAGCGCTTCGGGTCGTTGTCGAGGTCAAGAAAGTCGTCCGACGCGTCCTTCAGCCGCTGCGAGGACGAGCGCCCGAATGACACGACTTCGACCTGGCAGCCGCCGTGTACTTGCAAGTACTGTACGAGCGGCACAAAGTCGCCGTCGCCGGTGAGCAAGATGACGGTATCGAGTTTCGGCGACGCGGTAATTGCATCCACGGCGAGTCCGACGTCCCAGTCGGCCTTTTTGGCGCCGCCCGAGAAAATCTGCAGGTCTTTCGTGCGCATTTCGACGCCGAGCTTTGTGAGTGCCTCGAAAAACCCTTTCTCCTCGCCGCTCTCCGTGGTGACCGCATACGCGCGGGCGCGCACCAAGCGCCGTCCCGCAAGAGCGTCTTTGAGAACGTTGCCGAAATTTACGCGCGCATGATAGATGTTCTTCGCGCTGTGATAAAGATTCTGCGTGTCGATAAAAACGCCGACACGCTGTTCGGGATGTTTAATTATAGACATAGCTTCTAGCTTTTAGCTTCTAGTAAAAAAACAGCAAACGAAACGCCTACATGCTAAAGCGCCCGCAAGTGGTACCTGCTCCGTCGCCTTCATATTCTAACCCTAGGAGCTAGTACCTAGAAGCTAGAAGCTGTTTGAAAAAGCGCTACTTCTTCAAACCTAATTTCTTCGTCAGCGCGTTGTAGGCGCGCTTGTTGGTCGTTTCAAGGTACTTCAAATGCTTGCGTCGATCTGCGACGAGCCCAAGAAGGCCGCGGCGCGAGCTTTTGTCCTTGCGATGCTTGTCGAGGTGCGATGATAGCTCCTCGATGCGGCGCGTGATGAGGGCAACCTGCACTTCCGGCGAGCCCGTATCGCTTTCGTGGCGGGCGGCTTTCTGCCGCTCGTTCTCCTTTTTGCGCTTCGTAAGCATCGGCGCAATGATAGCACATTCCGCCGAATTAGCAAGTGTTTGAGCGACGTGCTATTCAGCCGCGCCGCCGCCCTCTGCTCCCTCTTCCACGGTGCCTAGCTCGGGCGCTTCGGGCGACATGACCGCGAGAAGCTGTATTTCAAAGATGAGCGTCGCGTTTGCGGGGATGAGTACATTGCCCTCCGCATCCACTACCCCCTCCGCGCCATAGGCAAGCTCCGGCGGAATGGATACGATGCGGCGTCCGCCCTCGCGCATGCCGTTGACTCCTATTTGGAAGCCGGGGATAAGCGGGTCAACGCCGAGCGTGAAGACCAGGGGCTGTCCCTGCGCCTCTGAACTGTCGAAGATCGTTCCGTCCTCAAGCGCCCCAATGTACTCGATGGCGACGACCATTCCCGGGACGGCCTCAGCGCCCTCTCCCACAACGATATCCTGGCCCTGCACCTGGCCTTCAAGGCCCGGTTGGTTTCCAAACTCCGAAGGGCCCAGCTGGTTCATCCACAGCCATGCGCCAAGACCAAGGAGCGCAACGAGCACGACGCTGATAACCAGGTATTTTGTATTCATGCAACAACAGTAGCACATACGGCCTCGGTGTCACGCGCGTATGTGGAAAACGCACAAAAGCGTATACTCTCTCCCATGAGTGAGCCGCTAGCATCCCGCATACGCCCCGCCTCGCTCGATGAGTTCGTGGGGCAGGAGCACCTGGTACGGGTAGGAAGCGCGCCAAAAGGGCGCAGCGCAGGACCATTGCGCACCGCCATCGAGAAGAAGCAGCTCTTCTCATTTATATTGTGGGGGCCTCCCGGGAGCGGCAAGACGACGCTCGCGCGCATATACGCCAACGCGCTCGGTGCGGATTTCTACGAGCTCTCCGCCGTGGACGCCGGCAAAGAAGACATTAAGAAAGTGCTCGGTTCCGGCTCCGCTGCGGGCTACAAGCGTCAGACCGCAGGCCTTATCCCCAAGATTTTGTTCATAGATGAGATACACCGCTTCAACAAGGCGCAGCAAGATTTTCTTCTCCCCTTCGTGGAGCGCGGCGACATTACGCTCGTCGGCGCGACGACGGAGAATCCGTCGTTTGAGGTCATTGCGCCGCTCCTCTCCCGTTGTCGCGTCTTTGTGCTGCATGAATTATCGGAGGAAGATATGGCGCGCATCATCAAGCGTGCCGCTGCGGCGCTCGGCAGCCGCACACCCAAGGCGGCGCTCGAGTGGCTCGTTGCGAGCGCCTCCGGCGATGCGCGGCAAGCCATCACGACGCTTGAAACGGCGCACAAGCTTTACGGCAAAACGACCGTAGAGGCATTGAAGGAAGCGGTGCAGTCGATGCATGTGCGCTACGATAAGAAGGGGGAAGAGCACTACAACACCATTTCGGCGTTCATTAAGTCGATGCGTGCCTCGCAGCCGGATGCCGCGCTCTACTATCTTGCGCGGATGGTCGAGGCGGGCGAAGACCCGAAATTTATCGCACGGCGGATGGTGGTATTCGCGAGCGAAGACATAGGGCTCGCGCAGCCCACCGCGCTCGTTGTTGCGAATACCGTTTTCGATGCCGTTCAAAAAATCGGCTATCCGGAGGCCGCGATAAATCTCGCGCACGGCGCGGCCTACCTTGCGCAGTGCAAGAAGGACAGGCGCGCATACGATGCGCTGTTCGCCGCGCTCGACGATGTGAAAAAATACGGCAATCTTCCCGTTCCGCTCAAGGTCCGCAATCCGGTAACAACGCTCATGAAAGGTCTGGGGTACGGCAAGGGGTATGAAATGTATCCCGAAAAGTCGCGGAGGGAGCGCGGGGGAAGCGACGCGGAATCCTACCTTCCCGACAAGCTGAAAAAACGGAAGTATTTGAAGTAAAAAGAAATGAGCACAGTGAACGACAGACTGTTGTCTGCGTCCACTGTGCCCCCGACTCGAGCTGGAGGAGGCGGAATTTTTCTACTCCTCACGCTTGGCGCTCCGGTGGAGCGCCGCCCCACGCCAGGGGCCTTCGCCCCCCGCCCGACAGCCGTTTTTTGCACCTCCCTTACCTGGTGCCTATGCGCCATTCTGTCACGAACCGAATGAAGGAAAGATGAAGAGCGGCACATGCGGCACTGCCTGTGTGAAAAAGATGGGCGCGGGGGTCTACGGACTCCCGCGCTCCATGCATGGTACGCCCTCCGGCCCTGCTTATCGTTGGGCGAGCAACTCGTACGCTGCCCGACGCGTGGGCTTCTCACCGCGCTCGCTCAACGTGGAGAGCGCGTCAAAGATCTCGTCCATTGTCGGCAGCGGCTTGGTGACCGCCGCCGCATCGCTGGTTTCTTTTCTCATGACGTTCCCCTTGCCGAAGTTTCGCCTGCCTCGAACGTACTCCCGCATATGCACGCGGTCAACTGTGGATATGTGTACAGAAAAGAGCAGTACCCATGCATGCCGCAATTCGCTATGTGTAAGAACTCCATCACGTGTGTTCAAAAGGTGAAGAGCGGCGCGGGAGGACTCCCGCGCCGCTCGCACGTTCTCCACGTTACCTGCCGCCGCTGAGGCGCGCGGCTATGAAGAAGATGGTGACGCCTATGAGCGCGCAGACGAACATCGGCGCGCCCAGCTGGAGCGTGAGCTCTATCTTCCTCTCGACTGAGAGGTAGAGCAGCGCCCCCACGAAGACAACGATCCACGCACTCGGTATGAATGCCGCCGTCATCGCTGAGAGCAATACCTTCACCCAGAGAGGGATATTCATCGGGGCGAAGATGGAAACGCACAGCGCGCTCACCGCTCCGAGCGTACCTGCGGCGGCGAGCACGGGAATCCCGGCAAACGCAAGAGCGTACATGTGTCCATCGAGTACGAATTCTAGAGCCGCTGCGTAAGCGAAACCCGTCGCGCATGCCGCAATTGTAAGCGCGAACAGCTGCGGCTTCTCGACGGCTGTGCGCGGCCTGTCGTCTGGAGGGTAGTTCCACGTCACGGCCGATTCTCCCGTTTCGTTTTTCCTAGGGCACACAGTAGCTGATGCGCGCCGGCGCCGCAACACAAAAAGCAGAACCGGCCGCGAGTGTCGAACTCGCAAGCCGGCTGTCGGGCTTCACCGGATGATTCTCCTCCGGCTGAGCCATTCGCGTATTGCACCGATGAGTGCGACGAACAAAAAGCCCGCCCCGACGACAATGAGCGCTTTCGCGCCTGCTGTCGTCTGCTGCATCGGTGCGGCTGCGAGCGTCAGCGCGCCGCACACCGCAAAGAACAAAACAAAGAACTGTATTGGCACCTCGTCCTCCGTCTCTTCTTCTCTTGGGTTCCTCAGTAATATTCGCTCGGACGACCAATGTCAAATGAAACGGGACGCGCGAACGGCGGGCTGCGTCTTGTTTACGTCGTCGCCCGTCCGTTTGCGGGCGGCGCGGCGCGCAGAGTACTCGTACGGATAGTTATCCGCACGCTCATCGCGTACCGCATCAAAAATGCGCCACTCGCGGCTCCCCTTCTCCGCGCGCCGCTCAAAAAAGCGCAGCGGGATGCCATTAAGGAAGGGGTGCCGGCTTGAACTCTGCCTCATGCCGCGCAGTATGCGCGCGCATCGTGATGCGAATATGAAAATATTCGGACACCAGTGCGTGGCGAACTCGCGTAGTATCATGGACACATGCGCATTGCCTCGTGGAACGTCAACGGCATCAGGAGCGTCCATAAGAAGGGCATGTTCCTTCCTTTTATTGAGCGGGTGAAACCGGACATTGTGTGCCTCCAAGAGACGAAAGCGGCGCAAGGGCAAGCGGAAATAGATTTGCCCGCGTACGAGGAGTATTGGAACTCTGCCGAGAAGAAAGGGTATAGCGGCACGGCGATTTTCACCAAAATAAAGCCGCTCTCTGTCGCGTTCGGGCTCCCTGAAGACATTGCCGCCGAGTACAAGCTATCGGGAGACGGTTACGGCGACCCGAATGCGGAGGGGCGCGTGATCTCCGCCGAGTACGATGGATTTTTTGTCGTGACCGTATATACGCCGAACGCGAAGGACGACCTGAGCCGGCTGGAATTGCGGCACAAGCGATGGGACCCCGCATTCCTTGCATTCTGCAAGCGGCTGGAGCAGGAGAAACCGGTCGTATTCTGCGGTGACCTGAACGTCGCGCACCGCCCTGAGGACTTGGCGCACCCGAAAGAGAACGAGGGGCGTAAAGGGTTCACGCGGGAGGAGCGCGAAGGCATCGATATGTTCATTGAAGCGGGATTCGTGGACACTTTTCGTATGTTCACAAAAGAAGGAGGGCACTATACGTGGTGGAGCCCTTTTTCCCGCGCACGCGAGCGCAACGTCGGGTGGCGCATTGACTACATATTTGTAAGCGGCGAACTTGCGCCCAAAGTACTCTCGGCGGATATACACAGCGATATTTACGGTTCCGACCACTGCCCCGTATCTATACGGCTAGATGAGAGTTTCTAAAGGACATCTCGATGTCCTTGAAAAAGACACGCTATAGCAACACATTTGTGAGGTGACCGCTCAGGTTATCCACAGCGGCCGCTTTACAATGTCCGATAGACCTGTATCCTATCGGACAGGGACAGACAGGCCAAAACCTGCTATGTCCTACGTCCTTATTCACTAGCTCTTTTTTCTGCAGCAAACCAGATACACCAACCCGAAGGGAGCCGCCTGTGCACCCACCTTGGAAACGTATCGTTCGCTTGCATCGCAGAACAACCCCTTTATGGAATAAGGAACAAACGCGGGTACTTACTGCACCCGCAAGAGGCCGCTTCGCGGTGGTAACAGGTTCTAGAAACGTGTTACTGCCCCCGGAGCGGCCTTTTCTTTTTTCTATTCCGTCCTCTTCCCAGACGTCCGCGAGGCCGGAATTGACCCAAATTACCACAAATTACCAAGGACCGTCCTTGGTAAAATACCAAGGACGGTCCTTGGTATTTTTTACATGTGGATTTGCATGTTTTTGTGGACAAATAGCGTTTGCGATTGTACTGTCCACACAGAGATAGGAATAGACGAGTTACCGACCGGAGGACAGGGTCATGCCCCACAGGGTGAGAGTGGCTCGTATTGCGTATTTTAGACGAAGTACGCAAGGCGTGCTGGAAGTGCTCCTAGTCCAGAAATGGTCGGGAGTTTGGAAGTTGCCGGGTAGACGAGTTCGAGAGTGTGAGCATCCAGAAAGAGCAGTACTGCGGGAGTTCGAAAGAAAGACGGGTTTTGTCTTGCCCGTGGCGCACCGCATGTTCGAGTGCAGGTTGCGCGCCGAGTCGCCCGGGTACGTCGAGTATATTTTTTTGGCCGTTGCGCCTTACTCCGTTGATACGAAGGCCTGCGGGTACTCCGGGAACAAGGGAGCTGTGCGAAACGGAGGCATCAAGGCCGTTCGGTGGCACCCTGTGCGGGCACTTCCCAAAAAGTGGAATGATGCACCGCTCGGCACAGCATTCACACTTCCCGTCCACAGGCGGCAGATAAGGCGATGCCAGAGGCGCTTTTGGCGCGATCTGAGGCGCCCTGCAAAGAAGGTATCTAGAGAGCAATAACGGGCGCGCCGCTTTGTAGAAGCGGCGCGCCCAAGAATTTCAACTGACGCGGTGCTTATCGCGCAGCGCCTGGACTGCCGTATCGTCCTCTTCTGCCCGCCGCTCTTTTCCCTTCTCGCCGAGTGCTTTCAGTTCTGACTCGGGCATGGCAAGCAGCTCTCGCGCCCGCTTTTCCAGATACGTCTCCGTATTGCGCGCGGGATCATCGAGCACTTCCTCAAGAAGCGCGTGGAGTGTCCAGCCGATACGCGGGCCGGGCGCCTCCCCCATTTCAATAATGCGTGCACCGTCAATTTTAAGCATAGAAACGGAGACCGGGTCGCGCATGGCCTCGTCCACCATTGACATGTATTTGCGCAGTCGGAAGGGATGCGCTTTCGGGCGTCCCGTTCCTATCCGATCGCACACCCGCAAGTTGAGGAGGTCTTTGATATTGTCGGTCGAGACTCTGTTGATGACGCGACGAACTGCGGAGAGCGTTATATGGTCGGGGTCGGAGAAAAACATATGCCAGCGGACCAGCAGGTACACTTTTTCTATCATCTCTTTCGGGAAACGAAGGTCGGCGAGGATCTTTTTTGCCATACGGGCGCCCACTACATCGTGTCCATAGAACGTCCAGTCGTTTTTTTCGTCGCTCCAGCGGCGCGTTGCCGGCTTTCCCACATCGTGCAAAAGCGCCGCGACACGCACGTCGATCGGCCACTTTTGATCGGCAGCATGCTGGAGCGTACGGAGCGAATGTTCAAATACGTCGAACGAGTGCGCCTGGTTTTGTTTGCAGCCGATGCCTTCTTCAAGCTCGGGGATGATGTACTTCAATAGGCCCAATTTTTGCGCGATGAAAAGCGCCTGCATTGGCGTGTCGCTCTCGAGCATCCGTATCAGCTCGTCGCGGACTCGTTCGCGCGAAATGGCCGCGAGTTTGCCTGCGTTCTTCGTGATGCCGGCCATGGTCTCTGCGGCAATAGTGAAATCAAGTTCCGCCGCGATGCGCACGGCGCGAAGCATACGCAGCGCATCTTCCGCGAAGCGCTCCTCGGGCGCGCCGACCGTCGCGATGACTCGACGCTCCAGATCCGCCTGACCTCCGTGCTCATCCACCAATGTGTCCGTTTCGGGGTCGTAGGCGATGGCGTTGATGGTGAAGTCGCGGCGTTTCAGGTCGGCGGAAAGCGTATCTGCCCAACGTATTTCGTCTGGTCGCCGCGCGTCCGAGTATTTTCCCTCCTCTCGGTACGGCGTCACTTCGACGACTTTGAGGCGCAGGTCGTCTGAATCGGTTACAACGCCGACGGTGCCGAAGTCGTTCTCGTAAAACGTATTTTCATATAGGTTCTGAATGTCTTCCGGCCGTGCGCTCGTCGTGATATCCCAATCTTTCGGTTCGCGGCCGAGGAGAAGGTCGCGCACGCAGCCGCCGACGAGGTACGCTTCATGCCCCGCCTCCTTCAATCTCGCGTGCGTTTCAAGCACAACGTTTGGCACGGCACTCTTACCGATCTCCATTGCGGCATTGTAGCGCGCGCATTGTTTTTAAGCGACTAAGCGCATATGATGCGCACACAGCTCCCGTGGTGAAATGGATATCACGCGACGCTTCGGACGTCGTATTCTAGGTTCGAGTCCTGGCGGGAGCACAGATTGCAAATTCCTTTGTGCGGGTACGGAGAATCGAACTCCGCTCTCGTCCTTGGCAAGGACGCGTTCTACCACTAAACCATACCCGCTTTGCCTTCCCGTTGCCTGTAGCGAAGGAAGGCCCTTGCTCCACCGGAGCGAGACTTCGGCGGAAAAAGCCGCTGAAGTCCGCGCAGGCGAACAGTTTCAAGATTATATCGGATGCTCGGCTCGACACCAAGCAAAATGCGTATACCTCTCCCATGTCCGGCCGGACATGGGAGAGGTATATGTTACGGAAGCACCATGGGCAGGGACGAGGAGGGCGTGTCCTTTTTCCAGTAGAGCGCGGCGTACCCCAGCGCGGCGATAACGATGAGCGCGAGCGGGAACCACCGCTCTTCGCGGCACGTCTCAAAGCTAAGCCACACGAGAAGCAGGAGCACGAGGGGTACGAGGATCGCTGCGGCTACCCTCCCCTGGCTCGCAAGCACTTCTTTCGGCTTCCAATATGCGAGGGCGCCCATCCCGAGCGCGTAGAGAAGCGCCAAGAGGCCAAGGAGCGGGGAAACCGGTCCTGCCGATGCCTCGCACCATGATTCGAAGCGGTCGCGCATGCTGCTGAGGAGTGTGACGGCGTCCGGCGGAAAGACATTCGTGCCTGTCGCGGTAGGCGGTATGGACGTCGCCGCCCCATCCCCGTTCTCGTCGCTGTCCGATACGGACGGCGGCGGGGGTGTCGGCGTAGGTGCCGGCGGTTGGGCGGCAGGTTGCGAGGCGGGAACACTCGGCGCACTCGGCGGCACATACGCCGATGCTCCGGATACGGGACCAACCGTGAAGGTCGCAACGGTCATGCACACCGTATGGCCGACTCCCCTTCCCTCAAGCATCGTGACAGACACGTCCACGGCGCGGCCAAGCGGCATCCGCGCCACATCCACATGCATGCGCACCTCCTCTGCGACACCCGTACCCAGCCGTGTGATTTGCGAGAATGGGTACGAACGGTCACCCACCGAGGCAGCGATGCCGACGTAGGACGAAGGCCGAACAGTTATGTCGAACGAATGGAGCTCGCCGTCGTAGATGTATGGCGTGAAATTCGTTACGCTTACCGCATTGCATTGTCCGGTGACGGGAAGAATGGGGAGCGTTTGCACCGTATCCGCCAGGGCCGATGTGGGCGCAACAGCGGCGAGGCCTATCGCAAGAAGCGACGAGACCACCCAGGCCGATGTTTTTCGCGAATGCGCACGCGTATCCATATTCAAATGTGTAGTTCCAACCTAATACGGCTGAGCTCTTGCGGTCAAACAAAATATGAGTTCCAACACAGTGGTGTGCCGCGACCAAGCTCGGACTGCCCCGTCCCTCCGTTGTGCCCATACCCCGCCTTACATTCACAACATCAAGGACAAATTACCAAATATTACCAAGGACCGTCCTTGGTAAATGTACCAAGGACGGTCCTTGGTAAACCCGGTCCTTGGTAAAATCCTGAATCATTAAGGAGATACCTGCGTTTGTGACCATTCGGACCGTAGATTGCGTTCCAGAGGAGGCTAGATTGGTTACATAAACGGTGTGGAATGTGGATAACACTGGGGATAGTGTGGATTAAAAGGACAATTCTAACCACGTCCGATGTCTCCAACATGAAGAACAAATGAAAAGGCTTTATTTCACGCCAATATTTACAAACATGTCTGATTTGATGAATATATACACACTGTTGGACAGCTACGACAAAGGACATGCCCTTGACTGTACTATATGTGCTACCTAAGCTATTAATTTATATCTTCATGTGTTACTAAGAAACGTTTTCACGTGAAAATGATGCCCAAAATATATGCTGAGGCGGCTGTCCACAATGACATTTCACGTGAAATAAGAATCGCCGTACGTGTACGCGTGATTCTACACAGCAGACCTTTCACGTGAAATCAGAGTACAACCATGCCCAGTGCCCGTGCTACCATATGCACATTACTGCCATGGTCCGAAGAAAATCCGAGATTGGCGCTTTGGGAGAGAAAATCGCAGCACGATTCCTCGAAACGAAGGGGTATCGAGTCGTAGAGAGGAATTACCGCAAGCCATGGGGAGAAATTGATCTGATCGCGGAGAAAGAGGGGATTATGCGTTTTGTGGAGGTTAAATCTGTCTCCCGTGAAGCGCTACCAGACATTTCACGTGAAATGGACAATCGGCCGGAGGAGCTCGTAGATAGGCGCAAACTACAGAAAATAGCCCGTGCAGCCGCTCTATATATGGAAAGCCGGGGCGACAAGAGAGAGTATCAAATCGACGTTGTGGGAGTAATCATGGACGTCGTCTCCCGCAAAGCACGCTGCCGACTATTCGAGCAGGCGCTCGAGGATAATCTATAGGACATAAAGGACATAGATGGTGTCCTTTACGAAGGTGCTCATTCTGGCATCGGGGCGCCGAGAATCGAACTCGGTCTACTTGCTCCCAAAGCAAGCGTACTACCGGTATACTACGCCCCGTTTCTTTGCTTCCAGCAATAGTACGGCATTTTGCGCCGTTAACCTAATGCACAGCGCTTGGCGTTAGAAAATGTCTCACGTGAATCCGCGGTATACTTTCAACCGTTCGTAGGTATGCAATGGTACGCCAAAACGGTTGAGGAGGTCTTTCGTGAGCTGCACTCGCGGGAAGACGGCCTCACGGCATCCGAGGCGAAGCAGCGCTTGGATGAGCATGGGGAGAACCGGCTGCCGGAAACGCCGCCGCCCTCGCTCATCAGTATATTTATCCGACAGTTCGAGAGCCCTCTTATTTACATTCTTGGGGGCGCTGCGGCGGTAGTTTTTCTGATGGGGGAGTGGATAGACGGCAGCGTCATACTCTTTATTCTCCTTTTCAACGCGATCGTCGGCTCTGTACAGGAAGGCAGGGCAGAGAATGCACTGCGCGCCCTGCGCTCTCTCGTCGAGACCCGTGCAAGCGTCATCCGGGGCGGCGTAGAGGAAAATATTTCCGACAAGTGCATCGTCCCGGGGGATGTCATCGAGCTTACCGAGGGCGACAAAGTGCCTGCCGATGCGCGCGTTATTGTTTCTCATAGCCTGACTGTCGATGAGTCCTCGTTTACCGGCGAGTCGACGCCCGTGCGCAAATCCGACGATGTGCTGAAGGCGCACAAAAAAGAGCTGCCCGCGTCAGAACAGGTGAACATGCTTTTTAAGGGCACGCACGTGGTCTCTGGAGGCGGCAGGGCGGTTGTCGTTGCAACGGGCGAACACACTGTCATCGGGCGCATCGCGACGACTCTTTCATCCATCACCTCGGAGGTGCCGTTGAAAAAAGATATTCGCGCGCTCTCGCACGTCGTCATCGTTGTAACTCTGCTTATCTCGCTGTCGCTTTTTGTCGCGGGAGTTGTACTGGGCAAATCCGCGATAGAGATGTTTATGATAGCGGTGTCGCTCACCGTTTCGGTCATTCCCGAGGGGCTCCCCATCGTCGTGACGCTCATCCTTGCAACCGGCGCGTGGCGCATGCTCCGCCGGAATGCCTTGGTGAAGCGCTTGCAGGCCGTCGAGGCGCTCGGCCAGGCGAAGGTCATTGCGGTCGACAAAACAGGCACGATAACGAAAAACGAGCTTACCGTACAGCGCGTGTACGTGGACGGGCGCACCTACGAGGTGGGGGGAAGCGGTTATGACCCCGCGGGCGACATTCGGCTCGAGGGAGAAACCGTAGAGCCGTTGAATCATGCGGATCTCGTGTACGCGGGAAAAGTTTCGGCCTTTTGCGCAAGCGGCCATGCGTCATTCGATTCCGAAACGAACAGGTGGCGCGTTTCTGGCGACCCAACAGAGGCCGCGCTCTCGGTGTTTGCTGAAAAGGTGGGTTTCCGGCGCGATGAGTTGAATCATGAATCGCCGAAAGTTGCGGAGGTGCTCTTCAATTCAGGCACGCGCTATCACGCGGTCGTGCACATGGTGGATGAGAAGCCCTTCCTCGCGGTCGCGGGAGCACCGGAGGTGATATTGGACCTCTCCTCGCAGGTGTGGAGCGAAGGGGGGCCGCACAAACTCACCGAAGCGAAGCGCCGCGAACTTGAAAAGGTGTTTACGTCCATGACGGAGGGGGGCATGCGCGTCATCGCGCTTGCCGCTCGTGAAGACGCCGAGCACACGATAGAAGACGGGTCGGTGCAGGACCTGACCTTCGTGCACTTTGTCGGCATGATAGACGCGCTTCGCGTCGAGGCGCAGGAAGCAATAGAGCAGGCGCGTGCCGCGGGCATACGCGTCGTCATGATAACGGGCGACCACGTGCTCACCGCAAAAGCCATCGCGTCTACCGCGGGAATATACAGGGAAGGCGACAAGGCCCTCACGGGTGCAGATATCGAGGCGCTCTCCGCCGACGAGCTGCGGGAGCAGCTTGCCGAGGTGACGGTGTTCGCGCGGGTAACGCCTGAGCATAAGCTGCACATTATCGAAGGGTACAAGGCGCGCGGGGAAGTGGTGGCAATGACAGGTGATGGGGTGAACGATGCACCTTCTCTCGTAGCGGCGGACCTCGGCGTTGCAATGGGGGCCATTGGTACGGAGGTCGCGAAAGAAGCATCCGACATCGTGCTTCTGGATGACAACATGAGCACTATCGTCGCGGCGATAGAGGAGGGGAGGAACATCTACCGAACGATAAAGAAAGTCATTTTGTATCTCTTTTCAACCTCGCTCGGAGAGATCCTAACGATCACCGTCGCGCTCGCTATCGGCTACCCGCTCCCTTTGCTTGCGGCGCAGATCATATGGCTCAACTTCGTGACGGACGGCTTTCTGACCGTCGCGCTTGCGATGGAGCCGAAAGAGGACGACCTGCTGCGCCGCTCTTTCAGCAAAGCGCAGCGCGCGCTCATAGATGGAACGATGGTGGTGCGCATGTTCACCATGGCAATACCGATGGCCATAGGTTCGCTCATTCTCTTCGGTGAATACGTCGATGAAGGGGACATTACACGCGCTATGACTATCGCGCTTACGACGCTCGCGGCGTTTCAGTGGTTCAATGCGTGGAACGTGCGGCACGCGACGCACTCGGTCTTTACTATGAACCCATTCTCCAACCGCTACCTTCTGGGAGCGACGGCGATCGTCATCCTGCTGCAGCTGGCTGCCGTGTACACGCCCTTCCTGCAGCACGTTCTGCGGACGTCGCCGCTCTCGCTATCGGATTGGCTCTGGATAATCCCCGTTGCTGCGAGCATCATTCTCGTCGAGGAGGTGCGCAAGCTTATTGTGCGCATACTCGAGGCGCGCCGTGCGCGGCGGAAGCGCATTATTGAAGCGCTTCCCGAAGCCGCTGAGACAGCGCCGGCTCAATAGGCGCAAAGTACGCGCTGCGAGCCGCGTTCGGTTCCAAGGCGAGGAGCGCGGCGAGCCCGACGCCCGCGTGCACGCGCAGGGAGCGGTCGATATGCGCGAGTGAAATGGCGCGCAGGTCGCGCTCGCCCGTCGTGGCTCCTTCACTCGTCGTGACGACGACGCCGATAAGACGTCCCCATGCGTTCACGACCGCGCCGCCCGATGCGCCGCCCTGCGCGAGCGGAGTACCGCCGAGCGAGAGAAGGTCGATTAGTTTCGAGCCGAACGTCATCAGCGTTTTAATGGTGCCGACCGATGAGGAAGGATGCAGCGAGTGTTGCGCGGCCGCGCCGCCGATAAACTCCGCCGGGTACGCGGCAACAAGCACCGGGTCGTCCTGAAAACCGATCGCTTCGCGCGTGTCGGGTGCAAGATGGGGAAACGCGCCGGGCAGAGGAGAGCCGTCCGCAGCGCCCGTGACATAGAGCAGTGCATAGTCGTGCTCGCCCGTCCCGATGGAGCGCGTCTTTCGTATGTCTTCAGCGTGCTCCTCAACCCACGGTTTCGGTATGTAGAGAAGCTGCGCATTCCAGCGCGCGGCAGCGGGGGAGCCGCTGCGAATGACGCAGTGGGCATCGTTTTCATTGTGCCCCGCAAGCAAAAAGTACTGTGCCACGTGTGCGTTGGTGAGAATGATGCCGCGCGGATCAACGAATACGCCGCTGCCGCTGTAGGCGGAACGCGCGCCGCCTCGAGTGAGCGTGCAGTATATGTTCACCAATGCGGCGCGCGTTTCCGCGTCGACAAGGGAAAATCCCTTCGGCTGGAAGGCGTACGGCTCGCTGATGCGTGCCACCGTCGCGCCGCTTTGCGCCGTATTCGGCGGCGCCGCCGCGCTCGAGCTGCTGCCCGTTTGCTGCGCCGCCGCGCTCGGCGCGACGGAGGCGGTGGACGCGTTCGGTTCTTTAGCGTTCGGCGGTTCGGGAAAGGCGAGCGCAGTAGGGGGCTCGCCACCTTTATCCGCCTCGCGCGCATCGCTGAGCTCGAGACGTGAGATGTCGGTCGGGTCGTCTGCGGTTTGACCGCGGGCGAAGGAGCCGGATACCCACGGCGCCGCCTGCGCGCCGAGCATGAGAAGCGCGAGCGCCACCAGCACTGCTGCGCCCACATACGCCAACGCTGAGAAAAACAACTTTGCCATGTTTGTGCGGGATGCCGGAATCGGACCGGCGACTGCTCTTTGGAAGAGAGCTATTTTGCCACTAAACTAATCCCGCCTTATCCTCACCGCGGCGAGCTTTTATAGGGCAGGGCCCGCTGAAAGCGCGGAGGCGAGTTTCTCACACTGTACTCGCTCTGCCCCCTGAATGCAAAACGCGCCAATCGGTTGGCGCGTTTTGCGTAGCCACAGCTACTCTCTGAAAGCTAGCAGCTACTTGACTGCGTCCTTCAAGGTCTTCGAAGCGCGGAATTTGGGCACCCGCATCGCCGCTATCTGGATGGTCTCGCCGGTGCGCGGATTGCGGCCGGTACGGCCAGCACGCGTCTTCGCCTCGAAAATGCCAAGGCCCGCGATGGAAACCTCCTCGCCCTTTTTCAAGGATTCCGTAACGAACGAGATAACTGCCTCAACTGCGCGCTCTGCGTCGGCCTTCGTGCCGCCGACCGTCTGGTGCACGCGATCGATGATGTCTGTTTTATTCGCCATACGTATGTGTTTTTCTGTTAATGATTAAAAATCGGCTACGCCATTGACTCGACCCTCGGGCGGGCGCTCTCGACAAGAGCGCATACCCTCAGCGCCGCGCGGCGCAGCCGCGCTTGATGCCGACCTGCGACCATTTTGGGCGGTATTTTCGCCGTGTCAATCAGTTGCCAGACGACTATCCACAGGGCGTAGTAAACGGCTATTGACCGTTGAATGTACGGCGATACGGGCTTTTCGCGTACGTTCCAAGAATTTCGAGCTCTCGGGCGTAGTATCCAAGCTCCTCCATCGCAACGGAGGCGGGATATACGGACGGATTTCCCTCGAATTCGATGTAAAAATGCGCGTCTGCGTGGCGCGCCATGGGCACGAAACTCTCCAGTTTGATGATGTTGACGCCAGCGGTAGCAAAACCGGAGAGTGATTTAAAGAGCGCAGCGGGAATATCGCGCACTTTATAGACGACACTGGTGATGACGCGCTCTTTCGGCGCCCGCCGCGGGCGTTTTCCGGTCACGATAAGGAAGCGTGTGACGTTGTCTGCGCTGTCTTGGATGTTTCGCGCAAGTATGGTCGAGCCCGTGTGAAGCGCGGCGGCCTCGGCCGATGCTATGGCCGCATTGCTCTTCGATCCCGCCGCGACGACATGCTCGACGGCGCCTGCAGTGTCTCCGAACGGTACGGGTTCTGCTCCGAGGCCGCGTATGTAGCGGGCGCACTGCGAAAGCGCCTCACGGTGGCTGTATACGCGGGCTATGTCTTTCCACTTCGCGCCCCGAAGCCCCACAAGACAGTGCCTGACGGGCAGAAAGTATTCGCCCACTACATGAAGTTTGCTGCCGGGGAGCAGGTGGTGAATGTCCGCGACGCGTCCCGCGGTCGAGTTCTCGATCGGAAGGAGCGCATAGGCGGCGGAGCCGCGTTTGGCCGCGGCGACGACCTCTTCAAAGGTAGGGTACCCTCGGGCGGGCAGTTTCGGGAACGCCTTGCGCGCCGCGATACTGGAGTATGCGCCGGGCACTCCTTGGTAGGCGACGTGCGCGCGTTTCATCGCCGCACTATAGATGAGATGGCGTGCGGGTGCAAAAAAAGAAGAGGGGGCAGTAAGCCCCCTCGCCGCTTTTTGGTCGCCCACGCTCAGTGCAGCGTGACGCGCTGGCACAGCGCCTCGTCGACGACGAGATTCCGAAGAAGCGATCTAGAGATCTCCTCCGTCGTCTCGATAAGTATGTCGCGCGCCGTGCTTGGGTTCACTGCGGAGTCCTGGAAAGAACGAGATTCAGCGTGTCATGCAGCATCTCTTCTTTACTCTCCGGGCACCACCCGTCCTGCCAGAGCAGGCACAGCGGCCCCTGCGCGATGCACCCCACCACGAAGGTAATGGGAAAGACCTCCTTCTCGTTGTGCTGCGTCCGCACATGCATCGTCTCCGACAAGACGCCCATTGCTATTTCCGCTTCCTGCGCCAGCAGAAGCGCATGCATCGCTTGGAACGAGTGCAGGATAAGCGTTTGCATGCATGCGTACCCTCTTATCGTTGGCGGGCAGCCGGTGGTAGTGGGCGCGCACATAGGGCGCGTTAACGAGCGCCGAATCCGCGATGCTGAATGCCCGGTCTGTATAGATCGCATTTGTATAGCTCGCAAGGGCGAGCGATATACCTGGCATGTCGCCCTCCATTCTATTGGGAGCCAGCGCTCCCAGTTCAACCTTACTCTACGATATGCTTCTTTCCATGCGAGTCAAATAGCCCGGGTGGAAAGGGGCCGTTGCACCGCAGGCGGCCCCGTATTCTCCCCCCACGTTGCTATCGGGCGTATTCTATAACGCGCGTCTCGCGGATGACGGAGACGCGTATTTCTCCGGGGTACTGCATTTCCTTTTCTATCTGGTCGGCAATATCACGGGCGAGCTTGCGCGCATCGAGGTCCGTTATCTCCTCGGGCTTTACGATGACGCGGATCTCCCGGCCGGCGGAGATGGCGAAGCTCTTCTCAACGCCGGGATGCTGATTCGCCAGCGCCTCCAACTCTTCCAAGCGCTTGATGTAATTCTCCACGCTGTCGCGGCGAGCGCCGGGGCGTCCGCCGGAGATGGCGTCTGCGACCTGCACTATCATCGACTCGGGCGTCTCATACGGATACTCCTCATGATGCGCCTGCATCGCCTTAATGACGCGCTCGTCTACGTTGAACTTTTGCAAAATGCGCCGGCCTATCTCTACGTGCGTTCCGGGCACCTCGTGGTCTACGGCCTTTCCGATGTCGTGGAAGAGCGCTCCCGCACGCGCGACGGCTACATCGGCGCCGAGCTCCTCGGCAAGCATGCCCGCAAGGTGCGCCATCTCTACCGAGTGATCCAGCACGTTCTGCCCGTAGCTTGTGCGGAAGTATAGCCGCCCGAGGATCATGAGAAGCTTCGGGTCCACGCTCGGGACGCGGGCTTCGTAGGCCGCCTCGGCCCCTTTCTTTTTAATGATGTTGTTTATCTCCTCCTCAGCTTTCTTGACGGCCTCCTCTATCTTTGCGGGCTGGATGCGGCCGTCCAGGATGAGATTCTCAAGCGCGATGCGCGCTATCTGCCGGCGGATAGGGTCGTAGCAAGAGAGGGTGATGGTGCCCGGCGTATCGTCGACGATGACGTCGACGCCCGTCGCGCGCTCGAACGAGCGGATATTGCGGCCCTCTTTGCCGATTATCTTTCCTTTTATCTCGTCGTTGGGAAGCGTTACGGTCGTGGCTAACACGTCGGAGACGACGGCGTTGCCGAGCCGGTGCACGGCCGTCGTCAGTATCTCGTTGGCGCGCCGCTCGAGCCGCTCGTCGCTCGCTATCTCAAGCTTGCGCATCCGCTCCTCGATATCACTCTCGTACTTTTTCTCTACCGCCGAGAGAAGCTCCGCGCGCGCCTCGTCCTCCTTCATGTGCGCTATTTCTTCAAGCTTTGCCTGCTGCTCGCGGATTTTTTCGTCGACAAGGGCGCGCGCCTTTTCTACCTCTGCCTCTTTCGCGTCGAGTGCGCTCAGCTCCTCCTCGAGGTTCGTCTGCCGCTTATCGAGGAGCTCCTCCTTGCGCACCAACCGCTCCTCGGTTTGCTTTAAGTCACGCTCCTTCTCCTTTAATTCTCCGGCTATCTGGCCCTCGCGCTCTTTTGCGGCGGCCTCGGCCTCCTCGATTATTTTTTTGGCTTTCTCCTGTGCATCAAGCATCATCTGCTTGATCTCGAGCTCCATGGAGCCCCGCTGGCCGAGGCTGATTATCCAGCGCAGAAAATACCCGAACGCGACGCCGAACAGGCCCGCGAGGGCTAATAGGATAAATACGGTTGTTAATGACATACGTGGCGGCTTTCGCCACGCATCTCTTCTACGCTAGGGCTGGTCGTCTGGTCTTACTGATGCGAATGCCGATAAGATGCCGCCCGAAAGAGGCCTGTGCGATAAAAGATGCGTCGCTGAAAGCAATGAATTGCATACATTGATTAATGGTGTAGGGGCACTATACCACCCGAGCAGTCATTAGTGAATAGTCGATAGTCTAGAGAGGCGCGCCGCCGCGCTGACGCGCGGCGGCGCCATCCCGCGCATCAACTATTGACTAATGACTATAGACTATGGACTAGCTAAGCACTTTATCGATGATGCCGTATTTCATCGCCTCGTCGGCGCTCATGAAGAAGTCGCGATCGACGTCCTTTTCTATACGCTCCAGCTTCTGCCCGGTATTTTTTGCAAGTATCTTATTCAGCCGGTCGCGTATCTTGAGTATTTGGCGTGCGGTTATCTCGATATCGGCCGCGCGCCCCTCCGCACCACCCCACGGCTGGTGGATCATAACCTCCGCGTTCGGCAGCGCGTACCGTTTGCCCTTTGCGCCGTTGGAGAGAAGTACCGAGGCCATAGAGGCGGCCATGCCAACGCACACCGTTGAGACGGCTGGCTGGATGTGGTTCATCGTGTCGAGAATTGCCAGGCCGGCGGTCACAACGCCGCCGGGGGAGTTTATGTAGAAGGAGATGTCTTTCTTTGGGTCTTCGGACGCGAGGAAAAGGAGTTGCGCGATGACGAGGTTTGCCGCGTCGTTGTCGACGGCTCCGCCGAGAAAGACGATGCGTTCCTTAAGAAGGCGCGAGTAAATATCGTACGCGCGTTCCCCGTAGGTCGTTTTTTCAACGACCATGGGGACGAGCATTTGTGCGCGGATCCCTTGCATAGCGCAGAGTGTATAGAAAAGAGCGCGTCCGCGCAAATGAGCGCGAGTGCATCGGAAGTTGACGAGCATGCCGCCCTGCCTTGCGTCAGCACGCGGTTTGTGCGTGCGCCGCGACGAGCAGTGGGCAGGGTTGCCTCGTGGGGTGAAGAGAGTATCCTGCCTTCATACAAGCCAATAGTGACATTACACACAATTGCGTATGGATGAGAATCAAACAGCAGCGCCAGAGCGCGCTAATTCATCGAAGATGTGGCTCTACGTAGCCGCGATTGCGGCGGTTGCGGCTCTTGCTGCGTTCCTCGTGTGGGGAGGCGCGGGCGGGCAGCCGAGTGTCGCCGGTCCGGAAAATGAAGAGCACGCAGGCGTTGCGGGCCCGAGCGCCGAAGAGCAGGCGCCGGAGGTCGAGGCAGGGCTCGTCGGCGAGTGGCGGAGCACGCAAGACCCGAACTTTACGCGCGCGTTTCGCGCGGATGGAACGGTCGTCGACAGGTACGAAGGAGAGCCGGCAGCCAGCGCGAGCGGCACGTGGACCGTCTTTACGGAAGCGACGGCTCCCGCAGGCGTAGCTATCCCGCTCAACGCGGCGGGCGTCTATCTGCTCATGAACGTTGAGGGAGATGTGCTCCACTTTCAAGTGGCGAATGTAACCGCGACCGAGCTTGAGCTCGTGTACCTCGATCGCGGCGGAGTGCTTGTTTTCACGCGGGTACAGTAACGCTGGTTTGCGGCGCCGCCGGCCCCTCGGGCCGGCGGCGCTGTGCATTTCTCGCCGCGCGGGTGTAATGGGTAGGGTATACTTCCGGCATGAGCATACTGCTGCGCTTTCAGACCATCGAAGATAAGGATAAGCACGAAGCCGTGCGGCGGCTCGTCGAAGGGTCAACGGGCGATTTCAATTTTTCATTCATGATGGTGCTCGCGGTCATGATGGCGACACTCGGATTGCTTGCTGGCAACGAGGCCATCGTCATTGGTAGCATGCTCGTAGCGCCGCTCCTGTACCCCGTTCTCTCGCTGGGTCTCGGGATCTCGATGTCTGATTATTCTCTCATCAGCCGCTCCTCGTGGACCGTCGTGAAAGCGTCGCTTCTTTCGGTTTTTGCCGCCGCCGCGACGACGGTATTTTTCACGTTTTCCGGCGTGTCGTTCGGTCTTAACGATGCGATTGCACTCCGTATCGAAAGCTCGCTGCTCTACCTCGTTGTCGCCGTTGTGTCGGGACTTGCGATGGCCTACGCGCTGGTGAAGCCCCGCCTTTCCGAGACCTTGCCCGGCGTCGCCATTTCCGTCGCGCTCATACCGCCGCTTGCGGCAATAGGCGTGGGCGTGGCGTGGCTCAGCCTCCCCATCATCGCAGGCGCCGCGATGATGTTTTTCGTCAATGTGTTCGGCATTCTTGCCGCGGCGACGCTCTCGTTCTCGCTCATGGATGTGCACGGCGAGCAAAAGACCGCCGCCGTCGTCATCGCAAAAGAAGAGCGGCGCGTTGAACGCGAGGATAAAAAAGCGAGCACACTGCCCGAGACAGAAGCAAAGCAAGTGGCGTAGCGCGGCAGTTGTCCCCATTCTTTTCCTCTACGCGACCTCGTGTGCGAAACGTTGTGTATTATGAACGCACCTTTGGTCATTAATAGCATTAGCAGAATTTCTTTCTAACGGTATGGAACTTTCCATTTATTTAGCGCAGCTACTCGGCCTCTACTTCGTGCTTGTCGGTGCGATCGTCCTGTTGCGGCAAAAATCTCTCACGCCGCTCGTGAACGAGTTCGCGCAGAACAGGGCGCTTCTCTTCAGTGTCGCGGTTATCGAGCTTGCGGCCGGCCTCGCGATACTGCTTGCGCACCCTATATTCGAATTCACCTGGCAGGGCGTCATCACGTTCATCGGCGCGCTCCTCGTGGCCGAGAGTCTTGTGTACCTCATGATGCCCTATCCGAAAGTCGGACGCTTCATTCGGCAGTTCAATACGGCCACATGGCTCCGAAGCGGCGCGCTCATCGCCATCGTCTTCGGCGCCTACCTTGCCGGCGTCGGCTTCGGCTTCATCTAAGCAGCTAAGGTCGAAGAACCAACTTACCACCATGGCTCACCCTCGGCGAGCCGTGGGGTTTTGGTAGATACTTTGCAAGAAACGTTAGGTGTGCGCGTGGTCGGCGGCAGTGTGGCCTGCCGGTTCGGGATTGCCTTCGAGGAAGCGGATGACCTGTTCGTTGCGAAGCGCGTGGGCGATGTGGGCGCGCAGCGTATCTACGTTTGCCTGCGGGTAGTGCTGCTTCGCGTGCTCGAGCTCGTGCGCAAGGCGCGCTTCGTCGGGCTGAATGTTTTCCTTGCGCGCGATCTCGCCCAGGATGAGGCGCACGCGGGCGCGTTTGTCTGCCGCTTCTTTCCACTCGGCGCGCAGCTCTTCCCTCGTTTTTTTCGTGTCCGTTAAGTACTGCTCCAGCGTACGGCCCATGCGCTCCAAATCGCCCTGTATGCGCGCTTCCATGTCGTCGAGCTCATACTCGCGCAGGAGCGCAGGGTAGCGGATTGTCGACTGAGCGGCGAGCTCGTCGAGCATGGCCGCTCGGCGCTTTTCCGCCTCGCGCAACTCCTTTTCGTTCTTGATATTCTCGCGCACCTTTTGTGAGAATACCTCGGCGTTTTCATAGCCGAGTGATTTGACGAACTCGTCGTCAAGCTCCGGCAAACCGCTCGCGTCGAGCGCTGCCGCCTCCTCGTACGCCTTCGCGGGCTCGACGCCTTTTTCGATGCGCTCAATGCGCGCTTTTTCTCGGCGCAGGTGCGTAAGTGTCTCCCCGTGCTCTTCGTCGGTGACGACAACATCCACTTTGGCGTCGGCATGACTCTTTGCGATTTTCTTGTAGTCGGGGAGAGTGATTTCGGGTGCAAGCGGCGCGCGCGCCGAAAAAGCGAGCGGCTTGCCGCTCTCGGGCGGCTCAATGGAAACGCGCGGCGCCTCGACGATGTTCGCCTGCTCCTTGGCAAGAAGCTCTGGCAGTTCGCTCTTCACCGCGAGCTCGGCGGCTCGGCGCATCACCTCCGTTTCGCCATAGACGCGCACGATGGCCTCTTCAGGCGCATGGCCCGGGCGAAACCCGTCCAGCTTCGCGGTCTTTTGTATTTCCTTGATCGCCTCGGCCCGGTACATCTGGAGTGATTCGGTTGGTATATCCGCCCGTATCTCTATCTCCCAGCGGTCGGTATCGCGCGAAGTGCGCACGTTGGTTGCAGAGGACATTCGCGCCACTCTAACAGAGAAGTGTGATCGCGACAAAGCGCGGCGGCGTTCGTGCTGAGCGCCGCCGCGCTTTTTCAGGATGCTGTGCGAGCCACCTAGGGCTCTCTAGTACGTCCCTTCCTCGAAATAGTAGAGGTCGCTTTCCGTCTGCCACTCGAATCCGCTCATGTCCATCGCAGCGAGGTCCGCCTCGATGTCCTCGATCTCGTCCGAGTCGCTCTGCGGCGGGAGCACCGTATATACGTCCGCTTCAATGGCGGAGTCGGCATAGCCGCCGTTGCCGTTATCGTCCGTGATGAACGGGGGAAGGTTGGAGCCGCTCGCGCGTTCGTTGAGTTTTGCGCCCCAGAAGTAGAGCGCGCCGACGACAAGGAGTATGACGACGATACCGGCGCCTATCCACGGCCCGACCGGCTGATGCGGCGACGCGGAGGGCATAGTTTGGATGGGCGACACGCCCCCGTCTTGGTCCTGTCCTCTGTACTGCGGGTCTTGTTCCATAGCCGTTTATATATTATTGCGCAGGCCTCTCCGACGAGCGCGCGTCTTTGAGCGCCTGCACGGCGCGTCGCAGCGCCTCGTGTGCCGCCTTAATGGACGCATTTGCCTCGCGCACAAGTAGTGCAAATTCTTGGCGCACGCTGCCTGCATCACTCGCGTCGGTTACCGAAGCGAGGAGCGCTGAAATTGCGGCGACACTCTCGCTTGCTTCTCCGATAGCCGCGCGCGCGGATGAGAGTGCGGCTTCCGCGGCATCCGTCTGTACGCCGCGTTCTTTCAGTATCGTTATGCGCGATTGGATGCGTTCCGCAACGGAATACAAGCGGTCGAGCGCGTGCATGAAGCGTTGGAGCGCCGCGCCCATGTGCCTGCGCGCAAGTTCACGCAAGTTTGCCGCACGCTCTTGCTGCGCGGCGCGGCGCTCGAGCTGAATATTCTCGCGCGCTTCTTGCGCGCTTTGCAAGATCGCACGGCGCTCTTCAGGCGTTGCTGCCTGCTCGAATCGCTCGCGCTGCGTCTCTTGCAACAGGCGCGTTCGCTCTTGCAGCGTCCCTTGCCGGTCGGCGGCTGTTTCCAATATACGCTGCCGCTCGTTCGCGACGTCTTCGCGCACGAGCTCTGCGTCCGCACGAAGCCGCTCACGTTCCAGCCGCAGCTGCTGCATCGTACGTTCGCGCTCCGCGAGGAATTGTGGATCCGCGCGCTCCTGCGCGAGCGCCACTGAGCCGGCAAGAAGAAGCGAAAGGCCGAGGATAGCAGCGACGCTCGTGCGCATACTCATAGCGCAAGCATACCCCTCCCCGGAGAAGTGCATGAAGGTCGGGTGTTGATAAGTGGAACCTATGCGACGGCAGTCGAGAAAAGATGCCGCAGAGGCGAGTTGTTCGTACGAAAAGATTTTGCCTTGTGCGCGTTGTGGCCTATACTTTCGGCATGGTTGATTACAATAAACTCTACGATCCGGGGGACTTGGACGCTTTCACCGTCAACACGGTGGTCGAGATCCCCGAAGGATCCATCCTTAAGGTCGAGTACAACAGGAACACCTGCGCCTTCGAGCTCGACCGCGTCGAGCCGGCGATTTTCGCGAAACCGTCCAACTACGGGTTCATTCCGCAAACACTTGACGAGGATGGTGACGAACTTGATACGCTGCTCGTCTCTCCGGAGGCGCTCCCCACAGGCATCGTAGTCCGGGCGAGGATTCTCGGCGTCCTGAACTTCGAGGACGAGGGAGAAAAGGATCACAAAATAATCTGCGTGCCTGCGGACGATAGGGATAGCGGCAATCGCGTGAAGGAGCTCGATGACTTGGGGGAGCAGTGGAAGAATAAGGTTGAGTACCACTTCAATACATACAAAGACCTCAAAAAGCGCGGTACGACAAAAGTGCTCGGCTATGGCGACCCTGAGGAGGCCGTCGCGGTCATCAAAGAGTGTATTGAACGGTACAGGAAGTCACGTTCTTGAGTGTTCGCTCGCCTTTTACGGCGCAAGCGCGCGCCGCGGCAATTCGCGGTGCGCGCTTCGCATTGGGAGATGCTACGCTTCCTTCCGCGATTCGTCCGTCGTCTCCGGCTCGGACGCGCTCGATTCTTCGGTTTTAGCACTTGGTGTTAGGGTTTCATCCGAAGCCGGTTCCGCCGCGCCCTCTCTTTCTTTTGCTTCCGGTGACTCCGCTATTTCCACGTCGCCGCTCTCCGTTGCTTCTGCCACTTGCTCTCCCGCGATGGAGCGGATGTCGATCTTCCATCCCGTAAGGCGTGCGGCAAGGCGCACGTTCTGCCCGCCGCGCCCTATCGCGAGCGATTGCTGGTCCTCGGCGACTTGCACCACGGCGCGGTTCTCATCCTCGTATAGTTCGATGTCCAGTACCTGCGCGGGCTTCAGTGCTTCTTTCACAAAATCAGACGGGTTCTCGGACCACTCAACGACGTCTATTTTCTCGCCGCCAAGCTCCGATGTCACGACCGCGACGCGCACGCCCCGCTGGCCCACCAACGCGCCGACAGGGTCGACGTGCTCGTCGTTGGAGTGGACCGCGATCTTTGCGCGGCTTCCCGGCTCGCGGACGACGCCCTTCGCCTCAACCACGCCGGAAGCCATCTCGGGTACTTCTGCTTCGAACAGCTTGACGAGAAAACGGGGATGCGAGCGGGTGAGGCGGATGAATGTGCCGCGCAAGCCTTCGTCCACGCGCAGCAAAAGGGCGCGCACGCGCTCGCCCTGGCGATAGCGCTCGCCCGGTATCTGCTCGTCGTAGGGAAGGATGGCCGTGGCGCGGCCGAGGTCCACATAGAGGTTGCCGCGCTCAAAGCGCTGCACGTGCCCCGTCACTATTTCGCCTTCGCGCTCGCCGTACTCGGAGATGATGCTGGAGCGTTCCGCCTCGCGTATCTTCTGCATGACCACTTGCTTTGCTGCCTGTGCGGCGATGCGGCCGAAATCTTCGCGCGCTTCGAGCGGGAAGGATATCTCCTCGTCGAGCTGTGCGTCCTTGCGTATCTTGCGCGCGTCTTCGATCATGATGTGCTGCTCCGGATTAAAGCGCGAGCGGTGGTCATCCTCGCCGGCGGGCTCCTCGTCCTCGCCGCGCACGAGCGTGCCATCGACGACTATTTTCGCCTGTCGGAATTCCACGTCGCCGGTCTCGGGATTGAACGTCGCGCGTATGATCTGGCCGCGTTTGCCGTACTCGCGGCGGTAGGCGGCGGCAAGTGCCGTCGCAAGCGCATCGATGACGCTCTCGCGCGAGATGCCGCGTTCATTCTGCAACTCGTCGAGCGCAGAGTTAAGGGTTTTAAGGTCAAATAGACTCATATGCTGCTAGCTGTTAGCGTCTGGTAAATCCATTAAAAATGTCCGCCACAGGCGGACTGAATACCAACTATTCAGTTGTATCGGCATCCTACCTTTAGCGATGGAAAAAGTCAATCCCGCCTAAGCGAGGCGGTTGTATCGAGCGCTCGGTATAGTGCATGTTTGGCAATGCTATACTTTCTCCATGCTATGGCTTTCCGCGTTTCCCGCACGGTAGAAGCCGGACGCTAGACGCTGTCCTATGTATATAAGCGACACACACCTCAAAACATTTCTCTCCGACGCGGGGCTCGTGTCGCAAAAGGATTTCGAAGCGGCGGAGCGCGAGGCGAAAGAATCCGGCAGGCCGGTCGGCGACATCCTTCTTGCGCGAAACGCTATCGGAGAAGACGAGTTGCGCCGCACCTACGCCTACATCCTCGGCATCCCCTTCGTCTCGCTCGCCGAGGTGAAAATACCGTACGAAACGCTCTCACTCATCCCTGAGCCGGTCGCACGCCGCAACAACATCATCGCCTACAAGCACTCTGGTGATGAGCTCGAGGTCGCGATGCTCGACACCGACGACCTCGCGGCCATCGACTTCATAAAGAAGAAGACGCGCCTCAAGGTGCTGCCGCGCCTTACGGACGTAGCGTCGATAAAGGCGGCGCTCAAGCTCTATCAGCAGGGGCTCAAGGACAACCTCGGCGATGTCATCGAGAGAGAAATTGCCGCACTCGAGCCCGGCTCGGGCGAGGCAGGCGAGGAGAGCTTGCGGCAAATGGCGGCTGCAGTCCCTGCCGTGCGCATAGTCGATACGCTCCTGCGGCACGCGTCCGCGCAGGGCGCTTCGGATATCCATATAGAACCTTTGGAGCAAACGCTCCTGATACGCTACCGCATCGACGGCATTCTGCACGATGCGATGGAGCTTTCGAAGGCCGCCGCCGCCGCGGTCGTAGCGCGCATCAAAGTGCTTGCCAACATGCGCCTCGACGAGCATCGCCTGCCGCAGGATGGGCGTTTCGGTGTCGAGGCGGGAGGCGAGAAAATATCGTTCCGTGTGTCCGTACTGCCGACGTACTATGGCGAGAAGATAGTCATGCGCCTCCTGCGGGAATCGCTTGGAGGGTTCACGCTGGAAGCGCTCGGGTTCCACGGTTCCGCGCTGGAGCGGATGCACGATGCCGTCCGCAAGACAACGGGCATGATCTTGACGACAGGCCCGACCGGCGCCGGCAAATCGACGACGCTCTACACGCTGCTCGATATCGTGAATACGCCGGATGTGAACATCTCGACCATCGAGGACCCTATCGAATATCAAATGTCGCGCGTTAATCAAACGCAGGTTCGCCCGGAGATAGGGTTCACCTTCGCGAACGGCCTGCGCGCACTCGTGCGCCAAGACCCCGACATAATTATGGTCGGCGAGATACGCGACAAAGAGACGGCTTCGCTCGCCATCAACGCCGCGCTCACGGGGCACCTTGTTCTCTCGTCACTTCACACGAATTCCGCCGCGGGGGCCATACCGCGCCTCCTCGACATGGGAGTTGAGCCGTTCCTGCTCGTCTCTACGCTGCGCGTCGTCATTGGGCAGCGACTGGTGCGCAAGCTCTGTGCGAATCCGGAAAAGTACGAACTCTCTCGCGAAGAGCAGTCGCGGCTCGAGAAGGCGGTGGATGCCGGCGCGGTACTGCGCGCCTTGAAAGAGGAAAAGGTGGTCGGCGCTGATGCGACATGGAAAAATATTCCCTTCTACCGTCCGCAGGAAACCGCTGAATGCCCCGACGGATACCAAGGGCGGCTCGGGATCTACGAAGTGCTGCCGGTGACGCAGACCATAAAGGAGCATGTCATGCGAAGCGCTACGAGCGACGACATCGAGAAGCAGGCGCGCAGCGAAGGTATGCTCACGATGACGGAAGACGGCATATTCAAGGCGGCGCAAGGCCAGACGAGCATCGAGGAAGTTCTGCGCGTCATCACAGAGTGACAGCAGGTTTTTTTGTTTTTTTCTGTTATTAGATGAGGGGGAGGGAATACGCGCGCGACGCCGTCAAAAAAGTTCTCCGTATGCCGCTGCGCGTGTGAGGCGTGTATAACTGCCTGCGGCGAACTACCCACTACATACTATACTTTACCGTGTGGCTCGGTTTACCTACACGGCGCAGCGCGCGGACGGCGAAGTCTACACCGGCAGCGCGACCGCGCGCGACCGCTTCGAGTTGTACCGCCTCGTGCGGCGCGAGGGCGGACACATTGTATCCCTCTCCGAGGATTCGGACACACGCACGTGGAGCTTTTCCTACTGGAGCTCGCGCATATCGACCGTATCGGAGTACGAGAAGGTGCTCTTGGCGAGAAACCTCGGTGCCATGCTCGCCTCGGGGCTCGCGCTCGCGCGCGCTCTCTCCGTGCTCGAGCGGCAGACGCGAAATCACAAACTGAAGAGCGTGTTGGCGGAGGTCTCCAGTGAAGTGCGGCGCGGCCAGCCGCTCCACGAGGCGCTCGCGCGATTTCCGCGTACCTTTTCAAACCTGTTCATCGCGATGGTGCGCTCCGGCGAGGAGAGCGGCGATCTGTCAGGGTCTTTGCTCGCCGTCTCCGAGCAGATGGAGCGCATGTACCAGATAAAGAAAAAAGTGCGGGGCGCGCTCATCTACCCATCCATCATCGTCATCGCTATCGTTGTCATTGCCGTTCTCATGATGACGCAGGTCGTGCCGACCTTGGCGGAAACCTTTCGGGAGATGGATGCGGACTTGCCACTCTCGACGCAGACTATCATCGCCATTTCCGATTTTCTGGTCGAGTACACGTCGCTCGCGCTTATCTTGTTCCTCCTCGTGTCGGTCGGGGCGTATATGTCTCTACGTTCCTCGACGGGCAGGCGCCTCGCCGAGCGCGTGCTTCTCATGACCCCGGTCATCGGCATGCTCGTGCGGGAAGTGAACGCCGCGCGCACGACTCGGACGCTCTCATCGCTTCTTTCTGCCGGCGTCGACGTGATGGGCTCGCTTGAGATAGTCGGCTCTGTCGTACAGAATTCGCACTTTCGCGAGGTGATACGCGCAGCCGGCCTTGCCGTCGGGAAGGGAGAGCCGCTCTCTTCCGTATTCGCGCGGCGCGAGGACCTCTACCCCGCCTACGTGGGAGAGATGATAGCGGTGGGCGAAGAGACGGGGCAGCTGACAGAGATGCTTAAGCGCCTCGCCGTACACTACGAAGACGAGGTAGACAGAAAGACGAAAGACCTCTCGACGATAATCGAGCCCTTCTTGATGTTGCTCGTCGGTGGTGCCGTGGGCTTTTTCGCGCTCGCGATGATCACGCCTATCTATGAAATGTCACAGAATATTTAACGGGAGGTGGTGCACGCGCTTTCCCCCACGTCCTTTGTGCGCTACGGGGTGATGGCGTAGGTTCCCGGCACGATGGCCCAGGAGCCGCCGGGGCCGCCGGAGAAGTTTGAGTTCGAAAGACCGCTTTCATAGACAACCTGGCTGTTGTTGCTCATCTGCAGCCGGTGTGCGGTTATCTGCCTCGCCTGTGCGTTGTTGCTGATCTGCACCGTTCCTGCGGTAGCGTAGAGGATGATGCCTTCCGCATTGTTGCCAAGCGAGATAGCGCTGCCGCTCGTGTTCGTCGTAAGTATCATCGGATAGCTGCCGGGGTTGCCGTTGCCGGAGACCTGCATGCCGTTCGTGAGCGTCACTTTCCCTTTGCTGGATTCTTCCCCGGGCGCATCGGCGATAAGAATTGCGGCCCTGTTGCCTAAAGACGCGGAGGTTTGCAGGTGCGATGTGTTGCTGAAGGATATATCGCCCGTCACCCATACGGGGCCGGTCAAGGTCAGCGTCGCGCCGTTGCTCACGGTAAGTTTGCCGGTAATTTTTCTCGGGCCGAGCGTTGCGGAACCGTTGTTGGAGATGGTGAAATCTCCCGCATGGACGCCGCCCGCTTCCGCATCTTCTTCCCACTGCCGTATATGCGCCTCTGATATAGGCATCAAACCGGGCGGAGATGAGGTTGCATTCGGATACTTGGTGCCGCTCACCGTACAGTTGGTAGTGGCGCTCTGGAATGTGGCGTCACCATGAATGGTGCAGTTGGAGAGCTGCTGGGCCCACGCGTTTCCCTCCACGGTCGTTTGGGAGAGCGATGTTTGGTTTCCGGCGAGAAAGATTTTGAAGTTGAGGTCCCCCTGCACAGCGCTCCATGCGTCCGGGTCGTCCCATACGGCGCTCGCCGCGGCCTCGCCGCGACTGTAGCCCGCGAGCGTATCGACCGCCCATTCGTAGTGGGATGTGGAAGATACGGGCAGCGACGCGACGAGCCAGTAGGTTTGGTCCGCCTGTACTTGTATGAGCGATTCGAGCGCGGCCTCCGCAAAAGAGAGGTCGTCCGCAACGTGCGAAGAGGGTATAACGGCCGTGACGAGGACGGTGCCTGAAGGCCTGCCAGCATCGTCCGCCATGACCCTGATCGTGATGTCGTTCGGATTACCCACCTTGCGCACATAGAGTTGGATCTTGTTGAGCGTTGAGGAGGTTGACGGACGGAATGACTGCGCGACGCTCGCCCGCGCGGCAACATCACCGAGCCCCACCGTCCCATTTTCAGTGGTCCACGACTGATCCGGCGAGCCGGCGGTCCCCGCCGC
>Ga0210057_1000320_pt1 | contig 81170 bp, 90 predicted proteins | sample CryGeyCG2114_010_2_FD_183968 | JGI IMG/M metagenome (GOLD analysis project Ga0210057, IMG submission 183968) | Groundwater microbial communities from aquifer - Crystal Geyser CG10_big_fil_rev_8/21/14_0.10 (SPAdes) (version 2) | ecosystem: Environmental > Aquatic > Deep subsurface > Groundwater ... | reverse complement strand
AAATGCGGTATGGGGGAATCGAACCCCCGCCTCCAGATTGGCAACCTAACGTTCTACCACTAAACTAATACCGCATGATAATTTTATAATGAGGGGGTTATTTAAAATTGTTGTTGAGGAGGATTGGAAAGATTAAACTTAAAAACCACTGGATTGTCTAAGATTAAAGGCCCCGTAGTCTAGTGGCAAAACGACTCGTTTACACCGAGTAGTCAGGAGTTCGATTCTCTTCGGGGCCATTCACTCTCTATATTCCACTAACTTCCCGGCTTCTATTTCTATAGGGTCTGCCGGCCTCAATCCCCTGATGGCTTTCTTGCTTAACAGATTTATGTGCTTTGCCCCTGCAAGATGGTCTGTTATGAACCATAAATTTTTCTCAGAAGTCATCCAGCTTTGCCTATCAAATCTGCTTAAGTCTATCGGCATTGAGAAAGAGCGTAATGTTTTCTTTCCATTTGAATTGAGAAAGTACTCATGGAAAAAAGATATGGCAAGTTCCCTGATATCCCTGTAAATGGGCTCTCTGTACCTTAAGACAGCGTGATTTGTTTTTGTTATTGCCCCCCATTTCCCTGCTTTCCTGAATACTGCGAGGACATGATCATCGTCTCCGGGAGCTGAATTAAGGTCAACTATAAGCGGCTTATGTCCCTGCAATCTTAAAGCTACTGATGCGAGAAGTGCACCCTCAACGCAGTGCGCTTTTCTCTCCCTTAAAACTTTTCTTGGGGACATGCAAGTCTCTCCGTTTTTTTCAAAGTTTTCTTCCAGAGAATTAACAAAGTCCTGAACTTTTACAGGAGTCCTTAGTTTTCTTAGTATTCTCAACTCTTCTTCCGTAAATCCAAAATCAGGTTTTTTCACTTAATAAAAGATGAATTAATTATAAAAACCTTATCAAAATAAATCAGAGCAGCTCCTGAAGTATCCACACCTTTCACATTTTAGCTTGCATGTTCTTTCTATCATCTTCGCTCCGCAGGATTCGCAGATTAAGTAATTGTCATCTTCTTTCTGGAGGTCTATAAATCGATTTTCCATCAGATGAAGTCTGAAATCTTATGCTTTAATTCCAAGTAGACTATCCAAATGACCAGGAGTATTCCATCGAGAGTTGGTATTGCCCATGGAATCACCGACTGAGGAAGAAAACTTAAGATATCTATCCCATAATTAGCCATTGACAATGGATAAAAAAAGAAAGCAGATTCCCCGAATATTGAGTCCAGAAGTATATGGAACAATATGCCTATAGACGACATGAGAAAGATTATGCTTAGCTTTAATCTGTGCCTGCCAAGATTGCATATTTTTGCTTTTGAATGGGTGTGCATAAAAAATAAGAAGAGTATGAAAAATACCAACGGGAAAAATAGTGAATGTGTAAAGGTCTTATGTATATTCCAGTTATCAGAACCGATAAATGCAAGGATGAAAGAGATAGGTATGTCTATATCTGGAAGCACTCCGCCAAGACCTGCAAAAAGAACATAGTGCAGAGGGAAATGTTTTTTGTCTTTATTCCTTAGATAAAAATCCCTGAATAATGCAACTATTAAAATTGGAACAAGTATGTGTGTGACTGCTTGCGGCATTTTCAACTCCTTTTTATTTGAAGATAAATAAGATGCGCTTTAATTACCTTTTCTTTTCGGAAAAAGTGCCCTCATTATTGCCCCTCTTCTTTTTGGATCTGCAAGATGCCCTGGAACTGATAAGTAGATATGAATGTCCCTATCTAATAATCTTTGCCCTCTGCTTATATGGCCGTAATGGGGCTTAAATTCTCCTTCTGAAATTCTTCTCTTAAGAGAATCTATGCTGAACCTATTTTCTGTAGAATCTGTCCATGAAATATTTGAAGTTCCTGCCCTTTTGTAATTGTGGCCTCCTGTCACCGTAATTATTGGGGCATCTTTTATAGGAGTATCTAAAATTTTCTTCACTTCTATCGGAGAAACGTATGAGGAGACTTCTATTCCATGCACAAGGCCATCTTCATAAAGTCTGAAAGCAGATTTGGGAGTTGCTCCGGTTTTATCTCCTACATTAGAAAGAAGGACAATTCCGTTCAAATCAATTGCTCTTCTTAGTGTTTCTCTTGTATCTCTTCCCGGCATTATTATTTCTTCAACACCTATTACATTAATATCTACATTTGTGTTATCTCTTTCCAGTGTCCTTATCTGCTGTGAGTTTAAGATTACTAAATTTGATTTTCCATACATTCCAGGAACTTTGCCTGTTATCTCAACAAAACCTGAGCCCTTAGAACGATTTACAGAATATTCTGAAAGACTTACCAACTGACTCATATAATCAAAAAACCTATGATCTATTCCAGATGTTTCTGTGTGGCAGGCGGTCAAGGAAACTATGTCCAATCTACCCATCCAATTTTTTACTATTTCATTTAATGAGGGGACATTATTTTTATCTCGTGGGCTATAAAAATGAGGATAATTTCTTAAGTCTGCTTTTACCATAAAAATTCAAATCAATGACTCGTTTATAAAATTATCCTGCGAGGCCCCTTAAGATATATCCTACAATAAATGCAAGGGCCGCTGCGATTCCTCCTATCAGAAGGGTTTCTATTGCTGAATGGGCTATCGGCTTTTTGACAATGCGGCCTTTCATTCCGCCGACAAACAGGAAAGCGAGAGCTGTAAGAATTATGGAGATTGCTATTTTATATTCATTAATAGAAGGCATGAAAAATGCCAGGACAAATGACATCAGAGGGATGAATCCTATTATTATGAAAGAAATAAAAGTTGCAAGTCCTGTCTTGAAAGGATGCCTTGCTTCTTTCTTGTATTCTGGGGAATCCTTGTGATATCTGTGCAGCTCAACCTGTGACTTTACTGAAAGATAATTCGAGATGGCCATTGAAAAACCGTCAGCCAGAAGATTTGCAAAGCCAAAGATAATAACAATGCCTGCAGATAAGGAAGCTCCCATCGCGCCTGCGATGACGGCTAGAGTTGTCACCGCGCCATCTATTCCTCCATAAACAAACTCCGGAAGATATTTTCTCTCAAAATTCTCCTTCATATTTTATTATGGACTGGCAAGATTATAAATTATACTATGCTAAGATTTAAAGGCTGCTAAGGAAGAAGTTTTAAATAGGAATAAAGGTTAATCAGAAAATGAATGAAAGCAAGGATACGCTGACAGGGCACATTAGTTCTCCGATAAAATACGACCCCCATATGCAAAATAAATCTGCAAATGGCGCCGACGAAAATCTCAAGGAAATTGAAAAAATCAAGGGGAAGCTTGAGGAGTTCAAGAAAAAAGTAATTAAAAAATTTCCATTCACAATAGCGCTAAGTGTCCTTCCCGCGGATTCATTCAAATTCTTTGAGGAGGATGAAGGTCTGCTTCCAGAGGAAATTGCGAGAAAGCCGCTGCATTTAATGCTCATCATCCCCGAAGACAATTTTAAGGATATCCCAAAGAAGATAAAGCCTGAAATTGTTAAATTTGTGAGTGAGAGCAAGCAGGAACTCTGGGTCCACATAAAGACTCCTGTTGATATATGGAATTATGGATTGGACAGCAAGTACGAATTTTTAGATGCAGTTGGAAGAAGTATGCCTCTTCACGATTCCGGGCTTCTCGGATCTGTTAGACTGGCGACAATACACAAGACTCTTGTTTTGAGGAAATTTGAAAAGTATGTTGCATCATATGTTATTGGGGGAAGCCTTGTTACAGGGACTTCAGGCAAGGATTCTGACGTTGACACAATTGTAATAATAGATGACACTGATGTAAAAAGAATGCCGCGATTGCAATTGCTTGAGAAGCTTAGGGGAATTATTTATGATTATATAAGAGAGGCAACTGCTCTTGCCGGAGTCAAAAATCCTCTGAATGTGCAGGTCTACTTGCTGACAGATTTCTGGAATAATGTTAAAGATGCGCATCCCGTAATGTTCACTTTCATAAGAGACGGAATTCCATTGTACGACAGAGGAACGTTCCTTCCCTGGAAGCTTCTTCTTAAGATGGGAAAGATTAAGCCAAGTCCTGAAGCTGTTGATATGTTCATGAAAGAGGGTGACAGAACGGAGTCTCTTTTCAAGAGAAGATTAATGGATAGTTTTGTTGACATATTCTGGGGGGTTGTCACACCAACACAGGCTTTACTGATGCTGGCAGGAAGAGCTCCTCCAGTTCCAAAAGTTCTTGCCGCTGAAGTTAAAGAGGTTCTTGTTGAGAAAGAAAAAGTAATGGGTATGAAAGACTGGAATTTCCTGGACAGGACGATGAAACTTTGGAAAGATTATGAGCATGGGAAAATGAAAGAAATATCCGGAAAAGGAGTTGATGATATTTACAAAAGCTTTGAAGAATACATGGGTAACATAAAGAAGATAAGAGAAAAGCTTGAGCTTAATTTGAGAGAACACGAGGCTGAAAAAATACATACTGAAATATTCAGCCTACTGAAAAATACATTTGGAAACAAGAGCCAGGAAATGCTTGTGAAAGATTTTGAAAAAGAGCTTGTTAAGAAAGGAAGAGTTGAAAGCAGAATGATTGGAATCCTGAGAAACGTTCTGGAAGCCAAGAAGAAAGCAAAGAACAAGAAGGTCACTTCGAGCGACATCCATAGGCTAAGCAGGGATGCTGTTGATCTGATGAATAAGCTTACTGAATATAACCAGAGAAAGGAGCTTGTTGCTCTTGAGAAAGGAGTCGTACAGGTAATTTACGGAAAGGAAGGGGAAAAGAAAGCAGAGATTGTCCTTACAGATTCAGGGGAATTTGTAGTTGATAGGGAAATAAGGAAGATTTCAGGAAAAAAGATTGCTGAAAGCAATAAAAAAGAACTTGAAGAGGCAATCTCAAAGACAAAGGACAGGACAAAGGCAAAACTGAATTCTGAAACGCTTGAAGTTTTGAAAAAAGAGTTTGGTGATTACAGCATCGTTATGTAAGAACATTATTAAATGGGAAGAGTTCTTGAATTTTATGGCCGATAAAAGAAAAACTGCCTTGATTATAAGCTCTTATGATAATAATCCGGCAACAAAAAGGAAAATCTTATTGTTCCTCAAGCATGCGGGAGGCCTAAGAGATCTTGGAACTGTACTTATTGACAGAAATACCCGTCAAATCAGAAAGTACTGTAAAGAAGCGGAAATCCCGGTTATAAGAACAGACTTCAGAGGGGATTTTCTTAACGGGCAGAATTTTGAAAGCCTGACAATTATAAGGGCTTGTGAAGCAGATGATTGTTCCTTAAGAATCAAGCCCTACCTTGAAGCTCCAGGAAGAGGTTACGTTGTAACTTCACGCTACTTGAGCTGGGACGGCCCGCTTGATATCAACTATACCTGAAAGGACGTAAGAAACTTTAAAAACCCGTTTTTCTGATGATAGGCATGAAAGGTATCGTTGTTCAGTTCAGAAGAGGAAGGCATGTCATACATGAGAGGCATTATCTTCTTGACATTGGGCTTAAAGACAGAGAAGAAGCCAAAAAAATGAAAGGCAAGGAAGTTATCTGGAAGTCTCCGGGAAACAAGGAAATCAGAGGAAAGATATCAGATGCTCACGGAAACAAGGGGCTTGTGAGGGCTATTTTTGAGCGTGGATTGCCAGGACAGGCAGTCACCACAGAGGTGGAGGTAAAGTAAAATGGCGTCATTAAGAAAAGCATCTTCATATTCAAAAAAGAAGGCAAGGCCTTACACAAGGAAGGCAAAGGTCCAGAAGAAGAGCTACATAAAAGTTATTCCTCATAATAAGATAGTTAAGTATAATATGGGAAACCTACAGGCTTACAATGCAGGTAAGTACAAATATGAGTTAAGATTGCTTTCGGCTGAGAGGTCACAGATAAGGGATAATGCCCTTGAATCCTGCAGACAGCTTGTGAACAAGACACTTGACAAAAAACTTCCCGGAAGATATTATTTTGAAGTCAGGATTTTTCCACATCACCTGCTAAGAAATAATAAAACTGCGGCAGGAGCTGGAGCTGACAGATTATCTACCGGAATGAGCCATTCTTTCGGAGTTGTTGAAGGAAGAGCGGCCATGGTTCCTCCCGGAAAAGATGTCTTTCTTGTCAGTCTTGAAAATGAGGCAGACGTAAAGGCTGCAAGAGAAGCATTGAATATGGTGAAAGCAAAACTTCCGTGTAGGACAAAACTTAATTTTCAGAAACTCAAATAGGCTGACGAGAGTTATTAATCTTCCTCATCTTCATTCTCATCCGAAGCAAGACACTTGCATGACAGCTCGGATTCCATTGAAGCCCTTATTTCGGGATTTGGCATAAATTTAATAGGGGTTTTTGTATATAAACATTTAGAAGAGGGTGTATGGTAAAAATAAGAAAGGCTGAAAAAATAAATTTCAGGTATAACTTAAAGGTATACTGGGAAATAGCGAGAAAATATAAGGGGACTATGTTCTTCGCTGTTCTTCTTGTCCTGGTCAGCTCTACAACCCATGTTGCTGATAAATTTATCTTCAAGGTTGTTGTGGATAGAGGGACTGATTTTATTAACTCCGGCTTGACAAAAGAGGCATTCATTGGGATACTTGTAAGCTTAACCTGGGCATATATAGGAATAATCCTTATCAGGTCTGTATCCACCTGGCACAGGATAGATGCAGTAAACAGGCTTGATTCCTCTCTGATAATAGATCTTAAAAGAAAATTCTTTAACCATGTTCTCCACCTTTCCCATAAGTTCCACACCACCCATAAGACCGGGTCACTTATAGCGAGGATGACGAGAGGGGCAAATGCTATAGAGAAGATGACTGACTTTATGGTGTTCAATACATTTCCATTAATCTTTCAGTTCATTCTTGTTGGCGCTTCTCTTTTCTACTTTGATATAGCCACAGGATTTGTCGTTTCAGGGATTGCCATAGTATTCATAGGATATAGCTTATGGATACAGGAAGCACAAAAGAAATCCAGCATTGCATACAACAATTCTGAAGATCTTGAAAAGGCAAACATAAGTGATATCTTCACAAATATAGACTCTATCAAATACTTTGGAAAAGAGAGAGCCATAACCAGGAAATACGACAGCCTTAGCGACAGGACAAGAAGAAAAGCATTGTGGAACTGGGGGTATTACAGATGGTTTGATTCCGGGCAGACATTCATCCTTGCTATTGGCACCCTGCTGCTGATAATGTTCCCTATATTGAGGCTTCTGCAGGGGGAGATAAGTATAGGGACCATTGTTTTCATATATACTTCGTATTCCACTTTATTTGGCCCGTTGTACGGCCTTGTCCACGGAATGAAAGGATTCTACCTCTCAATGGCTGATTTTGAATCATTATTCCAGTACATAAAAGTTGAGAATGAGATAAAAGATAAGCAGGGAGCCGAAGAAATCAGGATAAGAAGAGGAGAAGTTGAATTCAAAAATGTTTCATTCAATTACGGAAAAAGAGGGCTACTCAAGGATTTCAATCTCAAGATAAAAAGTGGGGAGAAAGTTGCACTTGTAGGGCATTCGGGAAGCGGAAAGACCACTATAGTGAAGCTTCTTTACAGGCTGTATGATGTTGATTCAGGGAATATAAGAATTGACGATAAAGATATCAGAGACTTTAAGCAGGAGTCTTTAAGAGGAGAGTTAAGTGTTGTGCCGCAGGAAGCAATATTGTTTGACGATACTATCTACAATAACATCGCTTTCTCAAATCCGAGAGCGAGCAAGGAAGAAGTGAGAGCAGCTATCAGGTTCGCACAGCTTGATAGGATGATAAAAGATTTTCCAAAAGGAGAAAACACTATTGTAGGAGAAAGAGGGGTAAAGCTGTCCGGAGGAGAAAAGCAGAGAGTTTCTATTGCCAGAGCGATACTGGCAAACAAAAAGATACTTGTTTTAGATGAGGCAACCTCTTCCCTGGATTCCAAGACGGAATATGAAATCCAGAAAGACCTTGAAAAACTAATGCAGGGAAGGACAAGCATAATTATCGCCCACAGATTATCCACTGTCATGAAGGCCGATAAAATAATAGTAATGGAAAAAGGAAGAATAGTGCAGGCAGGAAAGCATAAAGATTTGATAAAACAGAAAGGAACTTACAGGGAGCTTTGGAACCTGCAGAAGGGCGGATATATAGAATGAAAAAGCTATTAAACAGGCTGCCCCTTAACCAATTATGAGAAACGGATTTAGAATCACAGGAATTGCGCTTGTATTTCTTGGAGTGGCTCTTGTATTGAATTCAGGAATATTTCTTACTGGACTTGCTATCTCTGGCTCGACAGGAAGCAACCTTGGGTATCTTATAAGAGGTGGAGGATTCATCGGAGGGATAATAATATTAATTGGAGGCATCCTACTTTGGGAGAGCGCAGTTGCAGATGAGAGAAGAACAAGAAAATCTGACCTGGAAAAAAGCGTGCAGGAAGCCGTTGCCCAAGGAGTGCCGGAAAGCGATGCTAAAATAATTCATGCGTATGCAAACAAGAAAGTTAGTTCTGGAAAGTGGGTTGAACTTGGAAAAATAACAGTCAGGGATACGAATAATCCCGAGGAGTTCCCTCACGGAACTTCTTTATGCAGATACTGGGGACCGTCTGAATATCTTGGCTCTTCGGCAAAAAAACTGAAAAATTTATATGATGAAGGAGTGATAGGAAAAACCCATGAAGTTGTCAGGGGAAGCGACACTTACAGGACAGGAGGCAGAGAATCTGAAGGGACTATGAGTGTGCCTGAAGTGGGAAGAGTTTTGCACAGGCATTGGGAAATCGCGCAAATGTATAAGAAGATAAGATATGGAAAAGGAGAATAATTATTCTAAAAGACGCCTCATGTGGTAATTGAAATCTTCCCTGTGTTCAGAGTAATAGGTTCTTGCTGATTGGTCATGCAAGCCGTGGACAAATTCCAAGGCATCTGACAATTCTTTAGGCATCTGCTCTTCAGAAAGATTATTTAGCCTTGAGCCTATTTTCTCCCCGACTTCATATACCAATGACGCTGAAGCCCTTCCATCAAAAGCGTGCCTGAATAATTGTGCAAGTCCTCTTTTTGCTTTTTCTACCGAGTCTGTATTTTCTGGCGTCATTTTAATCTTCCCCCGGGATACTCCAGTCATAACTATCAGGCCTGGGATCTCTGCCTGCCATCCAGAACATTGACTCTTCTGTTCCCACCCTACCTATAAGCCTCGCAAGCATGATTGAAACTTCAGGGACGTAGAGTTTTCTGTTCTTGTCTTTCCCCTCAATTGACGGGTCTGTAATCAGAACATTGTTTCTCAACTTTCTATAAAAGTCTGCTGCCAGTTGAGACGGCTTTGCAAATTGGTTCATATCCCATGGAACTTTATTCTGCATTTTTACCATAAAATGAGCTGACACACCAAGCATTCCAGCGACATCGTGTGGATAAGTTATCAAAGAATGACTTTCCTCCTGGTCTCCCTTGAACTTATATCCAAAACTCCAGAGGCTATGCTCCGGCACTTTGCCTTCTGAATAAGTTGAATTGAATCCTAAAGAGATGGCATGTTTAGCCCTGTTATCTATAACCGGAACAGAATGCAGCCTGCTTTGGTATCTTTCTTTTTTTTCTGTTCTTGACGGAACGGAAACAACTATGTTTGCCCCTTCTGTTTCAACCCTTTCTGCATCGGGATAGGGCTTTACATCTATTCCACCTGCGCTTTGAACTGCATATGTAAATATTCTTGCCCCTTCCATTAACCATGCGAAAGGAACCAATCTTTTTGTCCTATCTCTGCCTTGGACTGGCCTAAATGCATAACCTACAGATTGAATTTCAGACTCTGATTCTCCTTCGAGATGATTTGCAAATGCTTCCGCTCTGATTTCATGAGGAAGCCTTGTTTCTTCCATGGCATCCTGGAGACTTCTCGCTTGAGGCAAATTAATATAATGGCCGTGCTTGTATGCTTTTCTTGCAGCTTCTGCGCTTGATGCGTTTCCAGAATAGAACCTGCCTGGAATTATCTGAGCCCTGATTAGAAGAGCTTCAGTGGGCCCAAGCTCAAATATCCTATCTACCAGCCCTTTTGCAGTGCTAGCCGGCCTGATATCAAGCTTTCTGATTTGGGTTGGAGTTCTCTCTCTGAAAAATTTTTTTCTTACCATCCGGAAAAAATAGGGAGATTACTTTTAAACCTTTCTATTTCGCAACTTCATAGGAGTTACAAAAAGATAACTTTAAAAAGTACATTGAAGCAAATTTTTGATGGACGCACGGCAGATTATAGGAAACTTGGTTAATGAGAATGCCCAGAGAAGGCTTGAAGAAAGAGTGTTGGAGATTGCAGGAAAGGGTCCTGGAAGAACAACTCCTGACATGATTGAAGTTCTTGAAATGGCTGAAGAGATGGGTGACAAAAACGCTGTCTGGATTCTTAGAGAGAAGTTTGCAGAGATAGGGGAAATGCAGGCCAGAAGAAGCCTTGCAATGAGAAAAAACAGGACAAGGAGAGATGAAAAAGAGAAAAGGCTTGAAAATTATGTTGAGGCAAATATCCAGGCAATCGAGCAGGGGCTGGAGTTTGTAGGCAGGCAGGACGCGCTGCATTCCGGAAGAACAGACGTGACTGCAATAGATGCCGAGGGAAGGGAAGCTGTGATTGAATTAAAAATGAACGGTTACGATCCGGCTGGCGTTTCACATCAGCTCATGAAATATCTTGGAGAAAAAGATGAGAGCAGGCTTATTTTTGTCGCGCCAGAGATAAGGCCAGAGCTGTACTTTGCATTGAAAGCTGCAAAAGTTGATGATAGAATCAGCTTTATGATTGTGAATCAGGACGGTGAAGATTATAGTTTTGAAAAATTCAACGGAGATTTTGGGGAGATACAGAAGATTGATTTCACAAGAACCAAAAAAGACAGTGACGACGACACTGTTGAGATTGTAAGGGCAGAGAAGGCAAGAGAGGTTACGAGAAAGAGGCAGAATTTAGAGCAGAAGACTGAAACTCCCGCAATCACCCAGGAAACTGGATCTGTTGAGGCAGGCCAAAGATGGACAGCTGATGCTGAAAAAAGATGGGCCCTTGAAACGGAGGGCGCATTCTTATTCTCTGAAGAAAAAGGATGGATTGGCGTAAGCTATGTTGAGCCAATTGAAGATGTAAATCTTCCTGAAAATTGGGAGAGATGGTACGAGGCAGACAGAGAATTAATCCCGGGGGAAGTTGGTGAAGCTATACTGAGAAGAGGTTATAGGGCAGTACATAGAAGGAATTCAAGCCTGGCAGAACACTCAAGAAAGGAAAACCTCCAAGGAGAATATGAGGGCACAGAAAGAGAATTTTTCTTTATAGGAAGAGATTCCGAAAGGATAGATAAAGAAACAAGAAGGCACATCAGAAAAATTCTGAAATTAATAAATGAAAGAGTGAAGCTAGAGGACACTGAAAGAGTATATGTCACAACATCACATTCTCCTGATAAAGAGCCAGAGGCAAAGCAGGCCAAAATAAATTCCAGAGAACTTGCCCTGTTCAGAATTCTCAAGGGAATGCCTACTCATCCCATCACAGGCCTGGAAGATTTAGAAATGGCTGTCCAGGGCATGAGCCTTTTCCCGAAGAGATATTTTGAAGCGGTAGAGGCCGCCCTGATGAAGGCGAGTGAAGGCATTGATGAAGAAGGCATACAAGAGATTGTCAAAAGAGAATCAGAGCTTCCCCAGCATGCCATTTATGCAAATCACTTTTTTTCAAGAGAACTGGGTGACTGGATAGTTGAAAAGAGGGAAGTATCCCGGGCACAAAAAGATAATCTTGAAAAACTTGCTGACAATTCTAAAGTCATTGAGCATCATAGAAAATATCTTGATAGAAGAGTAATTTATCTTGAAGGTGATGAATGGAACAAGGAAAAAGCCAGCAATTATATTACTTCAAAATGCACTCTAGAAGAATCAGCTATATTAAACAGCGCCGATACTATGGTTATGCAGTTAACTGGAGACAGGCTGACAAAGGTAATCCAGATGATTAGTATGACATCTAATGGTTTCCAATCTTTGAATCCTGACAATCCCGAATGGAATAAGGAAGAAGGCATCGATTTAAAATTAAATTTTGTTCAGGCCCTTGGTTTCGCTGAACAAAGATTAAGAGAATTAAATGGGATAATTGCTAGGTACAGGACAAGTAAGGATGTAGTAAGGGCAATTAAAATTCTCAAAAGAATAAGAGATGAATCAGAAGGAGTTGGGAGAGGATATGCTCAAAACCAAATGTGGTTCACTTCAGGGCTTGATTGTGATACCGTCGTTGAAGAGATGAGGCTTAAAGTACAGAGAACAAGGGCGCTGATGGAAATAGACCCAAGACTTGCAATGCTTTATATGTCTCATACCGACAAAAGATATTTGTTCTATACCGGGCAGGTTATGGATGCTGAAGAGGCAGTAAAAAGTCTCCGCAAAGCCAGCAAGTATGCCCGTTTAAGGAGAAAGATGATAGAATCAGATACGAATCATTACAAGAGCATAATAAACACATTCATTACAAAAGAAATGCCTCCCGCGGAAATGGCTACTGCACTTACTCACTCTGAACCAGAGATAAAATCTCCTGAAGTTCCTGTTGGCGAGGCGTTCTTACAGAGAGTCCTTGAAAATAAATGGGAAAAACGGATATAGCGAAGACACTCTTACGAGAATCCGATATTTTGCCGAAGATGCTGAAGCATATGGCTTTGATGATAAGCAGATGGAAAAAATGGCGGAATCTATTAAAGGAGTGAACCTGCATAAGAGATTAAGGAATAGAGAATCAAGGCCAAGCGACACACAATTAAGGAATTTCTTTGATGATATTACTCTGAAATATGTCATGCATGGAAATGTTCCGGATGCCAAAGACCTGGAAAAAGTGTATGAAGAGGCATCTTTATAAATAGGGATTTTATGGAATTTTATGCTTGTAAAAATTTTGGGTGCGATTGACCTTGTATCTTCTTTTGTATTTCTAATGATGACATTCGGACTTGAACCATTTATCCCCCTTATTCTTTTTGCTGCCGGACTGCTTTTCTTTAAAGGGCTTTTTGCTCTTACAGGGGATGTTTTAAGCTTTATTGACCTTTTTTCATCAATTATTCTAATAGTTGGGATATTTCTGACAGTGCCTGTTTTCTTATTGTGGATTCCTGCATTTCTGCTTTTAGGCAAAGGATTGGTCAGTTTTATCTAAAATTGGAATAATATTTATTAACTCATCTTATCTTTCAGAGGGATGATAAAGAGGGATGATTTCGTTAAGTGGTTTTCTGACCTTAGCAACAAGGATGTTAATATTGCAGGAGGCAAGGGAGCAAGCTTAGCGGAGATGTATAGGCACAAATTTCCTGTTCCTCCTGGATTTGTGATTACTGCTGATTCATACAAATACTTTCTTGACAAGGCAGGAATAAGAAATGACCTGAAAAGGATGTTGAGTGAGCTGGATGTGGATGATACTGCGGCGCTTAACAGGGCAAGCAAAAAGATAAGGGATTTGATTGATGGTAGCAAGCTTCCTGATGAATTGGAAGAGGAAATCCTGGAGGCCTATAGCGTCCTGGATGAGAATGACATAAAGGGGGCTGGGCTTGGGGCTTCAGATATCTTAAGAACTTCTCATGAAAGGCCGTTTGTTGCTGTAAGGAGTTCGGCCACAACCGAAGATTTAGCTGATGCGAGCTTCGCAGGACAGCAGGATACATTCCTTGCGGTTAAGGGGGACAAGGACCTTATAGACAAAGTAAAAAAATGCTTTTCTTCATTATTTACTCCGAGAGCTATCTATTACAGGCTAAAGAAAGGATTTGAGCATGACAAGTCATTTATTGCTGTTGTTGTGCAGAAGATGATTGACTCTGAAAAATCAGGAGTCATTTTCTCTAAAAATCCTCTGAAGGATGATGGCAATGTTGTTATAGAGGCTGTTTATGGATTGGGAGAGGGAATAGTTTCAGGGAGAATTCTTCCCGATCATTATGTTGTAAATCCCAGAAATGATTTTGATGTTGCTGACAAAAAAATTTCTGATAAGAAAATAGCTTTAGTGAGGAACTCTTCAGGGCAGGTAGGTGAAGTTAAGCTGACTGATGAGAGAAGCAAGGCGGAAGTTTTGAATTCTTATGAGCTGAAAAGATTGAGCCAGTTTGCCCTTCAATTGGAAGAGCATTACAAGAAGCCGCAGGACATAGAGTTTGCTATTGAAAGGGATGAGTTTTATATTGTCCAGAGCAGGCCGATAACCACGAAAGTTAAGACGAGCGAGAGTGAGATTGGGGGAAACGTCCTCTTTACAGGTCTGGGCGCAAGTCCTGGCGTGGGGTCAGGAGTTGTTAAGATAATAAGAAGTATGGATGACCTGGACAAGATAAAAAGAGGGGACATTCTTGTTACGAAGATGACAAATCCTGATATGGTTGTTGCTATGCAGAGAGCTGCAGGAATTGTTACCGATGAGGGCGGGACGACGAGCCATGCCGCTATTGTTTCGAGAGAGATGGGGATCCCTGCTGTTGTCGGAACAAGAGTTGCAACGGAGAAGCTGAAAGATGGGGAAGTTATCAGTGTAGACGGATTCACAGGCAGAATTATAGAAGGAAGGGCTGAAGAGAAGAAAGCTGAAATTAATCCTATTGTTGAAACAAGGACGAAGATAAAAGTCATTGTTGATTTGCCCGACTATGCGGAAAGAGCGGCAAAATCAGGAGCGAGAGGGATTGGATTGGTAAGATTAGAGAGCCTGATTGCAGAGAAGGGAGTTCATCCTGTGTTCTATATGAAAAAAGACAAGCTTGATGAATATATTGATATTATTCATTCCGGGTTGAAGAAGATGGCGCTTCACTTTGATGAGATATGGGTCAGAAGCAGTGATGTCAGAAGTGACGAATATAAGAACCTTGAAGGGGCCCCAAAGAATGAGGAGGGCAATCCAATGCTTGGGGACCACGGAATAAGATTCAGCCTGAAGAACCAGGATTTGCTTGAGGCGGAGTTCAAGGCAATAAAAGAACTAGCTGATGAATTTCCGGGGAAGAAGTTTGGGATGATGATTCCCCAGGTCATAAGGGTTGAAGAAGTCGATGAGTCGAGGAAGATTTTCCTTGGGCTGAACATGCCTGAAAATGTGAAGTTTGGTATAATGATTGAGACTCCTGCCGCTGTTTGGGCTATAAGAGAACTTTCTGAAAAAATAGATTTTGTGAGTTTTGGGACTAATGACTTGACACAATACACTCTTGCGATAGACAGGAACAATCCCGATGTACAGGATTTGTATGATGAGATGCATCCTTCAATATTGAGAAGTATTGCTTATGTCATAAGGACATGCAAAGAGAAAAATGTTGAGACAAGCATATGCGGCCAGGCAGGAAGCAAGGAGGAAATGGCTAAATTCCTTGTTGAAGCCGGGATAAACAGCATCTCTGTGAATGCCGATGCTGCCGAAAGTGTTTCAAAGATTGTAAGAAAAGTTGAGGATGAGATTGGAAGCAAGAAAGGGATTGAAGAAAAAGAAATTGAGAGCTCTGACAATTATCAGGGGAATGATGGAAGAGAAGCTGAAAATGTGAAGTTCGAAAAGGTCCCGGAAATAGCGAGGCAGGAAATTGATGAGGAAGATTTAATATTAAAAGCCCTTGACAACGAAAACGGGGATGAGTATAATCCGGGATTTGCGGGGAGAGATGATGTTCCTGATTTGAATGAGGCAATTCCTGTCACTTCAGAGTCTTTTAGAGAGGAGAAGAAGCAGGAAGAAATAGAGATGAAAGGGAATCCTGCGATAGATGACTTGGGCGAGCTCGCTGATGTTGCTCTTCAGGCGGAAGTCATCATGGAAGTTGAGGAAAGCAATGCCAGGGAAGCAGAGGCTAAGAGAGAGGCAGATAAGAAAAAGCATCATCATAGAGAAGCCCAGGAGATTGAAATAGCCGGGGATGACGAATTACTGGATATCTTCTAGTGCGGCAGTGAGAGAGGGATACGCATTTCTATGGTAAAACCTTCCTTGTTCCCGGGCCCAAAGTTATACTCCCTTCCATAAGCCTCGAGAGATAGATGGACTTTACGGCTGCATTCATCAGGGGTCCTGACAGCTATACATACCGGAGAGGCAGATGGCGATTGAGATCCCCATAATCTTTCTGACCTTTCATCCAGAATAAGACGGGCAACCTGTTCCCTGGAGCCTGGAAACTGGTACCCAAACAAAGAAGCCAGCCTTGAGGCAATTTCAAAACAATTTTCCTGGGTTTGATTCCATGCCCTGTCTCCAAAAGAGACCAAACCCTCTGCTTCCAGCCTCTGTCCTATTTCTTCTATGGCAGGCAGATTATTTCTGTTGTACATCTGTTTTTGACCTGAATGATCCTTTTAAACCTTATGAATCTGTTACTACCTATTAGTTTAGACATAACCGAAAGATTTATAAATATAGATTTTCTGGGTTTTTTATGACTAAAGAAGGAACTACAGGGAGAACTCAAAGACCTCAAAATGAGGGAGAAAGAGAAGACCCAGTCAGAGCATTCTATAATTATACGGGCAGAGTAAGGGCTCTTGAAGAGCTTGCTAATGAATATGACGCAAAGCAGAATGAGGAAAACGTAAGGGCTAACCTAAGAAATGTAGTCTATGAGGAAATGGGCAATATGGGCATGAAGAGGCCTGACAGCGCTGCCGAGCTTGATGTTGAAGATGCTAAAGATTATGTATTCGGAAAAGATAAGCTTGTTGCCAGAATTTACCAGAACGCAACTGATACTGCAATAACTTCACTTGATGATATTATAGCTTCTGCGGATGATGAGAAGCTTGAAGGGCTTGTTGGAAGCGAAGAAGGAAAGAAGATTGCTGCTAATGCTGACCCAGAATACAGGGAATGGCTTGCGCATTATCTTGCATACAGGCAGAATAAAGACCTGTATGATAAGGCCCAGAGCAATAATCTTGATGACAAAGAAAGAAAAGAACTATTGAAGACGATAATCGCCAATGACACAGAGAATGTAAGGAACAAGCTTAGAGAGATGGGCAAGAGCGAGGCAAAGCAAGATGCATTTGCAGCTTTCGCCACAAAGGCAGCCATATTGTACAGCAAGCCTGAAGATTATTCTGCAGTCGCTGAACAAAGAATGAATGATGCTGAAGAAGCTCTTAGAGGATATGAAGAAGAGAGCGGAAAGGATATCAGAGGATATGTCGGAAGCGCAATAGGAAGAATGCTTCAGAAGCCTAGAAAGATATCAAGAGAAGCAATAAACTATCTTGATGCGATAAAAGCGTAAATTTTATTTTTTATTTTCCCCTTCTTGATTCAAGGGTCTTGTCAATGACTTCTGCCATTTTTGATATAAATTTTTGGGCTCTTTCCTGCCAGAGGTCTATGTCTGCGCCTTTTATGTCTCTTACATTTCCGTGCTCTATCTCCTTATACAGGGAGCGGATGTCCCTGAACCACTTTATGTATTCAACATTTAATAATCCAGAGTCAACAAAAGACTCTTTTAACATTGAAGAGATGTGCTCCGGGGATGGGGGTAATAAACCGAGAGTCATAAGAGCAGCCTGTGAAGAATCAACCATTGCCCAGAAAACACCTTCAATTGCTCCCATTTCAGCCATTTTGCTTCTTGCCAGATGCTGCGGCGCCCTTTGGAGAGATTCATAGATAGCTTCGGGAGTTGAGTGAATTCTTCCTGAAAGAAGAAGAGCTTTCTGCGGGTTGAAAAATCCTCCTATGTCTATCAATGCCTCTCCATATCTCAAGATGTTTATCACAACAGGGTCTCCGTGCATCAAATCTTTCCACCAAGAAGTCAGTTTTATTGTATTTATATGAAGATTGACGGAGTTTTTGTTTGCAGAGATTATCTTTCCTAATTCTTCCCTGTACCATGCTATCAATTCCATGTCCCAGTCAATTGTGGCATCATCTATTATTAGGATTATATCAATGTCAGAACCCGGGCCCTGCTGGTTCTTTGCCTGAGAGCCGAACAGTATCGAGGCCTTTATCAGATCAGCAAATTTTTTATGCACTCCTACTGCAAAGTCCATTGCAATATCTTTTTCGTTTTTAGGATTAAATCTTACAGCTGAAGGACTTATTATCCTCTTCTTTTTTTTAGCCGGCTCACCTTTTTTTGATTTCTTCCGCATTTATTACCTCTTGATTATATATTTTAGGATTGACATATTTATAAAGTTATTCGGTTGGAGTGCCTGACAGTCTTGATCTTCCCGCCGCCTGTCCTCCTAACTCCAGAGGCAGATTAGTGTATCCTGCCCCGAAATAAGTGTGATGCACATCTGGATTCATTCCTCTTCCAGAGAAGTATCCTGAAGATACTCCCATTGCCTGATTCCAGTAAGGTGACATCTTCATTGCGTAAACAGGAGAGCCGAATGCGCCGATAGTTTCAAGAAAAGGAGTCTTGTTTCCAAATCCCTGAGGACCGAACCAGTTCCCTGTCTCCGCAATTTTCTTTATATCTTTAATTCTTTTTCCGTATTTTTCAAGAATTTCCATCTCCTTTTTTATTGGAACATTCCCCATTCCCATCGGCAATTCGGTGTGCTCCATTCCAAAATTATCCGATAAATGGATATGTTTTACGTAAGGAGCTATTGTTTTTGTCTCCTGAATCAGATGCTTGTCCTCTGCTCCGAATTTTCTTATCATGTTTATGTGCCCGACGTCCCAGGTTATACCAATCAGCTTTTCTGCCTGTTTTTCTGCCTGCGACCTTGACATTCCCAATTCCTTTTGAGCCTTGTCTGCAAATCTTTCCCTGGATGCTTTCATTAAATCACGCAGATCGTCAGCCCTGTTCAATCCGCCGCCTGCAGGAGGATTTTCGACGCTGATTATTGGAGCTGTATCCTTGAATTTTTTATATCCCTGCATAGCAATATTGGAAAACGTTTCTGCTGCTTGGTTGACTGCAAATTCCTTCAATGGCTTCAATCTCTCCGGCGTTTTTATTGAGCGGAGTACATTAATGCCGTTCACTATCTCTTCCCCGAATTCGGATATTTTTGAGGGGTCTTCAATATCCTTTAAATGGGGCGCAATTCCTTTTTGGAAATTGTCAAGTTTTTTTATGTCATCAGTCCTGTTTTCTTTTTTAGCCGCAGCATATGCCTGATTGTATAATTCCTGGAGATTCTGATAAGCTTCACGCAGGTAAATATCGCCGTGAGCAACTTCCTGCATAAATTCTGTGAAGACTTTTGCAGTTTCCGGCTTGACTGCCTTTTTCAGGTCTTCGGTTTTTCCATCAAGATACAGCTTGTATAACTCCTGCATACCTTTTTCGTCAATCTTTGTATCTTTCAATAATTCTTCCTTAACCTTGAATTCAGCCAATGCTTTTTGTAAAGTGTTAACTCCCGCATAAGCATTGGAGTTTGTATACTGTAATTCTCTAAACCATCTTTCCTTGTTTATTCTTTCTACGGTCTCCTGGGGCTTTTCTTCGGTGCCTCCCTTGAAGTAATCCGGTTTTGGCTGAAGATTGTCAAATTGCCCTGTTCTTTCATCAACTATAGCAATTGATTTTGTCACCCACTGCTTTGTAGCAGGGTCATAAACCCTTGTTTCAGGTTCCGGCAATGATGCAGAAGAATGGAATGTGACAACTATATTTCCGTCGGGGTCTAATTCATGTGCCCTTTCAACCGCAGACCACATCTGCCTTTCTGCCTGCTGCCTATGTGATGGATCCCATCCCTGCCTTGTGACTCCTGTCGGCTCGACTATAGGCCCGTGAAATGTCAGGTCTGCGCCTACAAGCTTTTTCAACCTGTTAATCTCTTTCAGATGCTGCTGCGGAAGCGATTCAAACTGCGCTGCCTGTACTCCTGAAACTTCTATTGTTTTTGTACCTGTAGCAAATTTATCAGCAACTGCTTTTAACTGATTGGCTGCTCTTGGGTCTGAAGGTATTCCAAAAGAGCTGGCGGGATATCTTGATGACATTCCTATTGCATAATCTTTGTATCCGGAAAATCCCTCGGACAATGGGTATTTCCCCCCTGAATAGAAAACTTCGCTGCTCATGATTATTACTGGTTAGGGATTTATTTAAAGCTATTCCCACGCATATCTTGTTTTGTCTCCGCTTCTTCTTCTTTCCAATTCTGACTGGTATTTCTTTCTTCTTTCATCAGCAGGACTTTCGTCTTCAAGCAAATCACGGAATCCCGTGTTGTGCTGTGTCTGTGCTCCGGGGATGTTCTGTATCACCCTGGATTGCTTTATCCCTGGATCAACAGGAGTTTCTGATGTCTGTGAGATATAGGGCCTTGAGCCTGAAGATAGGGATGCATAATCTGACCTTGAAGTTTCATAGATATTTCTTGAATCCTGGACTTCTGCTGTTTCCCTACCGGGACTCTGGGATATTTCGGGAACTTCCTGCTCCTCTTGGGAAGCATCAAGCACAGGAGTTATTATTTTTCCTGATGAAGAAATGAACTCCCCAAAATTTTCAATGTCTTCCTGCTGAACTCCTGACTCCAGACCTGATTTATTCTGGGAGGATATTATCTTTATTCCCGAGTCTATTTCTCTTATTTTTTTGACTTTCTTACCTGATTTAACCACTTTTTACAAGGTAAAAAGAATATTTAGCTGTTGTGTTTTGCCTCCAGAGTTAAAGCGGCTCGAATGGATTGTCGTGTGAAGGCATTCCATGGGACTTCTTGTACACATCAAAGACAAGAAAACATTTTTCCTGCGCAACCAGAGATGCCTGGCTCCTGATTATTTTTTCATATTCGCTGTCGGATGGAATTGGCTTTGATTCTTCCCAGTCGTCTTTTTTGGAGCTAATTTTGAAGAATTCAAACAAGGCCGTGAATGGGTTGACGTCCTCATCTTTTTTCTTTTTTTCATCCTTCTTTTTATCATTCCCGAGAAGCTCATCTATATCATTCTGCAGCTGGCCAAGGCTCTCTGCTGTCGCCCCTTCAATCATCTCCATGACGTCATCTATATCATCCTTTTCCAGCTGTTTTTTCAGAACCTTTAATTCCTGGTCGTTGAGGGCGTAGCTTGTGAAGGTTACATCTGCCCTTCCGCCAAATGAATAATGCTGCCCGACTTTTTGGGGAATGCTCCTGAATTTTAACTCAACAAGAAAGAAAGGAGTATATTTTCTTGCTCCTGAATTTTTGAAAGAATCAGGAAGAATCCCATCGTTTACATCATCCTCGGGATCGTACTTTGATTTTATCATTACACTCAGCTGAAGGATTACTGTATTGAATGCTGTGATTAAATCTGCTTCGTTATAAAACGGCTGTTCAAGCTTCTTCGCTGCCCTTAGATATGGCTTTATCCATCTTGCATACAATTTGACTGTATTATACTGGCTTTTAAGATAGGTTTTTTCTATTTCATACCTTTTTCTCAACTCTTTTTCAGAAAGGGTTATCCAGTCCTCAAACTCGCCGACTCTTTGCTTTAGAATTCTTTTTACTCTTTCATTTAAATCCAGCTTGTCCACATCTTTCAGGGAATTTGTTGCAAAAAATCCGTCAATCAGAGTTACAAAATCAAATTGCTGAGCCATTGCCTTAATCGAAGTCGTTCCCCTCTTTGTGGCATCTACGGTGTCAAGCCATATTTGCTTTAATGAAAGTAATGCCTGCTCCTTTTCCTCCGGCTTGTCTGATTTCAGCTTGTCGTAAAGTTTCAGACGCATCTGAAAATCCCTTAAATCATAGACAATGTTAAGAATTGATTTCATTACCTGATTTACCGCTCCAAGAGCCTTCATCGCCTCCTCCTGCATTCTTGTTGCCTTTCCCTGAAGCTCCGAAAAGTGACTAGAGCCCGGGGAGGATGCGAAGTTATCTATGAGCTTCTCAACTTTCAGGCCTATGCTTGCGGAAAAATCGTGTATCCAGAAGTATACAGGTTCCAGCTGTTCTGATGGAGAATCATAGGTAAGCACGTGCTTTTCAACAGGAACCTTTAATCCGTAGAGAGAGAACGGGTCTTTCTTTGCAGAATCGTAGGAATAAAACGAGACGCCCTCATACGGCTTTGCTAATCCCTCGAAGTCTCCTTTTCCTTCAGCTACCTTAAGATAAATATCTTTGTCTCCGTTTTTAAGACCTTCCTTAATCTTTTTTTTTGTCTTGTCCCTGACAGAAGGATCGCAATAGGTGTCCGGACTTATAGCTGCAATTAGCTTGTGTATGTCTACTGCCATTTCCTCTTTTCACTCCTATGATAATATGTCCGAGGGCTTATATAAATATTGGGGAGGGAGAAAGCTTAAATAAAACATATTCTAGTCTATATGATGGCATGGCCTTGGAAGAAAAAGGGCGAGGTTGTTGATTTGACTAAAATGAGGCATCTGCTTCCAAAGAATACAGAAGAAGTTGAGATTGTTGATTTGTCATCCAAAAAGGAAGTTAAAGAAAGTGCAGATTCCGGATTGAGCGCCTTAAGCGCATTAGGCGGGCGGGCTAATGTTAAGACAAATTATTCCGGGTTGGACTCTCCCGGACCTATAACTTCAGGTTTAAGAGATGCGAGAGATGCAAGAAAAGAGAAACTGAAGGCCGTTTTCAATGAGATGAGATTAAAGATTGAAGACAATGAGTATAAGATGAGGGATGTTGTCGGAAAGATGGGTGAGATGGAGAAGAGAATTAAGGAACTTGAGAGAAGAAGATATTAGAATATAAAATTAAATCCCATAAATCCCCTTCTCGGCAGGAAGCCGTGTGATTTTAGTCTCTTGGCTATATCTTTCAATTGCCTTCTATCTAAAGGAACCTGATGAAGAGGGGGAGTTCCTATTTGTTCATATGGCCAAAATTTAACTGCCTCTACTTCTCTTTTGTCAAATTCAAGCTTGTCGGGATCGCCGTTCCATCTAAAGCCAAAATATCTTTGTATCTGTCTGATATTGTACCTGTCGGTTACTGCCACATTATTTATACTAAATTCAAGGCCCAAGTCTACTAATTCAGAAGGGTCTGCTTTTATTGTTAATTCTTCATAAAGCCCCCTTACCGCACACTCTAATGAGGTCTCATTGTATAATGTTTCTGTAGGAGGAATCCATGCCCTTGGCATTATTGCTTTAGATTTGCTTCTTAACTCCAATAACACCCCCCCTGCATCGTTGCAAGGAATCGTGCAAGAAACTCTTGTCCAATATCCTTCCCTGTAAGCCTTATCCCTGTCTATGGATGTAACTAATTTATCATCTAGATAGAGGGGACTTCCCTTTTCATCAGCATATACATTTACATTAGCCATAAGAAATCACAAGGTAAGCTACTTTTAAACCTTTTGAAACTACTTTTTGCAGAGAGCCATCATATATTCATCGTCTGAAGACTTGAAGAATTTGGCCTGACTGAAGTACATCCTGATGAATGTCTGAAGCTCTTCAAAATAATATTTGTATAGTATTGCAACAAGAATCTCATCCCCTTTCCTGAACTCTATCTCTCTCCCTTCATGATTTATCTTCTTGTCTTTTTTGATTTTGAAAAATCCTTCTACTCTTATTTGGTTGAATCTCGCGTCGTATTCGACTTCATCCTCATTAAAGCCGAGGAGCACCATCAACGGCACGAACCATTTCATGAAAACCTTGTTTTTGTATTTTTCTATCTCAACTAATCTTTCTCCATTTCTTATTGAGTTGCCTATCACAATATAATCGCCTGGAAGCATTGCTCTGCTCAAATTAAAGAGATATTCATTAATTTCATAGCTGGCAAGTATAGAACCGTGCAGAAGCATCACATTTCTTTGGAATTCATTAATCCTCATTAATGAAGCCGCGTCTGAAATTTTGTCAAAATCGGAAACAATCTGCTTGATTTCAGCAAGATTTTTGAAATTTCCGCCACGTACATTTTCAGCAGCGATATTGATAAGAAACTTGTCTGAACTTATCGGACAGTATCTTACTTTGGTTTCTCCATTCAGGGATTTTATTATTTCCCTTGCTTTTGAGCCGTCACCGCAGCCGATATCTATCAGATTAAAAGATTCAGGGCCAATCTCTTTAAGGAATGAAGAGATATTATCTTTGAGCAATTTGATTTCAACGTTGAATACTTTCTGCTTGTATGGCTCGAAATTTATTAAGTTAAGAAATGCCTGCGATATTTCGGGAGTTATCTGCAGGAAGCTCCTGTTAGCCATATTCCAGACATTAATTCCGTTTGTCTCTTCATGCCCGTTCTTTATCATCTCATTTAATAATTTAGACTTAATATCCATAAGTTTATGAGATACCGAGAGTTTTTATTTCTTCCTACTGGAAAAAAGACGTTAGATTTGCCTTCTATAAATCCCAAATATCAGTCCATTATATGCTGATATTTCTTCCTCCAATTCAAATTTTTTGGCTTGGGCGAGCCTTATTGCCTGATTATTTTTACGAGGGAAATGGCAAACAGCGCCCCAGACAGAAGAGTAATCATGCAAATTTGAATCTTGTAAAAAAGCGTCCATTAATCTTCCTGCAGCAATCCTGTTTTGAAATTGATTAATTATCCCTATCTGGTCCCAATAAACAAAGTTGCTAGATTTTGATAGAATATGCTGCGCTATTTGATCTTTCTCAAAATCCAAATCTCTAAGGTCTCTTTCTGTATAAGCTGAAGAAAAACCAATTATTTCTCCTGCGTTTTCTAGCACAAGGAAAAAAGGATTGTCCCTTATCCTTTCAACAAGCTGTACCAAACTTGGAACTCTATATTCTACAAACCCTGTCTTATCAGAATCTCTTGGGACGTTTAGAGACGCGCCAGAACCCTGTGGGCTTTAGCCCATAGATGAATGGCGCCGTAATGTTTTTCTACTAAAATAAATATAAAACAGGGAGAGCAAGTTGCTACTCCCTGCACAAAACTTGTAGTTGTAACTGGTTCTCGCTAAATAAACTTAACGGGAGGTAAAAAAATGGAATACAAACATAGCGGGAGCTCTGTCGGAGCAAACAGGAAGCATGTTCAGATAACACCAAAGTACAGATATCGCATGATGAGAAGCGAAAAACTGAAAGTTTTTTGCAGAGTTGCAATAGAAGAAGCCTGCAAAAAACATGGAATAAGAATAGAAATTATCAAGGTGATGGAGGAGCATGTTCATCTGATAGCTGATGTCCCGAGGACAATGAGTGATACACTGGCTTTGCAGATAATCAAGGGAGGCTCATCTTATCTGCTCTTTCGCATTTGTCCGAATTTGCGAAAGAGATATCCGAGAGGACATTTCTGGACTGGAGGATATTTTTGCGATGGAGTAGGAAACAGCAATTTTACAGCAACTTACACCTACATAGAAAACCAAGAGCTTCATCATTCAGCGTCGAGATAAGACTAACTGGACGCCGTGCTCCGAGCGAAGCGAGGATTTGCCCGAAGGGCAAACCTTTAGGGCACGGAGGAGGTCACATACTTGAGTCGCACTAGACTCTTTATTTTTTCTGCGTCACTTACGGCTACGTTTCTTATTCTCATGTAAAATTTTGCTGAAGAAAACCTTATAAATGTATGGAGTTTGTGAAAATCCATGATTAATGAGCTATTGTTCATTCTTGTTATTCTTGTATCTTTTGCAATGACCCTCCTTGCTGTTAAGCTTGGAAGAGAATGGCTGATTGCTATCCCTCCTGTTTTTATTATTGTTGCTAACATTTTTGCTCCTCAATTAGTCAGTGTTTTTGGGATAACAACAAGTTTGGCATTGCCAATTTACGCATCCATATTTCTTGCTACAGACATTGTTGCGGAACATTGGGGTAAAAAAGAAGCTAGAAAAGTTGTTTGGATGGCTTTGTTCACACAAGCATTTGCTCTTATTATTGCTATGGTAATTGTGCAGGCAGAAGTCTTAGAAATTAGTGCTGGTGTGGGAGATGCCCTAGTATTAGTATTTGGATTCACACCAAGGATTGTCCTTGGTTCTTTAGTTGCATATGTTATAAGCCAGAATTGGGATGTTTGGGCATTCCATAAGATGAAAGAAAAGACAAAAGGAAGGCATTTATGGCTTAGAAATAATGCCAGCACAATCAGCTCTCAATTTTTGGATTCTGTAATTTTCATAGGGATTGCATTTTATGGAATTATTCCCGGAACATGGCCTTTGATTCAGTTCATGCTTTCTGTCTGGGTTCTAAAAATAGCGGTTGCCTTGCTTGACACCCCTATAGTTTATTGGTCCTATGGGCTTCTGGGAAAGAAAAGACCCAAGAAAACAAAAGACGAGCATTTTGGTGTTGCATAGACTTTAAATATCTGATTTCTTTTTTATCAGCATGAAGGATTTATCAAAAGAGATTCTTGCATACTCGCTGCAAAATGCTATTGAATTTGGAAAAGCTGATGCGGGGAAATTGATAGGAAAGCTTTTTCAGCATGGGCTTGAAAAGAAAAATATAGGGGATGTTATGCCTGCGATTCAGGAAGCCGTCAAGAAAGTCAATTCTATGTCTAAGGATGAAAGGGATAAGGCGTTTGAGAAATTAAAGGATGTTGTTAAGGCAAGGAGCGAAGAGGAGAAAGGCCTTCCTTCCTTAAAGGGCTCCGCTGTAGACGGGAAAATGAGATTCAGGATGGCTCCATTTCCTTCAGGGGCATTGCACATAGGAAATGCAAAGACTTACCTTCTTAATGCATTGTATGCAGAAGATTACAATGCAGAGCTGCTGCTGATTATGGATGATACTATAGGAAGCGAAGAGAAACAGCCCTACAAGGAGAGCTATACTTTAATTGAAGAAGCGTTTGATTGGCTTGGAATCAAGTACAAGAAGCCTGTGATTTACAAGTCCGACAGGCTGAAGATTTATTATGAGTATGCTGAAAAACTTATCAAGAAAGGAAAGGCATATGTGTGCCATTGTGCGCAGGAGATATTAAGGGAAAACAGGGCTAAAGGTGTGGAATGCTCGTGCAGGCAATTTCCAAATGGGATACAGCTGGAAAGATGGAAGGAGATGTTCAAGATGCCTGAAGGGCACGCGGTGTTGAGAATAAAGACCGAGATGATGCATCCTAATCCTGCTTTCAGAGACAGGGTTCTTTTCAAGATATCAGACAGAGAGCATCCAAGAGTGGGAAAAAAGTACAGGGTCTGGCCAACTCTGGAGATGTCCTGGGCCATTGATGACCATCTGCTTGGAATCACCCATATATTGAGGGGGAATGACTTGAGAATAGAGACTGACATGGAGAAATATGTATGGGATATATTTGCCTGGAAACACCCTGAAACAATCCACACTGGGCTGATAAGGATAGAAGGTCTTGATGCAAAGGTTTCCAAGTCTAAGTCCCAGAAAGAAGTCAGGGAAGGAAGATTTTTCGGATGGGATGATCCAAGAACATGGAGCATTCAGAGCCTTATAAAAAGAGGGATTACATCCGAAGCTATAAAAGATTTTGTCAGGGAGATTGGGCTGAACAGGCAGGATACCGTTGTTCCGATTGACAACCTTTATGCAATAAACAGAAGATTGCTTGACAAAGAGACTGACAGATATTTCTTTGTCTGGAACCCTGTGAAGATAAAAATTGAGAATGTCCTTGAGAAAAAAGAGTTTGACATCCAAGTTCATCCTGACAGACAGGAGACAAGGAAGATGAAGATAAAAAATGATTTTTATGTTGTTAAAGATGACTTTGACAAGCTGAAAGGAAAAGAGATAAGGCTGATTCATTTGTTCAATATCAAAATGGATGAAGAGAGCAAAATCACTTCTATAGAGAACAAAAAAATTCCGAAGATACACTGGGTTTCTGATAAGGTTAAAGCCAGGGTATTGATGCCCGACGGAAAATGGACTGAAGGGTACGCTGATTCAGGTGTAAAGAAAATAAAGAAAGATGAAATAATACAGTTCGAGCGCTTTGGCTTCTGCAGATACGATGGAGAGAAGAAGGGTGTGAAGGAATTTTGGTTCGGGCATAAATAAAATGAATTTAGCTATATTAGGAATAGTTTCTGATCTTATTGGAGTTTTTATTCTGACTTTAGTAGCAATTATTGATTATCCTCATCAGAGAATTTTTAATCAAGATAGATGGTGGAAAAAATATTGGTGGATGGGATGGAGGCCTTTTTACAGAGATACTCAAACATTAGAATGGAAGAGGGAACTTAATAGAAGAGTTATAGTTTACCATCTGGTACCACCCAGGCAACAATGGAACCTAATTGGATTTTTATTTATTTTAGTAGGGTTTTCATTACAACTAATCTTTTATCTGAAAAGCTAATAAATAAAAACATTTATAAACAAAATAGATTTATAGCTTCCATGAAAAAGAGAGGGTTGAGTGGGATTGTCACAGTCATTCTTATCATATTACTTGTACTTGTTGCTATTGGAATCATATGGGCAGCAATAAGGCCTCCAATCCAGGAAACCGGGGACAGATTGTCCGGAGATTGCCTGACTCTGAATGTTGAAGCATTGAGCTGTACTAACATGGGGAACGGATTATACGATGTTAGGTTTATGAGGAATGCCGGGGCAGGAAGTTTGACTGATGTTAAGATAATATTCTACAATATAGATGATGAGACCACTGTTGTGGAATACGGAAGCACATTGACAGAGCTTCAGACAGGATTGTATAATTCAGGTGACTTGTCATCTTTCGCTCCTACACAGGCAAATGTGGTTGCAGTTATACAGCCGGGCGAGACTCCTATCACTTGCGAGATAGTTAACCAGCCAGTTAGTTGTTTAACTCCTTAAGGTATAAAATATGGACAGGAAAGGATTATCGGGAATAATTACAGTAGTTTTGTTTGTTCTATTGATTCTTGTTGCTATAGGGATCATATGGGCTTTTCTGAATCCTTTCATAACCGAAGGAACGTCAGGGGTTGGAGCAATAGGTAACTGCCTGCAGGTGAGACTGGAAGCAGCCAATTGCGTCGATAATACTGGAAGCTACAGCCTGACAGTAAGAAGAGGGGCTGATGATGTTACATTATCAGATGTAAAATTGATTTTCTATGATGCACAGGATAACACTGAGGTCAAGGACATTCTTGGAGATTCTATAGATACTCAGATTCCTGATGCCCTTGGAAGCAGGACATATTCCAATATTATTTTAGCTTCTCTGCAGTCTGCCTCAAAAGTCGGGGTGTCTGCTGTGATAATATCGAATGACGAAGAGCATACATGCGAGCAGGTTAGTGAATTAGTGGATTGCGAATAGTTATAAAAATTATTTAGAAAAAATTATTTAGACTTCTTGGATGGCTTTGCAGTCTTGGATTCGCTGCCTGATTCCTTTCCCAAGGGCTTGCTGTTCTTGCTCTCTACAATGGATTCTTTTTCTTTTTGCAAAGCTTCTTTCAACTTATCCAGCTGCTCAAGCTGCGCATCAATCTCTTTCTTTGATGGCTTTCTTTTAACAGACTGATTCATCGGAATCTTTTTCACATAATCCATTATTGAAGACCTTTCCATTCTAAGAACAGATTTTGATTCATCCTCTATATGCGCCTTTAATATTTCCATTCCTGTGAGGACACAATTGACATTCCATATTTTATCGCCCTCGATTGTCTGAATTACTGCAATAATCTTCCTTATATCTTCCGTGATGCTTCTGTTTTTCATCTCATCCTCCAATATGCCTCTTATCGCCTCCAAATCAATCTTTGTCTTAATATCCAGCTTTTCAGGAGTCTTGTCTGTAAGCATATCGAGAATTTTTACATCTACCTGATGATTGTCAAGACTGAAAGCAGCCACTTTTTTCTGTCCGGGAATATAATAGTCTATCTGATGAATGTTCTGTCCTGCCTCAAAGTCAAGGACAAAGAACCCCGCAATAAGATACGCATCCCCATATTTCTTTTCGAATTCCTTAAATTCCGAGGAGTTGCTCAATTTTTCTATATATGGTTGTATTTTCATCTTCTCTTTTACATTAGTTTCTGGAATGGGAGGTTTATAAAGATTTATACGGCTCAGCTAATTCTTTCTTTAAATCCTTGATGAACTTATCCAGTTTTATGCCAAATTTAGGCTTTTCCCCTCGTGCACGGACAGCAATAGTCTTGCTTTTTTCTTCTTTTTCTCCTAAAACTATAACATAGTTTACTTTCATAAGCTCTGCGTTTCTTATCTTTGACTGGACTGTATCTGACTCGAGGTCTGAATCTATTCTTAATTCAGGCAATTCTGATTTAAGAGTTTCAACAAGCTTTTCACATGCTTTAGTGTTTCTGTCTGTGAAGTTGATTACCCTGACCTGTCTTGGGGAAAGCCAGAGGGGAAAATTTCCTGAAAGATGCTCCAAAAGGACTCCAATAAACCTTTCAAGAGAGCCAAAGATTGCCCTGTGAAGGACAATTGGCTTATGTGACTTTCCATCTTTGCCTGTATATTCTAATTCAAACCTTTCCGGAAAATTGAAGTCTAATTGAAGAGTTGAACACTGCCACTCCCTCCCAAGAGAATCTTTAATCTGAACGTCAAGACTTGGTCCGTAAAACTTTGCCTCTCCCGGCATCTTATCTGCCTTAATCTTTAATTTTTTCAGAGCCGACGTGAAAGCCATTTCGGCACTATTCCATAGTTTGTCATCACCAAGATACTTTGATTCCTTTTCCTTGCTCCTCGTACTCAAAGTGAAATAATACTTGAAGTTAAAAGTGTCAAGGAATTTTTGAATTATTCTTATTACATTAATTATCTCATCTTCCAGCTGATCTTCTCTTACAAAAATATGTGCGTCGTCCTGATGCATTCTTATTACCCTAAACAATCCTGATAAGACTCCAGATAATTCCATTCTGTGCAATGGGCTGTACTCCGAAAATCTTATGGGAAAGTCTTTGTAGCTTCTTGACTTGGCACGATAGAGAAGCATGTGCCCGGGGCAGTTCATTGGTTTTACTGCAGCAGGCCTTCCTTCATAGTCTGTCAAAAACATATTTTCCCTGTATAATCCCCAATGACCTGAAATTTTCCAGAGTTTATTGTCATAGATTTGGGGAGTTGAAACTTCCTGATAGTCTAACCCTTCCTGAATTTTCCTTGAAAATTTTAATAATTCATTGAATATTACAAGCCCCTTTGGATGCCAAAATATTGAACCTGGAGACGCTTCATTAAAAGAAAACAAGTCAAGCTTCTGACCTAAAATTCTATGGTCGTTATCCTTTAATTTTGAAGTGTCAAGTTTTGACCTTGATAGTTCTCTTAAAAGATGAGAAATGTCATAATCTTCCAGCTCTATGACTTTATGCTCTGTTTTTACATCTTCTGCCTTTCCCTTAAACTCTTTGCTTAGCTCTGACAGAGGATGGCCTTTCACTTTTAATTCAAAAGATTTGTAATGGCCAAATGGCGCCCTTGTCACGCTGAAAAATTTACTTAATGCATTCTCTGCCTCTACTAAATATTCCAAAGCTGTTTTTGGATTTGCAAGATTAGATGAAAGATGTGCATAAGGATATAGTACAATATTTTTTGCCTTGACTTCTGAAGCTGTCTTTTTCACCGCTTCTACTAATTGAGCAACCGCTTGGTCATTGTCCCCTTTCTCTATAGCAGTCAGAATAACTAAGGGATCTTTGATTTCGTGCTCTTTATTATCCTTTAATTCTTCGGCGTCTTTGAATGCTTTCTTTAATGCTTTAAAGCGGATATAATCGCAATGAAGCGTGATGATTTTCATGCATCCTTAAAGAAAGGGCGGTATAAAAGGATTTTGGATTAATCCTGAAGGGTTTCCAGCCTTTCTACTGGAAGAGGTGTTTTCCCTCTATAAGCCAAGGCAACAACATCCGGGCTTGACAACCATTCTCTTTTTGTTTCAATCATTTTTCCAGGAAAAGTGGATTGCATGTATTCTATAACCCTTCCCAGGATTTCAGCTGCACCAATATGCCCTCCTTGAGTCTGGCGCCTCATAGCAAAAGTTCCGATTGACCTTCCCCTATCAAAGGCAAATACAATGCTCCCATTTGATATTCTTGTCTTAGAGGGAAGCAATCTTCCCCTTTCAGTTTTTACCTGCCCATCAGGAATCTGCCTGAGAAAATTAAGGTTATCATAAAGAAAAGAAGCGCTAAAGGAAGGATGCAGCTCATGGTCTATGTCCCATTCCCCTGGATTGAGATACGAATTTAGGTGGACTATAATTGGGTCTCCTTGTATTCCTGACTCTTCCAAAAATGAGAGATGTTCCAGGGCGTAATCTCTATTTCTCCAGACATAAAATCCTCTGCCTTGTCCGTTTCCATCAGACAAGTCTGACCTAGCTCCTTCTCTGAAAGATTCTGCTGCTTCGCCAGGGTTTCCCCTTAATGCGTGGTATAATGTTTCTATATTCATGAAAATCCCAAAAACTAGTGATATTTAAATCTTGTCATTTTGTTACTATAACACAGGGATAACATGGTAGAAAGCTTTAAATAGGCATTTTTCCCAGAAAATGTATGGAAAAGAGAACAGAAATGAGAATCTATAGACAAGGAATTATAGGAAAAATAGCTGAAGCTCTAGGCATTAGCAATCAAAAGACATTTGATTATGTTATAGATAATGACATTGTAGCAGAGCCTTATGGACCCGTTAAAGGAAGAGATGTTTCAGTCCTTTTAAGAGGGTATGGACAGTATAGCGAGGTTGAACAATCATCCTTAAGACATGCACTCTTACATGCTGTTCAGAACGATTCTCCTATAGAGAAAATAAGGCATTTTACATCTTCTGGAAGAGTAAATAGACAGGGAGATGCTATTTCAGGAGAGACAGGTATGGAGTATCAGATGGGAAGGAGGGCTGCATGAGCTTCCAGGAAGACCAGAGACCACTTAGAAGAGCTCTCGGATTGACAGCTGCTGGGATTATAGGATTCGGACTGATAGCTAATAAAATTGATAATTCTACAAAAACAGTTGCTGATTCTGTAGGAACAAGAGAGACAGACGTAGCCGGAGAGCCTGCCGATGTAAGTAATATCCCTCTGGAAGATAGGGTAATAGACCCTTTGAATGAGGCAGATTCTGGAAGTGAAATAGATTTTAGGAATGAAATCAATTATGAGAGATTGTATGAAGACCTGAAAAGGCATGAGAGTGTTAGAAATACAGCTTATTCAGACGCCAATGGAAAGTCTGTAGGTGCCGGGTTTAATTTAGAAAGACCTGATGCCAGAGAAAAAATAGAATCCTTTGGTCTTAATTATGAGTCTGTTTACAATGGAAGAACTACCCTGAATGATAACCAGATAAATTCCCTGTTAAAATATGGCGTTGAAATAGCTGTGGATGATGCTAGGAAATATCTCGGCGAAGCTTATTGGGACAATCTGGATGGAGATGCTAAAGAAATACTCGCAAATATGAGTTACAATCTTGGCAGAGACAGGCTTTCAGGTTTTGTTAAGCTAAAGGATGCCCTAAGGAAGGAAGATTATAAGAAAGCAGCTGATGAGATGGTAGATTCAAAGTGGTATAATCAAACTGGAGATAGGGCAGAAGAGCTTGCAAAGAGAATGAGATCGATAAAATGAACTTAACAATATGGTTTTATGCATTATCTGAAGAATTTTTGGGATTTTTGGGAAGCATAATCAGAATGGTTTCCAGGCAATTTATCAATTACCTTTCAGCATAGATAAGTACTTGCAATTTTTGAAAGGATAAAATCGGAAGATTTATATATAAGTTTATATAAAGGTCAATATGAATACATATAATGAAAAGGAAATAATACATTATCCTAATTTGAGAACTATGTTGATGGTAGAGAAAATTTTAAGAGATGCTGACAAAATGATAGATAGGGAAGAGTTAAAGAGAAGGTTGCCTACTAAGGTTATGCATCAGACCTTAAATTTAATTTTAAAATATTTAGAAGAAAAAGGAATGATAATAGACAGCCATAAGGGAATTTTGTGGATTTATAATCCAAGTCCAAAATTGAAGAAGGCAATTGAAAACGCAAGAGAGATATAATGTTTCAAGGAAAAGAAGTTAGTGTGAGGCTTTCAGAGGAAGCAGATATGGTTTATCAGGAACTAAATGAAATAGTTGGGAAAGAAAAGTTAAAAGGAATTGATAGCTCTTTTCATCAGACATTGTTAAGGTCGATAAATAGAGTGAGAGATTTATTAAAGCAAAATCCTTTTGCAGGCGATCAAGTTTCAAAAAGGCAGATTCCCCCAAGATATATTCAAAAATTTGATGTAGATAACGCCTGGAGAATTGAACTAGCAGATAGATGGAGATTAGTTTACACAATTACAGGAAATCAAATTGAAATCATAACTTTTGTCATGGATATCTTTGACCATAGGGATTATGATAAAGTTTTTGGGTATAAACATTAGTAATTAATTTTTCAGCATAAACTTTCCCAGACTTGACTTGGCCCTCTTCTTATTTTCCTGATGTTTTTTTAGAAAGGCATTTATCTTATCAATCGCATATTTTTTCAGCTCGCCTGTTGTCATCTTTCCTGACCTATAATCAGACTCTATCTTTGCTAATTTTTTGTCATCTTCTTCAAAAAAATACTTCAGGTATTGGAAGGACATGTCTATATCCGGGTTCCCTCCGTGCTTCCTGTGCTCTTCAAGAGTATCCTTTCCTCCTGAAAAAGCATATTTGTTAATTTTGTTTTTAACTTCTGATGGAGAATCTGACAGGTATATCACATCCTGACCTTCATCAGAGGACGACATTTTTGAACTGCCCCTCAAACCCGGGAGAAATTTTGAATGGATTGTTGCGGGCTTCTGGAATCCAAGAGATGAGTGCTGGGCAATGTCTCTCGCTATCCTCATATAAGGATCCTGGTCGATGCCTATGGGAACCAGAGTATGGTGCTTTCCTGATTTAAACTGGGGAAAAAGGATATGTGCTGCCTGTACTGCAGGATAGAAAGTCCAGCCGATATTTGTCTCCGGCTTTAGCCCAAAAACTGCTTTTGCTGTTGAGTAAGATATTAGCTTGGCAGTTTTTATTGCAAGAGGATAAATTGGATATGAAGTGTCTTTGAAGATGAAAGTCTTGCCTGGTTTGAATCCAAGAGCAATTATGTCCAGAATGTTGTCATCTGCAAACTTTTGCGCCTCTTCCAAGGACAGCTTGGGCTTGACAAGGAATTTCTCATCGTCAGATATAGGGATATATACGGGGCAGTTCAACTTTTCCTGAAATGCCTTTGAAAGGACAAATGGAATTAAATGCCCAAGATGCATTTTCTCTGAACTCCCCCTGCCTGTGAGTATTGAAACTTTTTTTCCTGATTTTGCTGCATTTAGCCAGGCATTAAAATCCCTATGCGAATAATAAAATCCTCTCCTTATCAAATGATGCAAATCAGAATTATCAGCGTCTGATGAGTCTAGCAGGACCGCACCAAACTCTTTTGTTAGTTTATTATAGTCTATGTCCCCTGAAACGCTCCATGGTGTCATTGATGGCTTTTTCATCAATAAGATAAGGGAAGGAGATTTATAAAGATTCTTGGAAGATTATTAAGCAAACCAGTAATGTTTATAATAAACAGGCGACTGGAGAGTGAATGAATCTGGAAACTGGAGTTGACTTCCAAATAATTGACGAAGAAGCAGATGTTGAGAAAGGAGCTCTGGATGGAAAGAAGGAATTGTATAACTCCCGAATTGGAAGGATTGTGAGAGCCGGCAGGAGAAGAAGGGAACAAGAAAGAGTTGCAGCAGCACTGGAATCCTATAACAGGCACTTTAATCCTAACAGCCCGCAATATATTGGCAGGTAAGGTTTATATATAAAATCCGATTAAGATTTGAATGAAAAGAGAGATACTGATAATATTGCTGCTTATTCTTGTTCTTCCTTCGATTTCAGCAGAGATACTCTTGAGCCAGCCTGAAAATGTTTACAACCTTAGGGACAACATGGACATCCAGATAATCTTAAGGCCTAATGTTGAGATAAATGATTTTCTTTTGTCGCAGCTAATTTGCAATAACATTACATTTGACATTTACAGGAATTACTTTAACTTAGGCTCCGGGGAAGAGAGGACGGTAGACATTAATTTTCTGATAGATAATTCCCTTGGGTTAGGAGAGCAGGAGAACTGTTATATCAGGGCAAGCTTCGGGGAAGATGTTGCAGAGAGCAGAACTTTTGATATTACGAGAGAGATTTCTGTTGGCTTGAGTGTTGTGAAAAGAGTTTGGAACCCAGGGGAGATTATGGCAATCTCTGGTACAGCGACCAAAATGAACGGAGAAGGCGCTTCAGGAATCGCTGACATAATCATAGAGCCTGCAGGTGTTTCCTTGAGTGCATTGGTTTCAAACGGGATATTTAATGCCAGCCTGATTCTTCCTGAAGCCCATTCCGGAGAACAAAATTTGAGCGTAAGGGTCTATGAAAAGAACAGCAGGAATGAAGTGACTAATGAAGGGAGATCTGACAGAATTATAGAGATAAGGCAAACCCTGAAGAATGTAAAGATAACTCTCGACTCTAATTCTATAGCGCCCGGGTCTGAAGTTGTATATAATGTTGAGCTTATCGACCAGGCCGGAAGTCAGATGGAAGGGGAAGTAGCAGTTACCATATTCAGGCCAAACGGATTGGCTTACAGTCAGGAGATAAGAAACTCTGGAGAACAGGCAAATCTGAAAGTTGAGCAAAATTTCAGCGCAGGGTACTGGAAGATTGAAGCGGTGTTTGGGGAAATTTCTGAAACCAAGCTGTTTTATGTTGAAGAAAGAAAGGATTTGATGTTCAGCATGATAAACAGGACTCTTCTTATCACCAATGTCGGAAATGTTCCTTTTGAGGGTCCTATTGAGATACTTATAGGCTCTGAAAACGAGATAATTCATGTGAGCCTTGGCATCGGAGAGAGCAAGAAATACAGATTATCTGCTCCTGAAGGAAGCTACCAGATTGTTGCAAAAGAAGGCGACAATGAAGTCAACTTTGGGGCAGTGTCCCTGACAGGAAAAGCAGTTGACGTTGGAGAGGTCAGCGACGGATTGGGAGATATTATAGGAAATAATCTTGCAGTCTGGATGCTGATAGTTCTTTTAGTAGGAGCAGTTTTGCTTATGTTCGTTTATAGGAGAGGGATAAGTGATGCATTGAGCCTTGTAAAAAGGAAGGGTGAAGGAGGAGAGGGAGTAATCTCAAACGGAGGGAAATTTGAAGCAGGAGTTATTTTACTTAATGCTCCTACAAAGATGGATGAAGCTTCTATGAAAAGCATTGAGAGGGCAATTTCAGCTGCTAAAAGCAATGGAGCAGGAATCAACTTTGACGGGGAGCATAGGATAATGCTATTCACCCCCCTCTTAACTAAGAAGAAAGAGAATGCAGAAATAACTTTGAGGACAGCAAAAGAAATAGAGGAGATTCTGAAAGACCATAACAGAAGGCATTTCAACCAGATAAAATATGGAATAGGAGTCAATATCGGAGAAATAATCGCAGAATCTAGGGATGGAAGAGTCAGGTTTGTATCTGTTGGTAATGCAATAAGCCTCGCTAAGAAGATTTCAAACCAGGCAAAAGAAGAAGTCCTCGTGTCTGACACTTTCCATAAAAAGGTTCTTGGGGTGGGTAAATTTGAGAAGAAAGCCAATTACTGGAGAGTCTCGGGAGTCGCGGACAGGACTAAACACCAGGGATTCATAAAAGATTTTGTTGAAAAGCAGAAGGAAAAGAAAAACTAGACTTTCTTTAATTTTCCATTGTCAAGATAATAGCCCTGAAATCCTATTTTTGCCCTGAAAAGAGACTTGACTGATTTCATTTCTTTTTCGCCAAATCCGAGATTCTGTGCCTTCTTAACCAGATGTGCTTTAAGGCATCTTGGAGGAACTCTGTTGCAATCCTCAAGAATATTTCTTTTTATGAAATTGAATCCCTCTAATTTCAGCCCTAAGGGGAGAGGTGAATTTTTCAGGGCCTGAACACAGGGCTGCCCAAGTACATTTTTCGGCAGCTTTTCAAAATTAAAGTTGTATATTCCGGCCATCGTCAAAAAATAAAAGGTTTGGCCAAGACTTAGTTAATCTTAGTCTTAGAAATAAGAGTCTTGGTTACAATAGTCTTGCTAAAAATAATTTGGGATTGTAACCTATTCATAAAAGACAGAAGGATAAATTATTTATAAACATTTGTATGTTACATGCTCTTCAGTCGCTTTATCCTTTCTTCCACGTCAGGGTGCGTCGCAAAAAGGCCTGAAATCTTTCTCTTAAATGGGTCTGAAATGAACAAAGGCGCAAGACCTTTAGCTACTCTATGCTTTTCCTTTTCTGAAACATGCTCGTTCTTTATCTTTGTCAGGGCATTTATCAGCCCCGGGGGATACCTTGTAAATTTAACTGCAGTGCTGTCTGCGAGAAATTCTCTTTTTCTTGAAATCGCTAGAGACACAAGCTGGGCAGCTATAGGGGCGAGGATAGCAAAAATGATTCCTACAAGAATAAGGATTGCCCCCGCTTTATTATCCCTGTCGCTCATGCCGGAGAACCAGAGACTTCTTATGAAAATCTGGGCAATTATAGATATCATCCCTATCATCACGGCTGTCAGAGTCATGAAGCGAATGTCATAGTTGGCTATGTGCGACATCTCATGCGCTATAACTCCCTCTAACTCTTGTTTGTTTAATTTTTTTAGAGCGCCGGAAGTCATGCATATTACAGCTTTTTCAGGATTCCTGCCTGATGCAAATGCATTTATTTCCTCTGACTCCATCACGAATAATCTTGGCATTGGCAATCCGGAGGCAAGAGCCATATTTTCTGCTGCCTGATAAAAGTTAGGATGCCCTGATCTTGATGCAGGTCTTGCACGGACTGATGCAAGTGCAATCCTGTCAGAATTGTAATAGCTTATCAGGACGTATGACATGGAGAAAATGATGGAGAAAATCATTATTATGAAAAAGTACGAGGGGTCAAGAATCAGGGAGATGAGGTATCCCAAAACAAGAAAGAAGATGAATATCAGGATTATTAGAAAAAATGATTTCAGCTTGTTTTTTTGGATTTGGTCATGGAAGGATATTTTTTGCATTTATTATCAGCCAGAAGGATTATTTAAAACTATTAGCAATATTTATAAAAGGCTTTTAACTATATAATTTATGAATAGAAAAGGGGTCTCAGGCAAGGCGATTGCAATTGTTATTATCCTTGTGTTGTTACTCGCTGCGGTATTCTACTTCATGTCCCAGGAGGACGCAAGTGAAAGCTCAGGAGACAGTGAAGAACTTGATGACTTCGGAGAAGCAATAGACTCTACAGGCAATATAGACAGTGAGCTTGGCCTTGATGAAGATTTTGAATACGGGATTGAATGATTATTTTTTGGTTAAAAGTTTCCAGTTGTAAATAGAGATTATTACTGCGGGAATTATGAACAGCCAGTCCAATAAGAAAGTAAGTGCCAGGCAGACTAATGCGATTATTGACAGGAGAACTACTTTTTTGTTTTTCATTTAGAATGATACTTTTGGAACTGCCCTTGATTCCTGCGGGATTTGAAGAAATTGCTTTGCTTTTTTCCCATAGAGATTTGCAAACATATTTCCAGGGAAAGACTGGCAGGCATTGTTGTATGTGAGTATTGAATCGTTATAGAATTGTCTTGAGTACGCAATTCTGTCTTCTATTGCTGACAGTTCATTCTGCAACTGCAGGAAATTCTCATTTGCCCTTAATTGCGGATAATTCTCTGCGATAGCAAATAATTTCCCAAGTGACCTTTCAAGCTCGGCCCCTGCTTTAACTCTTTTTTCAAACCCTTTTGCGTTCATAAGAAGATTTCTGGCTTTAGTGACTTCTGTCATTATCCCCTTTTCATGCTTCGCATAACCCTTAACCGAATTTATAAGATTCGGCACAAGGTCTGCACGTTTTCTCAACTGGACGTCTATCTGCGAGAGAGAGTTATCAATCCTATTCCCTAAGACAACAAACCTGTTGTAATAGTAGACGAAAACAATTGCTACCAGCACAACCAGTGCTATTATTATCCAGAAGATGGCTTCCATTATATGGATAAGAAATGGATTTTATAAATATATCCCTTAGAAAGGATTAAAAGTCGGAGAATATTTGATTGAAATGGATGCAAAAAGAAAAGTAATAGTCAGCTTTTTTGTCCTAATAGTAGTTCTTGGGGGAATGTATTTTTTTACTGATTGGTTTTCGAAAACTATCGGCTATTTTACCGGAGAGCCACAGAAGATAAGGCTTATGGAATGCATGCAGGAGAAAGGTGCCGTGTTCTACTTTTCAGAGAACTGCCCGCACTGCCAGGAGCAAAAAAGAATAATAGGGAAAGAGGCTCTAAGCTATTTTGGAAATATGGTTGATTGTGACTTTGATACCTATTTATGCCGGGAACTTAAAGGGGTGCCTGCCTGGAAAATAAATGGAAATATCTACTATGGTGTCCGGCAGATTGATGAGCTTGGAGAAATTTCAGGATGCCTTGCTGAATAATGTAAGATTTATTAATGAATTTCCCTTACTGATGCTATGAAAAGATTGCTTGTTTTCCTTGCTCTTGCTGTGGCTTTTGCTAATCTTGTTTCCGCTGTTGAGGTTGCTGGAGAGGTCTACAGCACTGATTTTGAGATTGTCAGCGAGGTAGTTGTCAAAGTTCTTTCCACGGGGGGAAATGTTCTTCAGTCAGAGATATCTGAATCTGGAAGATATGAGTTTGGCCTCTCTGAAGGAGAGTATATTGTTAAAGCAGAAGTTTATCGGGACGGAATACTTGTCCTTGAAGGAGGGGAGAGAATAGAGGTCGGAGGAGTCGCTCTGAATGTCGATTTAATTGTCCTGCCAAGTTTTGGAGATGAAGAGCTCTTTGATAACTTTGACGTGAGCACAGATATTGAAGCAGAGGGCATCTCTTTCCTTATTCTGGCAGTGATTGCGATTGCCGTTGCGGCAGTCATTGCATTTTATTATTGGAAGAGAGGGCCAAAACCTAAAGAAGAGCTGCCAAAGGACCTCAAAGAGATTGTGAAAATGATTGAAAGGAAAGGTGGAAGAGTGAACCAGGTTGATTTGAGAAAGGAGCTGCAGTTTTCGGAGGCGAAGGTGAGCCTAATGCTTGCTGACCTTGAAAACAGAGGCTGGATAAAGAGGATAAAAAAAGGAAGAGGAAACATTTTAGTTCTTCAGTGAGAAGATTTCTTAGAAAATGAGCTAAAAATTCTTGCGCTGACTTCCTCAACTGTCCCAAGGCCGTTGATTTTTATTACACTCCCAAGATACATTTCAAGCACCTCGTGGGTTTGCTGATTGTAAATTTTAATCCTGTTTCTTATAATATCCTCGCTGGCATCGTCCGGCCTGCCCTCAATTTTTGCCCTTTTAAGAAGCCTTTTTACTATTTCCTCGTCAGGAATTTCCAGGGAGATTACTGCAGTGATATCAATAAAAGAAGAAATCATCACTGCCTGTTCAGGATTTCTTGGGATTCCATCGAGAAGGATTATCTGTTCATTGGGGTCGTATCCTCCTGATTCTATTGATTTCTTGAGATTTTGCTTCAATAAATCAACTATCATCCCGTCGGAAATAAGGTTTCCTGCATCTATCCTTTCCCTTATCCGCTTCCCGAGATTAGTACTTGTGTCGACATTCCTGCACATCTCACCAGTTGAAAAATGCACATATCTCTTTGGGAAAAGTTTAGCCTGTGTTCCCTTTCCGCTCCCCGGAGGGCCAAAAATAACTATCGCCCTGTATTTGTCCATGAGCTACCTGGGATAGAAGATATTAAAATATTTTGGATAAGATAAAAGTTAAAAGCCCTGCTTACTTATTTTGTTCATGAAAGAAGTATATCTCGATTACGCTGCGACAACGCCGGTTTATCCTGAAGTTGTTAAAGTTGTGAATAGATTCATGGAAAAGGATTATGGGAATCCAGGGTCTCTTCATGATAAGGGCCAGCAGGCGCTTAAGGCGATTTCAGAGGCGAGAAAAAGAATTGCCTTAGAAATAGGATGCAGGCCGGAAGAGGTAATCTTCACTTCAGGAGCAACAGAGGCAAATAATATTGCTTTGAGATGCTCGGGTAGAAAGAAAATACTTGTTTCGGCTATTGAACACCCTTCTGTTATGGAAACTGCAAAAAATTGGGCAGGAAAGTTGGTTATAATCCCTGTTGATGAGAATGGCTTTGTAGATACTGGATTTATAGAAAAAGAGGCGGATGAAAACTCCCTGGTGTCTGTAATGCATGTCAACAATATATTTGGCACAATTCAGGATATAGACGAGATAGGAAAAATTTGCAGGAAAAAGAAAGCCTTGTTTCATACGGATGCGGTGCAAAGCTTTGGAAAGGTTAATTTTGGAAATAGCTTTGACTTGCTCTCTGCTTCTGCCCATAAAATAGGAGGGCCAAAAGGAATTGGAATCTTAGTTGCGAAGAAAAACGCAAAGCTGGATCCCTGGACATATGGAGGAGGACAGGAATTTGGATTGAGAAGCGGGACTGAAAATGTTCCAGGGATAATGGGATTTGCAAAAGCCCTTGAAATGCAAAAAAAGGCTGACTGGAGAAAGATAGAAAGGTTAAGGGACAAGCTTATTGAAGGGCTTGAAAAGCTGGGAAGCAAGATTAATGGAAGCAAGGACAAAAGAATATGGAATAATATTCATTTTAGTTTTCCTGGAAGAGAGAGTGAAGAAACTGTGCTCGCCCTGTCGTTAAAAGGATTATATGTTTCTACAGGAAGCGCTTGTGACAGCAAAAAAACGGAAGAATACGTCCTAAAGGCAATTGGACTAAAAAAAGATGAGATTGAATCAGGAATAAGAATCACTCTTGGATGGAAGACGAAGGAAGAACATGTTGACCTTCTCCTTAAAGAATTAAGAAAGATATTGCTGGGATAGATTTAAAAGCCAGATGTTTCTGGTAATCGAGTCAGGAGATAAAATGAAGAGAGCAGTAAGAAAGAATAGAAGAAAAAGAAAAATTATGAAAGCCCTTAAGAAATAATGCGCTATGCCCAGTCTTCGACTTCTTCGTCATGATTATCAGGAACAGTTTCACCTATTAGTTCAAGCTGGTCTTCATCCATTGCGACATAAGCTATTGTTTCCCCGTCTTCTATAACCTCTACGTGGTATCTCCCATTTGGCAGAACCAGATTTATTTTCCCTGTCATTCCCGCCTCTATCTTTTTTGGAGGATCTGCGTATGGCTCTATGTCGTCTGCAACTGGGGAAATAAGAAGCCTTACCTCCTGATGCCTTTTGAATTTCGTGTTCATTGAGGATGAATTATTTTTTTCTTTTGGGACCTGCTTTCTTTTTCTTCTTTCCTTTTTCTTTCACTTCAGGCAGTTTTATTTGAGAGAACAGGAAGATATAAAGTATTTCCAAAATTCCAAGAGTATTCACAACAAGAAGGATTACGAACCAGACTGGTTGGTTTATTCTTGCCGACTTCCAAAGAGCAAGGCCCTTCCACACAAGACTCCATGCAACCGCTATTAAAAGAAGCCATACTGGAATACCAAGCTGAGCGTAAGTTTCTGTAAGAATATCTGTGACCATATACTCATAAACGAACTTTCCTTTAAAAAGCTTCTGATTGTGTATTCTCGAGAACAAGAAAATTTAAATAGTATTTTTTTCTATTTTTCAAAGTTAATACAATTCATTGTGTTTTTTTGATTTGTTGACACAATATCTTGTATTAACTCTAAAATTACAAAAGAGGAAATCAAAATATATGCAATGCCCTTACTGTTTCAATGCCGAAACAAAGGTTACGGACAAGAGGGATGTTGAAAAGATAACAAGGCGGAGAAGAGAATGCCTAAAGTGCAGCAAAAGATTTACTACACACGAAAAGATAGAACTTAGCGCCATAAAGGTTATTAAGAAGAACGGACAGAGGGAAGAGTTCAACAGGGATAAAATAAGGATAGGGATAGAAAAAGCCTGTGAGAAGAGGGCAATAAGCTCGGAAAAAATTGATAAAATGATAGACAGAATTGAAGAGAGGGCAAGAAAAAGGGGAAAAGATGTCAAGAGTGAATTTATCGGGAGACTTATTATGAGTGAGCTTAGAAAAGCAGATAAAGTGGCCTACATAAGATTTGCCTCTGTTTATAGGGACTTCGCTGATTTGGGTGATTTTAAAAAAGAAATAAGGGAGCTGTTACAAAATGATAGAGGATAAAAAAGAGCTTTATGATTCGGGAAATATTGAAAGAAGTATTACAGAGCCGGCGGGGTCCAGTGTGGACTCTGGCCTTATCATGGAGAGATTCTTTAGCGAAGAAGGGAAGAACCCTTTTGAATTTGATATCTTTGGGAATCCTATAAAATGGGTTAGAGAAGAAGTTCAGGTTAATGATGACAGGGGAAAGCCTGTCTTCGTCCAGCCGAATGTCCAGAGACCTGACTTCTGGAGTCCTTTAGCTATCAAGGTTGTTGCCAGCAAGTATTTCTGGGGGAACCAGGATAAGGGAGAGAGGGAAGATAGCGTTGAAAAACTTATAGGAAGAGTCAGCAGATGGATGGGGCAGCAGGCCTATAAGCAGGGATATTTTGACGAGAAACAGAGCCTGATTTTGAGGGATGAAATTGCGGCCATTTGCCTCAACCAGCTTTGCATATTTAATTCTCCTGTCTGGTTCAATGTTGGGATACAGGAATATAACCCTAATGCGGGAGGAGTTTCTGCTTTTGTGTGGGATTTTGAAAAGAAGATGGTCATTCCTGCAGTAAAGACAATGAACAGGCCTCAATGCTCTGCATGCTTCATTCAGGGTGTTGAAGATAATATGGAATCCATTATGGCAATACAGGTTGCTGAAGCTAATCTGTTTAAGGCAGGAAGCGGGACAGGAAGCAACAGGTCTGCTTTGAGGAGCTCAAGAGAAAGATTGACTGGAGGAGGAAGGCCTTCAGGCCCTGTAAGCTTTATGAAAGCATATGACGCGTATGCAGGAGTTATTAAGTCCGGAGGCAAGACGAGAAGGGCTGCTAAGATGGAGATACTGAATGTGGATCATCCGGATATTATGGACTTTATTAACGCAAAACAAAATGAAGAGAAGAAAGCATGGGCTTTGATTGAGCAGGGATATGATGGAGGAATGAACGGCACTGCGTATGCGAGTGTTGCATTCCAGAATTGTAATATGTCTGTAAGAGTGAATGATGATTTCATGAAGGCTGTAAAAGAAAATGCTGACTGGTGGACCAAGGAGGTTACGACAGGGAAGAATTCAGAGAAGTACAAGGCGCGTGACATCCTGAGGGCAATTGCTGAAGGAACCTGGCTGTGCGGAGATCCTGGAATTCAAAATGACTCTATAATAAACAGGTACCATACCTGCAAGAATTCAGGAAAGCAGAATGCGACGAATCCATGCTCCGAATATCTCTTCCTGGATGATACTGCATGCAACCTTGCATCCATAAATTTGATGAAGTTCAGGACTGCTGAAAGTGGATTTGATGTTGAGAAATTCAAGAGCGTAATCAGAAGCTACATCATAGCTATGGACTTAATCATCGATGGAGCCAGTTATCCTACTGCAAAAATAGCGCATAATTCCCATATCTACAGAACTCTTGGGTTGGGCTATGCAAATCTAGGTGCTTTGCTTATGAGCTATGGGCTTCCCTATGATTCTGATGAAGGGAGAGCAGTGGCTGCTGCGATATCAGCAATAATGGCCGGGGAGGCGTACAAGACAAGCGCTAAACTAGCTGAACTTGTAGGTCCCTTTTCTGCGTATGAGAAAAATAAGGAACCAATGCTTAAGGTCATTGAGATGCACAGGCAACATGTTAAAGAGATTAAAGTTGAAAAGATTCCTGCTGATTTGAGATATCTTGTAAATGTCGCCTGGGACTCGTGGACAGATGCATTGGAGCTTGGGGAGAAACATGGATACAGAAATGCACAGACAACTCTTCTTGCCCCAACGGGAACAATTGCTTTCATGATGGACTGCGACACGACTGGCATTGAGCCGGATATTGCCCTTGTTAAATATAAAGTTCTAGCAGGAGGGGGGATGCTGAAAATAGTCAATAGAGGGGTTAAGCTGGCATTGCAGAATCTTGGATATGATGAAGAGCATATAAAGAGGATAATAGATTACATAGACGAGCATGACACTATTGAAGGCTCGGATTTGAATGAAGAGCATCTTCCTATTTTTGACTGTGCCTTCAAACCGGCGAAAGGAAAGAGAGCTATTCATTACAAGGGGCACATAAGAATGATGTCCTCTGTCCAGCCTTTCTTGTCCGGGGCGATAAGTAAGACAATCAATATGCCTGAAGATTCAAGTGTTGATGACATAATGAACGCTTATGTTTTTGCGTGGGAACAGGGGCTGAAAGCTGTTGCAATTTACAGGGAAAACTCAAAGAAGAGCCAAGCGCTTAATACAAGAAAGACCGACGGAGAGAGGGTTAAGACGGAAAAGGTGGTTATTGATAAAAAGCAAAAACATCTTCCCCAGACGAGAAAGTCAATCACCCATAGGTTTGATTTGACAGGGCATAAGGGATACCTGACAATTGGATTGTATGATGATGGAAAGCCCGGAGAGATATTTGTCACAATGGCTAAAGAGGGCTCAACAATAAGAGGGCTGATGGACGCATGGGCTCGTTCCGTGTCATTGAATCTTCAGTATGGGGTTCCTGTTGCAGAACTCTTTACTAAATTCAGGCACCAAAGATTTGAGCCATCCGGATTTGTGAAAAACGTTGAGGGTGGGGAGCTTGACAAAAAGAGCACAATAATAAGAACTGCTTCATCTGTAGTTGATTATGTTGCCCAGTTTATGCTTTACCAGGTTGGCGAGGGAGCAGGAAAGGTTGAATTTGAGATTGAGCCACTTGAGGAAAAGCCAAAGGAAGAGCAAAAAGCACTGACAGAATTCGGAAACGAAGGTCTTGTGTGTAGCTTATGCGGCGGCCCTGCGAAGAGGCTCGGCAACTGCGAGATAATGTGTACAAGCTGCAAGCAGGTGCAGAGAAGCGGCTGCGGGGAATGATTTTTGTTACTTTGATTGGATAATATAGATTTATATATAATATTGATAGTTTCGGATATGCAGAATGAAAGAGTTGCAGAGCTTCTTGTTGAGACTGGAGCGTATAAGGATTTAGCTGAACCTGTTATATTAACATCCGGACAGCTTGGGATTTTTTATGTCAATACGGAAAAACTTCTTGGAGACCCAAATATTAATGATAGATTAAAAGAATTTGAAAATAATCCTCAAGGAATGATTAGTTATGCTGTAAGAAGAGCCTTAGATGATGCAAGAGTTTCAGAAGCTATAGGAATAATTGCTGGTGAAGTTCAGGCAATTGCTGATCAAAGAGGATACGAAGATTTTGCAGTTTCTGGAGGACAGAGAAGGGACTGGATATTTTCAGGGCCTGTTGCAAAATTATTAGAAAGGGATCATGTAGCTTTGTTTAAATCTGGAGGAAGAGCTGATGTTTTTGTTCCTGGAAAGCCTCTTCTTATGGAAGCTGATTATTTGGGTCCTGGGATATATGATGGTATCATTCATGTTGCTGACTTACTTACAGAAGGCTCAAGTTGCTACAGAATGGAAGATGGAAAGGAAATGGGCTGGATTCCAATGCTAAGAGAAAGAGGGGCGAATATCCAGGATTTAGTTGGTGTTGTCACAAGATTACAGGGTGGGGAGAAAAATCTAAGGGCAAGAGGAGTTGAACCTCATACTCTTGTAACAATTGATGGAAATTTCCTGGCAGCACATTCATCAACACCCACAAGAGCAATATGTTATTCTCATAGTCCAGATGCTTGGAGCAAAGATTATCTGATGAAAAATGGTGCATTGGCTTTTGTTGATGCATTCAGTCCCGAAGGAGGAAAGCAAGACAGAGCAATGAAATTTGCGAGAAGATATGGAGAGACATTAAAAGAAGCTGATAAGTGGGATGAATTAAGAGATGCTGTTAAAGGCAGATTTGATTATGATTTGGAGGCTGCGTAAGATGGAATTGACAGAAAAACAGCAGAGAGCGAGAAAAATGGTATGTTTGCCGTTAGATGGACTTAATACTATGAGCGAAGTTAGAGAAAGAGTTCAGGAATTGAGTCGGGTAGTGGGATTATTCAAAGTAGGTAAAGAAACATTTACAAGATTTGGGCCTGAAGCTGTCAGGGCGGTTCAGGAATATGGGGCTGATGTCTTTCTTGACTTGAAGTATCATGATATCCCTAATACTGTTAAGGGCGCGGCAGATGCAGCCGCAGCACTTGGAGTCTATATGTTCAATGTACATGCTTCTGGAGGACTTGAGATGATGCAAGCTGCAGTAGAGGGGGCGAAAGCAGGACCTGAAAAATACGGAAAAAATATGCCAAAGATAACAGCTGTGACTGTTTTGACAAGCATTGATCAAGAAATATTGAACAATCAATTAAGAGTTCCTGGAATGGTTGAAGAGCAGGTATATAATTATGCACAATTAGCTCATCAAGCTGGACTGGATGGGATTGTATGTTCTGCCGCAGACCTTCATGCTGTGAGAGATAGACTTCCAAGGGAATTTATGTATGTCACACCTGGAATAAAAGGGACAAAAACTCCTGCAGGAGCAGACCAGAAAAGAGTTTTCAGCCCTGGAAATGCTGTTCGTGATGGCTCGAGCATTCTTGTAATAGGAAGGGCTATTACAACAGATAGGGAAACTTATGTAGAAAGGCTTCAGGCAGGATATGATATTCTGGAAGATATGGCACAGTATTTATAATTCTCCGTCGGTAAAATTAAATCACGGAAAAGTTTATTAAGGGCTATTTCCAGGAAAGTTTATGGCGGTGACAGATTTAGATTCTGGGAGTTTTGATGATTTTATAAAAAAAGGGAATTCTATTGTTGACTTTTATGCTGACTGGTGCGGGCCGTGCCAGATTATGAAGCCGCACTTTGAAAAGGCATCCAAAGAGATGAAAGATGTGAAATTCGGTAAGGTGGATGTTGATGCAAACCAAGACCTTGCTGGAAGATTTCAGGTTATGAGCATTCCAACTACAATATTCTTTAAAGACGGCGAGCAGGTTGACAGGCATTCAGGTGCATTAAGAGAAAGCGATATTAAAGAAGCTGTTGAGAAAGCTTTCTGATTTTCTAAAGCTTTAAAAACAAACCCTCTTTACTTTTGTTACGGCTCCGTAGCTCAGTCTGGCCAGAGCACTGGACTTTTAATCCAGGTGTCGTGGGTTCAAATCCCATCGGGGCCATTTAATCAGGAATTTGAACACTGCACGAATCTTCGATTCGCTGGCCTTCGCTTCTCACAAAGCTTCAGGAATCCCATCGGGGCCATTTCTTATATGGATTTCAACATCTCTTTTGGCAATTTATTTCTGCATCTGCAAAAGCTTATAAAATAAAGAATAGTTGATTATTTATGAAGAAAATAGAAGAAATAAAGAAGAAAGCTATGCCTGTTTTAAAGAAATTCAGCGTTACTCGAGCAGGGATATTTGGAAGCTATGCCAGGGGAGAGCAGAATGAAAAAAGCGATGTTGATTTTTTGATAGAGATTGAAGGCGGAGCTGACCTTGTAGAGCTTATAAGATTGAAGTCAAATCTTCAGAAGGCAATAAGCAAGAAAGTTGATTTGGTTGAATATGGGGCGATAAAAAAAGAATTGAAGAAAGATATTCTGAATGATGAAATCAGGCTGATATGAAAAGGGACTATAAGCTTTATATCCAGGATATTTTTGAGAGCATAGAATATATTGAAGCTTATACTGCTAAGCTCTCGCAGGAAGAATTTAACAAAGATATCAAGGTTCAGGATGCAGTTATCAGGAGGCTAGAAATAATCGGGGAGGCAAGCCGGAACATTCCTGGGGCTTTAAAAGAAAAAAACAAGCAGGTTCCTTGGTTTGAGATATCCAGATTCAGGAATTTTATCTCGCACTCATACTTTGAGATTGGTAAACTCACTATCTGGAAAACGATAAAAGAAAGAATCCCAATGATAAAAGAAGGCTTACTGAAGATTAAGCTGGTTTAGTAAAATTAGGAAACTATAATTAATTTCTATCCCAGGGATAAGATGCAATCAAAGGAGTTCTTGGCGTAAAAGGGCCTTGGTCTAATTTAAAGCTTGGAAATGTACCTGATAAAACCATTTCGTCATGTATCTCTTCTGCTAATCTGGGAGCCATTGCAAGCTTTGTAGGAAATACAACGAGAGCATACAATCCTCCCTCTATTGCCTGCTTAGTCAAGCCTACCCCGCTTGGTCTTTGGCCTTCTGACGTTGCCGGCTCTGCCCTATCGACATCAAAGTATCCTATGCTTGCATCTTTCGGAAGATTAAATCCTGGCAGCACATTTGCAATCTCACCTCTGACTCTGCTTTCAAACTCGCCTGTCTTGTAGCTGACGCCTGACTCTGCAACGCTTCCTCCTACCTGCCAGACTTTTCCGTGTTTTCTGGAAGGATGTGTTGTAAAAGTAGCGCTTGTCTTCTGTCCGTCAATACAATGGGCCCAAAAATCTGGAAGTTCCGGATGTCCTATATATGCCTGCCTTAAAGGCCTTCTTTGCATCTTTGCATCTATTCCAAGCATTCCTGCAAGCCCTTCATTTCCAGAGCCTGCGGCGAGAACAATGACTTCAGGATGAATGTCAAAAGATTCTTCATTATATTTATCTGTTATTCTTGCATTACCATTTCTGAATTCTATATGCCTGGCGTAAACAATTCTGTCCGCAAAAGGAAGGGTTAACCTTTTGAGCAAATTAGCTGACTCTACTGTTCTTTCTCCAATGGAATAAATGCTTCTTGCACTTTCCGCAAGAAATGTAGGGGCGTCAATTTTTCTGACTCTTCTCAAAGGAGTTTGTAAAGCAAATCTTGATAATAGTTCAAACGCCAGAGGCCTGATAAACCCTTCGTCGTTAACAGACCTGTATAGATAGCATTCGTCTGAACTTTTTACTCCGTCAGACAAGTTAGGAACCCATCCTCCTGAATTAAAATGGTTGTCCCAGACCGCAGGCATCTCCTTTAAAGATTTCATTGAACTCCATCTCTTCCTAAATGATGAAACCCCTGCGCTTTCAAAGAGAAGGTATTTTCCCCCTCCGTGAATGATTCCCTGCGTTGCAATGGTCTGCCCTCTTCCAAGCTCTCCGCTTTCAACAAGCAGGGCATTGTAGCCTTGACTTGAGAGATGATTAAGAGTCCAAAGTCCCGCAACTCCGCCGCCAAAGATTAAAGCATCAGTTTTATAGTCCATTGTTTCATCTGCAGTAAGACATTTATAAGATTATTGACAATAGATTTATATATTTCAATATGCTATTTTTGATATGGGTAGTGTTGTGAAAAGAGACGGGAAAAAACAAGTATTCATGCCTGGAAAAATAAGAAAGGCGATTGAGATGGCTGCTAAAGACATCGGAATGCCAATAGCTAAGAGAAAAGAGCTTATTAGAGAGGTCGCAGAGCCTGTAATAAAGCATTATAAGAATAAGAGAACAAGAGCGAGTGCGCTTAGAAAGGCCGTCCTAGGCAGGATTGACAGAAGGGCTAAGGCCGTTTCTGTTGCCTGGAGAAGGCATGACAGAAAAAAGCATAAGAAATAGGCGTAACAGCAAGTTTTATAAACCCACTTTTACAATCTTCTTTTGTTATCGCTAAGTCATTAAAGCGAAATTGAACCCATTAATCAGCTACATCCCATGCACGTCCTACAACCAAAACACACGAGATTGAAGCCCGAAGAGGTGAAAGATTTGATTAAGAAATATAATATTGCTCTGTCTCAACTCCCTAAAATTAAAGCTGATGATGCGAGCGTTCCCGACGGATGTGAAAGGGGAGATGTTCTTAAAATAGAAAGAAAGGTTGAAGATAAAATAAAAGAATACTTTAGGGTAGTAGTATGAAAGACAAGCATTTACTCGTCAAAAAATATCTTGAGCAGCACTCATTGGTTGAGTCTAACATCCGTTCTTTTAATGACTTTATAGAGCACAGGATGCAGCAGATTGTCGACGAGATTAATGAAAATATTAATAATGAAGATGTTGAAGTAAAGCTTGGAAAGATAAGAATAGGAAATCCAAATGTAATAGAGGCGGACGGAAGCATCACAAACATAACACCTACTGAAGCGAGATTGAGAACCATAACTTATTCTGCCCCTGTTTTTGTCGAGCTCAATGTAACTTACGGAGAGCAGTCGGACAGCGCTGAAGTTGAAATAGGAAGAATCCCAATCATTGTCAGAAGCTCTGTTTGCAATACAAGCGGGATGAGCAAGAAAGAACTTATGGATAATTACATGGACCCTCTTGATCCCGGCGGATATTTCATAATCAATGGTAATGAAAGAATAATGATTATGACTGAAGACTTGGCACCAAACCAACCATTTATAGAAAAGGGAAGGCTGGGACTTACATTAAGGATATTCTCACAGAGAGGACCTTACAGAATACCAACAACTATATCAGAGACAAATGATGGAATTCTTGAAGTTGCATTTAGCAGGTTGAGAAATGTTCCTGCGATAGTCCTCACAAAGGCACTTGGGTTGACAAAAGAAGCTGACATCGCAAAGAATATCGGTGTTGAGGATGACTGCGTGATTGTAAATTTCTATGAATATGCAAACATCCAAAATTCAGAGGACGCCCTTCTGTTCATAGCTGAAAAGTCAGGAATCCAGGGAACAAAGAAAGAAGTTCTTGACAGGGTAAAGCAAAGGATTGACCCTTTCTTCCTGCCTCATATAGGATTGGATAAAAATTCAAGAATAGAAAAAGCGCTAACTTTGTGCAGGCTCCTGAAGCAGTACCTTAAGTCAAAGGATGACAGCAAGATAAGAACTGACAAAGACCACTATGCAAATAAGAGAGTAAAATTGTCAGGCGACCTTCTTGCCGACCTGTTCAGAGTCAACCTTAATATTCTTGTTAAGGACATTCAATACTCACTTCAGAAAGTTGTGAAGAGAAAGAAATTCTATTCTATAAAGACCATTGCAAAAAGCACGCTGTTCAGCCATAGAATTGAGAGTGCAATAGCGACAGGAAGCTGGATAGGGGAGAGAACAGGCGTTACACAGAATATGCAGAAAAATAATTATCTTGATATGCTTTCACATTTGCAGAGAGTTTCTTCTACACTTCCTGGGGAACAGGGAAACTTTATGGCAAGAACCCTTCATCCTACACATTACGGAAGATTCTGTCCTACTGAAACTCCTGAAGGGACTGAAATTGGGTTGAGAAAGAATCTTGCTATCCTGGCCAGGATTTCAACTGCAATAAAGTTTGATGAAGAGAAGGCATTAAAGACTTTTGAGAATGCAGGACTTGACAGGAAGGGAGATGGAAATGCTGATGTCTTTTTCAACGGAAGATTCATAGGTACTGCAAACGACAAAAAAGAGTTTGCGGAAAAAGCAAGGGCTGCAAGAAGAAAAGGGGAGCTCCCTGGAGATCTAAGCATAAGAAGTTCGGGCACAAGTGGAGAGGTAGTAATATCAACTGAAATCGGAAGAGTCTTAAGGCCGCTTATTGTCTGTGAAAATGGAAATAGTAGGCTTACTGAAGAGCACATAAGAGGGCTTGAGGAAAATAAGATAACCTGGCAAGATCTTGTTGACAGTGGAGTTCTTGAGTATATTGATGCAGGAGAAGAGGAAGATGCATTTGTATGCCTTTACCCAGAAACACTTAATGACAAACACACTCATCTCGAAATAGATCTTGTCGACCTTTTCGGGCTTATTACCTGTTTGGTTCCTTTCTGTAATCACGACCAGTCATCAAGATTGAACAAAGGAAGCAAGACTTTGAAGCAGAGCCTTGGAATCTACGCTGCGAATTACCTGACAAGACTTGACACTGATGTTTCTATCCTACACTACCCTCAGAGGCCTTTGGTAAGAAGCTTCATTTACGACGCTCTTGACATCTATCCTGCAGGACAGAACCTTGTTGTCGCAATAATGCCTTATGAATCATATAATGTTGAAGACGCAATAGTCCTGAATAAAGCGAGCGTTGACAGAGGTATGGGGAGAAGTACATACTTTAGACCGTACAAGGCGGTCGAGCTTCATTATGCCGGAGGATTGAGAGATGAAATTGTTGTACCTGACAAAGATGTTTCAGGATACAGGACAGAGGAATCCTACAGGTTCCTTGAAGATGACGGGATTTCATATCCGGAAGCACAGGTTAAATCAGCAGAAGTAATCATCGGAAAAGTCACTCCTCCTAAATTCCTTTCTGAAGCAAAGGATCTTAGCATCCAATCAAAGAAGGAAGGAAGCACGGCCATCAGGCAGGAAGAGCAGGGAATTGTTGACGCTGTATTTGTCACTGCAGACTCTGAAGGAAACAAGATAGCCCAGGTCAGAGTCAGAGACTTGAGAATTCCAGAGCCGGGAGACAAATATTCGGCTCCTCACGGACAAAAAGGAGTCATAGGGCTTATTGCAAAAGTTGATGATATTCCATTCACCTCATCAGGTATAAGGCCTGACCTTATGTTCAATCCGCATGGAGTTCCAAGCAGAATGAGTATTGGTTACCTTATAGAGCTGATTGCAGGAAAAACTGCTGCTCTTTCAGGACAGATTGTCGACGGGACTGCATTTTCAGGACAGAAAGTTGAGTATTTTGAAGAACAGCTCCAGAGACTTGGATTCAGCCCAGACGGAAAGGAAACAATGTATAACGGAGTAACCGGAAAGAAGATGGATGTAAAGATATACATAGGTAACATGTACTATCTAAAACTCAAGTATATGGTGGCAAACAGGTTGCATGCAAGAGCTTCAGGAAAAGTTGCGCTATTAACAAGACAACCAATTGAAGGAAGATCAAGAGGAGGAGCATTGAGGCTTGGAGAAATGGAGCAGCAGGCACTTGTAGGGCATGGAGCGTCATTGCTTTTGAAGGAAAGATATGATTCTGACAAGACAGTTATGTACCTGTGCTCAAAGTGCGGGGGAGTCGGCTTTGAAGATATAATAAGAAACAGGGTAGTGTGCTCTGTGTGTGGACACAATGAGGTTCACCCTGTTGAGGTCTCATATGCTTTCAAGCTACTGGTTGATGAGCTGCTTGGGCTTCACATCACAACATCATTCGAATTAAAGAATAAATTTGAAAAATGAACGACAAACATTTTAGAAAACAAGTAAGGGCATTGAGCTTCAGCTTAGTCAGTCCTGAAGTCATAAAGAAGCTGAGCTCTGCAAAAATTGTCACTCCTGAACTTTATGATATAGACGGGTTCCCTGTTGATGGTGGGCTTATGGACTTGAGGCTTGGGGCCATAGATCCAGGAGTAAGGTGTAGAACCTGTGGAAAGAGAGTGAAAGAATGCCCCGGGCATCCTGGACACATTGAGCTTGCAAGGCCTGTCCTTCACATCAAATACATTCCTTTGATTGAATTGTTCATGAGAAGTTTCTGCCAAAACTGTGGAAAGCTGCTTCTTCCTGATGAGAAGCAAAAGCAGTATAATGCAGTTGAAAGGGCGAAGAAGGCAAGAGATAAGAAGAAGTGCCCTCATTGTGAATATCTGCAGGAAAAAGTGAGGCTGGAGAAACCAAGCTCATTCATGATTGGAAAGAGAAGAATATTCCCTACTGAAATAAGAGAGCTTCTTGTCAAGATACAGGACTCTGAAATAAAGAAGATAGGAGTCAATACAAAAACATGCAGGCCTGAATGGGGCATCCTGAGCCAGCTTCTGGTTCCAAGCGTGACTGTAAGAACATCCATCACCCTTGAAACAGGAGAAAGAAGCGAAGATGATTTGACTCACAAACTTTCTGACATAATAAGAAGCAACCAGAGATTGTGGGAAAACCTTAATGCCGGAGCTCCCGAAGTTATCATTGAAGACCTATGGGATTTGCTGCAGTATCATGTAACGACTTTCTTTGATAACAATATATCAAGAATTCCCCCTGCAAGACACAGAAGCGGACAGCCTCTGAAAACAATAACCGAAAGGATAAAGGGGAAGGAAGGAAGAATAAGAAAGAATCTTGCAGGAAAGAGAGTCAATTTCTCGTCCAGAACAGTAATCTCTCCTGATCCATATCTTAAAATAAATGAGGTAGGAGTCCCTTTTGAGATTGCAAAGATACTTACGGTTCCTGAAATGGTCACTTCACAGAATATTGAAGAATTAAGAAGGCTGATAAGAAAAGGAGAAAACCATCCCGGCGCAAATTACGTTGTAAGACCTGACGGGAGAAAGAAGAAGATAATTGAAGAGCTTAAGGAAGATTTATGCAATGAGATTGTTCCAGGGTATAGGGTTGAGAGACATATAAAAGACGGAGATGTTGTGCTTTTCAACAGATATCCTTCTTTGCACAAGAACAGCATAATGGCCCATTATGTGAAGATTCTTCCTGACAGAACATTCAGGCTTCATCCTGCTGCAGTCTTCCCTTATAACGCTGACTTCGACGGAGACGAAATGAATATTCATGTGCCTCAAACGGAAGAGGCAAGAGCAGAAGCAAAAATCCTTCTTGATGTAAAAAATAATATGATTTCACCTAAGAATAATGTTAATCTTATAGGAACAATTGCCGATGCAGTTACAGGGTGCTACATATTAGGAAAGGATGATGTTGAAAAGGGCGAGGCAGACCAGCTTCTTTTCTCAACAGGAATAATAAACAATGTGAAAAAGAAAAAGATGGAAGGGAAAGAGGTGTTCGAACAGATTCTGCCTAAAGAAGCCAACATAAAGATACCGAAGGATATTCTAGGTGACAATTCTTTTGGCGCTGAAGGAGGAGAAATGATTAAACTTATTGATAAGAGTGTTGGAAGAGATGAAGCATTCAATTCCGTTGACAGAGCATTCAAACTTGGGTCAAACTATCTTTCGAGAAAGGGATACACCCTCTCTGTAAGGGATGTCAATGTTTCTGACAAAATTAAGGAAATGACAAAGCAGATGATTGAGGATGCTGAAAAGAAAACTGAAAAGATTATAAAAGATTCCGAGGAAGGGAAACTTGAGCCAATTCCTGGAAAGAATATTGATGAATCAAGGGAAGTAAAAATTTCCCAGATATTGAACGAGGTCAGGACGGAGATAGGAAAGATTGTGAAAGCACAATTCCCTGCAGACAGCAATGTCAGCAAGATGATTAACCCAGGAGCTGCAGGAAGCATGCTTAATATCACTCAAATCGGATGCTGTGTAGGCCAGCAATCTTTGTGGAACAAGAGAATCAGCTTCGGATATGCAGGAAGAACATTATCTTTCTTCGATAAGAAGGATATAGGGGCTGAAGCAAGAGGATTCATTAAGTCATCTTATTTCGGAGGATTGAGGCCTACTGAATATTTTTTCGGCGCTATAACAGGAAGAGACGGACTGATGGACACTGCTTTGAGAACTCCAAAATCGGGATACCTGTACAGAAGACTTGTTTCTGCATTGCAGGACTTGAAAGTTGAGTACGATTTGACTGTCAGAGATGCATCTGAAAACATAGTCCAGTTTATGGCAGCAGGTGACGGGATTGATGTTGCCGGGCTTCACCTGAACCAGAAGATTGCGCCAGGAGAAGCAATCGGCGTTGTTACATCCCAGAGCTTTGGAGAGGCATCCACGCAGATGGTCCTGAACGTTTTCCACTCTGCAGGTGTTGCGGAAATGCAGGTTACGCAGGGGCTTCCAAGATTAATAGAGATTTTTGATGCAAGAAAGAACCCTTCAACTCCTTTGATGGAGATTTACCTTGATAAAGACAATAACAACGAGAAGGATGCGAGAACAATTGCTGAAAAAATAAAAGAAGTCACCGTTGAAGAGATTGCAAACAGGATAAAGATAGATTTCACAGGCAAAAAAATTGAAATAGAGACGGATAATAATTCATTGAGAAGCGTGCATGCAGGAATCCAGAAGATTGTTGATAGACTGAATGAAAAGGGATATAGCGCTAAAGCAAACGACATGAAGATAATCTTAAGCACTCCTGACCTTGATTTCAGAGGGATGTACAAGTTCAAGGAAAAGCTTAGAAAGACAATCATCTCCGGAGTAAGCAAGATTTCACAGGTGGTTGTTGCAAAGAGAGGAAAGGATTATGTCATCCTGACATCCGGAACAAACCTAAGGGATATTCTTGAGATTAAAGGGGTTGACAGGGATAAAGTCACAACAAACGATATTCATGAGACTGCGGATGTCCTTGGAATTGAAGCCGCAAGACAGACAATAATAGAAGAGATAAATAAAGTTCTTGAGGGGCAGGGACTTGATATCAACGAAAGGCACCTTGAGCTTATTGCAGATGCAATGACTTCCTCCGGTGTCGTCAGGGGAGTTACAAGAATGGGAATCATCTCACATAAGAGCAGCGTTTTTGCAAGAGCTGCTTTCGAAACTCCTGACAAGCAATTTATCAATGCAACAATACAGGGAAGCAAGGATGCACTTGCATCAGTCATAGAGAATATAATGCTTAACCAGCCTGTTCCCGTCGGTACAGGGCTTCCAGGACTTCTTGTGAAAGTGACAGGGCCATTGACAAACAAAAAAGTCAAGCAGAAAAAGGAAGAATAGAAAGTTCTTATTAAATTAAATCCCGGAATTAAAGATAAATTTATAAACTAACCTAGTACCATAAATAAAAGATGGTAGTCGAACTTAAAAAGTCAATCGACGCTGGAAAGGTGTTCTTTGGGATCAGGCAGAGTCTGAAAAACTCGGGCAGATTAAAGAGGACTTACATCCCAAGCGATGCAAGAGAAGAGACAATTGAGATGCTGAAAAAAAACAAGATAGAATTTGACGTTCTTGAGGTTTCAAAAGAAGAGGCTGCCCAAAAGCTGGAGCTTGATTTTCTTTGTGAAGTTTTTGGTATGAGGAAGTAAAATAATGGCAGGAACAATAACGATGCAGAAGATGAGATATATCAATTCCCTTAACCAGGTTTCCAGAGTAAGGACAAGCCGGTGCTTTGTATATAATAATACAATATTTTTTGCTGTTCCAAGAGAATTCGTTTCAAAGGCCATAGGGACCGGAGCAAAGAACATAAGAACGCTCCAGGATATTTTTAGCAAGAGGGTAAAAATAATAATTGAGCCTGCTGGAAATTATGACGCTGAAAGATTCATAAGAAGCGTTGTTGATCCTGTCCAGTTCAAGTCGCTTGAAGAAAAAGAAGACCATTTTGTCCTGAATGCAGGGAGCAGAAACAAGGCTGCTTTGATTGGAAGAAATAAGAGAAGGCTGATAGAGTTGAGCCAGATTATGATAGATAATTTTGGAAAGGCGTTAAGGATTGTTTGAGAATAAGAATTTCTTTTCCTGTACTTCATCTTGAATAAATGTGTGACTTCCGAGTTATAAAAACATTTAAATAATACGAACTTCATTATTACTTATGGTCAAACAAGCCAGAGGTGGCTTGGTGCAGAGAGTCGCTGCTATGGGTGGCTTGGTTGCTACCCTCTCATTTAGTTCTGGCTGTCCAAATTCTTCTATTGGTCCTATTGATTATGACAGGCTTACCAGTGCTGTCGGCGGAATGGTTGCGGGATATAAGAGCCAAACTACTACGGGAAAAAAATCTGCCGCCTATGGGGAATTGAGTGGCATGCTCATAAGGGAATCGCAGATGCATGGAAATGTGAGGGCTGCAAGGGAAGGCAGAGATCAGGTTATTGTTAATAATGGAAATCCCAGAATTACAGAAGAAAGAGAAGTTGTATATAACCTCAAAGAGCCTTATGTAATTGATGGAAGAACTGGCGAAATAAGGCCGGCTAATGCACCAAGAACAGAACAGAAGAAAACAATAAACGGGCTCTTTAATTCCAAAGATTTTGGGTCTGTTGTTATGGGAACCTGCAACTATATGGGGGACTTTGATAATGACGGTATGTTAGATTATCCTGAAGAATTTCTGTCAGATAATGAGCCTGGGATGAAGGATGTCTTTAAAATGAATGAAAAGATAACACTGCAATACGGAGCATCAAGACAGATTCCAAATATTGGTCTGAAACTCTTCGATTCCGAAGGAAGAGTCGTTGATGAATTTACATCTGATGAGAGCCTTTGGGCAGTTCAAAGGATATACAACTTCGGGGAAGACTCTGATGCCCATCTCCATTCTGGCAAATACAGGACTGTGTGGTATTCGGGAGAAAAATTCATAGGATCATGGACATTTGAGGTGAAGAATGAATAGCCGAGCTTACTTGAGTGGATTGGCTGCTTTAACTCTAGGAGTTGTAGGTTGTGCTGGCTCGCAGGAAGGCCTTCCCGATAGAGTTCTTCAAGAAGATTTCAGAGAATTAAGATTAGAACCCGATAGTTTAGGGGGCTTACCAATTAGTGTAGAAGGAGCAGACCCAAGGTACACCGGAGAAGTTGTAGGGCTGAATCAGGACAATTTTTATGAGTTTGTAGAAAAAGGAAATAAAGTTGTGCTCGCCTATGCTGGATGGGATAGAAACTCACAAAAGATGTATCCTATTTTAGAAAAAGTAGCATCTGAAAATCTTTCTGTTGGTTTCGGGTTAGTTGACAAAGAATCCAACGAAAATTTTTGGAGACAGGAATTCGTAAAAAACAGAGCAAAGGAGGGAAAAAGAATTGTGGTATTTGTCCCTTCCCTTATCTTTTATAGGGATGGAAAGGAAGTGAAATTATTGCCCGGATATATCGATTATTCCAAATTCAATTCCGAACTTAGAGAGCATTACAGAAAAAAGTAGCTTCGCTTATTCAAGAATATTTATAAATCACTTGTGTGTAACTATTTGATGAATGAAAAGAGGGTAATTGCTGTTAATTACATTATGTGTGATTTACAGATTTCTTTATTAATTCTTGCTATTTTTTCGTTCGCATTCATTATAGGAGGCGCAAGCGTGGCTGGCGCTCAAGAAGTTCCGGTAAAAACAAATAGTGTTTCCGGCATATTTAAGGAAGGGGACAAATTTTTCAAATATGGTCCTGGCGGAGTTGGTCCTCCTGCTGAAATAACTAAAGAACAGGCAATAGCGGAAGGATATAAACCGGCGGTTGTGGAAGGTTCAAAATACTCAAAGGATTTCTTTGGAATTCCACTGACTGGGGGGGTTGCGCATCTCGTTGAAGGGCTTATGTTTGCAGGGCTTGTTGCGGGGATGATACAGCTTGTTGGAGGGATTGCGGGATTTGACGAAGGATTGACCAATGCACTTACTATTGCCTCCTTTGGAGGAATAATGACTTACAAAGGAATTCTTGCTGCTGCGGAAGAGGGATTTTTCGGGCTGACAAAGGATAGTGTCCTTACTCAAAATGCTGGGCTTATAGGAATCGGTGTGGCAGTTGCGATTTTTGTCCTGACTTACAAAGACGAAAGTACTAAGAAAGTTAATTTCGAGTGCCTTCCATGGGAAGCTCCTTTAGGAGGAAAAGATTGTGAATTATGCAACGACGATATGCAAAGCTGTTCTGAATACAGATGCAAGTCTCTGGGGCAGGCGTGTGACATAGTGAACAAGGGAACTGCTGAAGAAAGCTGTGTCTGGATAAGCCCTAATGATGTTACTTCCCCTCTAATAACTCCGTGGGAAGAGCCTCTTACGGAAGGACACAGATATACAAATCATGATACACTTCCTCCAAGCTTGGGGGCAAAGATTGTAAGAAATCCAGATAATTGCATACAGGCATTCACTCCTTTAGAATTTGGAATACAAACGGATGAGCCTGCGCAATGCAAGATTGATATAGTGCATAGCAATGGAACAGGACAGGAAGTATTTGACGGAATGAATTATTATTTTGGAAACAGCTTCTACGCTTATAATCATACTGAAAAGATGAACCTTCCGGGACCGGGAGCTTTGCAGAATGCCCTAAATGGTACAGGATTTGATGCCCCTGAAATCCCGGTTGATGGAATCTACAACTTCTATGTCAGATGCAGGGATGCAAACGGAAACTTTAATGTCCAGGAATTTGTGTTCCAGATTTGCGTTGACCCTAGCCCTGATACAACCCCTCCTGTGCTTGTTGACACTTCCATAAAGTCAGGAAGCTTCGTTGGATTTGAAAAAGATGAGGTTGATGTTGACTTCTACATAAACGAACCAAGTGAATGTAAGTGGGATAAAGAGTCAAAGAGCTATGATGAGATGGCCAACGAAATGTCGTGCAGCACGGAAATATATGAAATAAATGCCCAGCAGACATATACCTGCTCAACAACGCTTACAGGAATAGAAGACAGAAAGGAAAATAAATTCTATGTGAGATGCAAAGACCAGCCCGGTTCTCCTGAAAATGAAAGGAATGTGAATACGCAAAGCCAGGAATTCATCCTGAAGGGAAGCCAGCCACTGAATATTGTGGAAGTAGAGCCAAACGGGACTATATTTGGGAGCACAAGAAGCGTCAGCGTTAACCTTACTGTTGAAACTTCTGATGGGGCCGAGGAAGGAAAGGCCTTATGCTACTTCAGCAGCGACGGAGAGGAAGGAAGCTACATATCTATGTTTAACAGCGACAGCTTCAGGCACAGCCAGCTTCTGCAGCTGACAGAAGGGGATTACAATTATCATTTCAGATGCATAGATGCCGGAGGAAACAGCGCAGAGGAAACCACAAATTTCAGGGTTGAGGTGGATACAGAAGCCCCAAGAGTTACAAGGGCTTATAGGGCTGATGGGTTGAAGATAGTCACAGACGAGGATGCTGAATGTGTATATTCCCTGAACAGCTGCAATTATGTGTTTGATGAAGGGTTAAGGATGATTTACAGCAACCCAAACATAAAGAATGTGCATTTCGCCGAGTGGCAGAGCAATCTGGTTTATTACATAAAGTGCAGGGACTTCTATGATAATGAGCCAAGCCCGGACGCCTGCTCTATAATTGCAAGCGCCAGCAATGTCAGGTAAATATAGGGCACGAGGGAGAATATACTAAGACAAGATTTAAAAAGCGTCTTTTTCTAACACAAGAATGGGTTTGATGAATGCAAAGAAATTGAAGACAAGAAGAAAGAAGTTTAGATGGAGCGATGCTGCTTATAAGAAGAAGGATATAGGCACCAAGTTCGATCCACTTAAGGGATCTTCCCAGGCAAAAGGAATCGTAATAAGCAAATTCCAGAAGGAAGCGAAGCAGCCAAATTCTGCTATGAGAAAGTGCTGCAAAGTACAACTAGTTAAGAATGGCGCACAGATTGGGGCATTTATTCCAGGAAACCTGGCGCAAAAGTTTGTTGATGAACATGATGAGGTCATAATTGAAAGGATAGGCGGGAAGCAGGGAAGAACAAAAGGAGACATTCCGGGCATAAGATTTCAGGTTATCAAGGTCAATGATCAGCCATTGAGAAGATTGGTTGAAGGAAAGATAGAGAAGGGTAGAAGATAAAATGACATTTAAAGCATTCAATTTATATGACATGGAAGAGATTGAGGTGAAAGATATTGCCCTTAAGCCTTACATAAATCTGCAAGGCAAACTTCTTGTAAAGAGTCATGGAAGAAATACAAAGAGATTTGGAAATGCAAATGTCCATATTCTTGAGAGACTTACAAACAGAATATGCGTTCCGGGGCATGTTGGAAAGAAGCATAAGATAATAACAAAGTGGGCGACAGGAAAATACACAACAAATATGAAAACTGTTCTTGAGGCACTTGAAGCAATAAAGAAAAAGAAAAATGAGAATCCTGTTCAGGTTCTTGTGAGGGCCATTGAAAACTGCTCACCAAGAGACGAGATTACAACAATTGAATATGGAGGAGCAAGATATCCCCAGGCTGTTGACTCAAGCCCAATAAGAAGAGTTAATCTTTCATTAAGATGGATTGTGCAGGGCTCGTATCAAAAAGCATTTGGAAAGAAAAAGAAAATGGCCGAGACGCTTGCAAACGAAATAATTCTTGCTTCCGAGGGAAACATGGAGAGTTATGCAATGCAGAAAAAGAATGAGTCTGAAAAGCAGGCTGATGCAGCACGTTAATTTTAACTGATAACAATTTTTTTACCGACAGAATAATTACAAACCTTTAAATATCAAATCTTCTTGTATATTTTAGCTATACGCATAAGATAAAAGGAGGTGAAAAAAATGACAGGTTGGCAAAGTTGGCTTGCTTTGATCGGTGGGATTGTTGCAGTAATTGGTGAATTTGTACCAGACTATTACCTTGCTTTGATCGGTGGAATCCTTGCTGTGATTGGAGCAATTGGCCTTATGATGGGTAAATAAGATTTTATTAAAAGAATTTATTTTTATTTTATTAATTTAATTTAGGTTTCATGGAGGATTTGAAGGAATTTTTCCTTTTGGATGGTTAATTTTTCAGGTTTAAGGCGAAATGAACAGCAACGTTTAAAAAGCACTTTTTTCTATACATAGAAATGGCAGATAAAGAAACAAGCCTTGAAAAAATCAAGAGGCTGACGAGCAATCAGAAAAATATCAGAAATGTAGCAACGTCTGCACATATCCACCATGGGAAAACTGCCTTTACAGATAACCTCCTTGCTGCTGCAGGGTTAATGGCTGCTAAGAATGCAGGTAACCTAGATGAGGGAATGACTACCTGGCAACATGCCGATGAGCAGGAAAGACTTATGACTGTTGATGCAGCAAATGTCTCTATGGGACACAGCTATCAGGGAGAAGAGTATCTTATCAACCTGATTGATACCCCAGGACATGTTGATTTTGGAGGAAATGTCACGAGAGCCATGAGAGCGATTGACGGAACTTTTGTTCTTGTATGTGCTGTCGAAGGAATAATGCCTCAGACTGAAACTGTATTAAGGCAGGCGCTAAAAGAAAGAGTAAAACCTGTTCTCTTCATAAATAAAGTTGACAGATTGATTAAAGAGCTTAAGCTTGGCCCTGAAGACATGCAAAACAGATTTGCGAAAATTATTGAGAGCTTTAACCATCTAATAATGCAGATTGCAGAGCCTGAACTTGCAGAAAAATGGCAGGTTAGTGTGAAAGACGGAAGTGTTGCATTCGGTAGCGCGAGAGAAAACTGGGCTCTTTCTGTTCCTTTCATGCAGAAGAAAAATGTGACTTTCAAGGATGTTTATAATCTGTACCAGATGGAAGAAGAGGAAAAAAAGAAGTGGGTCTGGGAGAAAGCGCCTTTGTATGAAGTTATTCTTGACATGGCGGTCAAGCACCTGCCAAATCCTCTTGAGGCACAAAAATACAGGATTCCAAAAATATGGAGTGGTGACTTAGAAAGCCAGTTCGGAAAAGACTTGCTTAGCTGCAACAAGCAGGGAGAAGTCGCCTTTGTTGTTACCAAAATAGTTATAGACCCAAGATCTGGAAAGGAGATTTCTGCTGGAAGACTATATTCCGGAACAATTGAAAACGGAATGGAAGTTTATGCAAACAATGCAAAAAAGAAGTCGAGAGTACTTCAGGTCCTTGTATATAATGGAATAAAACCTGAGCAGCTTGAAAGAGTTCCTGCCGGAAATGTTCTTGCGATTACCGGACTTAATGTTGATGTTGGGGAGACAATAACTGTGAATGAGCAGAAATCCTTTGAAGAAATAAAGCATATTTTCCAGCCAGTCATCACGAAATCTATTGAAGTTACAAGATCCGCTGATTTGCCTAAACTGATTGAAGTGCTTAGAAGAGTTGGAAAAGAAGACCCAAGCATAAAGATTGAAATTAATGAAGAGACAGGAGAGAACCTTATCTCCGGAATGGGTGAGCTTCACCTTGAAATCATTGAAGGAAGAATAAAGAATGAAAAAGGACTTGAAGTCAAAACAGGAGCCCCTATTGTGGTTTATAGGGAGAGTGTAGGTCGGGCAAGCCCTAAAGTTGAATCAAGAACGCCTAATGGGCATAACATCTTCTCATTCAGCATTGAGCCTCTTGAAGAAGGAGTGTATAATCAGATACAGGAAGGAAATATTCCTGAAGGAAGAGTCAAGAAAAAAGCGGAAGAAATGTGGAAGAAACTTGAAGAGCAGGGAATATCAAGCGACGAAGCAAGACAGTTAAGGGATGTTTACAAGGGGAATATCTTTGAAGACAGGACAAGAGGACTTGTTCTTCTCGGAGACATAATCGAGTCAATTATGGATGGATGGAGACTAGTTGTTGATGCCGGGCCTCTAGCCAAAGAGCCCCTGATGAAGACGAAGTTTATCCTTCATGATGCTAAAATCCACGTCGACCATATGCATAGAGGTCCTGCCCAAATCTATCCTGCTGTAAGAAAGGGTGTGCACGAAGCAATGACCAAGGCAGGAGCGGTAATGCTTGAGCCTATTCAAACGCACCTGATTGAAGCTCCGATTGATTTTATGGGCGCTGTAACTTCGTTGGTATCATCAAAGAGAGGGGTGTTGAACGATGTGCAGCAGGAAACAGGAACTGTGACAATAAGGTCCCAAATCCCTGTAGCTGAAATGATTGGATGGAGTTCTGACTTAAGAAGCAAGACAGAAGGTCGTGGTGTCTCAAGCCTTGTTGACCAGAAGTTCCAGAAGATGCCAAGAGAATTGCAGGACGAAGTTATAAGAAAGATCAGGCAGAGAAAGGGATTAGCTGAAAATCAGTAATCAGGAAGATATAAAAACTTAAAAGTGTGGCCGCTCTGAAATTTCTATGAGATTTGGCTTTGCACCAATAGTCCTTTCCGCATTTCTTGCAGGCTGTGGGCAGAAAGTAATAATAAGCTCATCTGTGAGAGAAAATTCTTATTTTTCTCCTGAAGCATTTGCATTGGCAGAGGAATTTCTTGAAGAAAATACAAGAATTGATTTTGAGTTCGGGAACTACCGCGAAAAAACAAATCATTTTGACAGATTTGCCCTGGTTGTTCAGGATTTCCAGGAAAGGGCTGAAGAGGTGAAGGGAGAGCAGCTGAAAAGCATAGACTATTTGATAGGAAAGATTGAAGGTGAACTTGCCAAATCTGGCGGAGAGGCAGCCGAAATAAGAGACGTTCTTTTTGATGCAAAGGATTTGAGGGAGAGAACTATAAGAAATATTGAGGAAGAATATAAGTACAGAATTGGTGAGACTGAAACAGAGAAAGGCCTGATTCATCTGCTTGATAATGAAATGACAAAAGCACAAATGAAAATTACAGAATATGATAAGGCACTTGATGAACTAAAGGCGACAACCCGTGACGAAAAAATTCTCCGGGAGATAGAAGACATAGAAGAGCTGAAAAGAAGTTGCAAAGCGCATAATACGAGAAGCGCCGCGAAGACAATTGTGCATGAGGTAGGGCACCTGTTCGGGCTGTGGCATACACAGCAGTATGTGAATGACTCTTATGAAGACCTTGCCGTAAGTGGATTACCAAACGTCATGGGATATCTGAACCCTGTTGAAGGGAAGTATGGATTCGCATTTGATAAAGAACAGATTAGGCAAATCAAGGATTACCTAAAAAAGGGCAAGACTTACACAGATTTTAGGGCGGCTGGATTCAATCTGCATGATTATACTAGTAAGAAAGCAGAAGAAAATGGCTGGAAATTGCTTGAAGGAATAGTTAATTAAAGTTAAATAATCTTATTTAACTAAAAATATGAGAAAGATTTATTAAGATTAAATAACTCTAAATAAGATAAAAAGAGGAGAAATGGCATTAAAGACTTTTAATTTGGATGCAGAAGTGTATGAAGAATTTTCTAAGCACTGCAAGAAGCACGGCATTTCTATGAGCAGAAAGGTTGAAAATTTTATAAGAGATGAGGTTGGAAAATTAAAATCAGGAAGTGGAAATATTGATTTTAGGCTGGAAGTTGAAAAAAGCCCTGCTGTGAGAAGAGGATTACACCGGCCTGAAGAAATGCAGCCCCCAAAGGCAGATCATCCTATGGGGAAGTTCTGCTAGTTGGTGCTTACCAAAATAGTTGAGATAGGAGTCATCAACTCAGAAGACATTAGTGAAATAATGTTGTTTGCGACACTAAAGTAATTTTCATATTTTTTGCTAACTTTAAGCCTTACTGTTTCTCCGCCTATTACTGAAAGTAACATAACTTCCATTTCTGATTTTGCATCTGCTTCACATGAACCGTAAGATATCCTGACATCCCCCTCATATTTACCTGCGAGAATTGCAATCGCTCTCGATGGTCTTTGATGTATCCCCAAAAAATCTCTTATTAAAATATCTTCTTCATAAAAATCCCTGCTATCAACCTCAATCCTATCACTTAATATCGTCATCAACATCGTCCTGGATGTCCTCGGTGTCGCGCCATTTTATTGAGCATCCAATTGAGGGTTTTTGGTTTTCTTCGGGTATTCCCGGAAAGCCATTTGCAAGATTGTTTACAGCTTCCAGCAAGTCATGATGATTCACTTTTTCGGGATACTGCCAGTTGTCGTCGATGCTTCCATGATATATTAATTTCTTATTAGAATCCATTAAATAGACATCAGGAGTGCACTGCGCTTTGTATGCCCTTGCTGTTTCCTGCGACTGGTCGATGAGGTAGGGAAACTGGAGATCGTTTTCTTCTATGAACTCTTTCATCTTCTTCGGAGAATCTTCAGGATACTCGGGGTTTATATTAGAGTTTATTGCTACTGTGTTTATTCCAAGCTCTTTTGCCTGTCCTGCAATTTTGATCAATCTGGGCCATACTGCTTGCGCATAAGGGCAGTGATTACAAGTAAAAATGACAAGAAGCCCTTTCTCTCCGTATAACTGCTGGGAATGAAATGACTGCCCGTCGGCATTTCTAAGAATAAAGCCAGGCATATTTGTTCCAATTTTTATTCTGATTGATTCAAGAAGAGCCATACTAGTGCAAGAAAAGAGAATTATTTAAAGATTTTGCCCGTCGGCATTTGAGTTATTCTGAGAAGTTACCGCAAAGTTTAAATACCTTATTTTTCAATAACAAAACATGGCTAAAGAAAAACCAGGAATTAACATAGCTTTTGTTGGTCATGTTGACCATGGAAAGTCTACCACAATTGGAAGATTGATGTTTGATAGTGGTAACCTCCCAGAACAGGAATTAGAGAAGCTTAGAAAACTTGCTGTGGAAAAAGGAAAAGCAGGATTTGAGTTTGCTTATGTCATGGACAGATTTAAGGAAGAGAGAGAAAGAGGAGTTACAATTGACCTTGCTTACCAGAAAATTATTACCCCTAAAAGAGAAGTTACAATAATTGATGCTCCAGGACACAAGGATTTTGTTAAGAACATGATTACCGGAGCTTCACAGGCGGACGCTGCTTTCTTGGTTGTTGCTGCCCAGGAAGGGGTTCAGCCACAGACAAAGGAGCACTTATGGCTGTTGAAGACAATGGGTGTTGGAGAGATATGCATACTGATTAACAAGATGGATACTGTTAACTTTAAGGAAGATGCTTTCAATAAGGTTAAGGAAGACCTCTCGGCATTGCTAAAGACAGCAGGATTCAAGCCGGACACAATGACATTCATAGCTGCTTCTGGATTCAAGGGAGACAATGTATTCAAGAAATCAGAGAATATGGCTTGGTATAAGGGCCCTACAGTTTATGAGCAGCTTGACCTTTTCAAGGATGCTGAAAAACCAAATAATCTTCCTTTGAGAATGCCCTTGCAGGATGTTTATGATATTACTGGAATCGGAACTGTTCCTGTTGGAAAGATAATTACTGGTGTTATGAAGATAGGCCAGAAAGTAGTTGTTCTTCCAGGAAGATCCGGAACAGGAATAAACGGGGAAGTAAGAAGCATTGAAGCACACCATGAGCAAATGCAGGAAGCATCATCCGGAGATAATGTCGGAATCAACATCAGAGGAGTTGGAAAGAAAGACGCTGCAAGAGGAGATGTTGTCTGCGATGTAGCTAAGCCTGCAAAGATTGTTGAGGAGTTTACCGCCCAGATAGCAGTCATAGACCACCCAACAGTTATTGCTAAAGGATATACTCCTGTGTTCCATGTTCACACAGCCCAGGTGCCTTGCCAGTTTATAGAGCTGATTGAGGTAACAAGAGGTGGAGAAAAAACGGCAAATCCTGACTTTTTGAAAACAGGAGATGTTGCTAAGGTAAAGATAAAGCCTATCGGAAACCTTGTCTTGGAGACAAATGCAGATAACCCTCACATGAGTAGATTCGCAATAAGAGATGCTGGAAAGACAGTTGGAGCAGGTGTCTGCGTAGACCTTAAGGCAAAAGTAATTTAATTTCTTCCCGATTTCATTTTTAGCACAATAATGATTATAAAGCAGTCGTTATTTTAGTTACCATGAAAAAAGGGATGTCAAGACAGGAAATAGAACATGCACTTCAGGGCATGGGTGATTATGTAAAAATGGATTACCTACAAAGGGCGCTGAAATCTAACCTTGACTTTGAGACAAAAAAATTTGTGCAAATAAAACTCGCTAAAATATACGAAGCAAGAAATATGTTCTCCGACGCTGCAAGACTGATTAAAAATGCAGCTGATATCAATACAACCTTCAAAGGAAAAATTCAGGATTACATGAAATCCGCTGAATTATTTATAAGGGGCGGGAGCTTTGATGAGTCAGAAGAAGTGTATAAGAGGGTCCTTGCATGCGGCAACACCCTTGAAAAAAGCGAGATGAAAGAGAGTTATAAGAATTTCTTTATGACTCAGGCGGAAATTTATCTTAAGCAGGATAAGAGGAACCAGGCAAGGAAAACTTATGAGAGGATGCTGAATGTTGAGCTTGCTATGGGAGAAAGAGCAGAAGTGCAGAAAAAACTTCTTGCATTATATGAAAGATTAGGGTTGATAAGAGAGTATAATTCTTTGAAAAAAGTTATGTGAATGAATAAAAAAAGAAGGGCCCCGAAGGGCCTTATAATTAGCCCATGTATTCAACAGACTCTATGCCTTCGTCAAAGAGTTGGCTGATATCTTCGATGTCTTCTTCTTCATTTTCAGAAGTCGCAGACCCGATGTTCTGGATTTGTTCTTTCATCACCATCTTTTTAGTTAACGGTACTGGACTGGCCGAATATATAAATGTTTTTATGATTACAGATGGAAAAATTATCGACGGAAAAAGTTTATAAATATGAGGTGTCTTTTTTTTAACTCCCTCTTTTGTTAATAATCCACAAACCACAAGTTTTAAATAGGCTATTCGTGATTTCGGTGAGTAGAAAGAGTAAAAATTACTTTCACGATCACTTTCACATTCACGGCCTTTGTTTTTGGTCCAGTAAAAGAGATTAGGGATTAGTTTTCTTTCTATGAGAAATAAAAAATGGCAAAAATAAGTCCAGTATCGATAAAGTACATGATTCATGCGAATTTCAAAGCCGAAGGCCCAGTTGAAAAACCGGATGTCATAGGCGCAATTTTCGGCCAGACCGAAGGATTGCTTGGAAGGGACATGGAGATGAGAGAATTGCAGAAAGAAGGAAAGATTGGAAGAATAGAAGTTGAGCTTGAGACTGTCGACGGAAAATCAATCGGAGAAATAAAAGTCCCAAGCGCGCTTGATAAATCAGAAACTACAATAATTGCCGCAACACTTGAAACAATAGACAGAATCGGACCTACTGAAGCCAAGATTGAAATTTCTAAAATTGAGGATGTAAGAGGGAGCAAGAGAGATTACATAATTGAGAGAGCGAAAAAACTTCTTGACCAGGTTGAAGGAGATAGCATGGGTGGAATGTCTAAAGCTCTAAAGGAAGAGTCCAGAACTTCTAAAGTTCAGGAATATGGAGAGGAAAGGCTTGCAGCTGGAGACCTTTCAGGTGATGAGGTTATAGTTGTTGAAGGAAGAGCTGATGTTCTCAATCTTTTAAGAAATAGAGTTAACAATGTTATAGGTATGATGGGCGTCAAGATGCCAAAGGAGATTAGAAGGCTTGGTGAGGAGAAGGAACTTACCCTGTTTGTTGATGGAGACAGGGGAGGGAAGCTTATAGCCAAGAATGTTATTGAAAATGCCAAGATAACTTATGTTGCAGTTGCTCCGGATGGAAAGGAAGTTGAAGAGCTTACAGGCAAGGAGATATTGCAGGCATTAAGGAGAAAAGTCCCAACTGATGAGTTCCTTAAAAAATCAGGCAATGGGAACGGAAGAAGCTACAGGAATGAAGATTCAAGGGAAGAACCTGAAGAGATAAGCGTTGATCCCGAAGATGCAAAAAAGGCAGTCAAAGAAAAGTATAAAGATATAAAAGATACCAGAAAGGCAATTTTCTTAGACTCAAATCTCGAGGTTGTGAAAGAACTTTCTTCAAGAGATGTTCCCGGCACCCTGAAAAGGATGAAGAATGGAGTTGCAGCAGTTATTATTGATGGAATGGCATCTTCTATGATAATAAAGGCTTGTGATGAAGAAGGGGTCAAATTCCTTGGAGCTACAAACTTCAGCGCAACTACTGATTCGAAAGTTAAGCTGATAAGCCTTTAAACAAGGTTTAAATATCTTAGATTGCTTTTTTGACGATGGAAAAGGGGAAGAGAAATCTTATAATTGCTCTTATTTTGGTTATTCTTGTTATCGCTGGTTTTTATTACGCTTTTCTGCCAAAAGAATGCGGAGATTATGAATGCTTCAGGCAGAACATGGTTGAATGCAGGCCCGCGAAATATGTTAATGAAGAAAGAGAAGCCTCCTGGGGTTATGAGGTAATAGGAAAAAAGAGAGAACAGTGTGAAGTTGAGGTAAAACTGCTTCTTGCTAAAGAAGGAGAATTGAAGCTTCGCGAGTTTGAAGGAAATTCAATGAATTGCTTTTATCCTCTTGGTACTGCCGCATTTCCTGATGAAGATTTGAGTGCCTGCCATGGGAGATTGAAGGAAGATTTACAGCAAAGGATTATAGAAAAACTACATGAATACATCCTTGATAATTTAGGCGAGATAAGGGGAGAATTGGGGGTTTAAGGAAAGGTTTATAACTGGTCTGTATAATTCTTGAAATGGTTATCCTGAAAAGAGGAGATATGACTGAGTATGAGCTTCTTGCTTATGACGGCGCTAATTTCGCTCATAGTGAAAGAGATAGAACAGGCGCAAGGATAATTAGCCAGAATCCTTTCTTTTACAGATGGAATTTAGAGAATAACTTAGAGGTCCTGACTTTTGATGATCCTTCTGACCCTGAATCTGCTAAACTCTTTCATTTTTATCAAGAAGAGCTTGCTAAGGGAGAAGGGATTGACCTGGAAAAAAGAGATGCTCCGGTAAGAGGACAGGATGTTATAGAAGTATTGAGAAGATATTCTGCCTCCAGAAGAACTGGATAAAGTTAAAAATTCAATTTTCCTTCTAATTAGATGAAAAAAATAATCATTGTCTCTGGAGCTGCTGGTTCTCTTGGTGAAGAATATTTGAAATATTTTTCTGAAAGGGAAGGATTTCATTTAGTTGGATTATCCAGACGGGAGCCTGCAAAAAAAGTAAAAAATGTTGAATATGTTTATTTAGATTTACTTCATTCAAATGAACTTGACAAGAAAATGAGCAAATTAAATCTAAAGGAATTTGCAGAAATAATATTTATCCACCCTGTAGGTAAATTCAAGTTTGAAGACAAAGAAGGCAGTAAGAGATTAGATAAAAAAATTTATGATTCTAATGTAACCACTTTTGTCAATATGGCTAATATCTTTTCAAAACTTGTTGAAAGAAATAAGAAGGTTGTATTCTGTTGCTTTGGATCTGTAAGTGATAAATTTGATATTCCCTACTGGAAATCCTATACTCAATCCAAAAAAGAGCTTCGGAGAATTGTCAAAGATTTGTCTAAGAATAAGAATATCAGAAGTGTTTTTGTTAATGTTAGCACTGTTTTGACTGACAATGAAAACAAGCTCAGACCCTTTGCTGATAAGACATATTGGCTTAACCCAAAGAAGGTAGTTCAAAAGTCTATAAGGGAGATAATTTTTGGAAAATCTCAATTTATTGAATTAGATGTTTTCGAGCCGCATCCCAGGTTTAAGCAAGACTACTATCTTAATCATAAAGCCCTTTATGATAAGTGGAAAAGGGAGATGAGTCGAGGATGATCAAATTCGGGCCTGCAGGGCTTGGGCCGGTTAAGGATGCTGAAGAAACGCTGGAAGAGTATCACAGGGCCGGATTGAAAGCATGCGAGATTGCATTCACTTATAGCATTTATATCAAAAAAAAGGAAGATGCAGAAAGGATTGGGAAGAAGGCAAAAGAGCTTGGAATTGAATTGAGCATCCATGCGCCTTACTGGGTTAACCTTAATTCGCATGAAAAGGAAAAGAGGGAATCTACTAAGAAGAGGATACTGGGATGCTGTGAAGTCGCGCACTGGTTGAAAGCAAAGGCAGTAGTTTTTCATCCGGGTTATTATGGAAAGGACAAGGAAGGAGCTTATGAAAATATTAAGGAAGGAATTCTTGATATTGTGGATGAACTGAAGAAGAAAAAGTGGGATGTTGACTTATGCCCTGAAACAATGGGAAAGATAAATGTATTTGGCAGCCTGGAGGAAATTTCCAGGTTAGTGAAAGATACTGGATGCTCTTTCTGCATTGACTTTGCGCATATACTCGCCAGAGATAAGGAAGTTGATTATACCAGGATTCAAGAACTATTTCCAGGAAAAAGATGGCACTGCCATTTCTCGGGGATTGTTTATGGGGAAAAGGGAGAGAAGAATCATAAGAAGACTGAAAAGAAAGAATGGAAAGTTTTGCTTGAAAATCTCCCTAAAAACAAGGAAATAATAATAGTCAATGAAAGCCCTGATCCTATAAATGATTCCATAGAAGGCCTTGAATTATCTGGGTAGGCCATTGATTTCCCTTTGCCTGTCTATTTCAGAAAGTTTTGCTCTTGCAAGGCCGGGATTCATCTTGCAGACATTGAGTATACCAAGAATCTTCTTTATTATCTCTTCATAACTCTCTTTTGGGTACGTTCTAATGTTATCCAGCCTTGATTTTGTCTCCCTGTTCAGCTTGATAGTCGTTACGTTTTTCTCCTTTTTCTGCCTTTTCTTTCCCTGGGATTTTGCCGTCGCCATTATAGGGTATACCAGGGTATGGAGTTTATATATTTTATTGTATATTTGTTACTATATAATAGAGCAATATTGTTGTCACCATAAAGTTTATAAAGGACTTCTCGGTTCCATTTGTAATTAAATAAAATGGAAACCCAAATGATAGCTAAAACGATTTTAGCTTCCTTTGTCGCACTGTTTGCAATTGTTCTAGCAGTTGTCGTAATGCCAAGTGCTAGCGCTTTTGGAACAATTGACGGAGTTTACATTGACGGAGTTTTCTACGGTAACGGAGAAAATGCTGGTGTTTTCGCTGGAGAGACACTCCCTGTAAGAGTTGTTTTCACAGCTTCGGAAAACCAGGAAGACGTCAGAATTGTGGCAAGAATCTTTGGAGAAGCAGGGTTGTCTGAACAGACTGAAAGATTTGATGTAGTTCAGGACAGCACATACAGAAAGCTTCTTAACATCGATCTGCCTTTCGACATAGATCCAAATGAAAGTTTCATCTTGGAAATAACTGTTGAAAGCAATTCTGAAGAAGCTGCATCTCAGCAGATAATGCTTGAGATTCAGAGAGATTCCTACCTCGTAGAGATTTTGTCAGTTGCAGGCGCTACAGAAGTAGCTGCTGGTGATACCTTGTCTTTGGACGTTGTTCTGAAGAACAGAGGAAGACACGAAGCAGAAGACACTTTTGTGGAAGCAAGTATTCCTGCACTTGGTGTCACTTCCAGAACCTTCTACGGTGACTTGTCATCAGTAGATATAGATTCGGAAAGCACGCCTGAAAAGTTTGACTCTGCCGAAAGAAGAGTATTCCTTAGAATACCTTCCAACGCAGCAACAGGTGTATATGACATCGAGGTAACAGCCTTCAATGACGACTCCTCTACAACTGTCATAAAGAGAGTTGTGGTTGTTGGTGGTTTGAGGACTGACATCGTCAGTTCTGGAACTACTGAAAGAGTTGCCACTGGAGAGAAAGCTGATTTCTCCATGACAATTGTGAACTCTGGAAACACCATAAAAATCTACGAGTTGGTTGTAGATGCAGATGCAGGACTGAATGTTGGTCTTGCTGAATCTGTTGTGGTTGTTCCTGCAGGATCCGCAAAAACTGTGCAGATCACAGCTGAATCATCTGAAGAAGGTGATTACGACTTTACTGTGAATGTGCATAGCGAAGGACAAGTAGTGCAGAGCAAGACATTTAATGCCATGGTTGAAGGAACAAGCATCTCCTCAGGAAATGCCGCTGTTGTCCTTACAATAATCCTGGCAATAATCTTTGTTGTCCTGCTTGTTGTGCTGATTGTGCTTTTGACAAGGAAGCCTGAAACGAAGGAAGAATTCGGAGAAAGTTACTACTAAGTTTATTTTTCTCTTTTATTTTTTGTAGTACTTTCTTCTCTTTCCCTATTAATTTATTATTAAGAAGGATTTAATAGATGAGAAAAACATACAGATTTGCACAGGGTTTCATGCATGAATTCCCAATTAATGCTGCTATTCCTTTTATCATTCCAACCGCTTTTTCCCAAATAAGTACTGAAGAAAGAGAAAATGCAAGAAGAACAGAGGAATATCTGGCGAAAGATGAATTAAGCAGCTACATTGCGGGGGGCATAACAGGAACAATTGCTGGCGGACTCTGCGCCGTTGCATACAGCACTTTTGCTGTGGTTAAATCTGCAAGAAATCCGGATTTTTTGATAGAAGCAGGGGTGATCCTGGCCGCAACAAATGTAGCTTCTTTTTTATATGAAATGTATAAGAAGAGACATTAATCCAGCTTCAGGCTCAAGACCTTTGAGATGCCTTCCTGCATGCTGACTCCGTAAAGAACATTGGAATCTGTTATGATGGCATCGTTATGCGTGATTACGATATATTGGCCGTTCTTCATGTATTGCCTTAGGAGAGCTGAAAGGCGCTGTGAGTTCCTCTTATCCAGCGCGGCATCTATTTCGTCAAAGATGTAGAAGTGATATGGCTTGTATTCCTGGATTGCGAATAACAATGAAATGGCTACAAGAGTCTGCTCACCTCCTGATAAGGAAGTGATGTCAAAGTATTTTCCCTTTGCTAGTTTTATGACGATGTTAACACCTGCCACAAAAGGGTCTTCATTATTTTCCAGCTCCAGATAAGCTCTTCCTTTCGTGTATAATCTTGAGAAATTCTCTGAAAACAGGTCGCTTATAGAGATGAAGGTTTTCATGAATGTTTTTTTCTTCTTCCTGTCAATTTCGTCTATAATCTTCATGATTTCCGTCTTTTCAGACTCTATATGGTCTGCTTTTTCTTTGACCCTGTCATATTCTTCCTTAACCTGCTCATAGACCTCTAAGGCACGCATGTTTATTGAGCCTATCCTGTTCAGGGCATCCTGGGCCTTAACGAGCTTGTCTTCCAGAACCTGGATGCTTGCCTTGATTAATTCAGCCCCAACAAATTCCTTTAAGTCCATCTCAAGGGATTCTTTTTCGGCTTCTAGTCTTGCATCCCCAACTTTTAGATAATTAATCTGCTCCTCTATCTGGCTGTGGGACGTCTGGACTTCAGACATAGAGTAGCTATCTTCCTTAATCTTATCCTGTATTGAGTCCCTTTCAGCAAACATTTTTTTGAACTTTTCAGATAGCTCTTTTTCTTCCCCTTCCTTGATTTCCAGAGAATTTTCTTTTTCTTCAAGACTTGATTCTATTTCATCTATTTCTTCTTGCAATTCCTTTAAATCTGAAGTGCTCTGCTTGATAACATCTTTTATCTTTTCCAGTTCCCTCTCCTTAAACACGAGAGTGTGGTCCACGTTCTCTTCAGTCCTTGATGATATCTCTTCTATTTCCCTTAATTTATCCGAATATGCTTCTTCCAGCGATGAAAGGTTGAATGTCTTGCTTTCCAGCCCTGCCCTCTTTGATTCCAAATCCTTAAGCTCATTCTTAAGCAATTCCTGCTGGGCGAGAATCCTCTTAAGATACTCCTGCCTATCGCGTATTGCCTTGTGGCTCGCAATCTCTCTCTGGGCGTGGTGCAAATCTTCCTCGTATTTTGCAACCTGCTCCTCTTTCTTCTTTCTTTCATTGGAAAGGACTTCCAGTGCATTTTTAGCATTTTTTATTGATTCTGCAGATTCAGAGATTATTTTGTCTGAATTAGAGAAGACATGATTCAGGTGCTCTTCTGTTATTTTTGTCTGGCAAAGAGGGCATAAATCAATGTCCCTTACTTTTCTCTTTGTTTCCTCGGCATTTTGAGCCTGGCTTTCTGAAATTGAAATTTTCTTTTCATTTTCAAGCTCTTTCCTTGAAATTTCTATTATGGCCTCTTTTGCCTTTTTTAGATTACCTGCCAGAGAATCAAGAGATTTGCTGCAATCTTCCTGAGATTTGTATCTTAATTCTGTCGAGAGCTCTTCAAGCTGCTTGAGAGTTGAATCCGATTCTGCATCTGCCCTTGCAAGCTGGTTTTGCTTGTCCTTCAGGATTTCTTTCAGAGAAGACAGCTGGGTCTTAAGAGTATACTGGACTTTTCTCTGCTCCTGTATCTGCTCAAGCTCTTTCTTCTTCTTCTGCAGTTCTTCCTGCTTTTTTGCCATAAGAGGAGACTCTTTTCTTAGATTGCCTATTTCCTGCTGCAGTTCGGGGATGGATAGCTGCATTTGTTCTATCCTGTGCTCTATTTCCCCTTTCCTGTTTTCATAATTTTCTTTTCTTACACGCAGGCCTTCAAGCTCTGCCCTTAGATTTGAAATTGCGGTGTGCAGCGATTCCTGCTCAAGCCCTGTTGATTTCTGTATGTGCTTGTTTATCTCCTGAATCTTGCTGTTGTATCCCTCTATTTTTTCCTGCAAATCCTGAAGCTGGGATTTTATCTTGTTCTTCTGTTCTAATTTATTTGAAATTGAAGTCTTAAGCTGCTGCAACTCCTTGTTTTTTTCATCCAGCCTTTTCTGGATAATTGAGGCCTTGCATCTCTTAACTGTTGATTCCAGCTCCTTGAACTTCAGCGCCTGCGCTCTTTCCCTTTCAAGATTGTTCATGAAAGAGGTCCTTTCTCTTAAGATGGTATTAACCTCTTTTAGTCTATCTTCTGTCTTTTCCAGCTCCTTGAGGGATTTTTCCTTCCTGCTTTCATAGATGGAAATTCCAGCAACTTCTTCTATGATTTTTCTTCTTTCTTCAGGGTGCGCTTTCACTAGTGCCTGTATGTTTCCCTGGAGAATAATATTAAATCCGTGGGGATCTATTCCCGCCTGCGCTAAAGTTTCCAATACTTCCCCTCTTGTCCTTGTTTCCCCATTAATCTGATAGATGCTCTGCCCGTTCCTCCTTACTACTCTTTTCAATGAGACTTCTGGCAAGGGTATGGGAAAAGTGTTATTCTGGTTGTCAAGAACAAGTTCAACAAAGGCCTCCTTAGCTGGCTTGGATAATTTGGAGCCCATGAAGAGAAGGTTCTTTGCTTTTGAAGCACGCATTGATTTTGCAGATAATCTTCCGAGGACAAAACACAAGGCATCGGAGATGTTTGATTTTCCAGAACCATTCGGGCCGACTATCGTGTTTATCCCTGGGTCAAAACTTATCTCTGTCTTGGGGGCGAAGGACTTGAAGCCCTGCATAACCATCCTTTTTACGTGGGTCATAGAAGCTTATATTCGCCAGGGATATATAAAATTATTGAGCATCGAGATTAGAACTCGCTTAGTGTCTTCTGCTTTTTATCTTCCGGAAAAAGCGCTTTCCATGTCGCCCAGGATTTCCTAAAAATGCCTGAATCCTGTAGTTTTTTTCCGTATTCCTTGAGGAATTCTTTTGTCACGGGATCTGATGGATAGCCAGAGCCTATGTTGCCGTATTGCTTCTTTATCTTTTCTACTTCTTCTTCTCTTCTCACTTTTGCAAGGATTGATGCTGCTGAAACGACAGGATGATTGAAATCAGCCTTATGCTCGCAGTAAATATCCAGATTCTCCGGATTTTTTATGAATGTGAGAAGCTTGTTTTTCCAGGCGAGGGTATTTACGGAAGGACAATCGACTACGACTTTAATTTTTTGCTTTTTGTTATTCAATGAATTAATTATTTCTGCTGATTTTATTGCTTCCAAGGTATTGAGATTTACAGTTGTTACAGCATCGTCTATGTCCTCCGGGGTTGAAAGCAGGACCTTATGGCTTATGGCTGTCTTCTCTATCTCTTTTGCCACTTTCATCCTCTGCGTATGTAAAAGGAGTTTGGAATCTTTTGCTCCAAGGGCCTTTAATTTATTTTCCTCTTTCTTTTCGATTAATACGCCTGCTAAAATCATCGGGCCTATTAATGGGCCTCGACCTGCATCGTCTATGCCTAATAATAACATTCATAATTATAATTTATAAAGGATTTAAATCTGACGGCACATAATATTTTAAATATTGTAAACTGTCATTTGTATGAATAAATTTATTTTTATTGCTTTTATTATAACAATGATTTTTCTTCCTTATGCTGAAGGTTATGAAGCTGATTTTATCTTAAAAATAAATGAGATATATGAAAACATTTCAGTGCATTATGAAATAGACGGGGAAATAAGCTTTGTTTTAAAAGAGATTAAGATAGGGTCTGCAGAGGCAAAAAGGTATCCTTTTGGCAATTATGTCATAACGCTTGATTATGAAAAGCTGGCTGATGCCGGCGATATTGAACTCACAGGCATGCTAGCGCATGAGCTTGCGCATCTTGAGAGCTATTCTGAAATGAACTTTCCCGGATTCTTATTATTTGGTGTCAGATATGGGCTTTCCGAAGATTTCCGAACAAAGACGGAAAGGGAAACCGATATGAAAGCCATAGAGAAAGGATATGGAGAGGAATTGCTGGCTTTCAGGGAATATAGATTAGCTACTGGGAGTGGGGAAGATATTGAAGTTTTGAATGAGAACTATTTGAGTATTGATGAGATAAAAGTGATTTTAAGAAAAAATAGCGAGGGCGGGATTTGAACCACGCGACCTCCGGGTTATGGGCCCGGTGAGCACTCCAGACTGCTCCACCTCGCTATAGTAATATGGTGACAAAAGGGCTTTTAAAGGTTAGCCTTACTGTGT
>Ga0210057_1000319_pt1 | contig 81418 bp, 87 predicted proteins | sample CryGeyCG2114_010_2_FD_183968 | JGI IMG/M metagenome (GOLD analysis project Ga0210057, IMG submission 183968) | Groundwater microbial communities from aquifer - Crystal Geyser CG10_big_fil_rev_8/21/14_0.10 (SPAdes) (version 2) | ecosystem: Environmental > Aquatic > Deep subsurface > Groundwater ... | reverse complement strand
CTACCGGGGCGGGCTGAATAGGAGCTATATTGTTATAAAATTGTTTACTCATCTTGATTATATTATAGCATACCAAAAATCTAACGCAAAACTCAATGGCAAATTCGTCCTCTTTCAAGCTGTTTTACATTATACCATATTTTTGATAAGGTGATATTATATTAATAGTGAATTTTTCTGCCCCGCCGCCTGCTCTGTCAGGAGCAGAGCCCAGCAAAAAAGTTTTCTTTTCCTTTTAGAAGAAAAAATCCGGCGCGTGCAAATTAAAAAAAGCGAAGAAAACTTTTTTGTGGGGTGGCGAGCGTCAGCTCGCGGCGGCGGGGCGGAGCGTCAGTTTCGTTCAAAGAAGGTTCGCGCATTTTCAAACAAAGGGCACCAATATCAAACTTTCCGATTTTTGCCCGACCGATTCAGCCGCGCGAAGCGCGGAAAGGTATGGAAACACTGGCTCGCCGCGCACAGCGCGGCTCGCCAAGCGCAGGTTCGAACCAAAGATTTCTTTGGCACAGACCTTTTTAGCAAAAAGGTCTGTATCCCGTGCAATTCCGCTTATGTTTTGTGCGTCTTTTATCCAATTTTGGAATGGTTCGAGCCAATTATTCTGCTTTTGTTCAATCCGCGCCATTTTCTCGTCCAGCGACTTCTTTTCAGACAACAAGACCGCTTTTTGTTCTCGGTAGGTTTCGCGTTCAATATCCTGCTCTAAATAGCCGTCCAAAAGTCGCTGGAGCTTCGTTTGTATGGCGCGGATTTTGTTTTGGCTTTCTTGAACAAAAGCAGAAACGGATTGGGCGGATACCGCTTTGTCTTTTTCTGCCATTTCCAAAAGTTTTTCCGCCCAATCCGAACGCAAAGAAAATTTTTGAATAAGCGATGATAACTGTCGATCCAATTCTTCCTCGCGCGTATAAGGTTGCGAACATTTGATTTTCTTTTTTGTGCAACGATAGTAAATATGTCCTTTCTGTTTTTCGGCAGTTATCATCATGCCGCATTCGGCGCAAGAGATAAGGCCACAAAATACTTGCGGTTCATTCTTTTGCTTATGTCGTGGCTTGCCTCTCTGTTTCAAAATCTCTTGCGCCGTATCAAAAAGTTTCTTTGCGATGATTGGCTCGTACTTTCCTTCGTGAAGTTCACCGCCATATTTGAATAATCCAGTATAGAACGGATTTGAAAGGATAAAAGTCGCCCTCGTCTTGTGGATTCTCTTTCCGCCGCGAGAGAATATCCCGCGGTGCGCCAAAAAGTCCGAAATATCCTCTAGCCGTGAATTACCTTTTGCGTATAGCTCAAATGCTTGGCGAATAATCCGAACTTTCTTTCTGTCCACCACAATACTTTTGTTTCGCACATCATTGATATATCCAATCGGCGCGATGCTCGGATATTCACCTCTCCTCACTTTTTGGCGTAAACCACGCTTCGTGTTTTCGGAAAGAGAATCCACATAGTATTTGCTTTGCCCAAAGGCGATATTCAACATAAATTTCCTTGCGGCGTTGGCTCAAACCAGAACTGCGAAAATTTCAACGCCGCAATACGCCCGCAATCAATCAAGTAAATTATTTGTCCTCCGTCAACAGAATTGCGCGCCAATCGGTCGGGGTGCCAAGCCAAAATTCCGTCTGCCTCGCCATGTTCAATTCTTTTCAGCATCTCGCCAAAAATGGTGCGGCCCGGAATTTTGGCGGACTGTTTCTCCACAAATTCTTCTACCATATTGAGATTATTTTGCTTAGCAAAAGCGCGCAATTCTGTGATCTGGGCTTCAATGCTCAAAACTTGTTTATCCTCAACATCGGTTGATTTGCGGGCGTATAGGAAAAATTTTTGTTGATTCATATTTTTATTGGGCAAAGCAAATACTTAAAATCGCAAGGGATTTCGAACCTGCGCTTGGCGAGCCGCGCTGTGCGCGGCGAGCCAGTGTTTCCATACCTTTCCGCGCTTCGCGCGGCTGAATCGGTCGGGCAAAAATCGGAAAGTTTGATATTGGTGGAATTATACAACTCTGCTCGAACATTTTTTGAACGGAATTGACCGCCTCCGCTTCGCTCCGGCGGAACGCTCGGGCGCGGCGGAATTCCCCCCCCCACACCCCCCTTCCGCCGCGCCCTTGCGGGAGACCAAAATTTTTTCGCCGCCAATTCAAACTTCATATGGATTTATAATACCATATAGAATAAAAGTTCCACAAGTGATATTCTGTGTACATCAAGTATGGCTCAAATTTCCAAAAAACTAGGACAAAACATCAAGCGCATACGGCTTCGCCGTAAAATGACGCAAGGCGACATTTGCCGCAAGTTAGACATGGACAGAAGCTATATGAGCGCGATTGAGGGCGGCAAAAAGAACATCACTTTGGGAGTTTTAGAAAAACTTGCTGATGCGCTTGATGTTTCCGTTGATGAGCTTTTGAAATAATTATGCCAAAACACATTTTAATCATTGGGCCGTCAGGTTCGGGTAAAACATATATTTCTGCCTCCCTTAGAAAGCAAGGAATAAATGCGCCGGATGCTGATTTGATTGAGGGTTTGTCTGGTTGGTTTGGTGCAGGAGGAAAACAAGTAACTTATCCCAAAAATGCCGATAAGGAATTTTTAGATAACAACGAATTTTTGTGGAATAGAGATTTTCTATCAAAGTTCCTTCAGGACCAACAGAATGATATTTATCTTTTTGGAATGTCGGGAAATGTTTTCGATATGATAGAGTTGTTTGATAAAGTTTATTTTCTCAAGACATCTCCCGAAATTCTTGCACAGCGATTGAGGCATGAAAGCCGGGAAAATCCGATGGGAAAAACCGACTATCAACTCCGAAATGCTCTAAGTTGGGCAAAAGAAATTGAGGAAAAAGCAAAAAAAATAGACATAGAAACGATTGACGCCAATCAGAATCCGGAGCAGATTTATTTACAAGTAAGCCGTGCCTCTATCGGATTTTCCAAAAATATATTTGAAAACTTTTGGCCACTTACTAATGTGAAATTGGGCAATATTTTGCAGAAAAGTGGTGAAAGAATAGTTTGTGAAATTTCCGCAAACGAAGGGGTTTTTGTTTTCAAAGTTGCCGATTCATCTAAAACAGAAGAGAAGATAAAACTTGATACATTTGTTTTCGATTTTCTAAAGGCCAAAAGTTTTCAAAATATTCCCACATTATTAAAAACCAGAGAGGGGGAAAATTATCAGAATCTTGATGGTAAATTTGTCTATGTTATGGAGCGTATTGATGGGAAGGCGCCGGAACGAACACCGGAAAATTGGGCGCGACTTGGTGAGATAGCGGCTAAAATCCATGATATATCAGATTATCCTTACAAAACTCTGTTTACCGTAGAATCGGAAATGCCAAAATTTGCAGAAACAGCAGCAAAACTTTCTTTTGCAAAAGAATACGTGACACTTGTCGAGTCGCTGCCCAATTTTTCCGGTCTATCAACTTCCCTCATTCATACCGATATTGGGCCACACAATGCGGTACAGAGAAAAGACGGCGTTATCGTGCTCACCGATTGGGACGACGCTGGCGTTGGCATAACAATTCTTGATTTAGGATTTCCTCTCATCTGTCATTTTGTAACCCATGAATTAGAATTTGAAAAAGAAAAGGCCAGCGCATTTTATAATACCTACTTTGCTAAAAGAAATTTACCGGATAAGGAAAAAAATTTAATCTTTGACGCTGGCCTTTTCTTTGCGCTAATGTATATTCCATACGGAAATACAGAAAAGCATTGGCAAAGAATCAAGTTTGCAGTTGAGAATAAGGAGTTGATTTTATCAGTATTAAGATGATTGGCGGCGAAAAATTTTTGGCATCCCGCGAGGGCGCGGCGGAAGGGGGTGTGGGGGGGGAATTCCGCCGCGCCCGAGCGTTCCGCCGGAGCGAAGCGGAGGCGGTCAGTTCCGTTCAAAAAATGTTCGAGCAGAGTTGTATAATTCCACCATAAAAAAATCGCGTATTTTACGCGATTTTTTATTTGGAAATGGTTTGAAAGAGTTATTTACTGCTCGCTTGCGTCTTATGTGTTCGCCACTGTTTTGTATCGAGTCCGGCATCGGCGGCTGCGACTTGGGCCTCTTGTTTTGATGATCCTTTGCCGACGGCAACCATTTCTTTGTCGAGAAATACGCCAACGGTAAATTGTTTTGCATGATCGGGTCCGCTCTCTTCGAGAACTTTGTAGGTTGGCGTGATCCCCATAAGTTCTTGAGATGTTTCCTGAAATTTACTTTTTGAATCGATATAAAGCTTTTCATCCAAAATCGTTTGCAGCTTTGAAAGGATATGTTGATGAATGAATTTTTCAGCCGCTTCGGTGCCGCCATCAAGATAAATGGCGCCGATAATCGCTTCGATGGCATCCGCGAGAATATAGAGTCTCGCTTTTGATTCCGCGTCCTTTGCTTCTCCCTTTGAAAGAAGAAGAAAAGATTCGAAATTTAAATCCTGTGCGATGCCGGCAAGTGTTTTTGCATTTACGAGCGCCGCGCGCCAGTTTGTGAGGTCTCCTTCCGGATTCGGATAATTTTTGTATAAGGATTCGGTGACGATCAATTCGAGAACGGCATCGCCCAAGAACTCAAGGCGTTCATTGTGATCATAAGGAAAATCACTGTGCTCATTGAGATAGGAGCGATGGGTAAGAGCTTGTAAAAGAAGCGCTCGATCACGAAAGACATGCCCCAAACGCTCTTCAAGCGGTGAAAAATCTGGAAGATTTTGCATAGATGAATTCTATCATCCTGCGCGCAGCGAAGAATCTCATAAAATATGGAATGATTCTTCACTTCATTCAGGAATGAAATGAAGTATTAAGATTTGGATGGTTTTTTCTCCTCGGTTTCTTTTGGCGGCTTCGGCTGATCCGAAACTTTTTCAACTCCATCGGAAAGTTGATTACGATACACGGCGCCGAGAACGCCATTTACAAATTTTCCGCTGGATTCTCCGCCAAAAGTTTTGGCGAGCTCAATCGCTTCATTAATGGCAACCTTGCTTGGGATCTCAAAGTTGAACATCAACTCATATGTTCCAATACGCAATACATTGCGATCAACGGTTGTGATTTTTGGAAGAGGCCAATCAGGCGCAAATTTTGTAATAGCCGCATCAATTTCTGCTTGATGCTCAATAACGCCCGTGACAATGGATCGTGCGAACTCTTTCTCATTAAGTTTGGGAGCAAACTCGAGAAGATTGCGATCCATGATTTTAACAGCGTCTCGTCCGCCATCATGAAAATCCCACTCATACAGTGATTGCATGGCGACGACGCGTGCGAGATGACGTTGTGACATAGGGAGGAAAGAGCGGAGGAAGAAGAGAAAAAGGGTTTAAATTAGTTACCCTCTTTTTTTGTCTCTTTCTTTCTGCTTTTGACTACGGGCTTTTTCTTTGCGGCTGTAGAAGGTTTCTGAGCTTTCGATTTTTCGTCGTGTGTATGTGTATGCTCAGTTGGTTTTGCCTTCGTTTTGTCTAAAAGCTTGCGAAGTTTACGTTCAGCACCTTTTACGTGGATTGGAATACCACGATATCCCGTCGCCTTTGGAGCGGCACGGTGGGGGCGGTGAACTTTCCCCGTTTCTTTTTCAATAGCTAAAGCAGGCGCAGTAAGTGCGAAATGCGACGCACGGCGGTGCTTATGAGAAGAAGTTCTTCGGTGTCCTGGAAGACCCATATCGTTCGGAAACTAGTTGAATTACCACTCTATTATAGCTGAAAGCCCCGGATTTGGCAAGTCTTAGGCATTCCTTGTCAAAAACCGCAATCTCCGCTATTATTTGATCAAATTTTATGGAAAAAACCCTTGTACTTATCAAACCCGACGGCGTCCAACGTGGCCTCGTCGGAGAGATCATCTCCCGTTTCGAGCGAGTTGGTCTGAAAATGGTGGCTATGAAAATGGTGCATCCGACTCGTGAGGATGTCGACAAACATTATGCGCTCACAGAAGAGTGGATGATGGCCGTTTATACAAAGGCAAAAGCCAAATATGAAGCAGAGGGCCAGCCCTTCGATTTTCCGGACCATAAAGCCTATGGAGGGGAAATTAAGCGAGGACTTGTTGATTTTCTTCGCTCCGCTCCTGTTTTAGCCATGGTTCTCGAGGGAGAAATGGCGATTTCGCTTGTGCGCAAGCTCGTAGGATCCACGGAACCGGCTTCTTCTGCGCCGGGAACGATTCGCGGAGATTTGTCGCATGACACCTATACCTTCTCCAATTCGCAGAATCGGCCATTGCGTAACTTGATTCACGCCTCCGGAAACGCGGAAGAGGCGGCAGACGAAATGAAAGTCTGGTTCACGGATGCCGAGCTCTACAAATATGAACATGTAAATGACAGGGTCCAATACGATCCGAAATGGTTCCTTCCGGAAATGGAATAAAAAACAGCGCCCCTCGAGGGCGCTGTTTTGTTTCTTGCCAAAAGATCTCAGATTTGCGAAACTCGGAACTCGCACTTTAGACAGGGGAAAGATACGTGACTGAGAACTCATGGCAGTATTCGGTGATTGAAGAGCGTTTGGCAAAAAAGTTTCCCGCACTCGTCCTATTCGATACGCGACGGCTTGTACTCTTTTTAAGAGACCCACACTCCATCCTTTATGGAGAGATGCGGCGGTGGCGAATTTTGCGCGAGGCACTCGAACGTAAGCGCTCCATTGCAGAGCGACAAGGCTATACGGAAAGCGAGCGCATGGAATTGCTCGAGCGTGAGCTCCACGATTTCTTTGTGGGTGATCTTTCGCGCGCGAGCGGACGCAAGACGCTGCCAATGTATGCCGGAACGCCGGCGGATTTCGAACGGAACAAACACATCTGGAAAGATGCCTGTCGTGACGTAGAAGAAATGTACGATTATCTGACGAAGTATCTCCCGAGATATCTCATGTCTTGTGGTCGCAGCTATGATAGGACGGAGTTGCTTTGCCTTCCCGATGAAGTACGCAAGGAGCGAAATCCGATTTGTTTGATTCAAATCGCTCAATCGGGCGGAAGGGATGATTCAGAGTGGGTGCGTCACTGTGCGCGTGTGAAACTGGTACTCGCACAGGCGTTTTTCGAATATCGGCGCGCCGGCTTTGCGCATGAAACGCTGGAAGACTTTTCGCTACAGGTTCAGCACATGGTTGAATGTAGACTCCTCAAACGAAACTCCAGGCAGGAAACGCGTATCATAGCGGAGCTTGATTCGAGCGATGTCTTTGCTTGCCAAGACTTTTGGTTCTGTGAGAATCCAAGAGAAATTATTAGCGCATCTCCCGCTCGCTTTGTTATGGAGGCGAATCGGTACACGGTTGTCTGCAAAGGCGGGGAGGAAGTACCGATCCTGTTTTCCGTTCGTCCAAAACGGTTTCCTGTTTTGAAGGGGCTTGTGAAGGACATTCGTTTTTCACAGCTGGCAAATATCGGCGACACGATTGCGATGGCCTTCATCGTTGATGACGAACAATCGCTCGACAAAATCGTGAGTGAAGTTCGTCGCATCGTGGTTCCCTGTCCGGGATCCGTATGCGATCAGAATTCAAACCTTGGCTGGCGGGAAGGACGTTCTCTTGATGCGTCCAACCCAATCTCAAGCGCGAAGTTTCGCGCGATGAAATATAATGCGCTCGTCGCCGACCGAGTCGTCGAAGTGCAATTTGTTCTCACACGAAATTACATCGAGTCAAAATGCCGTCGCGATGATGCGCATCATGGCTGTTACAAGGCGAAGCAATATTTCTTGCACGTTTTTCCAATCTTGTTTCCCGAGAAACTGCGAGGGATTCCTTGGTTGGCCAGAGGTGCGCAAGATAAGCGCGGAACCTTTCCCCCGAAAAAGAACGAAGAGATTTGGGAGCAGATCAAAGCGCATGTCTATGCGCGCCCCCATGTCACTTCTTTCTAAGAAACACCTTGCCCCTAATTCTTAGGGGCTTTTGTTTTTTTGTTGACCTGACTCGTTTTGAAAGGCATGCTTAAGGTAGGTTCGATGTGAGGCTTCGGACTAATCATTCGTCTTGGAGGCAGCTGTCTTTCTCCGTGGAGGAAGAGGCTTATTCCCAGCGGCTATACTCGTCCGCCCCCGGTTTGTCGGTGTTTCTTGCAGACTCGGAGGGTCAAAGACGTATGCCCATTCGTTATAAGCCGAATGACCTCACATCGGCCTTTTCATATAAAACAGCTCCGGCGTTTTCTGCCACGCCTTGATAAACCCGGCGCTCTTTGATACCTTCTGGAAACAAAAATCCGCCGAGGTAGCTCAGTGGTAGAGCGAAGGACTGAAAATCCTTGCGTCGCCAGTTCGATCCTGGCCCTCGGCACCACAAAAATCCCGCCTTCATAAGGCGGGATTTATTTTTATTGATAAGGATGGATATTAAAAAAACCGCCTTTCGGCGGGCTTTCTTTCTGAGGTGTTTTTCTTTCCGGCATATATTCACGACCTCGCTAGAACCTATTCTATCAAAAATCTCTGACCAAAGGAAGCCGCCCCACACCCAGTAGAGATTTCTCTCATACTTGGTGCGGGGGAAGGAATTTTTCATTTGCTCCTTTTTTTGTTTTGGTGAAATTCAGGAGGGGAGGTTATCCGCATAGACATGGATTGACTATTGTTATGTGTAGGAGTAATATTTAAGCATTAACGCAAATACTTAAATATGTTAGAACCATCACAAATATCAAAAATTAAGGAATCCCTAAAGACACAGAATATTTCTTTGGTCGATGTGTTTAGTCTGCTTGGAGACAAGAATCGCTTTCTCATTATAAAACTTCTTATCGAGCAACGAGAAATGTGTGTCACCGATCTTGCCAATGTTCTGGATATTTCAGTATCGGCAGTATCACAACATCTGCGGATACTTGAGATGTCGAGGATAGTCGAGGGCGAAAAGATGGGGCAGATGATGTGTTATAAGCCAAAGATAGACGATCCGAGAGTTAAGAAGATTATCCATTTAATGTAATTAAAAAATAACTTAAAAATACTATGAAAAATGTAACCATATATTCAACGCCAACTTGTCACTTCTGTCATGCGGCTAAAGAATTTTTCAAGGAACACAATATTGCATTCACTGACTATAACGTTTCTGAAGATTCTGCGAGGCGCGACGAGATGATTCAAAAAAGTGGACAGATGGGTGTGCCAGTCATTTTTGTCGATAATGAAATGGTAACAGGTTTTGACGAACCAAAACTGCGAAAGCTTTTGGAGATTAAATAAAACTATGACTGGACTCGCCATTTCATCATTTTTTGCCGGACTCCTTACTTTCTTGGCACCATGCACATTGCCGTTGGTGCCCGGATATTTGGCATTTATTAGCGGGACAGGTGCCGACGAGCGTGAGCGGAACAGGGGCAAAATATTTTGGAATGGTGTTGCATTTATCGTTGGGTTTAGTCTAGTTTTTATTGTGCTTGGCACCATTGCCGGACTTATTGGCCAAGCATTCGCTCCATACCAAGTATGGCTTTCGCGCATAGCAGGCATCTCTATCATTGTTTTCGGATTGTTTATGATTGGAGTTTTAAAAATTCCACTACTCAATAAAGAGCAACGCCTCCGAGTGCCGAGTATTTTTAAGCGAGGAAACCTATTTGGATCATTTTTGTTTGGGAGCGCATTTTCTCTCGGGTGGACTCCTTGTGTCGGACCGATACTGGGTTCCATCCTCCTCCTTGCGAGCACATCTACCACCGCCCTATCTGGCGCATTTCTTTTAGGAACTTTTTCGCTTGGACTTGCTGTGCCGTTTCTCCTCATCGCCTTTAGTATAAGTAAGGCAGAAGTATATCTTGGAAAAATATCAAAATATCTCAATATTGTTTCTGTAGTCGGAGGAGTATTTCTGATTATTCTTGGAACGCTTGTGCTTACCGACAAAATGCCGGTATTTCTGGCATGGAGTTATCGCCTGTTCCAGTTCCTTCATTACGACCGTTTAATAGAGTTTTTATAAAGGTAATTAAATAAAAATATGAAAAACAATTCTTATGAAAAAGGCTCATCAAATATTATTATCGCTATTGTTGCTGTCGTTGTTTTTATCGGCATTGCTGTTTATGCGACACAAGGAGGAAATAGCCCCCAAAATAGTAACGCCGATACTAAAGCACCTGCCTCCACAAGTGGGGAAGCTGCTAAACAAGTCGCTCCCGATTTTTCGCTCGACAAACTCGGCGGCGGAACCATTACACTGGCCGAATATAGAGGACGAAAGCCAGTTGTGCTCGACTTCTGGACAACCTGGTGCCCAAATTGCAAGCGAGATATGCCACATCTAAATGCTTTTTATGAAAAGTACAAGAATAAGGTCGAGGTTATCGGAATTGATATGCAAGAAAATCCTTCTTTGGTGCAAAAGACTATTACCGACTGGGGTATTACCTTTCCGATTGCTCTGGATACGAATGGTCAGGCATCACGCGCATATGGAGTTAGATATACAAATTTTCATGTATTGATTGACATAGATGGCAATGTTGTTAGGGCTGTACCCGGAGATATTAGCGAGTCGGATATTACATCACTATTCAATCAAAATTAAATGTATGGCAAAAACAACAAGTCAAAAGCATCAAATAGTCTACACCTGTAGCGAGTGCAAGATAAAATATCACGATGAGGCAACTGCCAAAAAATGCGAAGCGTGGTGCAAGAAAAACAAAAGTTGCAACTTGGATATCATCAAGTACGCAATCAAAGAAGACGGACATTAAAATCTATGAAATCAAAAGAAATTCTAAAATTAGTTGGAATACCGGTTGTTGTTGCATCGTTGTGCTGTCTTACGCCGATCATCATTGTCCTCTTTGGACTTGGATCGGTTGCACTTGCAGGATCACTTGCTGACTCTTTGTACGGAGATTACAAGTGGGTATTTCGTTTAGTTGGCTTAGTGCTTCTTGGATTGTCGGTACTTTCGTATATTCGCCGACAAAAAGGAATATGTACTCTTGATGAGGCAAAAAAACGCCGAAACGAAATTTTCAACATTATTGCTGTTGCGCTTACCGTCGGAGTCGTTGGATATTTTGTGTGGCTTTATGTCATCGTGGAATATGCCGGAAAGTTACTGCGTATTTGGTCATAAATATATGAGTGGAAACATAAATCAAATTAAAATTATTCTCGCAGTCATTATCCTCGTTGGTATCGGTGCTTTTTGGTATTTCGTAAATAACAACAGCAAAAAAAGTTCTAAAATAGATACTGTATCAGATGCTCCAATTCAAAATATAAAAAGTGATAGCGTGGCAAAAGAATTTAATTTTGAAAACAAAGGGCTTAAAACAAACACGGCCAAACTATCAATTCCTCTTGAAAAGGTTCTTGATGGCGGTCCCGGTAAAGATGGTATTTCATCGCTCACAAATCCGAAATTTGTCAGTGTTAAAGAAGCCGGCAAAAATACTAAAGACGATGTTGACGGGATCGCCGTCTCTTTTGGAAAAGCTGTCAAATTTTATCCCTATAGCATAATGGTCTGGCACGAAATTGTGAATGATGTTGTGGGTGGTAAATCACTTACAATCACATTCTGTCCTCTCTGTGGGTCGGCAATAGTTTTTGATGCCGAAATAAATGGGAAGGCTGAACTGTTTGGAGTATCGGGGAAATTATATGAATCAAATCTGTTGATGTACGACAAAAGTACGGAGTCTTTATGGTCGCAATCTATCGGCACTGCTGTTGTTGGAGACAGAACGGGGGAGAAACTCTCCGTTTATCCATCGCAGGTTGTCTCTTTCAAGACACTCAAAGAAAAGTGGCCTAATGCCGAAGTTTTGAGTACCGATACTGGATATAATAGAAATTATGCCTTCTATCCATACGGAGATTATGACAACAATGACAATCTTTACTTTCCAGTTTCTATAGAAGACAGTCGCTTTCCTGCCAAAGAGATAATGTTTGTGGTTAATGTATATGATAAGTCAGTAGCTTTCCCAGTAAAGCAATTGAGTGGTTCTTCCGCTTCGGTTGATATTGACGGAAATAAAGTTACTGGAGCAATAATCGGTGGGGAAATTATTGTGAAAAATGCGACTGGCAACATGTTGCCTGGATATCACGAAATGTGGTTTTCGTGGGCAACACACCATCAAGAAGATGGCGTCGTTTGGGGAAAATAGTTAATTATTATGAAAATAGGAAAACAAATTATTTTTTTATCTCTCATCGCGTTTGTTCTACATATCGTTTGGGAGAATGCACAAGCCCCCTTGTTTCAAGGATACGCATCTTTTATTGCGCACCTTCCGATGTGTTTAATAGGTACTGCGGGTGATGTTGTCATCACTTTGTCTGTGTATCTTATTGTTGCTTTATTAAAAAATGATAGTAATTGGATTTCTACACTCAACAAAAAAGATTTTGCCGTTCTTGCTATCATTGGATTCTTAATAGCTATAGGGATTGAATGGCGCGCCTTACTGTTTGGACGATGGACTTATGCAGAGGGGATGCCGATTATTCCGTATCTAAAAGTTGGCCTTGCTCCAATTATCCAAATGACTCTCTTGTTACCTATTTCAATATATCTGACTAAAAAGATAGTAACCTGTGAAAACTATGACAAAAAATAAAGACAAATTGATATTCGTGTATAACGCTGATTCTTCAGTATTTTCTCAGGTATCTGGTGCTGTAAAGAAAATTGTAACACCGAGTAAGTATGAATGTAATTTGTGTAGGGTAACCTACGGAGCTCTTTCAATAAAAGATGGATGGAGAGAGCTTCTGGACGCCTTGCCTTTTGAAAAAGAATTCTTGCACAGAGATGAATTTCAAAAACAGTATCCAGAATTAAAGAGCACAAAATTGCCGACGATCTTTATCTCCAAAAATGATGCCCTCAGTTTACTGGTTTCAGCTGATGAAATAAATATACAAAAAAATATCATTGGATTAAAGAGTATTATAAATAGTAAAATTAAAAGGTCGACTAGTTGAATTATTAACTAACTACTCAAAAATATGTTTACACAATTATTACAATATAATGATATCGGGTTGCTTCTACTACGAATAGCTATTGCGATTATTTTCTTGTATCACTCATTACCAAAACTTTCCAAGTCAAAAGTAATGTCCGGGATGATGGGGATGCCACCGGGCATGATATTTATGCTCGGCATGATGGAGGCTGTGGCTTCTTTGGGGTTGGTGTTTGGAGTATATACGCAGTTATCCGCCTTAATTTTGGCTATAGTAATGGTCGGAGCGATCGGGATGAAGACGATGAAGTGGGGTGTGCCGTTTGACGCGATGGATAAGACTGGCTGGGAATTTGATTTTATCTTATTCTTCGCCAGTTTAGCTATTCTTTTCAGTGGCGGCGGTTCAATTGGAATCTAAAATTATATGGATACTAACTACGACATCATAATAATCGGTTCTGGAGCGGCTGGGCTTTCCGCGGCTATTTATGCTTGCAGGTATCGCACGAAGGTTCTTGTCGTCGCTAAAGAATTTGGCGGGGAGACCGCGAGCGCGGGCAGTATTGAGAATTATCCCGGCGTTCCTGCAATAGATGGGTATGACCTTATGAATCTGATGAAGAAGCAAATGTCAGAGCTCGGAGTAGAGCTAATAAATGCCGAAGTTTCTGCCATAAAGAGACAGGAGCATTGTTTTGAAGTAACGACCCCAGATGCCACCTACCAGACACACGGGGTTATCTTTGCCACTGGAGCAGAAAGACGGCGTTTGGGATTACCAAACGAAAAAGAATTAACGGGGAAAGGTGTGCATTATTGCGTTACCTGCGATGGTCCGGTCTATGGCGGAAAAACAATAGCCATGGTCGGTGGTGGAGACGCTTCAGTCAAAGGAGCAGTACTCGCCGCCGAATATGTAAATAAATTGTTCTTGATTGTTCGTGGCAAAGAAGTTACCGCTGAGCCAATCAATCTTGATAAAATGAAAAAGCTGGGGAGCAAAATAGAGTTGATATCGGAAACGGAAGTCAAGGAAATTATCGGTAAAGAAAAATTGGAGAAAATTCGTTTATCGCGAGCGTTTAATGGTTCAGATGAACTCATCGTGGACGGACTATTTGTTGAAGTGGGAGCGATACCAAATGTTGAATTAGCAAAATCACTTGGTGTTCTACTTGATGAACATGGTTATATCAAGGTGGATAATATGATGCAGACAAATGTTGATGGTGTTTTTGCGGCTGGAGATGCCGTTAATCACTTTGGTTCATTCAAACAGGACATCACCGCCGCTGCTATGGGCGCGGTGGCCGCGACTTCTGCCTATAATGACAAGAAAATTCACGGCGAACTCTGCCAAGTACATTGGCGCCCAGCTTCCGCGGTCGATCGGAAGACATAGATTATTAACTAATAACTTACTAAAAATATATGCAAAAAAAACTTCTTATTGTGCTTCTTGCGGGTGCAAATGGTCATGAGAATATGGCACGCGCGCTTCACGCGCTTCTCTACGCTTTACAGGCAAAAGCGAAAGGAATAGCGGTGGAGGTGATTTTTGACGGCGCTGGCACCGAATGGGCGGCAAAGCTTCCCAAAGATGAGCATCTACAAAAAATTTACCAACAACTATTTGATGAGGGTATAATAAAAGGTGTATGCGCTTTTTGTTCTACCGCTTTTCATGTCGAAGAAGAATTAAAGATGATCGGAAGCACATTCCTTGACGAAGACAATGGTCATCCAAACATCGGTGCGCGTATCGCCGACGGATGGGAAGTCCTTATTATTTAACTACAAACACATGCTTATAGATTTTTACGGAAAAGAGTGTCCGCACTGCGTTACGATGATGCCGCTTGTGGAGCGTCTTGAAAAAGAAGCCGGTTTGAAAGTTGAAAAGTACGAGGTGTGGCACAACGAGGAAAATACAAAAAAGATGGCAGAATACGACAAGGGCCGGTGCGGTGGCGTTCCGTTTTTCATTAATACGGATACCAACGTTATCATCTGTGGCGAGGCTTCTTACGAAGAATTAAGAAACTGGGCAGGCGCAACATAAGGTCGAACTGCCTAAAAGAAAATTATTAACCAATTAAAGAAAAATCATTATGCAAAACATGAAATCAATGATGATGCCAATTCGTTTGGCAAAATTAATGAAAGAAAACAGACAGCAGTAGAAATCAAATAATAATTAGAAATTAATACATTAACTTAAAACAATATGGCTAAAGTATGTCCAATGAAGGGTTGCAAAGAAAAAGAAGGAATGTGCATCCACGATAAGATGATGGTAATAATAATGCTCGTAGTAGTAATATTCCTGCTTTATAAAGTGCTTGCTTAAGGTTCTCCTTACAATTAAAATAAGAAGATAATAACTAATCAAAAATATATGAACAAAGAATATACATGTGCGATGTGCGGTTCAGCATCAAAAGATGTTCCGGGTACTTGCTGTGGCGCTGAAAGGAAAGAAGTTACCGCTAACGTATGTGTGGCATGTCAGACAGGTAAAGGAGAGCATACTCACGGTGAGGAGCACAAGGATGGAGATGGTCATGAACATGATAAAAAAGATACGAGTGGCGTATGTCTCGCATGTCAAGGAGGGAAGGGAGAGCATACCTGCGGTGCGTAATTAAAAATAAAAGTATGAAAACACAATTAAAAGCAATTGGGCTTTTGGGTACGCTTAAACCAAAAGATATGGGTATGTCATCAAACACTGAAGAGCTCCTTAATCAGGTGTTCAGTGAATTTTCTAAGCAAGGTGTTGAGACAAGCACAATTCGTCTTGTTGATTATAATATCAAACATGGTCTACAGACAGACATGAAGGATGATTGGGCAGATATTCTCAATAAAATTATTGAAGCCGATATTGTAGTTTTTGCAACACCAATTTGGTGGGGACAACCATCATCGCTTATTCAAAAAGTGATTGAGCGTATGGATCAGATTGATAATGAATATATGATGTCTGGCGTGTCGCCTCTTACTCATAAAGTTGCAGGTATTGTTGTGACTGGTCATGAAGATGGCGTTCAACATGTTGTCGGTACCCTCGCCAATGCTCTTACATGGTTTGGGTTCACTCTTCCACCAGAAATGGCAGCGTATTGGGTTGGCGAAGCAGGACCTCCTATGGATCAAGATGCTGAAAAACGCAGGAAGAATATGGCAACCAATAGGATGGTCATGACGATGTCTCAAAATCTCTATCGCTATGCAAAAATAATTAAAGAAAACAAAGCAATGCTGTCAGAGAAAATGTTATAAAACACCGTTTATATGGTAACAATATTAATTATAGGGATGACTCTTGATGCTATTGGAGCTGTTCTGGTTGCCTATACCGTTCTTCAAGTGCACGATCGAGTGCGTAAAGAACGCGCCATTGATGCTCAAGTCATAAAAAAGATGAAGCAGGAAAGAACCGCGGTTATTATCGGCGTCATATTAATCATTGTCGGTTACATCTTTCAGGTGTTGGGATTGCTTGGGTAACGATTATACGAAGAAAATGAATAATGAAAACGTAAAAAATGCGCCTTCTATTTTCGTTATTTTTGGCGTAACTGGAGATCTGGCCTCAAAAAAGATTATTCCCTCTCTTTGGCATTTATTTCAACGTGGTCGTTTACCAAAACGTTTGTCTGTTATAGGGTTTGCGCGAAGGGAGTTTTCGGATAAAGAATTTAAGGACTTGATTTTGGAAGCGGTGAAAAAACATGCGGATTCCAATATAGACGACAAACAAATTAATAGTTTTTTTGAATTCTTCACCTATCACGCCGGAACATTTGCGGATACAAAAGCGTTTCAATCTCTTAGAGATCGTATTGCCGAGATAGAAAGCGGTTGGAGTATGTGCGCCAATAAACTCTTTTATCTTGCTGTACCACCTTCTTCATACGAGCAAATCTTCAAAAATCTCGCTCTAGCAAAACTGAATGTGCCCTGCGGAGGAGATCTGGGGTGGAGTCGTATTTTGATTGAAAAACCGTTCGGAACCGATCTCAAAAGTGCACAAAAATTACAATCGCTTCTCTCCATCTACTTCAAAGAGGAGCAGATTTATCGGATTGACCATTATTTATTTAAAGAAATTATTCAGGGAATAGAAAACTTTCGTTTCTCAAATAATCTTTTTGAAAATGCGTGGGATAATACTATGGTTGAGCGGATTGATATTCGCCTGCTTGAATCTATCGGCGTAGAAGATCGAGGAAGTTTTTATGATTCCATTGGAACACTTCGTGATGTCGGGCAAAACCATATTCTTACTATGCTGGCTGCAATTACCATGGAGTACCCTGTAAGTATGAATGCGAGAGAGATCCGAAAAAACAGAGCAACTATTTTGGAAGCACTCAGACCGTGGACAGAGGAAGCCTTGCGGAAAGAAACCTATAGATCCCAATATCTTGACTATAAAAACATACGGGGGGTAACTCAAAATTCGGAGACGGAGACATACTTCGCTCTAAAAACAGAGCTTCTGCACCCTCGTTGGAGCGGGATTCCCATATACATGGAGGCTGGAAAGCGTATGGGGGAATCGCGCAAAGAAATCATTTTGACGCTAAAACACCCCAAGGTGTGTCTTTTGTGTGAGCGAGGACCACACGCTTCAAACAGAATTGTTTTTCGTCTTGAACCAAATGATGAAGTCATTATCCATTTTTGGATGAAAAAGCCCGGGTTTGAAAAAACTTTAGAAGAACGTGTTTTCTCTTTCTTTTTGTATGAAAAAGAAACAAAAGTTCAGTATGTAGAAGAGTACGCAAAAATTATTAACGCGGCCATGGAGGGTGACCAAACATTATTTATCTCCTCCGATGAAGTGCTTGTATCTTGGAAATTTATCGACCCAGTTATAGAAGCATGGAAACAAAATTTAGTGCCTTTAAGTGAATATAAACCCAACAGTCCCTCTAGTCCCAGCCCATCTTTCTCTCAAGAATTGCCCGATAATAAAGATAAGAGAATAGGCAACAGTGCTCCTCTGATTGGCATTATCGGTTTAGGAAAAATGGGCGGTAGTCTTGCCAAACGCCTGAACGCAAAAAACTGGAGAGTCGTTGGATTAAACAAATCGCCTGCTGCTACAAAAGAGCTTGAGAAAGAAGGTATCGTTGGCGCATACTCTCTTTCAGAATTTGTAGAAAAACTTTCTTCTCCGAAAACCATATGGCTTATGGTCCCGGCGGGGAAACCGGTAGACGAGATACTTTTTGGTAAAAATGGTCTCTCACAATTACTCAAAAGAGGCGACACGATAATTGACGGCGGTAATTCTTTCTATGGGGACTCTGTTCGCCGAGGAAAGCGATTGAAAGCAAAAGGAATCCATTTTCTTGATGTTGGTGTCTCTGGCGGGCCGGTTTCTATTGCTCTTGGGAAATTTGCCATTATGGTAGGGGGAGATAAAAAGATATATAAAAAAAGCAAGCCAATTTTTGACGCGATGTCGGATACGCCATCTGGATACATGGGAGTAGCTGGGGCGGGACACTTTGCAAAAATGGTGCATAACGGTATTGAGTACGGGATGATGCAGGCGCTCGCGGAGGGGTTTACAATACTGCAGAAAGCGCCATTTAAGTTTCGCTTGCGAGATGTTGCTCATGTGTACAATCAAAACAGCATTATTACCTCACGACTTACCGTATGGTTGGAGGGGGGATTTAAAGAGTATGGTGATGACCTAAAAAAAGCATCAGGTGTAGTAGCTCATACTGGCGAAGGAGAGTGGACGGTTAAGACCGCAAAAAAGTTTGGTATTTCTGCTCCAGTTATCAAAGACTCCTATCTTTTTCGTGTCCGATCAAAAAAGAACCCGACATTTACGGGAAAAATTCTTTCCATGCTTCGCGCCGTTTTTGGTGGGCATAAGATATAATGTTTAAAACTATGAATAAAAACATTGCTCCGCTCAATACTTTTACTTTAGACACTATTCCCGACTTGGATGTAGCGGTCTTGGGAGCGTTGGAACTTTTTCAAAAGGATAAATTGCCTAAGCTTGTACTTCCCCCTAAAATAGGCGGCTTTTTGCAAATAAAGTAGCCCCATCTCGCCAGTTGGCGAGATGGGGCAATGTGTCGCAGACGAAAGAGGTTAGCTCCCACTAAGGTCAGAAATACCCTACGCATCCAACAGGATGTCCGTCAGCTGGGTGATCACTTCAATCATGATCATAATAGCTACCACCTCCTTTCCTCTGTAGAGTCCTGCTGTCGCCAGTGCGGTGCTAGGCAGGAATTTGGTCAATGAACTCCATGAGTAACGTGAACAAGTTCATCAACAAGCCCATCACTATCTCCTTTGTCGCGAAAACATTTTTTAGAAACCCACTACGAGTTTCTTCTGAAGCAAGTATAGCATAGCGCACTATCTTATGCAACCTATTTATGCACCACATCCAGCTACCCCTTAGGTCGTAAAAACTAGATGTGGTGGATGGATACAGTGTGTTGACGGTATTATTATATAAGAATATACTTATTTACTACATGTCTGACTTATGCGAAGAAATTAGAAAGCTGGGTAAAGGAATAGGGAGCGAAAACCGTTACCGGATTCTAGTAGAACTGTTTAAAGGTCCGAGAACCGTAGGGATAATAGTTCAGAAAGTACAACTTTCCCAACCGGCTGTCTCTCAACACTTGGAAACTCTCAACTCTTGCGGTCTTATTGAACGGCAGAAAAAAGGTCAGCGAGTGTATTATTCCGTTAACGTGAAGCACACACTGGGTGTTTTAAGGCATTTGATTGAGACTTTAAACCGATGTCCCCAAACCTCTGCCAAAATTAAAAATGAATTACAGAAAAGGCATTAGTTGTATCAGATTAATAATCATTATCAATTTAACTGATCTAAAAAACTATGATAGAAAACAATAAATCAAAATGGATTATTGACCCGTCTCATTCTTCGGTTGAGTTTAGCGTTAAACATTTAGGCATAGCCTGGGTTAAGGGACGATTTACCAAGTTTTCCGTCTTGGCGGAATTTGACTCGGATAATTTAGAAGGCGGCTCGGTGGAAACCAAGATTGAAGCCGAGAGCATTACTACTTCAGATGAAAAACGAGACGCGCATTTAAAGAGCCCTGACTTTTTTGATGTGGAGAATTATCCCCAGGCAGTTTTCAAAAGCCGTAGTATCAAAAAAACGGGCGGGGATGAATATAAAATAGAAGGCGAATTGACTATACGGGGAATTACCAAACCGGTTACGTTAAACGGTTCGTATCTAGGAGCGCGTCTGGTTCCATCTCTAAGCGGCGGCGAAGGGCAGGAAAAACGGGCTGGCTTCTCTGCCAAAACTGTGATTAATCGGCATGATTTTGGTGTTAATTGGGATATGCCGTCTGGAGAAGAAGTGCCAATTGTCGGAGGGGAGGTTGAGGTTTCCTTAAATATGGAATTTATTAAGCCAACAAGTTAATTTTATGGCAGAAGCAAAGTTAACATTCATTTCTAAAGAGAAACTTTTTGAGATGATGGAGAATAAAGAGGCATTTAAGCTTATTGAAGTGTTGTCCGAGGAAAATTATAAAGAAGGGCATATTCCCGCCGCGCTAAACATTCCGGTAAATAAGCTTGACGAAATAGCTCCGGATATCCTTCCCCAAAAAAATGAACGGATTGTTGTCTATTGTTCCGGTTTCTCTTGTACCGCTTCAACCGGAGCCGCCAGGAAACTCCAAGCTATGGGTTATACCAATGTTTTAGATTATAAAGGAGGAAAGAAGGATTGGCAGGGAGCCGGACTGCCGTTGGTTAAATAAACCGACCCGAACTCTCAACACGCTATTTTTGGTATTTTGTCCAAAACCTGTTATATTTTAACTGTATGAACCCCAAAGAAAGGGAAATGTTGGAAGAAACTTTTGAACTTGCAGAGGAGAATAATAAGATTTTAAGAAAACTTCATAGAGTAGCTTAGTGGTCGCGAATATTGCGAATCTTGTATTGGATTATTCTCACAAGTGTTTCTTTGGGGGTTTTCTATTATATCCAGCCGTTTTTAGAACAACTTCAAGAAATATACGGGGGGATTAAAGAGGAGTTGGAGAGTTTGAGAAGTTTAATTAATGTCCAGCGGTAATTTATTTTTAGCGCTCTCAATGCCTAGGTAGCTCAGTTGGTTAGAGCATTCGCCTGAAGAGCGAAGGGTCGACGGTTCGAATCCGTCCCTAGGCACCAATACAGAACGAAGCGGCTTTTTCAAAGCCAGAAGGTGGGACGCGCGAAGCGCGTCCCACTGATTTCCCCCCATTTTTCCTAACGAATTCGGAGCACCGCCTTCGGTGGGACGGACTGTTTTTTCGCCAAGAAGCAGGTTCGAGCCAAAGATTTCTTTGGCAGCAACCTTTTTGTTAAAAAGGTTGCTATCTCGTGCGATTCCATTTAGGTTTTGAGCGTCTTTTATCCACTCCTGCATCGGTTCGAGCCAATCATTCTGCTTTTGTAGAAGTGAAGATATTTTCTCTTCCAGCGACTTCTTTTTGAATAACAGTTTTGATTTTTCAGCACGATAGATTTCTTGCTCAATCACTTGGTCTAAATAGCCGTCAAGAAGTCGCTGGAGTTTCGTTTCTATACTTTTGATTTCTTTTTTCACTTCTTCTACAAAAGCAGAATTAGACTGGGCGGATTTTTTGTGGTCTTGCAGAGCAAGACGATTGAGTTCCACCGCCCAGTCTTGTGGTAAAGAAACTGATTTGATGAGTGATGATAACTGGCGATTCAATTCTTCTTCCCGAATACAAGGTTCAGGACATTTGATAGTTTTTGATTTTTTTGTGCAGTGATAGTAAGTATAGTTATGCACATTGCCATTCTTCTGCTTTTTAACCTTGTATTCGCCAGTTATCATCATTCCGCATGAGGCGCAAGAAATTAGTCCGCAAAATGGTTGAGGTTCATTTTTAGTTTTTTTATCGGGAACACCACGAAGTTTCAAAATTTCTTGCGCCTTATCAAACAGTTTCTTTGACACGATTGGTTCGTATTTTCCTTCGTGGCGTTCACCGCCATATTTGAACAGCCCGATGTAGAATGGATTTGAAAGAATAAAAGACGCTCTAGTTTTGGAGATTATCTTTCCGCTCCTCGAAACGATTCCGTTTTTCGCCAAAAAGTTTGAAATATCTTCTAACCTACTTTTTCCTTTCGCATATTTCTCAAAAGCCAAGCGGATGACACGAGATTTTTTCTTGTCCACCACGACAGATTTTGTGCGAGAGTCGTTGATATATCCTACTGGCGCTTGGCTTGGATAATCGCCGTTACGAACTTTTTGGCGAAGTCCTCGTTTCGTATTTTCGGAAAGAGAATCTACATAGTATTTGCTCTGCCCAAAGGCGATGTTGAGCATAAATTTCCCTTGAGAGGTGTTTTCACACCAAAAAGTTGGAAATTTCAACATCGCCAAATGCCCGCAATCCAACAAGTAGATTATGCGACCGCCGTCCATTGAGTTGCGAGCAAGACGATCAGACTTTCTATGTTAGATTTAGCAGGTCGCATTTTCTTTCTCGTGGTTCATGGCATCCTGCTTGCCCGTCTCTAGTGGGCTCTCCTCCTTAGATTGGCATAGCCTCGGTCAGACTACCCGAGGAAGAACATGAGACATTACAAATCTTTGGTTTAATAGAAAGTTGCCCTCAATATGAAGTGGCTTACGATAAAGGGATACTGGGGGTTGTAATGTTTCTGCCTGCCCGTCCGTAGCTTTAGCGGAGGCGGGGGTCGATAGCGATTTAACAGCTTAATAAAATTAAATTATGAACACACTAAACGAAAATTCAATCGTCGTCGGTGTTGATGTCCATAAGTACTCTCATACGGCTGTAGCAATGAATGCTTGGGGAGAGGAGAAAGGAACAATTAATTTCTCAAACCGTAATTTAGAGACATACACCGACTGGCTAGGACAGATGGGACTCAAAAAAAACATCGTTATTGGGTTGGAAGATGTGAACAGTTACGGAACACACCTGGTGGAGAAACTGCGAGGAGACGACTGGCATATACGATACGTTCCCGCCATCCTTACGGAGCGGGAACGTAAAGCCTCTACAAAACGTCACAAAAGCGACGAAGTAGACGCAAGGCGAGTAGGTAAAGTCATTCTCACAAAATATGAGGACACACTACCCGCTAAAGAGAGTATAGCAGACACAAGAGAGCTTGAGACAGCAAAATCTTTAGACTTGCTTTTAATGGAGCGTCGAGATTTAACCAAACAAAAAACCATTACAAAGAATCAGCTACATTGTTTGATTCATCAGCATTACACCGAAAGCTATCGTCTCCATTGCCCGAGGTCGTTCAGCAAGAAGGCCATCCGGTGGTTTCTGGATGATTTGAAAGAAAACCCGACAATCCTAGCGACCAGCATTACCAGACGGCTCAAAAGACTACTCTTTGTGGAAGAACAAATATATACCATATCCAAAGAAGTGGCGATTATCGGGGAAACTTCAAAAGAAGCCCGGGCTCTTGCCATCATCCACGGCTGCGGGATAGTAACCGCCTGTTCCATTATGGCGGAGGTAATCACGATTAAACGATTCAAGGACAAACACCATTTCTCCATGTATGCCGGTGTTGCTCCCACTCCACACTCCAGTGGCAGGAAACATAAAATGCATACAAACCCATTCGGCAACAGACAGCTCAACCGCGCCATCCACAGTATTGCTCTATCGCAAATTGCCATTAAAGGCGATCCAATAGGCAAGGAATATTACCAAAAGAAGCTCAAAGAAGGCAAGACCAAACTTTGGGCCCTGCGGTGTCTGAAACATCAACTGGCTAAGGTGGTGTTTCAGAAACTTAGATACGCGTAGAAATTAAACTAGGCTTTTTTTTAAACTTTTCCGCTCATTGAAAAGTAAATTTCACGTGCCTTAAAATACAAATACAGTTATCCACAGATTCAGAGATTAACATAAAGGGTGCCAAGCAAGGATAGCGTTTGCATCGCCGTGTTCAATACGCGAGATCATTTTGTTAAACACTGGACGACCTGGAATTTTGGCAGATTGCTTTTCAATCAATTCTTCGGCGATATGCAAACCTTCTTGCTTGGCAAAAGCGCGCAATTCTGTGAGTTGTGCTTCAATAGACAAAACCTGCTTGTCCTCAACATCGGTGGACTTGCGGGCATACAAAAAGAATTTTTGTTCCATATTATTGTTCATAGTGATAAAAAATTATTTTTGTATTCAAAGCAAATACTATGAGTCAAAATTGCTTCTGATTTCGAACCTGCTTCTTGGCGAAAAATTAGTGCGCGCAAGCGCGTCAAAAATTCTGAATTCGTTTGGGAAATTCGGCGGGAATCATTGGGACGCGCTTCGCGCGTCCCGCATTTTGGCTTCCAAAAAACCGATGAGTTCCTTATTGGTGTCTCTATTGTACCAAACTCGAACCTATTTTCAAAACCGCTGACAATGCGCCACGCGCGGAGCACGTGGTGAAGCAAAACTAAATCCTACGCTCTCGCCCCGCCACCCGCCTTCGCTATCGCTCCGGCGGTAACCTCGCAGAAATTTTCCCTTACAATTTTTCTTTTGCCCCCCACTAAAAAACTAAAAAAGAAAGGGAAATTTCTGGGCGGTGCGGCGTGGCTTCTGCGCTCGGACGGCTCGGCATTCCTCCCCCTCAAACCCCTCCTGCCGAGCCGTCCCACTTTAGAAAAAATTGACGAGGCGTTTGTTAAAAACGAACAATTTGATTAAGTTACCAAAAAGAAAAGGGTGGATCCATTTTCACAGATCCACCCCTTGAGTATTGCATTACGAGCGCTCGAGAAGCTCCGCGATGCCCTCGTAAGCTTTCCTTGTGTCAAACGGTACGAGCTTTTCGCGCGCCGCGGAGCAGATTTTACCGAGGTCGTTCAGGTTGCGTGGCTCGGAAATTGCTTCTGCCCATCCCATCGCAACCTGCGGGATTTGCTCCATACCACGCTTGCCAAGGTGCGCGCGGCTCTCCGGCGTCTCAATGGCGATGACGTCCTTGCCGGCATACGCGGCAGTCGTCATGATGGTGCTCCAGCTGGAGACCGTCACATCGGCCGTCACACCCCACTGGTCGCCCGTCCCGGGTACTGCCTCTTCCACATGGCAGGGGAACGTCTTGACGATGTCGCGCCACTTCTCGCCGTGCGTTTCCGCAAGTTTCGGATGCCACCCGACAACGAGACAAAGTGAGCCGGTCGTCTGCAAAAGCGACTCGCACAAAACGCCGAGTTCTTTTGACGTTGTCGGCTCGCTACCGCCGGAGAAGAAATAGACCGTGTCGTATTTTGTCTTGAGACCGACATACTGCCGTTTGACCTCGTCGGAAACGGTGACCGTCTTCACGCCCGGGTTGCCGCGGATGACAATGTCTCGCTCAGCGAGATTGTGATACGTCTTGAGCGTAAGCTCTGCCGCGTACTCATCGTTCACTTGCGCCATGTCAAACCACTGGACGTCTGGTGCGACAATAATGCCGCTTGCCCAAAAGTCCTGACAACAAACTAACCTGATGGGACGCTCCTGCCGAAACATTCGGTTGATACGCATTACCGCATGAGCGATAAGGCGCTCCGCGTAGATGGGCCCTGATTCGCCGACAAGTACGACGGCGGGAAGCGGTTCGCCGACATCGTAGGTGCGCTTTGTGAGATATTCCATCGGGTCAAAACCATATGGCCTCTTCTTAAAGTCGTCTGTGCCCATAGAAAGGTCAAGTACACCGCCGCCGCACCTAAGAGGAGAATGGGCGAGCGTGCCGATGTCCGGCAGAGAGAGATTTTCTTCCAAGTCCGAGAGATAGTTCTTGAGAAATCGCTCACCGCCCTTGCCCTCAATGAGCATGGATACATTGCGGCCATCTTGAAAGGCGTGCCACGAGGGCGGTGCAACCACCGACTCCGAGCCCATGTCCTTGAAACAGCCGACCCAAACGCCATTTCGTGCCAAGAGACACCTCCTTCTTGATTGTAAGGTACTATTCACCCCGACGTTCCGGGGCAGAACCTATCAGACACCGTGCCTGATATTGTCAGCTAGTATTACATAGTTTACACAATTAGTCAAGCATGGCCCGCCGACCAAATTTAAAACACGCCCGGTTCTAAAATTTTAGAACACGCTTTATCTTGGAAACGAGGGAAAAATCTACTGTTTTTTTTGGCTTGTGTAAGAAAATATCATATCCCTTTTCGTTATACCGCGGGATCAAGTGCCAATGAACGTGGTGCGCTTCATCCATATAGATTAAATAAATTTTCTTTATTTTGAGGGCTTGAAGCATTGCATTTCTAACAGCGTTTACAGTATCCATTAAATAATCGTAGTCGCGCTCAGCGAGACGCTTTAAATCTGGGACATCATTTTTCCAAACTACAACAACATGGCCGCGTGTGATCGGGTGCGATGCTAGGCAAGCATATAATTTTTCATCTTCATACAGCATCGCCGCTGGTGTGGGTTTGGGAAGTTTAGGATGCATAATTGTATTTTATCATGCCTCGTCAATTTTTTCTAAAGCGGGACGGCTCGGCATTCCTCCCCTTGAACCCCCCCCTGCCGAGCCGTCCTCGCTTTGGGGAGCGGGCGGGCTAAAAATAAATTATAACAAATCAGAGGATTTTTCCTGTGTTTGCTTTGACCACAATTCTTTAAACTTTCCGTCTTTAGAAAGCAACTCCTGGAAATTACCTTTTTCTGAAATCTTGCCATTTTCAACAACAAGAATTTCATCAACATTTTTTACTGTCTGCAACCTGTGGGCAACAATTATTAGAGTTTTGTTTTTGAAAAGGCCCAACAGATTGTTGGTAATGAATTCTTCTGTTGTACTATCGAGTGCGGAGGTTGGCTCGTCTAAAACTAAAATTTTGGGATTCTGGAAAAACATCCGTCCAAAAGCCAGCCGTTGCTTTTCTCCGCCGGAAAGTTTAATGCCACGTTCGCCAATTTCTGTATCCAATTTTTGAGGCAAACCCTCAACAAGTTTCTTCAGTTTTACTTTTTCTAACACATCAAAAATTTCCTTCTCTGATACTTGTCTATCAAAAATAAGATTTTCTCTGATTGTTCCGTCAAAAATTGGCGCGTCTTGAGAGATGTAGGCAATATGGTCGTAGTAACTTTCAAGATTTACATCCGATATATTTTGCTCGTCAATTTTTACATTGCCACTATCTGGTTTGAGTAACGAAAGTACCAGTTTCACAATTGTTGATTTTCCTCCACCTGTTGTCCCCACAAGAGCCGTAGATTTTCCGCCTTCAAATTTCAGTGAGAGATTTTTCAAGATTTGTTTTTCGTCGTAGGCGAAATCAACATTCTCAAATTCCACTTCTCCTTTATCAGCAGAGAGGCTGTCGGTTTTCCCGAGATTTGCGTCATCAGGCAAAGAAAGAAACTTCTCAAATCTTTTGAAAGTAACTTGGTCTAATTTGTAATCTACAAACAACACGTTGAATACAGCGAGGTTGATAAACTTTATGCACAAAAGTTACCAAAGCAACAAGCGTACCAATCGTGGAAACTCCGGCAATAATTTGGTTGACCTGAAAATAGATGACACCAATTTCAATTATAAAAACTATGTATGCAAACAAAGTGAAAAATAACTCGTGAATCATTCTGATCTGGGCTTTTGAACGAACAATCTTGTCAGATATATTGTTTATCCTTTCAATTTCTGGTTTGAATCTTTTGTTAATTCTAAATACCAAAAGCTCCATAAACCCCCGAACAGAAAAACGAGAAAAATCTTCTCAAAAAAGAACCCGACATTTACGGGAAAAATTCTTTCCATGCTTCGCGCCGTTTTTGGTGGGCATAAGATATAATGTTTAAAACTATGAATAAAAACATTGCTCCGCTCAATACTTTTACTTTAGACACTATTCCCGACTTGGATGTAGCGGTCTTGGGAGCGTTGGAACTTTTTCAAAAGGATAAATTGCCTAAGCTTGATATAAAATAATATCGGCAGCTACTGGTGGTCGGGTCTGGCAATGCTGAAGCAATGGGGAGGATCTTCTTTGAAGATACAAATGCAATCTTCTCTTCAGAGAGCAGTTATGAAAATAAACTGAAGCATATACCCGATTTGGTAATTAGTGGGAAACGTAACCAAAATAGGTTGATAAAAGTAATTTAAAAAGATTCTCATCCTGGTGATTGAACCGGTACTCCACTTCTTTAAGATACATCGGAAAGTGATATTTTGAAACCCCTCGGTAATTGTAGAGAATGTGCTTGGCATAACTCCAGAATCCTTCGATGCCGTTGATATGATTTTTTGTCTTCTTGTCGACCATACTTTTTGAGTGATTGGCTGCGTGATGTTTTCCGAGCCGTTTCAGTGAGTTGTAGCTTTTGAATGTGTCTGAGTAGTACACCGACCCCTTTCTCGTTTTCTTGCGTATTACCGTCACGAGATCGTCAGCGGAAACACCCTCAACAACCCTCGTATACACCCGTCCATCACGTTCTAGAAGCCAAAATACAATGCTTTTACCTGCCGCACCTCGTCCACGCGTACCTTTTCTTCTGCCGCCGAAGTGCGCCTCGTCCATTTCAATCTCACCCGAAAGCTTTGCTCCCTCCAATTCTGCGATATGATAGATGAGGAGTCGGAGCTTTTGGTATACTCGTGTCACTGCCTGATAGTCCATGCCAAGATCTGAAGCGAGACGATATTGAAAACATTCTTTTTCTTTGTAATCACAATGGTATTGTACCCCATCGAGGTTACGAATACCACTAATTACCCAAGGAAATCTTTGGTCCGAACCTCCTCCTCAAAACAAATTAGTGTGCGCAAGCGCACCAAAAATCCTGAATGCTGCGGGGGGAAATCAGTGGGACGCGCTTCGCGCGTCCCACGCTCTCGGGTCTTCCGTATCTTTTTCTACAAAACTGGAGTGTCTTTACGACTTCACTCGAACCTATTTTATCAAAAATTCGTAATGATGACTAATCGCACGCTCCACGAAAAGTGGTAATTTGAAACTAGTCTGTACGCTCCGATACGAATTCCGTCACGGAACAGCATCCGCTCCAGAACACGTAGGAAGGCGTGTTCTTCCGCTTCTGCTGTTCCGTTCCGCCCTCGCCTCGTCACCACGCATTCTGTTTTGATTTGGCGGGAGTTTTCTCTTTTTTTGTTTTGTATGGTGGTGACGGGCGAGGGCGGGTTTCTCCAAAGGAGAAACTGACGGAATTCTAGTGCTAACTCGGTGGTCTCGGTTTTGCCAAAACTATTTTCTGGGGATATTGATTTGGCAAAACCGAGACTGATTTTCCCGCCCGCAGAAAGGGGTCTGGGGAATGAATGCGGGCGGGGTTTGCGGCAATCTTAAAATGTGGACAAAAGGCTATTCAGCTTCAATATATTTTCCAACAATTTCTGATACCTGTTCAGGAGTAAGTTGACTAGAAATGCCTTGTGGAGAACCAATTATCCCAGCGCTTCCTCCCCATTTCGCTTCTTCGGTAACCGCAGGATCGGTTTGATTTAGCTCTTTCAGTGCCTCAACAAGATTCGCGTGACCAATTTTGTATTGAGCAACCGTATATTTAGCGTGAGCGGGCACTTTCGGGTTTGGAGAAAACTCCGGATTAAAAGCAACAACAATGGGAGCTAATGAATACCCGATTGTCATAGCATCTCGGTGTTTGCCAACCACAATCGCCACCTTGCTACTCATCGAAAGCTCTACCTTCATTTCGCCACTTTCAAGTGCGGCGATAAGTTGTTTGCGAGCATCATCAACCTGCTTTTGGTATTGTTCAGGTAATTTTCCATCGGTTAGGTATGATTCCATGGTCACCACTCTTGATGCCAACGGTGATTTGAAATCTGAAACAGAAGCCCCAAGGACTGCAACAGTACGCGGATCAGTAAAAAATGTTGACGGCCAGGGATTTTCTTCGTTCGGCAATTCTTGTTTTCCTGGCCATGGTTTGCTGGAAGCCCTGTCTGCATCAGCTACTAAAAGTATGCGCTTGGATAAATCATCATTCATCGGTATTTCACGACGGCGCATTTCAATCACTGCCATAGCACCAACACTGTCAATATCGGGCTTCACAGTTGCCAAAGTTGCTTCATTAGGAGGTAACTCCCATTCAATAGCACCCTCAATGGCCGAAGCAAGAGCTTCGCCAGATGAACCGTGTTGTGGATCAAGATTTGCTTCACATCGAGAAGCAAGGGTAGGAATAGTTACCTCAATTCCATAAACTTTTCCTTTCGCAAAGATTGCTTCATTTGCCGCCTGCGCTTCAGGCGCTGGGCGAGGATCGAAAACCCCATAAGAATACAATGGTTCAAGTTCCTTCTTTTCAATACTATTTAATCCTTCATGTTTTTCATTCATATTTATATTTTAATTATTTTTGTAAATAACCGACCAACGGATTGTCCGGGCATGACGGACATCTAACATTGATTCGTTCTCCGGCATCATAAGCGGTCTTATCTGTCTTGTTTAACTTATCGGAATGTCTAGAGCCATTAGGCAACTCGTGCGACCACCATCCTTTTTTATCGACCGAGCTTAGTCGAGGTAATTCCTCAATTTTTAATTCTGGTGGTTGCACGGATTCTGACACAGAAGATTCGGGTAATGATTTATCGGGTTGAGATTTTTCGGCTGGCACATCAGCACCTCCAAGAATTCGGGTCACAGCATAAAGTATGGCATCTACGTCCCTTGCTCTGGAAAAATTATAAAAGCTTTGCGCTTCTCCTTGCATATCTTTTCCGAGGGCTTCTTCAATATCCGCCTGTCTTCGCGCTCTTCCATATGGAGCGTTAGATGTATCCTGAAATAGCGCTTGCGCCCTATCCAAACCTAATTTTTGTTCAGCTTCCGTAGCCAAAGATTTAGCTATGTCCAACAATCTTCCTGACGCACCAAACTGCTCAATTTCGGATTCCTCCTTCGCTTTTTTCTGTCTTTCTTCCTCTTCTCTCACGGCGTTCACGGCGTTTTCACTTTGAAATTCCTGCTCTCTTGCTCTTACAGCGTTAGGTATGTGTTCATTGAGCTTTATCGCATAAGTGCGTAAAGCCGTTACTTGTTCTTGCATTTTCTCAACTGCATCTGATCCAATATTCCCCCAATCTGGTCGGGTGTTATATTCTAAAGGAACTCTCGACACACGCGCTAATCTTTCAGCCTGTTCCACTTCTTCTCGAGCGGCTAGCAAATCCTTGGCAACGTTTTCATATTGTTCGTAAGACTGCTTTGTTTCGCCAAGCAATTGAGCATCCTCGATTTCCCACTGGTCTTCAATTGTTTTTTGCATCTCATCCCAACGAGCCTCGTATTGTCTGCTCCATTCCTCTGAATTAAGCGAGTAAAGTCTTGGGTCAGATGAGGGCGGGTTCATCTTTTTTGCACGATCAAACTCGCTTTTAAGTTGCTGACGTTTCTCAGCGATGAGCCTATCACGAATTTGTTCTGCTGTTTCGCCTTCTTTCGGCCTGGAAATTGCAAAATCATGTCCGCCAACATATTCACCGGCCCAACTGTAATGCTCTCGCTTTTTTGCCCCTGTTTTGAGAGACCAAGCCGTGCGCTGTGCATCCATATAATGACCCGTCCCCCAAGTCTCATCTCCATAGCTTGCGGTAACCTCTTCCTGCGCTTTATAACTGTGACTCTCAATAGTCATCTCGCCAGGGGCTTGCAGTGAACGTAAGTCATCGCGCAGTTTTGAAATCTCTTTTTTTCTATAATCTTCGGTTAAGAAATCATTAAAGCGCTTTTCGGCAATATCTGCCGGTGGCAATATTTTTTCTTTAACTTTAGCTAAAACTTCCTGCTGAGCACTTTCTGGCAATAGGTCGAATTCCTTATACAAACTTGGGTTGATATACAAAGACGCTACTGTTCTCCAAACTTTTGCACCGGATATATCCGGAAAAATAAATTCAGCTTTTATGCTCTCGCCCTCCTCTTTCCATTGCCCGGAAGGAGAAACTTCCCAATGTTTGGAGTTCATTGCAGAATCAGCGCTAACAATTTTTTCTCCATGAGGATAGCTCAAAACGATTTTATTTTCGTCTTCAACGCGAATACCTTGTGGTTCACCGAACTCTCTAAAAAATTCATCTTCTATGATACTCCAATTCCATAGTGTCTCTTTTCTCTTTGCGAGTTTAAATGGTTCGTTTGCTCGCTCCACTTCCTCACGTGGTATTGTAGAATTATAAGAAGAGACATTTGACTTATTAACACACACTGGTTGCAATTCTCTAACTCCAAAAATTTCAGGACCAGATGGTTGTAGTTCCCACTGCTCTGGAGCGGCACACGCATCACACTCGACTTCTTCCGCCGCCAATCCACGCTCGCGCTGATTTACCTTTTTAACATTTACGGGAGAGCTAGTATCAGGAGCTTGCCCACGAGGTGGCCTAATATGTTCGCATAATTCGCTGACATGACAAAAAACTTCTCGGCCATCAGAAAGACGGAGAAAACCGAAACCTTTTTCAGCATTCCAACGCTTAATAGTTCCTTTTATTCTACCCTCTTGAGATTCCAGTTTTTCCGAGTAATCTTTTTTATTGTCAGAACCAGTGGGTCCACCTTTTTCGATAGACATATACCCATATTAAATGAAAGCTAGCCTTTTGTCCACATTTTAAGATTGCCGCAAACCCCGCCCGCATTCATTCCCCAGACCCCTTTCTGCGGGCGGGAAAAACCGAGACCACCGAGTTAGCACTAGAATTCCGTCAGTTTCTCCTTTGGAGAAACCCGCCCTCGCCCGTCACCACCATACAAAACAAAAAAAGAGAAAACTCCCGCCAAATCAAAACAGAATGCGTGGTGACGAGGCGAGGGCGGAACGGAACAGCAGAAGCGGAAGAACACGCCTTCCTACGTGTTCTGGAGCGGATGCTGTTCCGTGACGGAATTCGTATCGGAGCGTACAGACTAGTTTCAAATTACCACTTTTCGTGGAGCGTGCGATTAGTCATCATTACGAATTTTTGATAAAATAGGTTCGAGTGAAGTCGTAAAGACACTCCAGTTTTGTAGAAAAAGATACGGAAGACCCGAGAGCGTGGGACGCGCGAAGCGCGTCCCACCAGAAAGTCGGTGTTTTGTCTGAAAGTCTGATTCTGGAGCGGGTAGCGGGAATCGAACCCGCATCTTCAGCTTGGAAGGCTGACATAAGAAACCATTATACGATACCCGCATTTGTATTTGTGCGGCTTATCCTATGCGTTTTTCTTCTATTTGGCAAGTCCAGAAACAAAAACCGACCCGTTTCCGGATCGGTTTTTATGGTCGGGCTGGTGGGGCTCGAACCCACGACCCCTTGCTCCCAAAGCAAGTGCGCTAGCCAACTGCGCTACAGCCCGAAAGATGAGATCTTCCGTTGGCGCATGGTAGCGGAAAACGAAGCGTTTGCCAAGGGCGCGAGAAAGTTTGGGTATTTCTTCTTTTCCATCGAATAGGATACTGTTTTTCACATGCGTATCGTTATTGATGCCCGAATGATGGGCGCGGGAAAAACACGCGGAATTGGACGCTATATCCAGGAGGTGATTTTGGGTATGCTTCCGCATATACAAGAAAATGAAACGCTTGTTCTTTTGGAACGTGATCCCGAAAACTCACCTTTTTCCGATCCGCGCATTGAACATGTGAAGGCGGATATTTCTTGGTATGGCTGGGCTGAGCAACTGTATATGCCCGGCTGTATTCGCAAAGCAAAGCCCGACATATTCTGGGCACCGCATTGGAATATTCCTTTGTTCTATCGCGGAGAGATATTGGTCACCATTCACGACTTGCTTCTTCTACACGATGCGCATTCTGCCAAGGCCTCGACGCGCGGGCGTCTGATACATTGGATAAAGCGCCTGGGATATAAATTGGTTTTGAGGTCAGCGATTGCGCGAGCAAAGAAAATAGTTGTGCCATCGCAAAGTGTCGCGCAGGATGTAAAAAATCATTTTTCTCTTTCGCAAAACAGGATTGTTGTTACAGGCGAAGGTGTAGCGGATCTGCCCGTGGGGGAATATTCGAAGCAACTTCCAGACGCATATCTTTTATATGTTGGAAGCGCGTATCCGCATAAGCGGCTCAACCTTTTGCTTGAGGCATGGGAAAAAATAGCAAGTGGCCATCAGAAACTCCATCTTGTCATTGCGGGAGAAGAAGATATTTTTATGAAGCACGTGAAACAGCTTGCCTTATCGCGGCAGCTTCCGCGCATACAGTTCCTTGGTCATGTTTCTGATGCGGAACTTGCCTATCTTTACGCGCATGCAAGGGCCTTTGTTTTTCCTACGTCATTTGAGGGTTTCGGGTTGCCGCCGCTTGAGGCTTTGAATCTTGGTTGTCCGGTTATCGTGAGTAACATTCCCGTTTTGCAAGAAATTCTTCCAAAAACAGGCGTGACCTTCTTTCAGAACGGAAGCGCGGATGATATGATGCATGCGATCAGCAGGGTGCTTCAACAAGGGGAAGCGGCGCAGGAAGCCGCGAAGCTTGGCGGAGCGGAAGCGCGAGTAAAATACGATTGGAACTTGGTAGCCAAACGAACGCTTACCGCTCTGCGAGACGCCCTGATTCGGGAATCCCATGCCTCAAAAAAGACCTCGACGTAAAGCGCTCCCGGAATGGAAGCGCATGAACCAACGCGCTGAACTCGAGCGACGTCTTGCGTCGGTACTTGAAGTACAAATTCCGAAACAGCAAGACGAAAATATTGAAAAAGCTATTCCTTTGCAAGAAGTCGTATCGGAAGAAGTCTCAGTTTCATCATCCGAATCACCTACAGACATCGGACGTCTTGATGCGGCGCTTGTCAAAACAATTACAACCAGGGGATCGAAGCGAACCAAAAAAGTAAGCATTCGGTATGAGGCGCATGAAGCGAGTCCGCATCAAATTGAACTCGTTCGTTTGGCACATCGTATTGTTTGGGAAACGCGCGAACGCATTATGGACTCCGTTCGTTACTGGCGTGCTCCGTTCCTTCCGCCGCCGGGTCTAGATGCCTTTGCTGCACCCGGAGAGCTTCGTGTTCATAAAGTAAATCCGGATGCCTTTATCACGCAGTTTACGCCTGGAGACGCAGACGAAGCTTATGCAAAAAGTTTTGGTTGGCTCAGTCGTGCGCGCGAGCCATTCATTCGTTGGGAGCATGTAACGCGGGAGCGAGCCGCCAAAGGCGCTGTAAGAAAACAGCCATCGGCACTCCGGCATGCGGAAGAAGAAATTGTGCATACCATCGAGTCCGCGAAGGAAATAGAAGAAGAAATCGTACAAGAAGCAGAAGCGGATTGGGGCGTGCCGACTTTGGTTCCAAAAATCGTTCCTTGGCGTGTGCTTACCGGCTTTCTCGTTTTAGCCGTGCTTGTAACCGCTCCGGCGGAAGCCGTGCATTTCGGTCGATCGCTCAGTAGCTCTTGGGCAGCCGTGAGCTCGCGTGGAGAAGCGGCTTTGCAAAATATCGAACTTGCCATGAACGGAGACTCGCTTGCACAAGCGGACGCCTGGCGTTCTGTTTCTGAGGATTTTAAAGCTTCCGATCGCGCATTAAATGAAGCAAACGCTCTGGCTGTGGCGCTTTCCAAGGCACTGCCACAAACGAGCACCTATTATGCGAGCGCGCGAGCTCTCTTGCGCTCGGGAAATCTCACCGCGCAGGCCGCGGTAGCCTTAAGTCAGGGAATGACACGCGCATTTGATGAGCCGGCACGTTATCCTGTTGATCGCTTGCATGTGTTTGTGCCTTATCTTGAACAGGCGACAAGTCTTCTCGACGAGGCAGTACAAGTCGCGGGAGAAGTTGAAGTAAACAAACTTCCTGCGTCCGCAAAAGCTAAGGCCGGAACCCTGATCGATACGCTCGGTTCAGCACAAACTTCCGTGCGAGAAATCGTTCTCTTGCAGACGCTCGCCGTGCAGCTGCTCGGAGATGAATCGCAAAGGAGATATCTTTTCATCTTCCAAAATCCGGCGGAACTTCGTCCAACCGGCGGCTTCATGGGGTCGCTCGCCGACGTTATTGTTGATCGCGGAGAAATGAGAAGCATTACCGTTCCCGGCGGCGGTCCATATGATTTGCGAAGCCAGCTCACAGAACATGTAAAACCTCCGCAGCCACTAAGCCTGATTGCGGATCGTTGGGAGTTTCAAGACGCAAATTGGTTTCCGGATTTTTATACATCCGCAGAAAAAATTCGCTGGTTCTGGATGAAGTCCGGTCAGCCAACGATTGATGGGGTCATTTCAATCAATGCCGATGTCATGGTCGAACTTTTGAAAGTTACCGGTCCTGTCGAAATGCCTGAATATGGCAAAACCATTATGGCGGACAACTTTCTTCTCGAAACACAAAAAGCGGTGGAGCTCGAATATGATCGCGTAGAGAATAAGCCGAAAAAATTCATCGGCGATTTGATGCCGCGTGTGCTTGAACGGCTCAAGCAAGGAAAGCGCGATGATATGCTTAAACTAGCCGGTCTCCTTTCCCAGTCTTTAGAAAAAAAAGATATTCAAGTTGCTCTGTTCCACAAAGATGAACAGGCTCTTATAGAGCGCTTCGGTTGGGGAGGGCGTTTTCAACCAACACAGGGAGACGCACTTGCGGTTATTGATACAAATATCGCTGGGCAAAAATCAGATACAAGTATTGCGGAAGACGTAAAAATCGACACGCAAATTCAAACCGATGGAAGTGTTGAAAATACGGTGACAATCACTCGAACAAACTCAGCCGTAAAAGGAGAGCTCTTTCATGGTGCGAATAACGTTGACTACATGCGGCTCTATGTTCCAGCGGGATCCGAGCTCCTAGAAGCAAACGGTTTTTCTCCGCCGAGCGACGATCTTTTCAAAAAACCATTAGAAGCAGACCAGCCCGATCCCACGCTCGCACAAACTGAGCAGCATGTTCGTAAAGGACCGGGCGGAGTCGTTATCACCGATGAACTTGGGAGAACTTCTTTTGGCGGATGGGTCCAGCTTGAGCCGGGGGAGACGCGTACAACCGTATTTCACTACCGCTTGCCTCATACGACATTCGACATGGCAAATGCCTTGTTAACGGAGGGAAGTAAAAGAGATCAAACGCGCGCGGTTTACACGATGTTACTCACAAGCCAATCGGGAAAAGCAGGACGAACATTCGCACAACATGTACAATATCCTGAGTCATGGACCACGGCCTGGAATAACACGGGTGCCGGAGCGGACCTTTCGGGCACATGGGATCATGACAGCGTAAATGCTTTAGTATTTTCAACGAATGACAGCGCAAAAGCCGGAGAATAAAAAGCCAAAAACTCCAAAAAAGCCGATTCCGCCGCCACCATCCAGACCATGGACATTGGCAAAGTTTTCGTTTGATAAAAAAAAGAAATCCGCGGCAACGAAAAATAGCGAGGCGGAAAAAGAACGAGAAATTGAAGAAAGCCTCGAGTCTATCTATCTTTCGGATGGAGATGATCTCACAAAGATTTCAAGAAAAAAAACGCATCGCGTGCGTCGATTTATATTATGGGCGATCGGATTGCTTGCAACCACGAGCGTGCTTGCCTGGGCGGGTCTTCTTTTCTTTCAACCGGACCATGCCGGAGGAGGTGATCAACTCGCGCTTGCAATTAATGCTCCGATTTCCGTGACGATCGGCAAGGAGGAAACGTTCACAGTGCATTGGAAGAATCAATCAATGGAAATAGTCCGCAATGCGGAAGTGCGCTTAAGCTTTCCGGGAGAATTTACTTTAACGCAGGCGGAACCAAAGCCAACGAGCCAAGAATCAAAGTCGTGGTCGCTCGGCATTCTTTCTCCGGGGGATGAGGGACAAATAAAAGTACAGGGAATCTTCTTGGGAGAAATCGGGGCGCAGAGCGCCATGCAAGTTATCGCAACCTTTCGACCAAGCGGTTCTGATCGCGACTATGATGCGCTTGCAACGGCAACCTTCACTTACGATCAAACGGTCGTAGAAAGCCAGCTGATTCTTCCGCCCAAAGTAGTTGCCGGTGACGATGCAAATATTGTTTACCGTATTCAAAATCATTCGGATCGTGAGCTTACGCATTTGCTCGCGCATATTGTTCTTCCGGAGGGCTTTGTTCCAAGCGCATCAAGTACCTGGCGCGTTCTTGAGGATGGTTCCGGATTGGAATGGCCGCTCGAAAGTCTTCCCGCGGAAACGACAACAACCGTAAGTGTTCAAGGCGCCTTCGCATCCGGAAGCGCGGGAAATCTTTCCGTTCAAGCGAGCGTAGGAACGAAGGCACTCACGAATTCCTTTTTAGCCATGAGTCGGGCGGAGGGAACAATTTCTGTATTGGCAGGCGACCTTGGTCTTACATTTGTTGTAAATGGATCAAACACGGATCGAACCATCCAGCCGGGTGATCCGCTTCGTATCACGATCGGTTATAGCAATATCAGCCCGGAAGATCTTGGAAATGTAGAAGTGAAACTTGGATTCGAATCGGTCGTAAATGGCGCAAGTACAACGGGAACAACGCTTCTGAATTGGAGTGAACTTGAAGACAGTCAAGGAGGTGTTTCAAGTACGCGGCCGCGCATACAGACCATTCAGTATGACAGGGATGTTATTCCACTTTTGAAAAAAATGGCGCCGCAGCAAGAAGGAACGATTGAGGTAGCTATTCCAAGTCTTCGCGTAGCTTCTGGAACACAAGACGCGGCGATTCGCCTGACGGTTGAAGGACGAGTAAAGACAGTTGGAAAGGATGAAGTAAATCGTTCCATTAGAACAAAACCGGTTCTTCTGCGCTATCGCACGGATGCTGATGTTTCCGTTCAAGCAAATTATTTTACGGAAGAAGGTGCTCCTGTTGGTTCAGGCCCACTGCCGCCGGTTGTCGGTGAAACAACCGCGTATCGCGTCACCTGGAAATTGGAAAAACATCTCCATGAGCTGTCAGATATAAAGGTTTCAGCCGTACTGCCGCAAACGGCGGCTTGGAGTGGAAAGACGCTGGTGAGCGCCGGCAATGTTTCCTATGATGAGGCAAGCAGAACGGTGACTTGGGCTTTGAATCGAATGCCTGCAGCCGTTTCAGATTTGGAGGTTTCCTTTGAGGTTCAAATCACGCCTGCGGAGCTTGATGTTGGAAGATTTGCTCAGCTCCTTGGGGAAACGCATGTAGAAGCGAATGATGCAGATGTATCGGAACAGCTTTTACGCTCAAAGCCACCGCTTTCCACGGACCTGCAAAATGATGAGGGTGCAAGAGGAAAAGGCGTTGTCCGAGCGAGAGAGTAGGGTTGACAAAACTACCATTTTAGGCTACGAAATAGATATGGAAACAGCGGTAAAGGCTGTTGAGTTGCCCAAGAGCTCAATCCAGCAGCAGACATACGATCTTTTTATCAAAGTCTCAACCGGCCTTATCGGTCCGGAAATCATTCGTTCTCGTCTAGAGAACCACCTTGGACTTCGCGGTTTTCCGACGGAGCTTTCCCAGGGGAGAGATATTCTCAAACTTTCGGATGATGCGGCTCAGGAAGCGATGAAAATCCTTCCGCGACTCTATCATCCTCGCCCAGGGGCAAAGCGTCTCGTGAAGCTAATTTGAACCTTCAGCATCTTTAGGACCCGTACCTCTTCTGGTACGGGTCTTTGTTATTTTGCTATCCTAGAGCGGTATGCAAGAACACACAGAGCTTGAAACAGCTGCAGAAGAAACGAAAAAGGCCGTGCCTACTGTTCCGAAGAAGGTTTTGGAACGGTCAAAGCTTGAAGAAAAGCTGGATTTGCTGAAAGCGAATGCCAAAGAAGAGCTTATAGGAAATCAGGAAAAGCGGATTAAGCTCCATGAAGCTATGCACGATAATACGGGCGTGCTCAAAGGGGGCTACTTCGGACGGGATGTTGCTTCCGTATTTGAGGCCTACGATTTTTCTAAAAAAGAAAATGGTGAGTATGAGCTTCCAGCAAGCTTTTATACGAAACAACTCTTTTTAGTAAACATGGGTGAACTTGATCGTCTGAACGCGAGCGGAGATCACACCACCGGAGACCGCGGACTTGAACTCACGGCGCATCATATCGAAACCGTAGTTCAAGAGACCTTAATTAAACACGATCCGACATTGGCTGAAGACCCGGCGCGCTTAGCTGCTTCCTATGAATTATATCGCGCTGCCGGAAACGATTTCGCTTTCAAACTTGAAGACACGTCAGGTGAAGTGGCGGAAGAAATACGCCAAAAGCTTTCATTGAGCCTGGATGTATCCAAGACGATCCCGGGGGAAGATCCGATCCCGCTGTCGGCCAGCCGCATCAATTTTGCGGATACGGTCCAACTTTTGAATGATCTTCCATCGGAGGATCGAATGCAGTTTGAAGATGATCCGAAAAAAGAAAAAGCCGCCACGGTTGCTTCAAAAGAAATGCTTCAGCAAATGAATGATAAGGCAAAGCTTGAGACGCGTATGCGTCGTATGGTGGAAAAGATTGCATCCGGCAATGAAGAAGCGGCGAAAAAATTCTACGATCAATTCCAGATGAAATCGCTTGGAGCGATCTTTGCCGAAGATCCCGCCAAACCGTTGGGCTATGAAGCATTTAAAACAAAACTTGAGGAGCATGGCGGTCTCGATAGCGATCCGAGCTGGCCGGCGACCTTGGCGGAGATTTCGCGTGAAGAAGCACAACGCCAGTTTGAAAATCGTCGAGGATCTCAACAGAAAATCGATCGGGTTATTTCCAATATTGCGGCAAAAACATATCTTGAATATCAACTTCCGGCACAGGATGTACTCGTTGAAACAGAAGAAAAACCTCCCGAGGCCTACGTGCCGCCCGAGGCAACGCGTGGCGAAAAAGTCCTTACGAATCTTAGAACGCACATGCAGGAGATTGCCGGAGAAATCGGAGAAAAAACCTGCGAAGAAGATTCATCGGATGCGGCCTGCCAAAAATGGGAATCCGCGAAGTTGGATTTAGCTATTGAAGAAGCGAGCCGTGATTCTCTCACCGGGCTTGAACAGAGAGGGCGCCTCTTTGGAAGATTGGAAGACGGTTTGGAACAAGGCGATCCTGTAGCTACAGTCTTTATTGATATGGCTTTCTTGAAATATTTTGATAAAGAGGCCGGACGCGAAACCGGAAACGTGGCCATCAAAACAGCTTCAAAACTTTTGGATAGCATTGCCGCGGAGCTTTCGACAGATAGACTGAAAGTTGAAGCCTATCGTATTGGCGGAGATGAATTTGCCTTTTCTGTGCGAGGCGGTGACGAAGCGGATCTTCAGAGAGTGCTTGAGGCGCTGCGCACAAAACAAGAGGAGGCGCCGGCAGTTCCTTTGCGAGAAGGTTCCGCTTTAGGATCCTATTTTGATCAAAAACTTTCGTTTAATTTCGGTGCGCATTATGCAAAGAATAAAGACGAACTCAAAACCTTTCTGAAAGAGAGCGGGATTCCTTTAGCGGAAGATGGGGGACCGAAAGAAAATGAAGAGTTAGCAGAATACATGCTTCGTTTTTCGGATAAACAGCTTGAAATTCAAAAAGCGGTAAATCGCATGGCATTTTTGCTTAGTGAGCGCACAAAAGCAGCGAGCGAAGACGAAGGGAAATATGCGCAGATTCTTAAATACTCGCAAAAGGCTATTTTTGGAGATGAGGGAACACAAAAAATCGAAGAATGGCATGCGCGGCTTGCAACTGCACAAGATCCGGAGCAGCGACTGGAAATGGAACATGAGATTAATAAAGAAGTACTTTCGTATACGCTCGATAAGATTCAGGAAAAGAATGCGAAAAATGAAAAATATCAGGAATCTATCGATAAAGCTATTGAAGATCGTGTGCGTGATCTCTATCTCGAGCAAAAAGTCGCTTCACTTGAATTGGAAATAAAAAATCTTCGAGAAACGCTCATGGATACCAGGGTCAAGTCGACAGCGCTTCAAGAGGAGAATAAAACGCTTCGTCAGCGCATTGAGCTTCTTGAAAGCGAAAAGCAGCATATCGATGCTCTGCGCAGTAAGTTGTCTGGATAATTTTCTCCTCTTAAAAAACATGCTATACTCTGAGAAGTTATTTCTATGAATCCTCGCAGCCGTCGACCTGGTGCGGTCCGTATTTCCGCGCCCTCATTTCCAACCTCGCCGCACCCGAGTATCTATCGAAAAATCGCTTATACTTTTCTTGGCCTCACGGTTGTTATCGTTATAGCGGTTCTTTGGTTGACCTCCGTAAAGGCTGAGGTTTTGATTAAGACCACTCGTCAAACCGTAAGTCTTGATGGGACGGTCGAGGTCGCAAAGACTCCGGCCCAAGGGCAAATCCCCGGGCGTGTTGTCCAAGGCACCTTCGAAAAGATTCAGGAATTTTTTGTAGCAACGAGCACGCAGGCCACATCCGATACGGCGGTGAATACTCCGGTAGAAACAACGCAGCTTCCTGATAATCAGGTTCGCGCCAGAGGGAAAGTGCGTATTATTAATGAATACTCCAAAACGCAGCCGCTCGTTCGAACGACGCGTCTTTTGACCCCTGATAATAAGCTGTATCGCATCGATAAAAGCATCAGCGTACCTCCTGGTGGGGAGGTGGAGGTAGAAGCCTATGCTGATCAAACCGGATATGATTTAGCCATTGGGCCGAGCAAGTTTACGATCCCGGGCCTTTATGAGCCGTTGCAACAATATATTTACGCGATAAGCGATGCTCCTTTTACAGTACAGCCAATAAGCCAAACGGAAGTAGCATCAACGGATACCGTGGCGCCGCAGCCGGTAGGGGAGAAAGTCAAACAATCTGATCTCGATAGTGCGGAAAAAACCTTAATGGATGTCGTGCTAGCTCGTGCAAAAACGGACCTCGCGACAGAAGCGGGAAATCCAGAGAATATGGAAACGGTTTATGTTGTAAAAGTAGTTGATCAGAAAACAAATGCAACCGTTGGACAAGTCACAGAATCTTTTCTTTCCAGCCTTAAATTGGAGGTCACAGCAGTCTATTACTCCAAGGAGGACATGCGGGCGCTTGTCCGTTCAAAATTACGGGAGCGTGTTCCTGAAGGGAATGAGTTTCTTCCAACAGAAGCAAGCTCCGCGAGCTACTCTTTAGAATCAGCGGATTTAGACAATGAAGTTGCATCCATTCGAATAAAAGCCGACGGTTCCTATCATCTGTCCCCGAATAATGCCTTGCTTCAGCCATCTGTATTTGCAGGAAAATCTAAAGATGAAGTCGTTACGCTGCTTCATTCGGTTGATGGTGTGGAGAGCATAGACATCGTGCTTCATCCAAGCTGGCTCAGGAATATTCCTTCCTTCAAAGATAAAATCAAAGTCACCGTTGAATAATAAAAGCACGCCTTGACGGGCGTGTTTTTATAAAGCATGATTTCTTTACGGAGTCAGTCAGCCGGCCTCACCAATCGGCGGAGAACAATCTATCTAATGAAGTGGTCCCGGTATCATGCCGGAACAATTCGGGTGGAACCGTCCCAGTACAGTCCTGGGATCCCGAACGAAACAGCTTTGTTTCGTTTTTTATTTACCAATAATCTCTCCTATGAATTATCCTATCGAAACACAACGGCATAGCATCGCGCATGTCATGGCTGCGGCCATCAAGCATCTTTTTCCAGAAGCGAAGTTTGGCGTCGGTCCTTCAATAGAGAATGGCTTCTATTACGATATTGATATCGGACGCCCCGTTATTCCAGAAGACTTGAAGGCGATCGAAAAAGAGATGAAGCGCATCATTTCAAAAAATCCAGCTTTCACTCGAGAAGAAATTGCAATTGAAGAAGCAATAAAACTTTTCCAAGAGCTTGGCCAAACCTACAAAGTAGAGCTTCTTCACGATTTACAGTCAAAAGGAACGACCAAGGTAAGCGCGGAAGAAGCGATGGATATCGATCCGCAAAATGTAGAAACGGTTACGCTTTATAAAATAGAAGACTTTACAGATCTCTGCCGCGGGCCGCATGTGACGGAGGCAAAAGAGATTGGCGCATGGAAGCTCTGGAAAATCGCCGGGGCCTATTGGCGCGGGAAGGCGGAAAATCCGCAAATGCAGCGTATTTACGGTATTTGTTTCGAAACAAAAGATGAACTGGCCGCGTATCAAAACATGCTTAAAGAGGCAGAGAAACGCGATCATAGAAAACTGGGTGCGGAGATGGATTTATTTACCTTCTCACCGCTGGTTGGATCCGGCCTACCGCTTTTTACCCCGAAGGGCGTAGCGATGCGCCAGGCGCTCACGGATTTTATTTGGGAACTTATGCAGCCGTATGGGTATGAGCGGGTACATATCCCACATATTGCAAAAGCTGATTTGTACAAAGTATCGGGACACTGGGACAAATTTGAAGACGACCTCTTTCATGTTTCAAGCAAGAAGACGGATGAACAGTTCGTCTTGAAACCGATGAACTGTCCGCATCACACGCAGATTTACGCAGCGCATCCGCGGAGTTATCGCGACTTGCCAATGCGCTTGAGTGAAGTCACCGCTGTCTATCGTGATGAAAACACTGGTCAGCTTCAGGGGCTTACGCGCGTACGCTCCATTACGCAAGATGATGCGCATGTATTCTGTCTTCCAGAACAGGTAAAAGACGAAGTGTTAAATCTCTATCGCATTGCGGAAAAATTCTATGAAGCATTCGGCATGCGTTTTCATCGCGTACGTCTTTCCATCCGAGATGGAAGTCATCCGGAAAAATATCTCGGCGAGGATGCCGTTTGGGAGACGGCGGAAAAAACCCTTGCCGAAGTTATGCAATCCGTCGGCCAGCCATTTGAGGTAGGGGAGGGAGAGGCGGCTTTTTACGGACCAAAGCTCGACTTTATGGTGAAAGATGCTATTGGACGCGAATGGCAGCTCGCAACGATTCAATTAGACTTCAACTTACCGGAACGGTTTGAGCTTGAATACGTCGATTCCGATGGAACGAAAAAACGCCCAGTAATGATTCATCGCGCTATTCTTGGAGCGGTTGAGCGATTTCTTGGTGTTATGATTGAGCACTTTGAGGGGAATTTTCCTCTTTGGCTGGCACCAGTTCAAGTGGCTATTCTTCCGGTCGCGGATCGTCACAATGATTTTGCAAAAGAACTTATGCAAGAATTAAAGGGGTACAGGTTGCGTGTGCAGACAGACTTTTCTACAGAGTCGGTTGGAAAGAAAATCCGCAATGCCGAAAAAATGAAAATTCCGCGCATGCTCGTAGTGGGAGACAGGGAAATGGAAAGCGGAGAACTCACAATTCGAGTTCATGGTCAGCAAGATCAGATGACCTTGACAAAAGAGGCCTTCCTAACACAGGCGCTCGAAGAAATAGAAAAGAGACTGGTGTAATAAAAGAGCCCCCCGGAAGTTCCAGGGGGCTTTTTCTCATCAACTGCGGCGGCTAGTCGTTGCAATTGATGAGGCGTAGATGCCCGCGTGCACGCGGGGAAGAGGTCTCCTTCTTCAAGGGGAGCTTGCTGCCACCGGCGCACTCAGCGAGGTGAGCGACGAAGTCGTAGTAACGCTTCAAGACATCCTCGTAGGTGTACCAGACGGAGGTCTCGGGCTCGAGTTCGATCTGAGCTTCTACAAGGAGGTCCTTTCCTCGCTCCAGCTCCCCATCGGGAAAACCGAGGAAGCGGCGTCTGAGGAATGTGCGCTCTGCAAGCGGTCTGATGTTCTCATCGAAGTCCTCCTCCTTGTGCGGAGCGAAGGATCTTAGGAATTCATCTGGTGCATACTCGACCAGGTTGCCGAAGGCTTCCATGATCGGCACAAATTCCAGAATGCTCATTTGCTCTACATGGCCAGAGAGACCTTGTATGAGAAGGGGCGAGACTTCGTACACGCCTTTACGGAAGGCGCTGAAGCAACTGAGCTTGATTCTTTTGTAACGTCCAATACTCATTATCTCTCCAAACTTCACTGAAAAGACCTCAACATAAAAATCCCTAATTGTCAATTCCAAGAGGAAGAAAAAATCCCCCAATCGGGGGATTTTTTTTGAGCGGAGGGGCTCTTTAAGCGTCGCGTTTCTTGTGTTTTGTCGCCGCTTTTGACTTTGATTTCTTGGCGGATTTTTTTTCTGGTGCCTCTTCAAGATTCTGTCCAACGCCTTGGCCAAGAATCTCATTGGCACGCATGACGCGCATTTTTGCATTCTCATCCTGATCCATCTGTGCAAAGGCCACATCTAACACATAGGCAGTAGCGATATCTTTTGTACCGAAATGTTTCGAAAGGCGTGTGATATCTTTTGGATCAAGCTTGGCTAACTGACGATTCATTTGATCCCACAAGTGTGCCGCACCCTTAAATTCTTTCATGGCAACATTGATTTCCTGAGCTTTTTCAGCGCGGTAGGCGGATATTTCTTCCTGAGCTATATCCGAGGCTAATTCTGTCTTTGGTCCTTCGTCCTGAAGCATCTCAACACGCGCATGCCGCTTCATCGCACTGGTGGTTCCATACGTTCCTTGAGGACTCGAACCTTTTACAGGGACGCGGCTCTTCGGTCGAGCTGCACCTTTTGTAGCTTTGTGCGCTTGTTCTGAAAGGGCTGTATAAATCTCACGATAAACAAGTTCAAAGGAGTGCAAATCTTGCAAAGCTTGTTGCAGTAAAGCGAAAGATACGCGATCCTCCTCTTGGATAAGCTTTTGTTGTTCTCCAAGCTCAGCTCTAAAACTATCGAGTTTTTGTGCGAAATCCGGCTGAAGTTCCAGGAGGCTTTCTGCGGTTAATGTATTTAACTCACGCATAAGCGATTGCATGTCTTCGGAAGCTTCGACAAGCGCCATCTGAACTTCGACGCCTTGTTCTAAGCTACGTGATTCCAACCCTTCCGCTATGTTGACACCAACCGTCTTCGTTACTCCTGTTTTTTGGTATTCGCGAGCAGCTTCTCGTGCGAGAGCCTCCTTTACCTCAGTAGCTTCGTCCGCTCTGGACTGTAAGCCCTGGAGGCGGAGTGCGGTTTCATGACCTCCTCGAGGCGGCTGAATAATATTGGCGAGATTTTCTAATTCGGTACTTACTTCATTCCAATGTTTTAAAAGATCATCTGCTGTCTGTGTACTCTTTTCGGTTCCGGCGAGTCTCCCAAAGAAATTTGTAATACGTCGTCCGAAGCGTGCCGTAGCCCCTCCAAGTGAAGAAGGGTTCATAAAAAGTTCTTCCGCAGATTTGCCCGTGCGCTTCTTCAATTCTTTTTCCACCCAGTCTCGTTGTGAGGCGAGTTCTTTGTAGTCCAAGGCTGCTATGCGCAACTCCGGTTTACTCTCAGCGTCTTTCAGAGATTCCTCGAAGCTCTGATGGTATGTGGCACCTGTCTGTTCTAAAAGATTCGCTTCAAGTGCTTTTTTTGCTCCTTGAAGCTTGAGTAATTCTTCCACGCGTTTTTGCGTCGCTTGGCTTGAAGCATGCATCTCGCGCATGTCATCAAGAGCAACTTCTATTCTTGCGATACGCGTTTCGAGATCACGAAGTTCTTTATGGCCGGCTTCCACATTTTTTTTCTTAGGAGCTTCTGGTTGTTTCTTCAATTCCTTTTTTGAAGCGCCTGATTTTGCGGGGCTGGTTTCGATATTTTTAGCCGCTTTTTGTTCAGGTAAGCCTTCTTCAAGAAAATCTAAATCAGCCATAGCTTCTTCAAGCTCATCTTCGCCAAGCTGTTCGCTCCACTTCTCTTTCTGCGCATCAAGCGCGCGTTTTAGTTGTTCGCGCACGGCCTGTTTTTGCAGGTGCGCTCCTACGGATTCCGTAGGGGATTTTGATTTTTTTGACCGGGGTTTTTCTGCACCGGGCACGCTTGTGGCTCGGCTTGGTTGTTCCGGACTCTCCATTTTGTGATATTTTCTAGGCATAAAGGTTCGTGAAAGTTGAGAATGCCTAGATCATAGCACAATTTTGCGAAGAATAATAAAAACATCCCCATGATGGGGATGTTTTTTATGCTTTGACCAATTTGGCGAAGACCTCGGGATGTTTTACGGCGATCTCGGCAAGAACTTTGCGATCAAGATCGATACCACGCTTCTTCAGATCACCCATGAGCTTTGAATAGGTTGTTCCGTTGATTCGAGCGGCGGCATTGATACGAATTTGCTGAATACCGCGGTTAAAACGCTTCTTCAACTTTCGGCCGACATAGGCATGAGCACCCGCTTTTGTTGCGGCGGTTTTTGCCAGCTTAATTCGATTTTTTCGGCCCCACATCATTCCCTTTGTACGGGCGAGGATGTTCTTTCTTCGTTTTACGTGTTGTGTTCCACGCTTGACTCTTGGCATATAGGTTAGATCTTAGGAAGAAGTGATTTGATATTCTTCACGAACGCTGCTGAGACAGGAAGATCGCTTCGCTTATTGCGTGTGACCTTGCTGGACTCTCGGCTATTGAAATGGCCTTGGCCACCTTTGCGCTTAAGGAGGGTGCCGCTCTTGGTGAGCTTCACGCGTTTCGCAAGTGCCTTGTGTGTTTTTTGCTTCATAGGATTTAGGTTTTACGTCCGACGACGGCTGAAACCGTTCCTCCGGACCTGGTAATAGGTTGTTCAACGACGAGAGGATACTTTTCCTCAAGACTAGTGATGAATTCCTGGATCTTCTCTTTTGCAATATCACCGTGGGCTTTTTCTCGACCGCGGAGGCGAAGCTCGATTTTCAGCTTATCTCCGGACTCAAGGAACCCATAGGCTTGCTCAAGACGCGTATTGAAGTCGTTTTGTCCCATTTTGACGCTGAGACGGACTCCTTTCACCTCGACTTTTTTTGCATGCGCTTTTTGCGCGCGCAGTTCTTTTTCTTTCTGATACTTGAACTGCCCGTAATCAAGAAAGCGACAGACAGGAGGAACCGCTTTCGGAGAAACCTCGACAACATCGAAGCCTCGTTCCTGAGCGAGAGCAATTGCTTCTTCCGTGCGAAGAACGCCGAGTGCTATGCCTACCTCATCGACCACGCGTATTTCCGGAGAACGGATTTGGTCATTAGAGCGGTAGTTAACCGTTTCTTGTTTTTTTTGATAACCGCCTCGGCGGCGTCGATGTATGCGCATTGTTAGGTATTAAGAATTTTCACCTTCCTGGGTGAAAGCTGATTACAGCCTTGTCCGTGAGTCTCACGGAGTTGGGAGAACCAGCTAGCTTATGCGGTATGAGTAATCGGTGGCGAGAATCTTCTAGCCCCCGGCCCAATGCAAGCTTAATCTGCGCTCCGTATACTGCCATAAAATTGGCTTATATGTCAATCATAAGAGCGTGCTTGTCCGGAGCTGTGGATACGGAGGTAAAATAGCTAAATCAAGCCAAAGCCGTGGCACAGGCTCGTTCGCTCTGCTGAACACGGAGAAAACGGCTGCTATATGTTTGTTTTTGAGATCGAGGAAGCCAACAGGAGGCCTAGTAAATACCGGCCAAGGTCGACTCCACACTACTGTATCGCAAACCAAGTTTGTCATGATACACTTTATAGTATTATGCACAACATAATAGTATTATGCACAACATACCCGCCAGGCTACGCACCTTTTTGAGAAAGCAGCCATTCACAACGATTAGCACCTGCTCTCTCAAGCGTCGCATGCCTCATACGGCTATTGTGTGTTTTGTAATGGATCCGGATTTAACCTTCTATTTTGTAACGCATGGATCTAGTCGTAAAGTTCAGGATATTATTGAGAACCCAAATGTCAGCGGTGTTCACTGGGCGATGGGGGGGGAATGAACGTGCAGTGGCAAGGTCATGCTGAAATTGTACCCATGCCTCAAGCAGATGTGATTATGGATCGTGTGATCAAAAAAATGGTTTCTGTACCAGATTTTTGGCCGCCTATTTTTAAGTTTCGAGAGCATGACTACGTTGTGATAAAAATCACGCCAACGTATATGACGATGATGGAAATAAAAGCGCAGACCATCAGTTCTCCGCTTCCTGGTTATGAGGTTGTACTTGATACTTGAATCCAAGACAAAGAAGAAAAGCACGCAGAGTAAGAAGGGTAATAAAAAGAAGACAGGCAACAAGAAACAAAAAAAGAGTTAAGACAGATGTTCCATCGATTCTTTTTGAGCCTCGTAAAATAGGCTCTTTTTTTATACAAAAAAGCCGCCCGTGAGGCGGCGTAAATGTTGGTGGAGATGGGGGGAATCGCACCCCCGTCCGAGCAAACCCTTACATAACATCATTCACAAGCTTGGCCCGTTCTTAGAAAAGTCGCTTCTGCCGCGTATGAACGGGCGACGGACGGAAGTCTATCTACCAAGCCTTGTCATTCTCTGCGGGAAGCGCGTAGAGAACCAAGTCTCAAAGATATGGCGATTGGTTCTTTTCCCTGAGACGGGGAGAAGAGGATCGGCCCATCAGGCTCGCTTACGCGAGGGACGGGGCGAAGGCTGGGGCACGGAACGCCGAAGCGACCGCACTCTTTACCTTGGAAATGACGTTGGCAGTTGTCATGTTGATGGTCTGGATTTACGTGCGCGACCATCCTGCACGGCTTGCTGTTATATAAAAAGTCCGTCGTCGAAGCTGATTCATCCCCGGTTTATTCGCTCTCTCCACGGAGGAAGCGACGGGTGGAACGCAAAAGGTCTCGTTCTTTCAGTTGTTGCCGTTTGTCATGAGCCTTTTTCCCGCGGCACACAGCAAATGAAACTTTAATGCGTCGGCCTAGAGAATAGAATGATAATGGCACGAGTGTCAATCCTCTTTCTTGGCTTTTTGTTGCAAGATGGCGAAGTTCTTTTTTGTGAACGAGCATTTTTCTACGTGCGTCCGGAACATAGTTCTCAGCACTCGCAACCTTGCTATAGGGTCCAATATGCGCTCCAACGAGCCACAGTTCACCGCCCATGATTTTGACATAACTCCCATCCAGTTTTGCTCTTCCCTCGCGGACGGCCTTTGTTTCCGCCCCGGTCAGCACTAAACCGCCTTCGAATTTTTCAAGGATTTCATACTCGTGCCGCGCCTTGCGGTTGTCGGCGTAGATGGGCATAGCGTCTCAGTATCAACTACTTTATAGAATGGGTCAATCCTATGCCAGTATCAGTTTAGACGATACGAAAAACTTTGCTATGCTGGTCCCAAGTCTTATGATAGAGTTGCGGAAAACCATCGCCATTGCTATTGCGGTATCTATGCTGCTTTTTTCCATTGCGCATCAACTCGGGCAAGAAAAAAAGCTGGTGAGCGTACCCCGGGGGGACGTGGGTGCAATAGACATAGACGACCTACGATCCAAGTGGCAGGAAAATGTTTTTCGCATTCTTGCCGAGTACGATCAAAACCTTCAGGCACAAACCACTCGTGACGCTCTCCTGGATTTACAAGTTCCCGCGGACGCACAGGACATTCATCTCGGTCTCGTACTAGCTTTTCAAGCTGCATCTGATACGCGTGTAAATAGTTCCGTGACAGTAGAGAACGCGCGCGCTGCATTTATAAAATACACGACGACACATCCATGAAACGCCTCTTCCTTCGCGGTCTACCAATTCTCATGGCGCTCACCGGAGCACTGTTAGCTTGGTTGCAATGGAGCACGCCACTTTCTTATCCATGGCCTCTTTTAGGTATCCTTGTCACTTTCATTCTCTTCGCCTTCTTCCTTTCTTTTCGTTGCTCGACCACGTTTGTAGAAGCGGTGCACTTATTTCTTCCGACGGTTGTTGTAATTGTCGCTACCGGATTGGGAATGCTCCTCGCGGAGCAGCCGTATGAACGCGTCGTTTTAACACTTATTCTCTCAGGCATTCCGGCATTTGCATTAGAATTATATTATTTAGCGAATTATGACCCAACCAAATATCCGGTAAACGGTCTCTCGCGACTCAATATTGCTCTCGTGCCCGTGATCGCGTTTTTAGGAGCGATTGCCCTGTATGGCATGCAAGTATTTCTTCGATTGAATTCCTGGTATTCCTTGCTCAGTTTTCCTCTCGCCGCCGCTGCGCTTTACTTTGTTACCTCGCATCCAACGGCGGAACAACCACATCGTTTACGCTGGTCTTTGGTCGGGGCAATTGCGGGTCTTCATGCGGCCATTCTTGTTTTACTTCTTCCTGTTTCGCTTGCCGTTCATGGAGCTATCGCGGTTACGATGATTGCAGCACCTTTGCGCGTTCGTCGTTACGCGCATTCACCAGCTCCATCGCGCCGTGTTGCGTATACGGAGGGCATTTCCTCCATCGTTCTCTTTCTTGCGATCCTCCTCACGAGCCGATGGTCGTAATTGCTGGTATACTGTACCTATGGCAAAAAAACGCGAACCTTCATTTCATATTCTCAATTCTCCTATTTTTTGGGCCGCTGTTTTCAGCGTTCTTGTGAGCACGGGAGTTTCCTGGCTCTTTGCTCAGTATCGCTTGGAGCCTCAAATTGAACAGCTTGCACAGCTGATTTTATCGTCTAATACAACAGAAGCGCCACCTGCACAGCCGAGTCAGCCATCGGTTGAAATTGTTCCCTTAGAAACGCGTCCTCTTGAGACGGCCTATCCGGCTGCATTTTCAGAACGTCGAGTTTCGCCGCTTCTCCAACTCGTTCGACTGTCGCCAAAAACAGTGGCCGGAGTTCCGCTTACGGAAGATCACATTCTTGGAGATGTTGTGGCGCTCACTTCAGATGGTTGGGTTGCGACAACGCAAACGGTTATGAAAGATTATCGCTTGGCAGATCTTGGCGTGTTATGGAATGGGGAGGTTAAACCACTCACACTCGGATATCGAGATAAATCAACCGGCCTCGCGTATCTAAAGACAGAAGCAACCGGTCTTTCGATTACGAATTTTGTTCGCGCGGCGGATGTTGTCACCGGTTCCGCTGTTTGGATGGAATCTGCACCATCCGTTCTTCATCCAGAAAGCATTATTCGTCTGCGGTCTCCGCAGGTTGCGACGGTGCTTTCAAGTGAAGTAGCTTCGCGTCGTTTTCTTGTTTCAGGTGCAAGCACAGAAGCGTCTCCAGGAAGTGCTATTTGGGATGGTGCTGGGCGTCTGATTGGTGTGGTTGAAGACTATTCCGACAAAGATGCCGGTTGGCGCATTATTCCCGCCGGAATGATGAGTAGCGATCTCGCGAATCTCTTATCAACCAATCAAATTCAGCGAGCGTCTCTTGGCGTGCGAGCCATAGACTTATCGCAAGTAACATTTGCGGATCGCGCAAACCTTCCTGTGAGAGGAGCTTGGCTTGAACCGGATCGAGTGAAAGGACTTCCGGCAGTGGACAAAAAAGGACCGTCTATAGATCTCCTGCAGGAAGGAGATGTGATTGAACGCATCGAACGTGATATCCTTGATGGGAACGCGGATCTTGGCGAGCATTTGCTCGAGTATCGATCCGGCGCAAGCGTAACCGTTGCGGGAACGCGCGCGGGAAAACCATTTGAAACAAAAGTAACACTCGGTTCCGTTGTTACGACGGAATCAATAAAATAAAAAATATATTGTATGCCTCGACTTACCCCGATCAGCGCCCTTGTACAGGGATGGAGATACATCCTCGGTGCAGCGCTCATTGGCGCGCTGATAGCGCTTGCTTTTTCCTTCACGCAAACGCTTCAGTATTCCTCAACCATTCGATTGCTCATAACGCAGCCTTCTTCAACGAGTCTTGATGCCTACACGGTTCTTAAATCAAATGAACGTATCGCGCAGAGTCTTTCCCAATTGCTCTACACCTCAACATTTTTCGAGAATATCCTTTCTCAAGCGCAGGGGGTGAATACAGCCTACTTTCCTCAGGATGAGCTAAGCCGACGGAAGCTGTGGCAACGTTCGGTTGAAACTGGAGTGGAGGCAAATTCCGGATTAATGACGGTAACCGTCTATCATCCGGACCCGAACCAAGCTCGATCTCTGGTGAATGCCGCAGCGGAAGAACTCACGAAACAGGCCCCAAATTACTTCGGTTTCACTGTGCGTCTGCAGGTCATTGATACGGCTGTTAATTCGCGCTGGTTTGCAAGGCCGAATTTCATTTCAAACACCTTATTTGGCCTTTTCTTAGGCCTTTTGGTCGGAACGGCTTGGATTCTTGTCCGCAAAGCGGATTAGAGGCATTGATTAAAAGAACGCCCCTTCATAAAATGTGGGTGTTTTTTTGTTATCTACTAACTTGACAAAGTTGTATTATTTTGATATAAATAAACGTTCTTTTGAGGATAATAGATTCTAAAAATAGGTTTTTTGGCTAAGAACTGCGGAAAAAATGAAGCAAAGTTCAGCTCTTTTCTCTATAGCTTGCAATGGGTAGCCACCCCCTTGACAAAAAGGGAAAGAGCTGCTATATTTCCATGTTCTTTTAATGGTAAAAACCACATGGTAATTGAAGCCGTTCCGCTCTGTCTGGCAGGCAACCTCCTCCGCCACAGGTATAGCGGGACGGCTTCAGGGACCGTGTAGCGGTCTCCTGACTCATGATCCGAACAGATCGGTTCGGCATGGGCAAGACCGCACAAAGTTCCTCGCAATTTCCAAACAATTCTCACTACGGTGGGGAGAAAGATGAAGAAGACGATGACCAAGACGTTCCTGATCCTTTGCTGTGCCTTCGTGGCACTTAGCAACATCGCAACGGCGCAGGATGCGCCACCGCCGGTCGTGACGCCCAACGGGGCAACCCCTTGTCAGGCGTCCTTCCAGCGCGAGCTGGCGGCCCTCAGCGAGACCTCCGGGTCTTGCGACCAGGGTAACGTCGCACGGGCCTTCGAGGCCGTTCGACAGACCTGCGCCGGCGAACTCGAGCAGGTGCACGCGTGGGTGAACGGACACTGTCCCGACACCGCAGCGCCGACTCCGGCTCCCGTTCCGCATCGCACCGCCACGCCCTTTCGGTACATCTGTATCGATCGTGCGCAGGCGGTACAGCGACATGGACGAACCATTCGTTGCGATTGTCCCGACGACCTCCGAGAGGTCGACGTGGATCGTCGCACGGCGCGACAGGAGTTGCGCTACGATCGTCGCACTGTCGTCGTCACCTGTACGAACCCGAATCCGGCAGCGGAAGGGGAAGGGCGGGATCACGTCGAACGAGACTGGACTCCGATTCTGGATCGTCTCGATGCGCTCGAAGCGGCCTGTGATCGCCCGGAGGAGGACATGACTCCCGGATGGCGCGACCTCTGCTCGCGAGTGTCGTCTATCGAGATGCTCCTCGAGCGCCACGAGGTGCAGCTTCACGCGATCCTCGATCACCTGATCGATCTCGAATCTCGCGTCTCGGCTCTCGAGACAGAGGTCTTCGGGATTTCGGAAGGCGCTTGCGGCATCTCGCCAAGCGAACTGGGTATGCTCACGCAGACACAGATTACTGATCGGTGTCGGGCCTTCGTCCGTGCACCGAGTTCGAGCGAGGATACCCGGCTCAACTTCCAGCTCGGTGTCGGAGCACGCGTGTTCCTGCACAGCGAGATGGGAGTGATGAGCGGCTTCGCCGTCGCCTTCGCCCAATGGGAACCGATGCTCTCTTCGGAGCGGCATCTCGGTTTCTACGTCCGTGGTCTCATCGGCTACGGAAACGTGGGAGATCAGCCCGGCCAGTTCGGACAGGTCCCGCTCGGCGCATCAGGCATCTGGGGCCTCTCGGCTGGCTTGGCCACGCGAGGCGAACATCTCGCGTTCAACGTAGGACTCGCCTTCGATTCCTCTCTCGTCCCCGGCACCCGTGGACAAGTCATCGGTGAATACCGGTGGCACACCCTTGGGCCCGAGTTCCGGCTTCGCTGGAACCCGGTCGACTTCTTCGGCCTCGAGCTTTCGCTCGAACCGGCGTGGTCGCACGCCGAGGTGGATTTGCCCAACACGCCTGACCTTGGCGGCGTGAACGGCTTCGGCCTCGCCTCTCAGGTGGGCGTCGAGTTCACCTTCTAGTCACTACTTGCCTTCGGGCGAGACACTGGGGGAGTTGAGCGCTGAATGCAAATTCAGCGCTCCTCCCCCTTCCATTCGAACGGATCAATTTCAATTATTGGTCCCTTCAAATGGAAGAGCATGCGGTTCTTCCTCAGTCCTTTACAACACAACGAAACAGCCCCGCGAACGCGGGGGAAAGGCAGGGCCTCATCATGGCCAAGATTCAGTTCGTTCTCGCGTTCGCTTTCATCGTCATCGCCGGGTGCACAAGCGCCAAGGTCGGGGACTACGCCTGCGTACCCGGCTCCGTCACCGACGGAACCGACTGTGCGCCGGCCTGTCCGATGGGATCGACGCACTCCGTGTGCAACGATTCCGGTTCCGGCTCGCGTTGCGTAACGCGTCCGGGCCAGACCTGCGACCTCACGCCTCCCGCTCCGTGCGGTGGCGCTCCGGTCGGCGATGCCTGCGACGTCTGTGGCGTCAGCGGTATCACCGCCTGCGTCGGCGACAGCGTTCGATGCATTGCGGAACATGCCGCAGTTGAAATCTGCGACGACGGCATCGACAATAACTGCAACGGTGCGGTCGACGAGGGATGTACGGCTTCGTGCACGCCTTCCGTCGAGATCTGTGATGGTCTCGACAACAACTGCAACGGCGCAGTCGACGAGGGCTGCGACGACGACAATGACGGCTACTGCGATAGCGGCATGGCCGTCGGGCCGTCGGGTACGCCCACGTGTCCTCACACGCCTTCGGGTGGTGTCGGCAACGACTGCAACGACAACAACCTGGGGATTCACCCCGGAGCCGCGGAAACCTGCGGCGATGGTGTCGACAGCAACTGCGATGGGAGCGATCCCGTTTGCAGCCCGCCCGTCTGCACGCCGACTAACGGCGGAGTCGAGACCTGCGATGGTATCGACAACGACTGCAACGGCTGGGTCGATGACGGTGGCGTATGCGCCACAGCGTGTTCCGAGAATCTCGGTGGCACACTGACGGTTCATCCGAGCACTTCGCTTCGTGCGAGCTGCTCGCGTGGTCTCGTCATCATCGCCTGGGGTCCCGGTGGAACGGAATTCCGTTCCACCGCCGGTGCCACATCATTCTCAGTGCCAATGTCATCGGGCTGGAGGGGATACGTCTTCCTCCAGGCATTCTGCCCCAACCCTGGGGTGGATGGAACGGTCGTGGGCGAGTGGCACGGCGGTGTCACCGACTGGAGCTCGAGCGCCGGACGCACACTTCGTGCGATTGGTCTCATCGCCGACATCGACGGGCGCGACGTCTCAGACGCCGGCCTCATCTGTAGGGACACGGGCAGCGGCGGCTACAAGCCGGTGACGCCCCTGGACGAATGCTCTGCATTCACCTGTCCTTCCTGAACCTTCTAGACCCGATGTAACTATCTGGGTCACCAACTTCGAGTGAGCTCCCTGGATTCTCCAGAGAGCTCCTCCCCTACGATTTGATCACTCGTTGGTCGAATCATAGGGGAGTCCGAATGTTCGGCTCCTTTCATATTCAATATGGATATTCGAAAAAATCCTGAGAAATGAATAGGGGAATCTGATATATCGGAAACCCACTCAACCAAGAAAGAAAGAGAGGCCTATCATGGCCACGCGTTCCTTCCAGTTCATGTTCCTCGTTCTCGCCTCGGTCGTTCTGACCCTGGCCGGCTGCAGTCTCTCGACTGCGCCCAACCCCTGGGCGGCGGATTCCGCCACGCCCATGGACACCGACGGTGGCATGGTCGACGACGACGGCGGTCAGACCGCCGACGACTCCGGCCAGCTGGCAGTCGACTCCGGTACGCAGCTCGACGGCGACGTCGATGCGGCGGACACCGATTCCGGTTCCACCTTCGAGTGGCGCCATTGCGATGGCGCCTACTACGCACGCATTCGCGTGCAGGTAGACGACGACCTCGCGAACACCCAGTTCGGCGCTTGTGCCTCCGGATGGGACCCCGTGCTTCTCACGGTGACCCGTCCCGACGGGACGGTCGGCAACATCTTCGCCGATGGTGAAGATGTCGATCAGCTCATCCCGGGCGATGGAAGCTGGGGGGGCGAGGTGCGCCTCGGCGCGCACTGTGACTCCAGCAGCCGCTGGTTCAGCGGCTGGGCCGCTGATCGTACGGTGGGAAGCTACGGCTTCATCGTCACGCTATGGACCGCCGCCGGTGATCAGGCGGACGTGTCCGCCTTGATGACCATGCCAGGGGACGACGGCTACAGGCCCCAGATCCCGATCCAAGCGGGAACGGGCTGCGAGTAGCCCCACACGGTTTTCGGTCCGAATAAAACCGAATAACTTCCTTACTCTCTGAGTTCGGAACTGCCCCCAGTCTCTTCGGAGCTGGGGGTTTTAATTTGTCGCAAGTTTTAGCGGAATGTCTTGACAAAAACAGCTTTCTTGTGTTAAGGACGACCATTACCCGTGGGTAATACTGTCCGTTTTTCCGATCGCTCGGCTGAGTTCCTGCGCCCTCCTCCTTGCAGGAATTCGCCGGACGATCGGAGGGACGGATCGTTCTTTCAAAACTGGCACTCCAAAATGGAGGAGATAAAAATGGAAAAAACGAGTCAAGTTCAGATTATCGTTCTCCTGTCGGCCCTGCTCATGGCATCGACGACAGGATACGCACAGCGGGCTCAAGAGGCCGACCGCGTCGCTCAGATGGGCGCATGCGCGGATGCATGTCTCGCGCGCTTCCGATCGACGGAGAGAGCGAGTCAGTCTTTGGCCACGTGCATCACGGACGAAGTTCCGGAATGTCGCGGTCTCGAGCAGGCTCGTTCTCAGATCTGGCATGCTATCTGCGATGCATCATCTCGTCTTCAAGAGCAATGCGCTTCGGGTCCGCCCGAAAGCACGGTGAGCGACACGTCGGGATCTCCCGATGGCGTCATTCTACCGATACACGTGACAACGCATCGTCCGCGAAGGCTCGTGCTCGAATGCCGTCGTCCCGACGGATCAACCTTCGAACCGAGACATGACGGAAATTCAAGCTGGCGCGATCGCTGCGAATGCGGCGAGGGCTTCGTTGGCGTGCCCGCGTCGAGATACGCGGAAGCGGCAGGTGAACGCGCGCATCTTCATGGAGTGGAAGCTCGCGGGGAAGTACATCGCATTGTGCAGTGTCTTCCGCGCGGGGCTCCCAGATCTCTCGTCGAGGGAACGCGCAGTCAGCTTGATTTCGCGCTTGCTAGCCGCATCGAATATCTCGAGGACCAGCAGGACCGAAACGAAACGCAAGTTGCGGATCATGAAGAGCGTCTCGCCGCACTTGAACAGGCTCCGGAACAAAATAGTGGTCTCGGAGAAGATGTGGTTCACCGCATCGTCGATGAACGCGTTGGTCCGATTGAGGATCGTCTCGATATCGGTGACGTTCCTGAACGCGATTCGGCGCTTTCGCAGCAAATGGATGCCCTGACCTATACGACGGGGCGCGCCTTCCAGAGACTCTGGAACCGCTCGTCTTCAGCAGCCGGCAATGTCGGTGTTCGTATCCAGCCGTTCTTGCTCGTCGGCTTTGCCCGTCTATCGGTCGCGCAAGGATCACGAGCTCCGCTCGCTCTTGGAAGCGAGATGGATCTCATGATCTCGCTCGGTCGGGATTGGCACTTGGAAGCCGGCCTCGGCATCGGATATGCTCTCAGAGATGAAGCACTTTCCGCTGCGATGCAGGGCGTCTATCACGCGGGCGTTGGCCTGATGGTCAAGCACCTATTCGGCATTGGTTTCGGTGCGATCCTCACGGAGCGTTACGGGCACATTTCGGGCCAGGCGTTCACGTCTGATCACACCGTGCTCGGCGGCTATATCGAGGGCTTCGGAGTCGTGAGACTCGGAAGCGGTTGGGCATTCACGCCTGGCGTACGCCTCTTCAGCGGCGTTGGCTTGCGCTTCGACGGACAGTCGGATCCGCGGATAGCTGACGGTGGGCTCATGCTCACCCTTGGCTTCTCCTACTTCGGTGGGGGATCAAACGGGTCGGCACCGATCATCTCGGACGACCAAGCAGAGCGCACCCGCGCCTATCGAGAAATTACGCATGATCGTCAGTGACGCATAGCGTTTTTCTCTTCTCCTTCTACCCCTGTTGAGCTTCGGCTTAGCAGGGGTGGTTTTTTATGCCAAGATAGATCCATGTCTTCTTATTTTGATTCCGTTATCGGTCACGAAAAAATTGTGCGAGTTCTTCAGGACGCTGTGAGCCATCCCGGGCAAGCCTATCTTTTTCATGGCCCCGGAGGCGTTGGAAAGCGAACGGTTGCGCATGCATTCATTGCCGAACTCTTAAAAATAGAAGCGACTCAATCTCTTGAATCGCATCCGGATTTTATCCGCCTTCGTCTTGAAGTGGGTACGCGCCTCATTTCCGTCGAGGCGGCGCGTGATCTTGCAACAAGAATGAGTAGAAGCGCCGCGGCAGGGGGATTCGTCATTGCGCTCATTGAAGATGCGGAACGATTAAGCGAGAGCGCGACGAATGCGCTTCTTAAATCCGTCGAAGAACCTCCCAAGGGAGCGATCTATATTTTTCTTGCAGAGGAAGCGAGTCGACTTCCCGTAACCCTGCGTTCAAGACTGGCTCCGGTTGCATTCAACGCCGTTCCGATGGTGGTCATGAAAACTTGGCTGGAACAAAAAAACATTTCCTCTGCTATTGCCGAAGAAGCTGTGAAGGCCGCCTACGGATCCCCGGGTCTTGCGCTGACTATCGCGGAGCAGCCGAAAGTCTGGCAAGAAAAGATGGAAAAAGTGCGTAAGCTGCTTACAACCATGCTGCACGGTCAAACCGGAGAAGCGCTTCTTCTTATTGAAAACCTTGCCAGAGCATGTGATTCTGAGGAAAATTCAAATGAAGCTTGGCGGGAAATTTTACGCATTTTAATGGCAGAATGGACCTGCTTGCAGGAAAAAACAGTAGCTTATGCCAAGGTCGGAGAGGGGCTCGCGCGTGCGTGGAAAATGGTCGGTTCATCTCTTTCCCCAAGGCTAGCCCTTGAATGGACGCTTGCGGAGCCGTATCTTATAGATAAGTCTTTTATTCCTTCCTTTCTCAAACCAAAGTATTTATGAACATTTTTTTACGCCTCTCTCGCTGGAGTCTTCCGGTTTTTGCGCTCGTCTTGCTCGGTCAGGGATGTTTAGGAGGCCAGCAAACCGCACAAGGACCAGATGGCGGCGTGTTTGAAACAACTACCGGGGAGACTTGGACGCAACAAAGCGTATTGAACCTCGGCACGAAGTTAGGGAGCATAGCTAATGTTGGTATTGCAAGCTTAGCCGTCGATCCGGAAGACAATAATGCGATTTACGCAGGCACCGTAGAAAACGGTATTTTGTATTCGCTCGATGGAGGCAAATCTTGGTCAAACCCCGAAGCGCTCAAATCAGGCCGAGTGGATGGGATCGCAATACATCCAAAAAGCAAATGCACAATCTTTGCTCTTCGTGCGAATCAAATTATGAAGACAGAAAACTGTAATCGTGATTGGACGCAAGTTTTCTTCAATCCAAGAACGGATACAAAATTCACTTCCATTGTCATCGACTGGTTTAATCCGGCAATCATGTACGTCTCTACCGATGATGGAGATATTTTGAAATCAGAAAACAATGGCATGACCTGGCGCGTAGTAGATCGTGTTGATGGCGTACGCATGAATAATATTGCTATGGATCCAAAAGATTCTCGCACGGTATACGTTTCTTCTTTTGGACAAGGCATTCTTAAAACAACGGACGGGGGAGAAAACTGGACGCAGATTCGCGACGAATTAAATACCTTTGATGGAGCGCGCAAAACAACCGCAGTTATTCTTGATTCAAATCAAGCAAATCGTGTGTATCATCTTTCAAAGTACGGTGTTCTTCTCTCTGACGATGCCGGTGCAACCTGGCAATCGGTTGCTCTTCCTTCTCCCACAAACTCTATTGATTTAACTGCATTCGCGGTGCATCCGAAAGATTCGAAGAAACTGGTTTATGCAACGGATAATTCTGTCGTCTTCAGTTCCGATGGAGGGTTGACCTGGACATCGCAAAAACTTCCGACAACCCGTTCTGCCGCTGTGCTGCTTTATACGCCGACAGATCCGCCGACGCTCTATCTCGGATCCGCGGCCGCGAAGAAAAAATAAGACAAAGACGACCCAAATCAGGGTCGTCTTTGTATTGACGCAAGCCCAAGAGCGTGGCACGCTTCGAAAAACAATGACTTTATGGCAAACAGAATTGAAGAATACAAAAGTGAGTTTGAAAACACGATTACGCGCTTTCAGCAGGAGCTTCAAAGCATGCGGACGGGTCGCGCAAATGTGGGACTTGTTGAAGATATCAAGGTTGAAGTCTACGGTCAGATGATGCCGCTCAAATCAAATGCGAGCATTACGATTCCAGATGCAAAAACCATTCAAATCGAGCCTTGGGACAAGGCGATTACTAAGGACATTGAAAAAGCGCTCGTCGATGCCGACCTTGGCATGATGCCGAATATGCAGGGCTCCATTATTCGACTTGCTCTCCCTCCGATGACGGAAGAGAACCGCAAGCAGATGGTAAAGGTACTGCATAAAAAAGAAGAACTGGCACGCATTCAACTGCGTACGGTTCGCGATAAAGTAAAAGGTGCCGTTCTCAAGGATGAAAAAGAGAAGCTCATTTCCGAAGATGAACGACATCGTTTGCTTGAGCAGCTTGATAAGGAAGTGGCGACGTGGAATACGAAGCTTGGCGACATGGCAAAGGATAAAGAAGAGGAAATCATGAAGGTATAAGCTATGGCTATTGATCCGAAGAAAAAAATGGAGGCTCTCGTCGCGCTTTGCAAGCGTCGAGGTTTTATTTATCCCGACTCAGATATTTACGGCGGGTTTGCAAATGCATTCGATTACGGCCCGAACGGTATTGAATTGAAAAACAATATTCGCGACGCGTGGTGGAATCGATATGTGCGCATGCGCGACGATGTGGTCGGTGTCGACACGCCCGTTATTCAAAATCCGAAAGTATGGGAAGCCTCCGGACATCTGCAGACATTTTCCGATCCGCTTGTGGAGTGCAAAAAATGCCACCGTCGTTTTCGCGCAGATCATTTATTGGAAGAGAGATCAGCGGAACCTGGCTATGACAAAGAGCGTCCGGTAGAGCTCAAGGATATTCGCTGCCCAGAGTGTGGCGGAGAATTTACGGACATCAAACATTTTAATTTAATGTTCAAAACCTTTGTCGGTGTCACGGAAGATTCGACGGACACAGCCTATTTGCGCCCGGAGACGGCCGCGGGCATGTTTACCTCGTGGAAAGATATTCGAGACACCATGCGCAAAAAACTTCCCTTTGGAATTGCGCAGGTCGGACGCGCCTTTCGAAATGAAATCACGCCGGGAAACTTTATTTTCCGAACGCGTGAATTCGAACAAATGGAAATTGAATATTTTGTGAAACCGGATGGAGCGGAAGCGGCATTTGAAATGTGGCTTGGCGAAATGAAGCATTGGACGGAAAACATTTTGAAAATCGATCCATCACATGTCGACTATCGGGAAATCGCAAAAGAAGATCGCGCACACTATTCCGCAAGGACACTCGATGTTGAATATCACTATCCCTTCGGAACGAAGGAATTGTATGGCCTCGCAAATCGGACAGACTTTGATCTTAAGCGACACATGGAAGCTTCCGGAGAAGATTTACGCTGGTTTGATCAGGAGGCTGGAGAACGTTATATCCCGTACGTCATTGAGCCGACCTGGGGTCTTTCACGAACCGTTCTCGCCGTCCTTGTCGAACACATGGATATGGATGAAGCACCAAATACATCAGAGGGGGAGAGCGAACGCATTGTGCTTCGTTTACCGCCACGCCTCGCTCCGGTCAAAGCAGCGGTATTGCCTCTCGTAAAGAAAGACGGACTTTCGGAAATTGGAGAGGCGCTCGCCAAAGCGATTCGAGAAGCCGGTATCGTCGTTGAATACGATGCATCCGGATCCATTGGAAAACGCTATCGCCGTCAGGATGAAATCGGGACGCCTTGGTGTTTCACTATCGATCAAGATTCAAAAGAAAAAGGAACGGTAACCGTGCGCGATCGCGATGCGATGTCGCAAGAACGTATTGCGATCGAAGAGGTTCCTGCGTGGATTGTAGAGAAACTCAAATAAGGAACATTCGTTTTTCCCATTGTGAAGAAAGGCTTCACGTATTTAAAAATAGCAAAATCAATCTATGAAACCCATCTCAAAAAAACTGAAAAATGGCATGCAGGCAATTACAATTCCGCAAAAAGGTGCGGCATCGATGACGGTCATGGTTTTTGTAAAAGTTGGTTCTCGTTATGAGACCGTGGACATAAACGGAGCTTCACATTTTATTGAGCACCTGATGTTTAAAGGGACAAAGCGCCGCCCCACGACGCTGGATATTTCAAAAGAGCTTGATCGCTATGGCGCAGAATATAATGCCTTCACGTCCAAAGATTTGACGGCTTACTATGTCAAAATGGATGCTGAGAAAACGGAGCTCGCTGTGGATCTTCTTCATGACATGCTTTTCCATTCCAAATATGATCCGAAAGAAATGGATCGGGAGCGCAATGTGATTGTGGAAGAAATAAACATGTATGAGGATAACCCGCGCATGCATATTGAAGACATGCTCGAAGAGGTCTTGTTTCCCGATTCGACGCTTGGCTGGAATATTGCCGGTCCTCGCGAAGTCATTCGAACGATCCCCCGCAAAAAACTAATTGACTATCGCGATGCCTATTATGTTCCGGAGCGAATAACGGTTGTCGTTGCCGGAAAAATTCAACCAAACATTTGGGAGGTACTTGAAAAGACATTCGGTTCCGTAAAAGCTCCTGCCAAAAAAGCGGATAAAACATTTACTCCCTTTGCTCTGCCGAAAAAGCTGAAGAAAAAGATTGTTTTTCAAAAGAAAGAAACGGAGCAAGTGCAGCTTGATATTGGTTTTTACGGCGTCTCAATTACCGACAAAGAGCGCGCGGCTGCCACATTGCTCGCAAGTATTCTCGGCGGCACCATGTCTTCAAGACTTTTTATTCAAGTGCGCGAACGCCGTGGCCTCTGCTATTCCGTGAACGCCTCGCATCAACCAATCGAAGACACGGGCATTTTTAGTGTCATGTCTGGGCTCGATAAGCGCCGCGTAAAAGAAGCGACCGAAGTTATTTGGGAAGAATTAATGAAGACAATGAAAACGCTCGTAAAACCGGAAGAACTACAGCGAGCAAAAGATAATATTCGTGGAAAATTAACGCTGGCATTTGAAGATTCTGCAACCATAGCAAATTGGTTTGGAAAACAGGGGACGTTTGAAGGGAAGCTTTCAACGCCAGAAGAGCGCCTTCAAGAAATTGAAGAGGTAACGGCCGCCGATATTCGTCGCGTGGCAAAGCGTATTTTTCGTCCAGAACTCTGTACCGCTGCCGTAATCGGCCCATTCGAAAATCAGAAAAGCGTTCAAAAACTCTTCCCGTTTTTATCGGCATAAAGCGGGCGAGGCTTGATATTTTCCCAGATTTAGGGTAGGAATATAGGACGTATGCGCAAGTTAATCATAGCGAATTGGAAAATGCATTATGGCCCCGTAAAAGCTGGAGCTTGGATTCGGGCATTCCGAAGGGAACGACTCCCTAAGGAAATCGATATTGGTGTGGCCGTGCCACATACAAGCCTTGCTGCAGCTCGATCAAGTTTGGGTCGTGCAGGTGTGCCGCTTCTTGGCGCCCAGAATAGTTTTTGGGAGAAAGAAGGCCCGTATACGGGTGAAACATCTCCAACCATGCTTGCAGAATTCGGAGTAGAATTCTGTCTTGTTGGGCATAGCGAACGTAGAACCCATCTTGGAGAAACGGATGAAATGGTTGCGAAAAAAGCAGTAGCTCTTCAAAAAGCAGGGATCCAGCCGGTAATTTGTGTGGGTGAATCGGAGGAAGCACATAAAAACGGCGAGGCAGAAAAAGTAATAAAAGCACAAATGAAAGCCGCGCTCGCGCAAGGTGTGAAGGCGACGGGGAGTGCTCCTCTTGTTGTAGCCTATGAACCAATTTGGGCCATCGGCACGCGCAAACCTTGCAGCCCGCAAAATGCGCGCGAAATGCATGAAGTTATTCGTGAAGTTATTGCCAAAAAATTTAGCAAAAAAGTTGCGCAAGATGTTCGAATTCTTTATGGTGGATCCATTGATGAGCGCACCGTCGCAGAATATCTCTCGACAACGGGAATCGATGGCGTTCTCATCGGAGGCGCTTCGCTTGATCCGCGCGTCTTTGGGCTTTTGTGTCGTTCAGCCGCGCCGGCTTAACCAATGATTATCGCAGTTGTTTCGTATTCCATTGCCGCCATTGCGCTTATCGTAATGGGGCTTCTTGTTGTGAAGCACTGGAAGGAAGTTCGTTTGTTAGACCCAATGTCTATCAAAGAAGAACAGACGAAAAAAAAGCGCGAAGATATGCTTCAGCGTCGCTTTGAGCGCATGTCATCGGATCGTGTTGAAGCCGTCAAACGCGCGGGGCGTCAAATCGGACGAAGCGCAACGCAAAGCTATCGCCGGCTCTATCGTCGTCTTCAGTCTTTTGAAAATATTTATCGCAAAACATCCAATCCGCTTTCCACGATGGCGCCGTCTTCGCGCGAGCGGATTAAAACTTTATTGAGCGACGCCCGCTCACTTATGCGTGATTTAAAATGGGCGGACGCGGAACGTCGTTTGCTGGAAGTGCTTGCGCTTGATAAGCGCGATGAAGATGCGTTTCGACAATTGGGTCAGATTTACTTAAAACAAAAACTCTATCCGCAGGCGAAAGAGACATTTGAATTTTTACAAAAAATTGGGAAAGCGGATGACGCGAACTTTTCAGGTCTCGCTGAAATTGCGGAGGCGGAAGGAAACTTAGCTTTAGCAGAATTAATGCGAAAGAAAGCTGTTGAGGCTAGTCCGCGCCAACCGCATCGCTATGCGGAGCTTGCGCAGTTTTATTTAGACCAAGATAAGCCTGAACAGGCATGGCCAAATGCCCAAAAGGCATCCGAGTTGGAAGCGGGGAGTGCGAAGTATCTTGAACTCTCGCTCGAGACTGCTATACTGCTCGGCGATCAGGAAGAAGCTCGTGCGCGATATAATCGCCTACGTCTTCTCATTGATGATCAGGCACGTTTCCAGACATGGAAGGAGAAAATCGACGCGCTCGAGACCTCCTAGAGCCGACTAGCCAAAGTTCTTTGACTTTGCTACGATCGGGCTCTCAAGTGCTCTATTCGTTCTTCACGTCTATATTCGCCGTTGTAGCTCAGCTGGTAGAGCGCATCCATGGTAAGGATGAGGTCACCGGTTCAAACCCGGTCAACGGCTCCACGGGTCGGTACCGAAGCGGTCAACCGGGGCAGACTGTAAATCTGCTGGCATTTGCCTTCGCAAGTTCGAATCTTGCCCGGCCCACCATCAAAAACACCCTCTTTTCGGAGGGTGTTTTTGTATCTGCTTGCGAAGGAGTATGATGCGGACGATGTTGAAAATAGGTCATCGCGGAGCCGCTGGCTATGAGCCCGAAAACACGCTCCGCTCTTTTGCCCGCGCTATCGAACTCGGCTGCGATATGGTCGAGATGGACGTGCGTCTTTGTAAATCCGGAGAAGTTGTTGTTCTTCATGATGAAACTGTAGATCGGACCACGGACGGCACGGGAAAGGTGGCACAGATAAAATTAAAGCGGCTCAAATCTTTAAACGCGGGGCTGGAAGAACAGATTCCTACTCTGAAAGAGACACTTGAATTTCTTCGGGGGAAGGTGAAGGTGAATATTGAATTAAAAGCCAAGGGAACAGCCAAGCCGGTCGCTTTCATTTTGGATATGGCTGTTCGTAAAGGCGGCTGGAGAGAAGAAGATATCCTTGTTTCCTCTTTTTTTCGTCGAGAGCTTTCAAGACTACATGCGCTCAATCCGAATATCCGACTTGGGTTGCTTATCAAAGTACGCGCTTGGCGATTCAATGGATTTCTAAAACGCGTGCATTTATATTCTCTTCATCTTCCAACGAAGCTCGTTACGAAGCGCCTTGTGAAAGGTGTACATAAGCGCGGCCTTCGGGTTTTTTCTTATACGGTAAACGCGGCGCGAGATATTCGTCGTTTAAAAAAAACGGACATAGACGGTATTATAACGGACTTACCAGATAGGCTCTGAAGTTCGTTTATTCTTGACGCGTAGAGCGTGAGTTGATAGCCTCCGCAAGCTCAAACAGGAGAGCGAAATGAATTGGCAATTTACAAGCACACAGTCACCTACGGAAAGCGTCTTCTTCACGATAGCTTTCGCACCCGATGTCTCCACATCGCAAATCGCTGAAGAAGCACGCAAATCATCCGATGAGAAAGATTATAAGGGCATCCTTCGCGCCACGGCGCGGCACTATGATCTGTCTATCGCGGATATCAAGGGGAGTCGTCGCTTTCGACACATCGTTCGTCCGCGCCATGTCGCGATGTATCTTTTGCGCGAACAAGGACTGTCGTTTCCGTTCATCGCAAAGCTGCTCGGCGGTCTCGATCATACAACGGTGATGAACGGATGTCGTTCCATCGAAGCTCTTCAAACAAAGGATGAACAGGTGAAGCGGGCTCTCAACATCATTCGTGAGACGCTCTGAAGATCCGACAGCCTCCTTTTCCTACGCCTCGAAACATCGGGGCGTTTTTCTTTTGGAAGAAATTACCCTATATTGTCTTCCTTCGGTGAGAAAAGTATTCTGTTGGCATATGAACGAAAGAAAAATCAACAAGAGCGAAGAAGAGTGGAGAAAACTTTTAACACCCGAGCAATACGAGGTCTTGCGTAAAAAAGGCACGGAGCCTGCGTTTAGCGGCCTGTATGAGAATGAACATGCACCGGGCGTGTACACCTGCGCTGCCTGCGGGGCGCCGTTATTTTCCTCTTCAACAAAATATGACAGTGGCTGCGGCTGGCCTGCTTTCTTTGCCGCGTTGGGCGGTGATCGCGTAAACTTTCATGAAGATGATAGCCGTGGCATGCATCGCATTGAAGTAAGCTGCGCGAAATGCGGATCGCATCTCGGGCATATTTTTGATGACGGTCCGGAAGAACATGGTGGAAAGCGATTTTGTATTAATTCCGTCGCCCTTCAGTTGGAAAAAATGGAGCATCCACCCGGCGAAAAAACGGAAAAGGAAACAAAAGAGGCCTCATAAAGCCTCTTTTTTCTTATGAAAGGCTTGCTTTTTTAAGGAAAATCGGATACACTTGCCACTCTATATGGAACAAGGAAACGTCATTCTTCGCTTCGAAGACCTCACTTTCGGGTATACGGAAGATCGCCCGCTTCTTGAAAGCGTGAATTTTTCGGTACGCGAAAACGCTAAGATAACCATCATGGGGCAAAACGGAGCTGGAAAAAGCACTATCTTCAAATTGATTCTCGGAGAAGAAAAACCGAACAAGGGGAGCGTACATATTCGAGACAATTCTTCTATCGCCATTTCGCGTCAGGTAATGCCGAAGGACAAACTGGATCACAGTATCCGCGCGTTTTTCGCTGAGGCATTTTCCGAAGAGCGTTTTGATCTCGATGGGAAGATTCGAGAAGTTCTCGACGCGGTGGATTTACCTCTCACGGACTATGACAAAAAAATTCGGGAATTTTCCGGCGGTCAGCAGGCGAGGCTTTTGCTTGCATACGCTTTGATTCAGAAACCGGATATTCTTCTTCTTGATGAGCCGACGAATAATCTCGACACGGATGGCATTTGGCATTTAACAGCTTTCCTCATCGGCTACGAAAAAACACTCATCGTGATTTCGCATGATGCAAACTTTTTAAACCAGTTCACCGATGGTGTTTTGTATCTTGACGCGTATACGAAAAAAGTTGAGCAATATGTTGGCGACTATTTTGATGTGCTTGAACAAATCAAATCTCGTATTGAGCGCGAACAGATGCAGAACGCCCGTTTGCAAAAAGCGATTCTTGATAAAAAAGAAAAAGTAAACTTCTTTGCGCATAAAGGAGGAAAGATGCGTAAGCTCGCTTCCAAGCTTCGAGATGAAATTGGGGACGCAGAAGAAGATATGGTTGATGTCCGTCGTGAAGATAAAGCGATTCGTGAGTTTACCATCGAAGCACAGCTTCTTCCCGAGCCCGTTGCAAAAGTCCAGCAGCTTTCTTTCATGAAAAACGGAGAGCCACAGAAACATATATTCGATCCGGAACTTGTTTTATGGAAAGGGCAAAAAATTCTTATTGAAGGCCCAAATGGCATAGGAAAGACAACACTTCTTCAATCCATAGCAGAAGGAACTGCTGAGGGCGTTGAGCTACATTCGGACGTACGTGTGAGCTACTATCGTCAAGATTTTTCCGGCTTGGATGTTGGCATGAGCGGACATGAGTGGCTACGTGAGGCGCAGGGTGTTCCGGATGATGAAGACCTTTTTGCCACAGCGGGTCGGCTGCATCTTTCTTCCAAATTATTGCAAAATAAAATCGGGACGTACTCGGAAGGGCAGAAAGGGTTACTTTGTTACGCAAGATACATGCTTGAAAAGCCCGGCTTGCTCATTATGGATGAGCCGACGAATCACATTAATTTTCGCCACCTCCCTATTATTGCCAAAGCATTAAAAGAGTATAAGGGTGTCCTCATACTCGTGAGCCATATGCCGGAGTTTATCGATGATATCGGCATAACGGAGAAAGTAGATCTTGGGAAATTTTAACAAAACGGCCTTCGGGTCGTTTTTTTGAATCGGATATATAATATGTTACTATTCAGCCAGTCTTAGACGTTTTCATGAAATCTCCGATTTTTGTTGTATCCGTTTTGATACTTGGATGTCTCGTCTATGCGAGGCCTGGTTTTGCGGCGGTCGTGGATGCACCCTTGCGCGCAGATCATGCGCGGGTCGCAGAAGTTTCTATTTGGCAATCGAATTTTCAAGAAAGAGAGCGATTTCAGACCTTTGACGCCTCTCGGCTTTCCGGCGGAAATCTTGCCTCGGGAGACATTGACGGCGATGGGAAGCCGGAAATTATTATTGGCTCCGGTATAGGCGTCTCTCCGCTTGTGCGCGTCTATGACACAAATGGAAAACTGATTAAAAGCTTTTTGGCATATGCACAAAGTTTTCATGGAGGCGTACGCGTTGCCGTAGCGGACCTCGACGGGGATGGCAAAGCGGAAATTATCACGGCTCCCGGCCCGGGCATGGAACCGCTTATTCGTAAATTCCATGGGGACGGAACATTTGAAATTCCAAATGGAAGTCTTGCATACGCAAAGAACTTTCAAGGAGGCGTACATATTGTCGCGGCGGACCTCGACGGGGATGGCAAAGCGGAAATTATTACAACACCGGGTCCCGGTGGCGGGCCGCATGTCAGAATATTTAATGGACAATTTGAAAATCAGAACAAAGATTTTTTTGCCTTTGCCAATGACATGCGAGATGGAATCATGCCAGCCGTTCTTCGTACGCCCGAAGGCCCCGTGATTGCCATTGCTATTGAATCTTGGTCAGAGCCGATTGTGAAAATTTTTCAGCGTCAAGGAAATGGTTATGTTCCTAAAAATGAATTCTTGGCTTTTGATCGAAATTGGCGTTCAGGCGTTTCTATTGCCGCCGTCGATTTAAACGCGGATGGTTTTGATGAAATAGCCGCGCATGGAAATGGTGGCTCAACGGCGGAACTTCGTTTTTTGGATCGTTCCGGAGCCGTCCTCGGGAAATATCTTGTACAAGATCCGAATTATCGAGGCGGTCTTTCGGTAGCGCAAATCGATGCAGATGGCGACGGGCGCATGGAGATCGCAACTGTGGCAAATGCGCCCGTGGTTTCAGGTCCGCTCTATGAGGAAAAGTCTGTATACGTGAATATTTCACAGCAGCGTCTCTATGCGTATGAGCACGGCCGTCTTGTGAACACATTTCTTGTTTCAACGGGCATAAGCAAGTATCCGACTCCGGTTGTCACGACGACAGTTCAAAATAAAACGCCCGTGAAACGCTATACGTGGAATTATGGGCCGGGCAATCCCGATAATTACGATCTTCCGAATGTGCAATGGAATATGAATATTTATGGATACATTTATATTCATGGAACATATTGGCATCACAATTTCGGACACCCGATGAGCCATGGCTGCGTAAACCTTCGCACATCAGACGCAGATTGGATTTATCATTGGGCAGATATCGGCACACCGGTGCGCACGTTTTACCACCCACCTGCACAAAACGAGCAGCCGGAAGGAACGACCTTGGCGAGACAATGATTTCGAAAACGGTTAGGGCTTTATTTTAATTTCAATTTCCGCTGCGGGTGGCAAAAGAAGTTTTACAAGCCTTTGGATTTCTTCTTTGCTTCGTTCCTGTGCATTCGTAAGGATGGATTCATCTTTTGCAACGCCCTCCGCCAAAGAGGTGAGTTCAGCGAGAGCAGCATTGTAGCCGTCATCCGGTTGGAAGACGCGTTTGATAATTCCTTGAGAATTTTCAACTTCGATATCGCCGATAAGCCGCGTATTGAAAAGCTTCGTAGCGGGGATGAGTACCGTGATATGTGAGCCATTAACTTGAACGTCTTCCTCGGAGAGTTGTGACAGATCTACGCCAAGATTGGTTTCCATTGTGCCGCGCGCTCGAATAGTTTGCCCGACAAAGAAATCTTTCAAAGCGCTTCCCGTGGATCGTTTAATGGTTGCCTCCTGCGTGGAAATGATGGATTGCGTCACTAGAAAACCTTGGTCCTTTAGCGCGGTGAGAATGGTTTGTGCGTGCACCGTTTCCGCTGGTTGAACGGCTTTTTTTGCCGGCCAGCCGGAATATCCTGTAAACAGTCCGATGCCGAACACAAGGACAAAAGCGAAAAAAACGCTGAGAATAAGCCAAAGGCGCGTTCGAAGAGATATCATAGGCCTTTATGATTGAATGCCTGGAGAAAATTGTCCAGAAAGAGCCTGGAAATGCGAAGGGATTTCAGCCATTGACGAATATGACATTTTTCACATATACTGTTCGGGCAAAAGCGACCTCTTAAGGCGTGCCGGCGTAGCTCAGCTGGTCAGAGCAGCTGTTTTGTAAACAGCAGGTCGTCGGTTCGAATCCGACCGCCGGCTCCATACCGCGCCGTTCAAACATATTGAGCTTCGCGGCATGGACTTAATCATGATATTGTATGTCTCAAGATAATCTCATCAAACTGGAATGCACCGACTGTAAAAGGGTGAACTACCATTCCACAAAGAATAAGAAGATCAAGGTGCGCTTGGAGCTGCAGAAGTTCTGCAAACATTGCAAAAAAGGCACTGCTCATAAAGAAACCAAGTAACACGCATGACGCAAACCCGTGCGAACCATCCCAACGGCCATTTGAAGGCCAAGGGTGCTGCGTTCGTGGCGGGTTTTGTGATTATGGCAATTGAGCTCCTTGCGGCGCGTATTATGGCGCCGTATCTCGGGAGCTCTTTGTATACATGGACGGCTGTTATTATGGCCGTCATGGCCGGAGTCGCGCTTGGAGCTTGGACGGGAGGAAAACTCGCAGATAGAAAAAACGCATCGCGAAGTCTCGCGGTATCGCTCTTTCTTTCTGCTATTTTTATTTTTCTTATTCCCATCTTTTCAGAGGTCGCCGGAAAAGCACTTTCAGGAAATGGCGTCTCGGTTCAAATACTCGCGCTTCTCTTTGCCTATATTGTTTTCTTCCCTTCTTCTGCGCTTCTCGGCTCGCTTACACCGCAGCTTGTAAAAAGAGAATTGAAACAGATTCAGGAATCCGGATCGATGTATGGAACGATAAGCGCTTGGAACGCAACGGGAAGCATTGCCGGAACGTATGTAACGGGATTTTTATTTATCGGATATCTTCACGTAAAAACGGCGATCGATCTTATGGCAGGAATTGTCTTTATTCTTGCCTGCATCGCATGCTTCCTGAAAACAGAAAAAGATTCGACGATATGAATAAAACCTTTTTACGTTTTGTCGTTTTTTTTTCCGGTTTTTGTCTGATGCTCGTGCAGCTCGTTTCAGGGCGAGCACTCGCACCATATGTCGGCACTTCAATTTACACATGGACAAACATCATCGCGACAACTTTATTCGCAATTGTTATTGGGTATTATCTCGGCGGACTGTTAGCGGATAAAAAAAGCGGGCGCTTCACACTCGGAGCGACGCTGGCAGCAGGAGGCGCAGCAGCGGTTCTTTCAACATATCTTTTAATTATGTCAGACCAATTTTTTGGAATGGCAAATTTGCATATTGCAACGCGAAGCCTCTTTTATGCTTTCGGTGCTTTTTTCCCAGTCGCGCTGCTCTTGGCTGCTGTTATGCCACAAGCGGTAAAACTTGAACTTGTTGATCTCGCACACACGGGTCGTACGGTTGGTTCGCTTTCATTTTGGAATTCACTGGGGAGCATCGCAGGAACCGCTGTAGGAGGTTTTGTATTGATTCAAGCCGTTGGAACCAAACAGGCGCTTTTTCTTATAGCTGTCTCATTAATGCTCCTTGGCATTATCGTCGCGAAGAGCACAAAACTTTGGAAAAGCCCTCTAGGATTTTTAGCGGGGCTTGTGCTCATCGGCGACTTATTTCTTCCAAGCGGCTGCGTGAAAGAAACAAACTATTATTGTATCCGCATTCTAAAAGATTCGACGACCGTTCCAGGTGAAACACGTTTGATTCTGCGCCTCGATCACCTCGTCCATTCCTATGTCTTGCCGGATGATCCTGGAAATCTTGGCTATGGATATGAGCAAGTCTACGCCCGCTTGCTGGTAATGAAACATACGTCGGGAGATACATTTAAAACATTTTTCATTGGCGGTGGCGGATATGTATTGCCAAGATATTTGGAGGCTTATTATCCGAATGCCGCGGTTCGTGTCGCGGAAGTCGATCCGGGCGTGACGAAAATCAATTATGAAAAACTGGGACTCAATCCTGAGACGAAAATCCAGAGCGTTAATTTGGATGCGCGCCAAGATCTTGAAAAAGGCGGAGGGCCGTATGATCTTGTGTTCGGTGATGCCTTTAATGATTTTTCCGTTCCCTTCCATCTAACGACGGTCGAATTTCATCAGCTGCTTAAATCGAGAATGTCTGAGAAAGGAGTCTACGCGCTGAATATTATCGACGATCGCAGATATGGAGCATTCCTCGCCTCTATGGTGCGCACGCTCAGAACGGTTTGGAAAAATGTCTATATCGCCCCGCAAGCTGAACAACTTGAAGATGGGCGAAATACGATTGTCCTTATCGCAACGGATGAACCGCTTGATCAAGAAGCTTGGAATAAAGCGATTCCATTTTCGCATGGGAAAAAAACGCTGACGCTTGATTCAGGTTCCGATATGACGAGTGTTATTCTTTCTCCGGAAAAAGTGGATGCCTTCCTCGCAGAGCACGCCGAACCGGCATTAACGGATGCATTTGTACCGGTTGAGCGTTATCTTGCGCCCGTATTTCGAGATGCATACTAGTCGTTGCCACCTTCGCTCGGCTTTGTTACGCTCGGCAACATGAACCCGGTTCCGAAGGAAATTTCGCGGCTTCGCGCCACAGATTTTTATCGATTTCTTCAATGTCCTCATTGGCCCTATTGGGAGCGTTTTGGTGATCCTGCCGATCGTCGACCGCTTACCTTGGCGGAAGAAGAGCGTTTAGCGGATGGACTCGAACATGAAAAACGCATTGTGCACGATTTATTTTTGACCGCAGAAGACGTAGAGACCAACTCACCGGAGGAGGGAGCGAAAAAAACGCTTGAGCTCATGAAGCAGGGTGTTCCGGCAATTTATCAGGGTTGGCTCTTACACGATGATTGGGTCGGTCGTCCGGATCTTTTGGAGCGACAGCCGGGGAAAAGTGCTTTTGGTGATTGGTATTATGTGCCGGTTGATATAAAGCGCGCGGTGCATTTGAAAAAAGAGCATAAAGCACAGCTCACTTTTTATGCGCTGATTTTAGAAAAACTCCAGGGGATTTTTCCGGGGCATCCGGCCGTCATCAATTCCGATGGCGAACGCATTGCTTTTGACGCGGAAGAATTCCTTCCGCAATTTCAAGCGCTGCTCGATGAATTGAACAAAATTCGTCAGGGAGAAATGCCGCCGCCCGTCTATCGCAAATCTTGTGAGGATACGTCTCCTTGGGGGAAACGGTGCCGTCAGATTGCGGAACAACAGCATGATATCGCGCTTCTTTTTAATATTGATGTGAGAAAATTAAAAGCGCTTCGCGAACTCGGTATTCACTCATTTGAAGACGCGGCGAATATCGACGTAGATGCTCTCGAAGGGAAAATGCCGGGACTAACAAGACGCGCCCTTGATTCCGCTAAGCGACAAGCGACTTCTTTGCGTGATAAAAGCGTCATCATTCATACGCCGTTCAAGGACAAGACGCGTGGGCTGGAAATTCATTTTGATATTGAAAGCCATCCGCCGACAGACGTCGATTATTTGTATGGATTTTGGATCGGGGATTATCACTCGGGAACCTATCAACGTTTTGTCGCGGAAACACCGGAAGACGAACGAAAAATGTGGCGCGCATTTCTCTCTTGGACGGAAACGCTTCCGGAAGAATATACGGTGTATCATTATGCCGCTTATGAATTGCAGCGCCTTCGCCAGCTCGCAGAACGTTATGGCGATGAAGCGCATCCCGGTTTCGAGCGTTTTGTAAACGCGCTTCAAGATGTGAAAGATATTATTCGAGCGAGCTGTGTTTTTCCTGTTTATTTCTATAGCTTAAAAAGCATTGCGAAATTTCTCGGAGCTTCCTGGGGAAGCGACGTGAAGGGCGGGGGAGAGTCGGTAATCGCTTTTGATCGCTGGCTCGAAACAAAAGATCGCGCTATTCTTGAAGACATTATTGTCTATAATAAAGATGATGTTCGCGCGACGGCATTTCTGATCGATTGGCTGCGAACCTATGGAACATCACAAATCGTCTATGAACCTCCGTATCCGTGGAAATAAAACACTCATCACCGTTCTCACCTGTTTTTTTGTATTCGGCTGGGCTCTGCCAAGCTTCGCACAGGAGAATGTATCATCCACCACAACAGAAGCCGCGGCTTCGTCTACCGCGACGCCAGTCTTTGCGGCAGGACAGGAAGGGCTTTATGAACGTGGCCAAGTTATTTCTGTTCGCCAGGGAGAAAAAACAGACACGACAGGGGGCGAACAAGTTGAGATTTATGGCATCCGATTTCTTTCGGGTCCGCTGAAAGGCGAGACGCGTGATGTAGAGAGTTCCGTTCAAGAAAATCCGTATGGATTAAAACCAGCGATCGGGAACAGCGTGGTTTTGTTTATGCAACAGGCAGATGAAGCCGGTTCCTGGCATGTCTATATTGATTCCTATGAGCGAAGAGCAGCAATGCTTTGGCTTTTTGTCGCCTTTTTTATCACGCTCATTCTCCTGTCGGGTTGGCAGGGCATGAAAGTGGGTATCAGTATCGTAATCAGTATTTTTGTCATTGGTTTCGTTTTGATTCCGCTCTTTATCAAAGGCGTAAACCCCGTGCCTGTCGCTATTATTCTGATGGGTTTGCTTACGTATTTAGCGTCGGGCTTGTCTGGCGGCTGGAATAAAAAAGCCGTCGTAACGGCTTTGGGAACGATGGGCGGCGCGCTGGCCGGGTATTTGCTCTCAATAGTTTTTGTGGAGTGGGCGCATGTCTCCGGCTTAAGTACGGAAGAAGACAGACAATTTTTTCTAAGTAATCCGATGTTGAACCCGCGGGGTCTTCTTTTTGCCGGAATTATTATCGCCGCAGCGGGAGCAGCGGAAGACGTCGCCGTTTCCATTGCTTCAGCGGCTAGCGAGATTAAGCGCGCAAAACCGCATGCGTCATTTAAGGAAGTTTTTTCCTCCGCCATGACGGTTGGAAAAGATCATATGGGAGCGCTTTCCAATACGCTTATCTTTGCGTATGTAGGAGCCTCGCTTACGCTCTTGCTTCAATACACACAGTTTGGCGGTTCCTGGTTGAAATTTATAAACTTCGATTCTGTCGTGGAAGAAATCATCCGCTCTCTCACAGGAACGATCGGCATTGCCTTTACGGTCCCGATTACAGCTCTGCTGTCCGCTTGGGTTGTCATGCATGGTGGCCCGCTAGCGGGTAAGGCCTCCGAGCACGAACATCTACATCAGCATCATTAAAAAACACCTCGGCATTTCTGCCGAGGTGTTTTATGGTCGGGCTGGCGGGACTCGAACCCGCGACCTCACGCACCCGAAGCGTGCGCGCTAGCCAACTGCGCTACAGCCCGTAGGACTCCTAGAATGAACGACGGGAATGTATCAGTTCTTAAAGCCATTGGCAAGCATAACGGAAGCGTTTTTGCTCTTGGAGCACCGGGGAAATATTGCTATGATCTGGCCTATGATGGAACAAAAAAACTTCTGGATTCAGAATAAAAAGAAGGGGCAAATCCTTTTGCTCATTATCGGCGCCATTCTTTTATTGTTTGGCCTCAATTGGTTTTGGTCGCTTGGAGCGGTAGCTTCCGTGGAAAGAAAGTTTATCCGCGTGGAGGCTGTTGAAGGACATGTTGAATGGAAACGCGCGAATGAAAGCGAGTGGCGAGAGCTCACAGCTACAACGGAGGTCAGTACGGGAGACTCTGTCCGAACGGATGCGAGTGCACGCGCGCAAATTCTTTGGGGAGATCGGGGAGTAACGCGTCTTGATCCGGCAACGGAAATCGTTCTTGATGAAGCTCCGAAAGGAAATACAATAGACACAGCTTTTTTACGCGTGCGTCTTGAGAGCGGTCGTGTTTGGTCGCGTATGCTGAAAATGATTGATATCAACGAAGGTATGCAAGTACAAACGAATAATGTTGTTGCTACCATTCGAGGTACGTCATTTGGCGTAGCGAAAGAGGAGGACGGATCAAAGATTGCGATTACCGATTCGGTTGTAGATGCGGCATTGACGCTTGTAAGAGAAGGGCAGTGGGGCACCTTTGATAAAGACGGTAAACTTGTTGAAGTGCGCCAGTTGACGGACGCGGACGCCTGGGCAGGAGAGAACAGAACATTAGATCGCGCATTTGATGACGCAAAACTGCATGAACTGGAAACGCGATTTCAGCAGCGAATAAGCGGTGGAGCGCAAGCGCCCATTTGGATACTTCAGTTATCTGAGCAACTTCATCTTTCTTTTCTTGCTGGAGACAAAAAAGAAGCGCGTCGCGAGACCTATGCACTGCGCCATCTTGCGCTTTCGAGCGAATCGAATTCTTTTGACGCACAGCTTAAGGCGGCGGAGAATCTTTTTGCGGGAAAATCCGTATCCGGAGAATTTCAGAATGAACTTCATGCCTGGATTGCGCTTTCCCTCAGCGCACGCGACGCGGGTCAAAATATAAAGCTTTCTTCAGATCAGCTCGTAAGCTTGGAAGGTCTACGGCTCCGCCTGGCGAATTCGGAGGAAGGCGCCTTCACAATAAAAGCTGTTGAGCTTGATGAAAAAATTGATCAGCTGCTTTACGGAACTCCGCCGGAGGGAGTGACAGCTGGAACGCTCCTTGCTTCCATTGCGGATTTTGTTGATCAAGTAAAACGAAGTTCAAGCCTTCAGCCAAAAAGTGTGGAGCAACTTGTTCGTCGTGCAGAAGCCATGGGCTACCGTTTGGGTTTTGAAGGTTTTGGGAAAGACATCTCTTCCGACACGCCAGAAAAACCATTTGAAGAAGGAGCGCCTGCTACGGATATTCAAAATCAAGATGAAAACGCGGCGCAAGCTACAAGCTCAACGAGCCGCATATATCGGCAGCTCTCGCTTTTTGCGAGTCCTTCACGCGTAAGTGTCGGCGACGAAGTCCGGCTGACGCTTTATGGGATTACCGTTGCGGGCACAACCGCCGTGCTGAATGAGAATGCGACTTTTGGAATCGTTCCGCCCGGAGAAGGAAAGATTGTCTCTAATACAACTTTCATCCCATCGGTTCCAGGACAGATAAAAATATCCGCAACATATGAAGATCCTGAGGGAATGCGTACGGTTTTCGCAACGGTACAAGTAGAAAAACCGGTAGCCGTTTCTGGGTATTCTGGGCTTACCTTTGTTTTTCAAACAGATCTGACGGCGCCCTGCGGTGCGAAATTACCATTCAAAATCAAAGCTCTTTATAAAAACGGAACACAAAAAGATGTAACCTTGCAGGCGTCGAAAAGCGTCTCCGATCCGAATCTGATCTATGTTCAATCGGACTCCGTGGTCACGTATTGTCCGGCGCAACAATCTTCTGCGGAAGTATATGCAACGTATATGGAAGACGGTATTCGTCAGACAACGCAGGCAACGATTACCGTCGTGCCAGATCCGGCTCCGGGCGGTGGAGCGAACGCGCCTGGCGCCGCAGCGGGAATGCCTCTTTTACTGTACTAAGAAGAAAATAAAAAGGCCCCGCCTCGACAGAAGATGTCGAAGCGGGGCTCAGTTGTAGTTGGGGACTCAGCGTTGGCGATAGGTAATCCAATCGCAGTCGCAGATCGCTCTGCTACCGTCCTCGTTTTCACGAGGGTGGTGAGCACAGGCCCAGTGAGGGGTGCGTTCTCCCACGGCTGTCTGGACATGTCTCCAGTCTGCCTGAGAGAATATTCTTGCGCCCGGACGTGCCAACGAGTACCGCTGGCAGTTCGGACGTCCGGCTGTGCCGGGCGGGTGGCGCACTTCCTCGTAGGAGACGGGGGCGTCTTGGTTATGCGGCTCGACGGAGCCGTTCATCGTGAGTAGTTCGTGCGAAGCCTCGTGGGGAACCGCGGTTCCCTGCGAAGTCGCATCCGAAGAGCGGGCTTCCTGAACTGTCTGTTGACACACGCTCATAGCGAGCATGCCCAAGAGAATGAGGATCACGCCGATCCAGAGGGCCAAGCTGAGCCCAGAGAACCGCCTGGAGATCCGCTTGTTGCTGGGAAGCTCTTGCGGCTCCGTCTTTTCGGCGGCGCGCGCCACGAACCCGGGGTCCGCAACCTTCCCTTTTGAAGACATATTGGCGGCGTTGTCTATGGCGACCTGCTTCTCAGCATTCGCCTCATCGGCTTGACGCTGAACCTCGTTGTCGAGCGCGACAAGGGCCTCCCGTTTCCAGCCCAAGAACTTCTTGGTTCTGAAAGTGGTCGCCCCTAACTCTCCTCGGAGTTCGAGAAGCTTTCTGAGGGATAGCCCTCTCAGTCGGCTCAGGTCTTTCGGGTTGTCCCAGAAGCGGACCTCCATGAACGACCGAGTCAGTTTCAGCTCCAGGACCTTCTTCTCTTCGCGCGTTAGTCGCGTCAGTCTTGTTCCGGCGGGCTTCTCCGGCGGTGAGGACGCAGCACTGGCTGCGGCTTCCTTCGGCAGTTCTGCCTTCGGCAGTTCTGCCTTCGGCAGAGGTTTGACTGGGGGCTGAACGCCCTCCGTAGATGTTGGCACCGTCACTGAGGGCAGCGACGACGTCGACGCTATCGCGCTAGGAGCGCTTTTGCTCTTCGG